>Ga0182021_10000088_pt1 | contig 78875 bp, 68 predicted proteins | sample 612E3MmetaG_FD_120493 | JGI IMG/M metagenome (GOLD analysis project Ga0182021, IMG submission 120493) | Permafrost microbial communities from Stordalen Mire, Sweden - 612E3M metaG (Illumina Assembly) | ecosystem: Environmental > Terrestrial > Soil > Wetlands > Permafrost | place: Sweden...
CGGCGGCGCCGCAGACGCAGACCTTGCCCATCTGGCGGGCGACGAGGGCGGCGTGCGAGGAGACGCCCCCGCGCGCAGTGAGGATACCTTCGGCCGCGATCATGCCGCGGAGATCCTCGGGGGAGGTCTCGATGCGGACGAGGAGGACCTTTTCGCCCTTCTCGGCGGCGGCGACGCAACGCTCGGCATTGAGATAGACCTTGCCGCAGGCGGCACCCGGGCCGGCGGGCAGGCCGGAGGCGATGGCCACAGTCTTCTTCAGGTCGGCGGCCTCGAACACGGGTGCCAGGAGCTGTTCGAGCTGGTCCGCCGGATTGCGCAGAATGGCGGTCTGCCAGTCGATGAGTTTCTCCTTCACCATGTCGATGGAGAACTTGAGCGCGGCCATGGCGGTGCGTTTGCCATTGCGCGTCTGCAGCATGTAGACCTTCTCGTCCTGGATGGTGAACTCGAAGTCCTGCACGTCCTTGAAGTGCTTCTCCAGGGTGGCGCGGATGCGCTCGAGCTCCTTGAATGCCGCGGGCAGGTGGCCCTTGAGCTGGGCCACGGGTTCGGGCGTGCGGACGCCGGCCACGACGTCCTCGCCCTGCGCGTTGATCAGGAACTCCCCGTAGAACTCCTTGTTGCCGTTGGCGGGATTGCGGGTGAAGGCCACGCCGGAGCCCGACTTGTCACCCGTGTTGCCGTAGACCATGGCCTGGACGTTGACAGCGGTGCCCCACTCGGTGGGAATGTTGTACTTGCGGCGGTAGACGATGGCGCGGTCGTTCATCCATGATCCAAATACGGCGCCGATCGCGCCCTGGAGTTGGTCCCACGGGCTGGCCGGAAAAGCCTGGCCGGTGCGCTCCTTGATGAGCGCCTTGAACCGGGCGACGAGTTCCTTGAGGTCGTCAGTGGACAGCTTGGGGTCCTCGAGCTCGGCGTTGCCATAGCGTTCCTTCTTGAGGCCGCCGATGACGGTCTCGAACGGCTCGTGATCCTCGTCGGGGCGTTTCTGCACCCCCTGAACCACGTCGCCATACATCTGGACAAAGCGGCGGTAGCAATCCCAGGCGAAGCGCGGGTTGGCCGTCTTCTTGCAGAGGGCCTCGACGGTCTCGTCATTGAGGCCGAGGTTGAGAATGGTGTCCATCATGCCCGGCATCGAGTCGCGCGCGCCGGAGCGGACGGAGACGAGCAGCGGGTTGACGAGATCGCCAAACCTCATGCCGGTCTGCACTTCGATGGAGGCGACGCCCGCTTTGATCTGGGCGTCGAGCGCAGCCGGGTAGGTGCGCTTGTTGGCGTAGTAATCGGTGCAGACCTCGGTGGTGATCGTGCATCCTGGGGGCACCGGCAGGCCGATGCGCGTCATTTCGGCGAGATTGGCTCCCTTGCCGCCGAGGAGCGGCTTCATCGAGCCGTCGCCATCCGTCTTCTTGCCGAAGAGGTAGACGTATTTGGGGGCCTTGCCGGCCGCGGTTTTCTTGGCCGCGGTTGCGGGTTTCTTGGCTTTTGCTTTTGCGGGCATGTTTTTTTGAGTAAGTTGTGTGCGGCGAAGGAAGCACGGTCGGTGCACGCACGAAGCACGCATCGGAATACCGCACTGGAGGCCTGTCAATCGTGGAGAGGCGGTATTCGCGCCACCATTCCGCTAGATTCGGGTAATTAATCAGTTGGAATCTGGCCGGGTCGAATCAGGGAGGAACAATTTGAGGGGTGACGATGCAAGCTGCTCGAAGGCCCGGCTTTGGCGTATCCATGCAAGGAACCCCGCTCTCTCTCGTAGACAACATTGCTGTCAGGTGATCGGTGTAGGAGCCTGCATGCAGGCGATTTTCCCCTCGGAATCGCGAGCAAGCTCGCTCCTACAGTCTGAATGAGCACATCGCACCGGCGCCGTTTGCATAAATCGTTTGAGAACAGCATAAAACGGCAGGTGCTTCGCTCCATCGCAGACGATTCCATGAGCGACGGTTTCTGTTGAAACAGGGGAGCTTCGGGCTTTCTTTATGATTCGGCCTCCAACGCTCACAGACATCCTCATTCGAATGAAAACAAGAAATCACTGGTTTCTCGGTGCGCTCGCCCTCGCTCTTCCGAGTCTTGGGCTCCTCACAACGGTCCGCGCGGACGGTACTTATCACCTGTTGCGGGAAATCTCGGTCGGTGGCGACGGCGGCTGGGATTATCTTTCCGTTGATTCGGCTGGGCGCCGTTTGTACGTCAGCCATGGCACGAAGGTGGTGGTGTTTGACATCGACAAGGATGCGGTCGTTGGCGAGATCGCCGACACGCCCGGAGTGCACGGTCTGGCCGTCGCTTCCGAGCTTAAGCGCGGTTTCACCAGCAATGGCCGGGAGAATAAAGCAAGCATCGTCGACCTGCAGACCCTCAAGACCCTCTCCCAGGTGGACACCGGCCAGAACCCGGACGGGATGCTCTTTGAGCCCGGACAGCAGGAAGTCTACATGTTCAACGGCCGCGGCCATTCGGCGACCGTTTTCGAAGCCGGTTCAGGAAAGGTCGTCGCGACCATTCCGCTGTCCGGCAAACCGGAATTCGCCGCCGCCGACCCGCAGGCCGGGCGCGTTTACAACAATATCGAGGACAAGAATGAGGTCGCCGTCATCGACACCAAAACGCACCAGGTTGTCGCCACCTGGCCGATCGCCCCGGGCGAGGAGGCGTCGGGCATGGCGATCGATTTGGCGCATCACCGCCTTTTCCTTGGCTGCGGGAACAAGCTGATGGTCATGATGGACAGCACGACGGGAAAGGTCGTTGCCTCGGTGCCAATCGGGGAAGGCGTTGATGCCAACGCCTTCGATCCGGGCACCCAACTCGCGTTCAGCTCCTGCGGCAGCGGCACCGTCACGATCGCCAAGCAAGAGGCGCCGGACAAACTGACCGTGGTGCAGACCCTGACGACGGAGCCCCGGGCGCGCACCATGACGCTCGACCCGAAGACCCACAGAATCTACCTTGCCTCGGCAAGATTCGAGGCCCAGCCCGAACCGGCGGCGGGTGCGCCCCGCCAGCGCCCCAAGATGGTTCCGGGAAGTTTCAAAATCCTGGTGTACGGCGTGGATTGAACAAGCCACTGGCAGCCGCGAGACACTGCAGCTGCCAGAGTTTTCATCAGCACACCATTCCGCCTTGCGCTGTGCTCGTAGTCTGCCGATCGGGGAAGGCAGTTCCTGTCACCCGAGCCCGCTGTCGGTGGCGGACGGTTCTCGGGTGAATAACGTCTTTGGCATTCAAACGCATCCTGTGTCCTGGTATTCGCTGCACGGGATGGTTGCCACCCAACCATCGGGAAGCCACTGTCGTCCTTCCAACGGTGCATTCTTACCAACCGCCCAGCCTCTTCCCTAATGTCTCTCAACCGCGGAATTAAGACGGGTGGTTTGTCGGGATTAATCCCCGTCGCCGCACACGCCGCGGTTCTGGCAGCCGGTCTCGGGATCCTCGCCGGCTGCACTCATTATCAGTCCCAGCCGATTTCGCCCGACAGCGCGGGGGCAGCCCTGACCGCCCGGTCGCTGCAGGACGAGGGCTTGCACCGCTTCCTAACGCAAAATCTCGGGCGCGAGCCGGTCCCCTGGCCGCTGCCCAAGTGGGATTTCGAGATGCTCACGCTGGTGGCCTTCTATTATCAGCCGTCCCTCGAGGTGGCGCGGTCACAATGGGATGTTGCGCGCAGCGCGATCAAAACCGCCGGGGCGCGGCCCAATCCCACGCTCACTGTTACCCCCGGATACGACACCAGCGTATCCGGCGGCACCTCGCCCTGGTTTCCCTCCATCGACTTCGACTTTCTCTTCGAGACATCGCGCAAGCGGGATCATCGCGTCGTGATCGAGCAGCTCACGGCCGAGGCGGCCCGGCTGGAGGTGCTGGCGTCCGCGTGGCAGGTGCGGAGCGAACTCCGCCGGGCGTTGATCGAGGTCGTGGTCGCCGGTCGGCGGCATGACGTGTTGCGCCAGCAGACCGGATTGCAGCAGGAACTCCTGTCAATACTCGAACGGCGCCTCGCGGCCGGAGCCGTTTCGTCCTTGGAAGTCTCCGCGGCCCGACTCGCGCTGGCAAAGTCCGAGGCGTCCGCGGCGGATGCCCAGCGCCAGGAACCGCTGGCGCGCGGCCGCCTGGCGGAGGTTCTTGGATTGCCGCTGGCCGCGCTCGACAGGGTGGTCTTCGACGATCCGTTGGCCCGACCCCGGCCGGCTGTCACCGTTGAGGAGCTTGCCGACGCGCGGCGTGAATCCCTGCGGTCGCGTAGCGACGTGCTCGCCGCCCTGGCCCGTTACGAGGCGACGCAGACTGCCCTGCAGCTCGAAGTAGCCCGGCAGTATCCGGATTTTCATGTCGGCCCGGGCTATCAATATGATCTGGGGGAGAACAAATGGAGCGTGGCGCTTTCGCTGGAGCTGCCGTTGTTCAATCGCAACGCGGGGCCGATCGCCGAGGCCGAGGCGCGCCGGCGCGAAGCCGCCGCCCGGTTCACTGCGACGCAGGCGCACGTGATCGCTGAAATCGACGGCGCCGCGGCGGCGCACGCTGCCGCCGTCGGGCAGCGCGCCCACCTCCTGCGCGTCCGGGAGGAGCTGCAAAAGCAGGCCGCGCGCCTCCAGATCCGGCTCGACGCCGGTGACGCCGACCGCTTGGAACTGCAAAACGCGAAAATCGAACTGGTCGCCGGCGAATCGGCCCTCCTTGAGTCCGAGGAGGGCGCCGTCCTGGCTGCGGGTCAGTTGCAGGACGCCCTGCAGGTGCCGTGGACCAACCTTGCGGCCATCGTCGGGGCTCCGCGCGACGGCGACCAATCCCACCTACCATGAAAAAGATTCTGCTCGGCCTGCTGGCCGGCCTTGCCCTCGGCGCCGCAGTCGCGGCGTTGCTTCTGCGGCGGGCCGCGGGCCCCACTCCGATCACCGCCGAACCAGCGGCCGCCGAAGCCACCGGGAGCGCGCTGCAGCTTCTCCCTGATCAACAGGTCAGGGCCGGGTTCGTGCTGGCCACGCCGAAGGTGGTCGAACTCCAGCCGGAGACCAAAGCCTACGGACGGGTTCTCGATCCGATGCCGCTCGCGGCCGCGCTGGCGGAGATTGATTCTGCCGAGTCGACGCTCGCTGCCTCGGAGAAGGCGTTGGCGCGGGCGCAGACGCTGCAGGCGGACGGCGACAACGTTTCCCGGCAGGCCGTCGAGACGGTCCGGGCCGCGGAGCAGCGCGATCGGATCCAGGCAGTGTCTGCTCGCGCGAAGCTGCTGGCCGGCTGGGGCCCGGCGGTGGCGGCCCGGCCCGATCTGCCGGCACTCGTGGAGGCGCTCGTCGGTCAGAGGGCCGCGCTGGCGCGGCTCGATTTGTTGTCCGGTGAAACGGTGTTGCCGCCGCCCTCGACGGTGCGCGTCAGCCCGCTCGGAGGCGGGCCGACGCCGCAAACCGCCGAGATTCTCGGACCGGCGCCAAGCGCGGATCCGCAGGTGCAGGGCGCGGCCTATTTCGCGTTGCTGCGGGAACAGCCCCTCCCAGCCGGCACGACGCTCGTTGCCTACCTCGTGCACAGCGGGCCGGCGCAAAAGACAGTCACGATTCCGCGCAGTGCCGTGATCTACCATGAAGGCAGCTCCTGGGTCTATGTGCTGGGCGAAAAAGACACCTTCCATCGCCGGAGGATTCAACTCGGCCTGGCCTTGGCCGACGGGTTCGTGGTCACCGAGGGTCTTGCGGAAAAGGAGCGCGTCCTGATCGTCGGGGCGCAGCAGCTGCTTTCGAACGAGCTCCAAGCAGCAGGCGGCGGCGGGCCGGACTGAACCCGGGCCGCCATCACCACTCCCAACCACCTTCGCACTTCCGAGATGCTGCAGTCCATCGTCCAGTTCGCCCTGCGTTTCCGGGGCATCGTCATCGCCCTCGCCGGCCTCGTGCTGGCCTATGGCATCTTTGTCGCCAGCCGGGCCCAGATCGATGTCTTTCCTGATTTTGTGCCGCCGCAGGCGACCATCCAGACAGAAGCGCCTGGGCTCGCTCCGGAACAGGTCGAACAGCTCGTCACCCGGCCGATCGAGTCTTCTGTCAATGGCCTTGGGAACCAAGAATCCCTGCGGTCGGAGTCCGCGCAGGGGCTCTCCGTCATCACCATCATGTTCAAGGAGGGGACGGATATTTTCGGTGCCCGGCAGTTACTGGCGGAGAAGCTTTCCGAAGCGGCGGGTCAGCTGCCAGCGGGCGTGAAGACGCCCAAGATTTCTCCGCTGACCTCGGCGACGATGGATCTGCTCAAGATCGGCCTGCGCAGCGAAAAGCTCTCACCGATGCAGCTGCGGACGTTTGCAGACTGGACCCTCAAACCGCGGCTGCTGGCCGTACCGGGCGTCGCCAAATGCAGCGTTTTTGGCGGCGAAGTGCGCCAGCTGCAGATCCAGGTGCACCCGGATCTGCTCGTGGCTCGCAACCTGACGCTTTCCGAGGTATTGTCCGCGGCTCAGCTGGCCAGCGGCGTGCGCGGCGCCGGGTTCATCGAGACCGCCAACCAGCGCATCGTGCTGCAGAGCGAGGGCCAGTCGCTTACCGCGGAGGCACTGGGCGGAATCGTGGTCGCCACGGGCGCGGGCGGTGCCCCGGTGCGATTGCGCGACCTCGCCACGGTCGTCGAGGGCGCCGAGCCGAAGTTCGGCGACGCCCTGATCATGGGCGAGCCCGGCGTGCTCATGACCATGGGAAACCAGTACGGGACGAACACCAAGGAAGTCACCATGGCGCTCGAGGCCGCGCTGGCCGACGTGAAGCCGCTGCTGGACCGCGAGGGCATCACGCTTTACCCGCGGCTTCACCGTCCAGCGTCGTTCATCGAAGCCGCGCTCGGCAACATCCGGCATTCGCTGCTGCTCGGCGCGGGGTTGGTGGCGGTCGTGCTGTTTCTCTTCTTGGGCGATTTCCGCACGGCGCTCATATCGCTGGCGGCGATTCCGCTGTCGCTGTTGACCGCCATCATCGTGCTCGATCGGCTGGGGGTGACGCTCAACACGATCACGCTCGGCGGACTGGCCATTGCCATCGGCTCGGTGGTGGACGACGCGATCATCGACGTGGAGAACATCGTGCGCCGGCTGCGCCTCAACCGCGCGTGCCGCCCGCCCCGGCCGGTTGCAGCCGTGATCCTTGATGCGTCGCTGGAAGTGCGGAAGGCGATTGTCTATGCGACTTTCATCGTGGCGCTAGTGTTTCTGCCGGTGCTGACGCTGACCGGCCTGCAGGGCAGCTTCTTCGCGCCTCTCGCCAAGAGTTATATCCTGGCAATCCTCGCGTCGCTAGTGGTGGCCCTCACGGTGACGCCGGCGCTGACATTGACCTTTTTCAGCCGGGGCGCCCGCGAGACCGAACCCCCGTGGCTGCAGGTCATTCTGCGGAGTATCTACGGGCGGACCCTTCGCTGGGTGGCACGCCATCCCTGGACCGTGATCGGCACGGTGGTCGTGTGCTGCGTGCTGGCGCTCTCGCGGCTGCCCTTCCTCGGGGGAGCGTTCCTGCCGGACTTCCGCGAAGGCCATTTCGTGCTCGGAGTGTCGACCGCGCCGGGCACCTCCCTGCCGGAGATGCTCCGGATCGGCCGGCAGATTTCCACCGAGCTGCTCAAGAACCCGCACCTCGCCACAGTGGAGCAGCAGATTGGCCGGGCTGAGCAGGGCGAGGATCCGTGGGGCCCGCACCGCAGCGAGTTTCACGTCGAGCTGAAGCCGTTGCCGGGCGAGGAGGAGGAGAAGGTCGCGGGTGAAATTCGCGCGGTCCTCGAGAAGGTCCCGGGAATTCAGTTTGAAGTGATGACTTTTCTCGGCGATCGCATCGGGGAGAGTATCAGCGGCGAGACCGCCTCCGTTGTCGTGAACCTCTATGGGGAAGATCTCGATGTCCTCGATGAGAAGGCGCGCGAGGCGGCGGCCGTGCTCAACACGGTGCCGGGGCACACGGACGTGCAGGTCAAGTCCCCGGCCGGCGCGCCGCGCGTGGCCGTGCGATTGCGGCCCGAGCGGCTGGCGGAACTGGGTTTCCGTCCGCTCGAGGTCCTCGAGGCCGTCCAGACCGCCTACCAGGGCGCCGTCGTGGCGCAGATCTATCGCGAAAACCAGGTGGCCGACGTGGCGGTGATGCTGGATGCGGCGAGCCGGCGCGATCCGGAGAACGTCGGCGCGCTGCTGCTCAGCAACGCCGCAGGCCTGCGCGTGCCGCTGCGCACGCTGGCCGATGTCTACCACACGAGCGGACGATTCTCGATCCTGCACGATGGCGCGCGGCGGCGGCAGACCGTCACCTGCAATACCGCCGGCCGCGATGTGCAGTCGTTTGTGGCCGAGGCGCGGCAGGTCCTGGCGGAAAAAGTGAGCCTGCCGGCGGGCGTTTATGTGGAATTCGCCGGCGCGGCCGAGGCGCAGCGCGCCGCCACGCGGGAACTGCTGCTCCATGCCGCCATCGCCGGCGCCGGCATTCTGATGCTCCTCTCGGTGGTGCTGGGCCACTGGCGGAATCTGCTGCTCATTTTGGTGAACCTGCCTTTTGCCCTGGTGGGCGGCGTGCTCGCGGTTTACTTGGTTATGCTGTTGAGCAGCTCGGGCGAGGGAGCGTTGACCATGGGATCGCTCGTCGGGTTCGTCACGCTATTCGGCGTCACCACCCGCAATGCGATCATGCTGCTGTCCCATTACGATCACCTCGTGCGGGAGGAAGGGTTGTCTTGGAATCTGGAGACCGCCATCCGCGGCGCTTCGGAGCGGCTCGTGCCCATCCTGATGACCGCCCTGGTCACCTCGCTGGGCCTCTTGCCCCTGGCGCTGGGCAGCGGGGAGGCCGGCCGGGAGATCGAGGGACCGATGGCGCAGGTGATCCTCGGCGGCCTGGCCACCTCGGTGACGCTCAACCTCCTCGTGCTGCCGACGCTGGCGCTGCGCTTTGGCGCGTTTGGCGGACTACCGTCGCCGACATCTCAAGCCACCGCGGGAAAATGATTCACCCGAGTTAAGAAGTGGACGGCCGCAGTTGAATGTAGGGGCGCAGGCTTGCTGCGCCCATCGCGAGTGGGACGCAGCGAGCCTGCGCCCCTACAGTACCGACCTCCTCATCAACTATTCGCGATGCTCACCGGCAACGGTCGGGTGCGCCCGTTTTGCCGCGAGTTGCGCTCCCAGCACGGCACGGAACATCTGCAGGGCGAGCCAGAACAGCGCCGCCAGGCACGACGCGGTGACAGCCGCCCACATCCAGATGTAGAACGGATCGTTCGACGGCACGTGCGAGCGGAGAATCCAGGTGAAGAACGCAAACACCACGAGGGTCAGGCCGGCATCGAGCGCAAGCGTGAGGCCTCGGAGGGGTTTTCGGTCAGGCTGGTCCATGAATGCGAAACAGACTCACGCCTCCGGTTTTGTCCAATCGTTTCTCGCCGCCCTCAGGGGGGCGCTGTCGGCACGAACACCTCCATCGCGTCGGCCCCGGGGATCGGCTTCACCCGGCCGCCATGGCGTCGGAAGATCCCGAGCATGGGCGCGTTGTCCGCCTGCACCTGCGCGCCGAGAAAACTCATCCCGCGCGTGCGGGCGACCTGCAGCAGCGCCCGCAGCAGGGCGGTGCAGATGCCCAGCCCCCGCTTGTTTTCCCGCACGACAAAGGCTGCCTCGGCCGACTTGCCTGTGGCGTCGAGCAGATAGCGTCCCACGGCGTGGAGCACTTGCTCGCCGTCTGGCGCACGCTCAAACACTCCCAGGGCCACGTCGCGCGACTGGTCCACGCCGACCAGCCGGCGCGCGCGCTCCGGGGTCATCTCCGAGATCTGGTAGCCATACCGCTGGCGGATGGTTTCCCCGGTGTGCGAATTGAAAAAGGAGATCAGCCGGGCTTCGTCCGCGGGTCCAAGCGGCCGCAGCACGTGGGGCTGTCCGCCGAACATGACCTCGCGTGGCTCGAGCGCGCGCGGGTCCTCCTGGGGTGGCGGAGCCGGAGGAAAGGCCAGAAACGGATTGAAGGGGGCCACCGGTGCCGGCGGGGGAGGCTTCACCGCGTGGCGCGCGCGGGCACGATGCGCAGACTGGTGAGGGGACCTGCGTTTTCTGACCACCCGTTGGCGCCGGGGCTCGGCGCCCTGATTTTTATTAGCCATCGACCGCAGCTGATTAACCAAATCTAAGGCACGTTAACGCGCTGGCGTACAACCGTCTGCGCACGCCTTGGCGAATTCTGTGCGGATTTTGTCGGAAGACTGCGCAGATTCGAGCACGAATATCGCATTCCGCGTTGCGCGGCGCCGCTGCGTGTCGTTCAGTGTGCGGTCTCATGACCGACCCAGGTGAAACTCCCTCCCGCCGCAGTCGCACGATTGTGGATCAGCTGAGGCGATCGGAGGTTTACCGCGATTATGAGAAAGCGTTTCAGGAGACCACCGGGCTGCCGCTGAGCCTGCGGCCGGTCGAGGCCTTCGATCTTGCGAATCAAGGCAGCCAATTCGCGAACCCGTTTTGCGCGCTGATGGCCACCACCAACCAGAGCTGTGCGGCCTGCTTGCAGCTGCAGCGCAAGGTCGAGGAGGCGGGCAATCTGGAACCGAAGACGCTCAAATGCTTTGCGGGGCTGTGCGATTCCGCCGTACCAATCCGCGTCGGTCAGGACCTGATCGCCTTCCTTCAGACCGGCCAGATCCTGCTGCACCGGCCAACCCGCCGGGAGTTCTCCACGGTCGCCCGGCAGCTGATCAACTGGGGTGCGGAGGTCGATCTCAAGCAGGTGGAGGAGGCGTATTTTCAGACCCGCGTGCTCACTCGGCTTCAATACGACTCCATCCTCCGGCTGCTCGCGATTTTCGCGCAGCACCTCGCATCGCTCAGCAACCAGCTCATGGTGCAGGAGGAGAAGTCCGAGTCGCCCCAGATCGCGCGGGCCCGGGTCTTCATCGGCGAACATCAGGACGAGGATCTCTCGCTCAGCGAGGTGGCGCGGGCGGTGAACATGAGCGCCTTTTATTTTTGCAAGATGTTCAAGCAGGCGACGGGGCTCACGTTTACGGATTACCTCGCACGCATCCGCGTCGAGAAGGTCAAGAACCTGCTCCTCGATCCGCACAAGCGGGTCAGCGAGGCGGCGTTTGCCGCGGGCTTTCAGTCGCTCTCTCAGTTCAACCGGGTCTTTCGCAAGGTTGCCGGCGAGGCGCCCTCCACCTACCGGGACCGCGTTCACCGGACCGTGGCGGCCTGAACCGTGGCGCGGGCTGGGGTCGCGGGGGCTCTCATCCGGGTCCATGCAGTCGGACGGTGATCACGGAGGGAAACGCTCCCCACCGTTCAATGATTGCAGGGTCGGCCCTTGTGGCCGGACCGTTTGCGCGCGACCGGCGGGAATCGCATGGCTTCCGGCCATGGTGGTGGTGGCCGGTCGGCGCCGCGGGTCTGAGCGCCAGGGACCGGCCGACGCAAGATCTGCACAGCCTGGCGTAGCCGGGCGGTTTTTCGGGAAGGCTTCGGGGTGAGCCCGTTCCGTGCCAAATTCTGAGCCATCTTGTGCAAGAAATGCGGAGCGGCTGGCAGGAGGCTGCGCTACAATCCTGGCGCGCAACCCAATCACCCGATGTCCGTCATCCCGCTTACCCTCACCATCAGCCTTTGCCTCGTCTTCACGTTCGTCCTCTTCTTCATCCGCGAACAGGCCCGGCATCCCTTCAGCAGTTCCGAGCGTGAATCGTTGCTGCCGCTGGCCGACGAGACGCCGCGGACCGTGACCTTCGCGGACCGTCGCCAGCCGGACGGCTCCGACGGGCCCCTGGCCGGTTGAGGCCGCCGCGCGCGTTCCCGGCCGCTGCTCCCGGCCGGCACCGATCGCCTTTCCAGCCCATGAGCGACCGCAGGACCACCATCGAGTACAACGACCGGGTTGTGCGCCAGTTCATGCTGGCCGCAATCCTGTGGGGCGTCGTCGGCATGCTGGTCGGAGTGCTCATCGCCTCGCAGCTGAGCTTCTGGCGGCTGAATTTCAACCTGCCGTGGCTCACCTTCGGCCGGCTGCGCCCGCTGCACACGAACGCGGCCATCTTCGCGTTCGTGGGCAACATGATGTTCGCCGGAATCTACTATTCCACCCAGCGCCTGGTGAAGGCGCGGCTGGCGAGTGATTTCCTCTCGTCGCTCCATTTTTGGGGCTGGCAGGCGATCATCATGGCGGCGGCCGTCACGCTTCCGCTCGGCCTGACCCGCGGCAAGGAGTACGCGGAGCTGATCTGGCCCATCAACGTCGCGGTCGTCGTCATCTGGGTCGTTTTCGCGGTGAATTTCTTCTGGACCCTCGCGCGCCGCAATGAGCCCAGCCTCTATGTGGCGATCTGGTTCTACATCGCGACCATCGTCACGGTGGCGATGCTCTACATCGTCAACCACCTGTCGCTGCCCACCAGCCTCCTGCACAGCTACCCGGTCTTCGGCGGCGTGCAGGACGCCCTCGTGCAGTGGTGGTACGGGCACAACGCCGTGGCGTTCTTCCTCACGACGCCGATCCTCGGCATCATGTATTACTTCCTGCCGAAGGCGGCCGAGCGGCCGGTCTACAGCTACCGGCTCTCGGTGATTCATTTCTGGTCGCTGGTCTTCGTCTATATCTGGGCTGGGCCGCACCACCTCCTCAATACCGCGCTGCCCGGGTGGCTGCAGGCGCTGGGCATGACCTTCTCGCTCATGCTCTGGGCGCCGTCCTGGGGCGGCATGCTTAACGGCCTGCTCACGCTGCGCGGCGCCTGGGGCCGGCTCCGCACCGATCCGGTGCTCAAATTCTTCGCCGCAGGCGTCACCTTCTATGGCATGGCGACCTTTGAGGGACCGTTGCTCGCGATCAAATCGGTCAACGCCCTCGGGCACTACACCGACTGGATCATCGGCCACGTGCACGGCGGCACCCTGGGGTGGAACGGCTTCATGGCGGCGGGCATGTTCTACTGGCTGGCGCCGCGCCTCTGGAACCGGCCGCTCCACTCGCCGGCGCTGGCCAACCTGCACTTCTGGCTCGGGCTGGTCGGCATCCTGCTCTACGTCTCCGCGATGTGGACAAGCGGCATCACCCAGGGCGTGATGCTCAACGCGACGTCCGAGGGCGGCACGGTCCTGACGTATCCGAACTTCCTTGACACCCTGAACACCATCAAGCCGATGATGCTCATGCGCGTCATTGGCGGGGGGCTCTACCTCACGGGCTTCCTGCTGCTGGCCTACAACCTCGGGCGCACCATTGCGGGCGCGGCGCCGGTCAACGGCACCATCGAGGTCTATGTTGAGGCACCGGATCCGGCGGCCGCCCTGGGCGTGCGCGGCACGCTCGCTAGTGCGCCGGTCGTGTTCAGCGCGCTCGGCCTGCTCTCCGCCTGCGCGTGGCTTTTCGGCGGCGGCCTGCTCAACCTGGCCGGCCTGTTCGCCACCAGCGCCTGCGTGGTCCTCGCGATTGCGCACTACCAGGCCCGCGCGCGGCACTGGGGCGATTGGTACGACCGGCTGCTCGTCAACTTGGCGCCGTTCACGGTGCTGACCTTCCTCGCCGTGGCCATCGGCGGCCTGATCCAGATCATTCCCACCGTGACCGTGAACAAGGCCGCCAACGTCGAAGACCGCCTCGAGGTGCCCTGGACGCCCCTGGAGCTCGCCGGGCGCGACCTTTACGTGCGGGAAGGCTGCTATCTCTGCCACTCGCAGATGATCCGCACCCTTGTGCCCGACGTGCTGCGCTACGGCGACTACTCCCGCCTCGGTGAGTCGATCTACGACCATCCCTTTCAATGGGGCTCGAAGCGCACTGGCCCCGACCTGGCGCGCGAGGGCGGCCGGTATCCCCACGCGTGGCACTACGATCACCTGCTGGATCCACGCTCGACTTCGTTGGGCTCGATCATGCCCCGCTATCCGTGGCTGTTTGCCCATGACACCGATGTCGGCGCGCTGAAGGGGAAGATCGATGTTCTTCGCACGCTGGGCGTGCCGTACCCGTCATGGTCTGCCGGCGAGATCGCCGCGGCCGCCAGCGGGCAGGCGAAGGAGATCGCGCGCGATCTGCGGACGCAGCAACGCCTAAGCGCGCCCGAGAAGGAGATCGTCGCCCTGATCGCCTACCTGCAGAAGCTGGGAAGATCCGTGCGGGTGCCGACAACCGCCGCACGCGCTCCGTAGCCGCGCGGCGACCCTCGCCTCCCTTCACTCTCACTTTCACTTCCGATGTTTCAGCGCATCCTCTACGAAGACTGGCAGCTCGTATTCCCCGTCGTCGCGTTTGCCGCCGCCGCCGGGTTCTTCGGACTTGTGATCTGGCGGGCCCTGCGGATGAAGCGCAGGCATCTCGAGCGCCTTGCCCGGATGCCGCTGGAGGACGATTCACCCACTTCCGCCCGCCATGAGTGACCCCGCCCACCTCGCGCCGCCCGAGGACGCATTCCGCCCGCATGCCTACGACGGCATCCGTGAATACGACAAACGACTGCCCAATTGGTGGCTCTGGACCCTTTATCTGACGATCATCTTTTCCGTCGTCTATTGGTTCTATTATTTCACTACCGGCGTCGGTCCCGACGACCGCACCACCATCAACCGCGAGATGCAGCGAATCGAAGACGCCAAGCTGGCGTCGGTTGGGAGCCTGAACGACGAGGTGCTGTGGAAGATGAGTCGCAATCCGGTGTCCGTGGATGCCGGCAAAGCAACCTTTACCACAACCTGTGTCATCTGCCACCTGGCGAGCCTGCGCGGCAAGGCGGAAAGCCCGGCCGCCGTCGGGGCGAGCCTGATCGGCACCAAGTGGATTTATGGCGGGCGGCCCGTCGAGCTGGTCGGCGTCGTCTCCAAAGGTACCCTGCGCGGCATGCCGGCCTGGGGTCCCGTGCTGGGGACCCGGCGCATCACCGAGGTGGTGGCCTACGTGCTCAGTCACCACGAACCCGGTGAACCGGTGGAGATCGTGGCGTCGCCCGCTCCCGGAGTGAAATAGGCCTCAGGACGGCCCGCCTCCCATGTCCTCGGCATCCGTCCGTCCGTCCGCGAGCCCCGCGCCGTCGCTTGATTCCGTCACGACCATCCGGTCCGACGGCTCCCGCTTCTTCTTGCATCCCGCCGACAGCGCCGGCCGCTTTACGCTCCTGCGGCGGGTCACGGGCTGGGGGCTCATCGTTTTTTATCTGTCGCTGCCGTGGATCAAGATCGGCGGTTTTCCGGCGGTGTTCCTGGATGCCGCGTCGCGCCGGTTCCATTTCTTCGGCTGGACCGCCGCCGCGCAGGACATGTGGCTGCTGTTCTTCGTGCTCAGCGGGACTGGCTTCCTGCTCTTTTTTCTGACCGCGCTCCTCGGCCGGGTCTGGTGCGGCTGGGCCTGCCCGCAGACGGTGTTCCTTGAACAGGTTTACCGGCGACTGGAGCGTTGGATCGAAGGCGATGCCATGGCCCGCCGAAAGCTCGATGCCGCCCGCTGGACCGCGGCCAAGGTAGTCAGGCGCGGGGCCAAGCACGCAGGGTTTGCGGTGCTCTCGCTGGTCATCACCCATCTGTTCCTGGCTTATTTTGTGTCGGTCCCCGCCCTTTGGAGCATGATGCGCGCGGCGCCGGGCGAACACGGGGGGGCCTTTCTCTTTGTTTTCGTTTTTGCCGGCATCCTGTATTTCAATTTCGCGTGGTTCCGGGAGCAACTCTGTATCGTCCTGTGCCCTTACGGCCGCCTGCAGTCGGTGCTGATCGACGACGATTCGCTCGTCATCGGCTACGACACACGGCGCGGGGAGCCGCGCGGAAAATATCGCCGGGAGGTGACTCGGGCCGGGTCGCGTGATGCCACCGTGGGGGATTGCGTGGACTGCCACCGCTGCGTCGCCGTCTGCCCGACGGGCATCGACATCCGGCAGGGATTACAGATCGAATGCATCGGCTGCACCGCCTGCATCGACGCCTGCGATGAGATCATGGCGCGGCTCAAGCGTCCCGCCGGGCTCATCCGCTATGATTCGCTCAACGGCCTCGGCGGCCGGCCCACCCGCTGGGTGCGGCCGCGCACGATTGCCTACGCCGTGCTGTTGCTGATCGGTGGCTCCGCGGCGGCCTGGGCGGTGTCGACCGTGAGACCGGCCGCCGTCGGCCTGACCCGAATGGTCGGATCGGCGTACTTTTTCGATGGCGCGACCGTCCGCAACCAGTTCTTCGTGCGCCTGGTCAACAAGCAGGACACTCCGCAGCAGCTGCTCGTGCAGCTACGCGATGTGCCCGCGGGCGTGGTTGCGGCCGGCCTCGATGCCCCGGTCGCGCTCGCCGGCATGGGTGAGGAGGTGCGGCCGCTTGTGGTGGTCGTCCCCCGGTCCCGCTATGCCGGGGCGTTCCATTTCACCGTGGTCGTGCGCGACGAGGCCGGGACGTTCGAATTGACGCGTGATGCCGAATTCCTCGGCCCCGATCCGGGGCTGTTGCGGGAGGACGAGGAGGCGCATGAAGGCCCCAACCGGAAATAGGCATCCGGACCGGGGCGGGAACCGGCTGCTCTGGCTCGTGGCCGGCGCCTCTGCGGTAATGATTGCGGCGTGGACCGCCTTCTTTTTTATTGCCCACCGTCATCCCGTGGGGACGGTGCCGATGGTGACAAACGCAGTTAGACATTAGGAAAAGCGATGGGGACGCGGCGCCCCCGTCGCGTGATTTGCAGACCGAACTGGCGCCGCGCAAATTTGCAAGCCATGCATGCCGAACTCATGAGCATCAACAGCCCCGCGGCCGCCTTTGTCGCGGGGTTGATCACGAGCCTGCACTGTCTGGGCATGTGCGGCCCGCTGGCCTGCGCGATCATGCCGGTGCGCAGCGCGGCCGGCGGGCAGAATGCCGACGCCCAGGTCGTCAGCACGGTCTATCACGTGACGCGTCTCGCCGGGTACTCTGCGCTCGGCGCGCTGTTTGGGGCGCTGGGCCGGGCGCCGCTGGCCTGGCTGGGCAGCGGAGTGGCGCGGTATCTGCCGTGGCTGCTGGTCGGGTTCTTCCTGGTCATCGCGTTCCGCTGGGACCGGCATCTGCCGCGCGTGCCGTTCCTGGGGAATATCTACCTGCGGGTGCACGGCTGGGGCCGGGCCCGTTCGCCGCTCTCCGCCGCCGCGGCGCTTGGACTGGCCACGCCGCTGCTGCCCTGCGGGCCGCTTTATCTGCTGGCCGCACTCGCGATGATGGCCGGATCGGCGCTGCGCGGGGTGGAGTTCATGCTGGCCTTCGGCCTCGGCACGGTGCCGCTGCTCTGGCTGCTGCAGACCAATTTCTACTGGATCCGTCTCAAGTTTTCGCCGGTGTGGATTGCGCGGACGCAAACGGGCGTGGCCCTGGTCGCGGCTGTTCTCATTGCGTGGCGCCTGCGCGCGACGCTGGGGTTGCCCGGTCCCGGCTTCGAGAACTTCGTCTGCCATTGAGATGAGCGGGATCGCTGAGGCCGGGGCGGCGGCGGCCGCGACGCGGGAGGCGCGGCGCCAGGGAACGCCCAACTGCCGCCATTGCGGCTCGCCGTTGCTGACCGAGGCCGCGCGCACGTCGGGATTCTGCTGCGCGGGCTGCGCCTACATCTTCCGGCTGGTCAGCGGAGCCGGCTTCGACCGGTACTACCGGCTAAAGGACAAGGTCATCGCGCCCGCGGGCAGCGCGCTCTTCCAGCCGCGCGACTATGGCTGGCTGGAGGCGTTGCAGCGGGAAGCGGAGATGGCGGTGGGGCCACCCGGCGCGACGATGACGCCGCGTCGCCGACGACCGCCGGAGATGGTCCTGGATCTGCAGGGCATCTCGTGCGTCGGCTGCGTCTGGCTCATTGAAAAGCTCTTTGAGCGCGAGCCGGGCGCGCTCCGGATCGAAATCAACGCCCAACTCGGTCGCATCCGGTTGAAATGGCAGTCCAGCCAGTTCGACGCCGCCCGCTTCGCCCGGACGCTCCAATCCTTCAATTACTTTGTTGGGCCGCCGGGCGCCGAGTCCACCGCGCCGCCCGAGAGCCGCGATCTCGCCAAGCGCATCGGCCTTTGCACTGCCTTCGCGATGAACATCCTGCTGTTCACGCTGCCGGCCTACTTCGGCATGCAGGCCTCGTTCCCCTATGCGCGGCTGTTCGGCACTCTCGCGATGCTGTTCGGCACGCTGAGTTTCCTCGCGGGCGGCAGCTATTTTCTTGGCCGGGCGGTGCGGGCCGTCCGCGAACGCGTGCTCCACATCGACCTGCCGATTGCGCTGGGCATCCTCGGTGCCTACGCCGGATCCGTCTACGGCTGGCTCGCGCAGGACGCGCGGTTCGTGTACTTCGACTTCGTCGGTTCGTTCATCCTGTTGATGCTGGTGGGCCGCTGGGCGCAGATCGCGGCGGTCGAGCGCAATCGCCGGCGGTTGCTCAGCCACCAGCCGGGTTCGCAAAAGGTGCGGGTCTATGGCGCGGTGGGAACTTCGGCGGCTGGCGAGGTCGCGCTGGCCGCGCTGCAGGTCGGGCAGGTTTTCGGCCTGCCGATGGGGCACATGGCGCCGGTCGAGGGCCGGCTGACCGGCGGCGACAGCATCTTCACGACGGCATGGATCAACGGTGAATCCGAGCCGCGGCTGTTCCGCGCGGGCCAGCGCGTGCCGGCGGGGGCGGTCAACGTCACCCGCGACGAGGTGCGGCTGGAGGCGCTGCAGACCTGGACCGATTCCCTGCTCGCGAAACTGTTGCAGACCACGGTCCGGCCGGGTTACCGGCATCGGCTTTTCGAGCGCATCATCCAGGGCTATCTGGTCGGCATCATTGGCCTTGCGCTGGCGGCGGGCATCGGCTGGGCCGTCGCGAGCGGCGATGGGCCGCGCGCCCTCGCGGTGGCCTTGGCTGTGCTAGTGGTTTCATGCCCCTGCGCGCTTGGCCTCGCGCTGCCCCTCGCCGACGAAATGGCGGTGGCGGCAGTGCGACGCTGGGGGGTGTTCGTGCGCGAGAACGACCTGTGGGCGCGGCTCGAACGCGTGCGGAAGATCATCTTCGACAAGACGGGCACGCTCACTCTCGAATCACCGGCGCTGGCGGATCCCGGGGTGCTGCGCGCCCTCGCAACCGATGCGCGGCGGGCCCTGCTCACCCTGGTGCGCGACAACCCCCATCCGGTCAGCCAGTGTTTGCATGAGGAGTTGCTGGTGAATGGCGAGTCTTCCTCTCCTTTGGCCGGCGAACTGCGCGAAGACATCGGCTCTGGCGTCAGCCTGCGCGTGGGCACGGATTTCTGGACCCTCGGTCGCCCCGGATGGCGTGGCCATCTCGAGAAGGATGTAACGTATTGCGTTACAAACCCTGAAGCGGGTGCTCCCGCGGCGGAAACGGAGTTTTGCCGCGATGGCGTCGTGCTGGCGCAATTTCGTTTCTTAGATGCGGTGCGGGCGGATGCGAGGGTTGAGGTTGCCGCGCTGCGTGCCGGGGGTCGGGAGGTTTACATTCTCAGCGGCGATCACCGCTCGAAGGTCGATGCCCTGACCCGCGAACTCGGCCTGCCGTTGGAGAACGGCGCCGGTGAAGTCTCCCCCGAAGGCAAGGCTGCCTGGGTGCGGCGCATGGATCGACGCGACACGCTCATGCTGGGCGACGGTGCCAACGACAGCCTCGCGTTCGAGAGCGCGCACTGTCGCGGCACGCCGGTCGTGCACCGCGGCGTACTTGAGTCGAAGGCTGATTTCTATTATCTGGGCTGCGGCATCGGCGGCATCCGGCGGCTTTTCGAGGTGGACCGCATTCGCGCGCGCACGCAGCGGTGGATCCTCGCCTTTGCCATCGCCTACAACCTCGCAGCGGTGGGCTGCGCCGCGGCCGGGCTCATGAGTCCGCTGCTGGCAGCCGTCCTGATGCCGGCGAGCGCATTGATTTCACTGGCGATCGTGGGGATCGGCATGCGGGCCTGCCTGCGGGGTTAGCGGTCTGACGGATTGGGCATTACTGACGGGCGTCCGTTTTTCCGCCGCCGTGCGATGATGCGGTCCGGATTGGCCCCCGGCATCGTGGCCTCGGGTTTCGCCGATTGGGGAAGAACATGGCTGCAATGCTTTGGGAATGGCTGCAGTCAGCACCTCCGGGGCGCCGGAGGTGACGAGGACATTGTCCTCGATGCGCACGCCGCCAAGGGCGAGATGCGGCTCGACCTTCTCCCAGACCACGCAATCGCGGAATTTCTCGCGGCGCTTTGGATCAGTAAGAAGAGCCGGAATGAAATAGAGTCCTGGCTCGACCGTGACCACGTAACCGGCCGCGAGCGGGAAGTCCATGCGCAGGTTCTTCAGGCTGGCCCGCGTCGAGCGCGGCCGGCCGGGCAGGGTGCCGCTGGCGTCGCGCACGCCGAGGCCGACGAGGTGGCCGATGCCGTGCGGGAAGAACAGGAGGTGTGCCTCCTGTTCGACGAGTGACTCGGCATTGCCGTGCATCAGGCCGAGCGAGACGAGCCCGGCGGTCATGTCGACCGCGCACTGCAGGTGAACATCGCGCCACTCGGCTCCAACCACGCAGCAGGCAACCGCCGCCTCCTGCGCCGCGAGGACCACTTGATAGAGATCGCGCTGGAAGGCCGAGGGCAGGCCGGCGACATAGGTGCGGGTGACGTCGATCACGTAGCGGCCGACCTCAGCGCCGGCATCAATAAGTACAAACTCGCCGGCTTGCGCGGCCCGGGCGGTTGGCTCAAAGTGCAGCACGGCGGAGTTCGGCCCGGTGCCGACGATCGTCCCATAGCCGGTGCGGGTCGCGCCGTGACGGAAGAACTCGGCTTCGAGCTCGATCTGCACCGCCCGTTCCGTCACGCCTGGGGCGATGATCGCGGCAGCCTTCGCGTAACCTGCGGCGGTGGCGTTCGCGGCCTGCCGCATTGCCGAGAGTTCCAGGTCATCTTTCGGACGGCGCGCATGGGAAAAGACTTCGCGCACCTTCGCGGTCAGCGCCTCGTCGGTGCGCACGCCGGGGAGGGGAGCGCCGAGGCCGGCGATCGGCCGGGCCCGCCGCTCGGTGATCCACGCGGGCAGCCCGGCGAGCGGTTCGCCGGCGACTTGTTCCCGCGCCTCCCAGACGTGTTCGCCCTCGGTGACCTCGGGCACGAACAGCTTCCAGCCATCGCGCGGTCCGTCCTGCGGGTCGAACGTGGCGATGGCACCGGGGCACTCCACGCCGGCCACGTAGAAAAACTCAGCGTGGGCCCGAAACGGATAGGTCTGGTCGGTGTTCTCCGGCAAGGGAACCGGCGTGCCGGCCCCGATGAGCAGGATCTCGTCGGTCAGGTTCAGGGCGGCGGCGAGGCGGGCGCGCCGGTCGGTGAGTCGGGTGAACATAAGAAGGATGGCGGGGCCCCGTTGTCGGTCCGAACGCTCCGTCCCACAAGCCGTTTCAGCTCGCGCCGGCCGGAGCCTCTTTGAATTTCGGATGCGAAACCACGATCACCGGGCACCGCGCCCGGCGGAGAATGTACTCGGTGGTGGTGCCGACAAGCCGGCCAGTGATGGTTCCGTGGCCGTGCGAGCCCATGACCACGAAGGCGACGCGGAGTTTGCCGGTTTGCTCCAAAATCAACGGGGAGGGATCTCCGCGCAGCAGCACCGTGGTCACGGCGATCTTGTCGAGGCGCAGCCGCTTTTCGTAGCGGGCCAGACGCCGGGCTGCCGCCTGCTGGTCCGCGGTGACCGCCGCCTGCATCGTCTCGATCCCGGTGATGCCGGCCGCCGGCACCCGGGATGGCTGGACGACATGAAGCAAGACGACCCTGCCATGCAGGGCGTCGGCGAGACCGGCCGCAGTTTCAAAGACTTGGTCGGTCACAGCAGAGAAATCGAGCAGGGCGAGGATGGTCATCGTAAGCGGGGAGGGGCACCGGCGGTTTCGACACAGCTTGAAGGGATGGGGGAGATTCGCAAATCCTGTTTGCAGACGACACAGGATTGCCCTTCGCCCGCCGCCCTGCATGGTGGCTGTCGAACGTTATGAAATTCAGCCAACCCCAGGCCGATATTTACGTGCCGTCGGGCACCGAGCCCGCCGCCGCGCTCGCCCGCACCACGCACCTGTGCGTCGCCGCCCACCAGGACGACATCGAGATCATGGCGTACCACGGCATCGCCGAGTGCCAGCAGCGCGACGACCGGTGGTTCTCCGGCGTCGTCGTGACCAACGGAGCCGGCAGCCCGCGCGCCGGCCCTTACGCGAAAATCAGCGACGAGGAAATGCAGGCGGTCCGCCGCCGGGAGCAGCGCCGGGCGGCCCGGCTGGGCGGCTACAGCATCCAGATTCAACTGAGCCATCCGAGCGTGGCGGTGAAGCGTCCGGGCCATGCCGATGTCAGTGCCGATCTCGCCCGGATCTTCGCGGGCTGCCGGCCGGAAGTGGTCTATCTGCACAATCCCGCCGACAAGCACGACACCCATGTTGCGGTGTTTCTGCGCTGCCTCGAGGCGATCCGTTCGCTGCCCAAGGCGGAGCGGCCGCCGCAGGTTTACGGTTGCGAAGTCTGGCGCGACCTCGACTGGCTGCCCGAAAGCGAGAAGGTGGCGCTCGACGTGTCGGCGCGGCCCCGGCTGGCGGCGAACCTTCTGACGGTCTTCCGATCGCAGGTGGCCGGCGGCAAGCGCTACGATCTCGCGGCGCTCGGCCGACGCGCGGCCCACGCCAGCTTTCACATGGCGCACACCACCGACGCAACGACGGCGCTGACGTTCGCGATGGACCTTACCATCCTCGTCAAGGTCGACTCACTCGACGTGGAGACGCATGTGCGCGGAATGATCCGGCGCTTTCGCGACGACGTGACCGCGCGCCTGAAAAGGTACGGCTGAACGCCCGGCAGTCACCCAGACAACTTGTCAACTGATGGTTGAAAAGGGACGAAGCGTCGCGCGGGCCGTCCTTTTGTCATTTAATAGAGGACAAAGGGCGCCGCGCCAAACGGGCTAGGACGGCCGTCTAAAAGCCCGGCGAATTCACGGTCTGCGGGCAAGGGAACGGCGCGCCGAGAAAACCCTTGCGTCACCCGGGAGCATGGCTCTTGCTTCCCCTCCTTGGTTCGGGCCGTGGCGCAGCCTGGTAGCGCACTTGCATGGGGTGCAAGGGGTCGTGAGTTCGAGTCTCACCGGCCCGACCATTTCTCTGACAGGCAATTAGTTGGACTACTTCTTGCCTCGCAGTTATGGCGAAAGTCATAACAAGTCCCCAATTCTCTTAGGGTTTCCGCCATTGTGCGGAAGCCTCGAAATGCGGGATTTCCGCAGTTGAAAGCCGAGCCGCGGGGCATTTGCCCGCCGTTCAAAGCAGCTATTTCCACCCCATAGCCGCCCGCCCGAGATCGGCCCACCTGGGGCGAGGGCCAAAGTGCGCGGACGGCAGCACGCCTCGACCTCAAAGACAGCCCATGAGGTGAAGCAGGAGGCATCCGAGAATTAGCCCGATTACGATACCGGGACGGGGCGATTTCGACTCGCCTCGGTCAGATGTTTTCGGACTACTGGTGGCGGCGGGTTTCGGTCTCCCGTTCCTCCCAGCTTCCGTCGCGGGCCCATTTTCCCCATGAGAGTAATTCAAATCCTGATCTGGTTCCTGTGGGCCGGCGCCTTGGTGTGCGCCGCAGAAACGCCCTCGCGCAGACTTCCCCGGAGCACTCCGGAGGCGCAGGGCATCTCCTCCGCCGCGATCCTCGAATTCATCGAGTCGGCGGAGGCGAAGATCAACGCGCTGCACAGCTTCATGCTCGTGCGGCACGGCCAGGTCGTGGCCGAAGGATGGTGGGCGCCGCACGCTGCCGGGGAAGAGCATGTCCTGGCCTCGCTCAGCAAGAGCTTCACTTCGACGGCCGTCGGACTTGCGGTGGCCGAGGGAAGACTGAGCATTGACGATCCGGTCCTGCGCTTTTTTCCTGCCGAGGCGCCGGCGGCGCCCAGCGTGGACTTGCAGGCGATGCGGGTGCGCGACCTGCTGACGATGGCCACGGGCCACCGCAAGGAGGACATTAGTTCGTTCCCCTTTAAGTCATTTCCGCTCCTGCCACAGCGGAACCTGGTCAAGGCGTTCTTTGAAATGCCGATCGTGCACAAACCCGGCATGCAATTCCTCTATGACACGCCGGGAAGCTACATGCTGTCCGCCATTGTCCAGAAGGTCACGGGACAGACGGTGCGGGACTACCTGCGGCCGCGCTTGTTCGAGCCCCTGGGGATGGGCAACCCGACCTGGGAGACGAGCGCGCAGGGAGTTTCATTCGGCGGGTTCGGGCTGAGCCTCCGCACCGAGGACCTCGCCTGTTTCGGGCAGCTCTATCTGCAGAAGGGCGAGTGGAAAGGGCGGCAGCTCGTGCCGGCAACGTGGGTGGAGGCGGCGACTTCACGGCAGATCGCCAACGGGGTCGAGGGCACGAGCGATTGGAACGAGGGTTACGGCTATCAATTCTGGCGCTGCCGGCACGGCTTCTATCGCGGCGACGGCGCCCGCGGGCAGTTCTGCATCGTCATGCCCCAGTACGATGCGGTCATGGCAATCACGAGTGACACCGATGACATGGCCGCGGTAATGAACCTCGTGTGGGACGTCATCGTGCCCGCCTTCCAGGACGCGCCACTGCCCGCCAATCCCGTCGCGTTCGAAAAACTCGGCGCGAAGAGCGCCAGTCTGGACCTGCGCCACCGCTCCCCGTGACGAACCGGGCGGGCGCTCAGGTCAGGTTTCGACGGCAATCCCTCGGACAGGCGCTGCACCGGGCTTCCCTTTGCTGCGCGTGTCGAGGAGTTGAACCAGCAGAGCCGGGAAAGTCCTAAGCATGATCCGCAAGTCCAATAAGAGTGATTTATTCTGGGCGTACTGGATATCCAGGCGGATCATCTCGTCGAAGGTGGTCCGGTTCTTTCCAGAGACCTGCCAGAGGCCGGTTAATCCAGGCAACGCATCGAAACGGCCGCGCTGCCGGGCGGTGTATTTCTCATACTCGTAGGACATACAGGGGCGAGGTCCAACCAGACTCATCTCGCCGCGCAGGACGTTGACGATCTGGGGCAGTTCGTCCAAGCCTGAGGCGCGAATCAACCGGCCGCCGGGAATCAGCCGCGCGTCCCCGCGGGCGTCCATCTTGACCATCGGTGCGTTCGACTGGATCAGATGATCGCAATGGGTCTGGTGGATGCGGCGGTCAGCCCCGACATGCATGGTGCGAAACTTGTAGCACTGGAAGCGCCGGCCCTGGAACCCGACGCGTTCCTGACGGAAGAACACCGGCCCGGGCGAGGTGAACTTCATCACGATGGCGGTTAACACGGTGAACAGCGCGAGCACTGGCAGCGCCGCCAGGCTGCAGGTGATGTCCACGGCCCGTTTCCAGACTGGCATCTCGACAGACGTTTGGACGGACGGTTCTTTATTCAAAAGTCTGCCGAAATCGAAGTGCATGAGCAGTGAAAGGGGACGCTGGGCGGTACACGGTGTGCCGCGATCGAGGGACAGTGTCGTCAAATCGAGAGTAAGGCAATATAATGGTAGATATTATTAGAAGTTATGATAGATGGTGTGGCCCTTCCGATTCAACCCAGGCCTGGCAGAGGATAATCGATTCCGGAACTCGATCGCTCCTCAGCTGACTGGCGCGTTCGCAACCGAGGAAGCCGACTGCGGTCCTTGCGGGCGGCCTGGCCAACTGAGGCAATCATCACGGTTGGATTTTTCCGGAGGATTTGAGATGGTGGGCTGGAGATGATCGCTTTGTCCTCGGAAGCGGCCGGGCGGAAGCGGCCTGATCGCCTACGGGCCTGGTGGCCGTGGGTGCTGATGGCCGTGATCACCTGGGAGTCGGTGAGTTCAATCCCCGCCGTGGGGCCTGCCTGGCTGTCGTTCGACAAGCTCGCTCACTTCGGGGTATTCGGCTTGCTGGCGACCACCATCGCCCGCCTCGAACGGGCGCCGCAGTGGCCGCTGATCGGCGCGCTTTGGGCCATTGTGCTCGTGTCGGTCTACGGTTTTAGCAGCGAGTTGCTGCAGAGCCTGACTCCGGACCGCTCGATGGAGTTCGACGACTGGGTGGCTGACACGCTGGGGGCCGCGGTGGCCGTCATCCTCTACCTGCGCTGGACGTGGTACCATCGGTTGCTGGAAACGCCCCTCAACCGGCGGCGCCAGCCGCGAGTTGAAATTTCGACAGAATCACTGCCTAATCTGCCCGAATGACTTCCGCCGAGGTCCACGAACGCATCGCCGACCTGCGCGCCCAAGTGGCGCGCCACGACGAGCTTTATCACCGGCAGGCGAAGCCGGAGGTCACGGATTTCGAATATGACCTCTTGAAGAGCGAGCTGGCCGGCCTGGAGGCGAAGTATCCCCAGTTCAAGGCGGCCGACTCACCCACCACCCGTGTCGGTGACGACCGGCTCGAGGGCTTTGCCACCTACCGGCACCGCTTGCCGATGCAGAGCCTCGACAACACTTATTCCGAAGCCGACCTGCGCGCCTTCCACCAGCGGCTCGTCAACCTCTTCGGCCTTGAGGATCTGGCCTATGTGGTCGAGCCGAAGATCGACGGGGTCGCGGTGAGCCTTACCTACGAAAAGGGTGCGCTGGTGCGCGCTGTCACGCGCGGCAGCGGGTTCGAAGGCGATGAAATCACGGCTAACGCGAGAACCATCCGGACGCTTCCCAAGGAATTGAAGCGGCCGGGTTCCAAAGGAGCCAAGGGCGCACCGGTCCCCAACGTCGTCGAGATCCGCGGCGAAATCTACATGACGCTAGCCGAATTCGAGCGCATCAACCACGAGCGCGAGGAGGCCGGCGAGGCGCCATTCGCCAATCCGCGCAACCTCACCGCCGGTACGATCAAACAGCTCGACACCCGCGAGGTCGCCCGGCGCAAGCTCGAGATCGTCCTCTACGGGAGCGGATTCTGCGATCCGGCGCTGGACCATGCGGCGGCTTCGGCGGGCACGCAGAACGCCTTTCATGGGCTCGTCAAGGCCTGGGGACTGCCGACCGTCGAGCGATTCTGGACCACCCACGGGATCGACGAGACGTGGAAGGCGGTGCAAGAACTCGACAAGCTGCGGCACAGCTTCGCCTACGCCACCGATGGAGCGGTGGTGAAGCTCGATTCGTTCGCGCAGCAGCGCGAGGCCGGCAGCACCGCGAAGGCTCCGCGCTGGGCAATCGCCTACAAGTTCGCCGCCGAACGCGCGGAAACGCGACTCAAGGCCATCACCGTGCAGGTGGGCCGCACGGGCGTGCTTACGCCGGTGGCCGAGCTGGAACCGGTGCTGCTCGCGGGCACCACGGTGGCACGCGCCACGCTGCACAACCAGGACGAGATTGCGCGCAAGGACATCCGCGTTGGCGATTTTGTCATGGTGGAGAAGGCCGGCGAGGTCATTCCCGCGGTCGTCGGCGTGAACACGGCGCGGCGTCTGCCGGAATGCGTGGCGTACGTTTTTCCCGCCGTCTGCCCGGTGTGCGGCACCCGGACGGTGCGGTACGAGGGCGAAGTTGCCGTGCGCTGCCCCAATGTGAATTGCCCGGCGCAAGTCCGACGCCGGGTGCAGCATTTCGTGTCGAAGGCCGGCGTCGACGTCGAGGGTCTCGGCGAGGCCATGGTGGATACCTTGGTCGAGAAGGGCTGGGTCAAAAGCATTCCCGACCTCTACCGCCTGCAGCGCGACGACCTGCTGCTGCTCGGCAAGAGTGTTGAGAAATCGACGGATAACCTCCTGGCGGCGCTTGAGGCGAGCAAACATGCCGAGCTCTGGCGCTTCATCAACGGGCTCGGCATTCCGCACGTGGGCGCGTCAGCGGCCAAGGACCTTGCCGGTAAATTTGGCAGCCTGGAGGCGCTGACCGAGGCGCGGCGTGACGACCTGCTCGCCATCGCGGGCATCGGCGAGACCATGGCCGACGCGATCATCGCGCATTTCAATGAGCCCCGGAATCGTGCGCTCGTCAGCCAGTTGCTGACGCTTGGCGTGGCGCCCGCGGCGCCCGCGCGCCCGCCGGGCGGGCCGGGGCAATTATCCGGCCGCACGTTCGTGCTGACCGGCACGCTCCCCACGTTGTCCCGCGAGGAGGCCGCGGTGAAGATCGACGCCGCGGGCGGCAAGGTGAGCAGCAGCGTCAGCCGCAAGACCAGCTACGTGCTGGCGGGGGATGAGGCCGGGTCAAAGCTTGAAAAGGCCCGGTCGCTCGGCGTGCCCGTCATCGACGAGCGGGAATTCCTCCAAATGCTCGGCGGGTGACCGGGCGCGGTGGGTCTGATCCCTCGAAGCTCGCTTCGGCCTGGTCGGGAAGTGGCACGGGTCTCCTGACCCGTGGGGAACAGTGACACGGGTCGGGAGACCCGTGCCACGGAACTGACCGATGGATGAGGCGGGACTTGAGGTGTCTTGATCAAATGCCTTGGGGCTTTTCCCGAGGATCTTCATTTTCTCCGTTACCTCCTGTAGAATGGTTTGATTGTGGTTCCGCCGCGTCAGGAGAAACCCGGCCTGAGAATGTCCTACGTGCCCGCAACGGACGCCGTACCGTGCACCAGCTCCATGCTGACCGCCCGGCGAAAACCCGTGACCGTGAGGCTCAGATCCGGACGCACGTCGACCACAGCGTAGGCATTGTTATCCGGTCCCGAGTCCTCGATGATCGCCTTGAGGGTGTAGTAATGGATTCCGTTGATGAGGGAATAGGCGCCCTTGTGATCGTGGCCCTGGAATACCGCCAGCACCTTGCCGGCGCCTTCGAGCGCGGCGCGCACTTCCGCCCGGTTGACGACTTGAACGTGTCCGTCGCCGTCGAGGCGCTGGTGCCCGAGAATGATGATCGGTTCGGTCGCGGCCTTCAGCTCGGCGCGCAGCCAGTCGAGCTGTGGCGCCGGCAGGTAGATTTCGCGCCAGTCGAAGTTGCCGTGATCGTAATCCCGGCCGTCCTTGGTGAAATTCGTGTCGATCGTGACAAAGCGGACGCCGCCGTGGCTGAAGGCGTAATGGCTGCGGCCGGCGGGGATGCCCGTATTGGTGATGCGCGCGAGCACCTGGGCCTTGGACAGGTTGTCCATGTCGTGATTGCCCAGCACGTGGTAGGTCGGTCCGCCGAAGCGCTGGAATTCGTATTCGATGGCGACGAGATGGGACAGCGTCCGGGTGTCGGGTTCGTTCAGCGCCATGTCCTTGATGTCGCCCAGCTCTCCCAGGAATTCCACCCGCGCGGCCCGCAGCCGGTCGACGGCCTCGCGCATTTTGCCAAGGGATTCGCGATAATAACGGGTGCCTCGCGGCTCGGCGTCGGCATAGTGCGGATCGGCCAGGAGGCCGAAACGGCAGCCGGCGCGGAGCGGCTCAGCCGCCGCGGTCAGCCGGCGGCTGCCGAGCATCAGGCCAAACAGCGAGGCGGCCGATGCCTTGAGAAAATCGCGGCGATCGACGCGCCAACCGCCGATCGCCCGTTCGATCTGGTTGAGTCTGCGTCCGGTCGAGGGCATGAGATTCTTGGGGGACAAGCGGCATTATCGCCCATCGGGGCGGCACGGCAAGCCGTCGCCGGCGCCCATCGCAGGATTGCGCGACGCCGGGCGGCCTGCATGCTCGGACGGATTGGCTGAGCCACCGATTACAGCGGCGTATCTGTTCACGACCTTTCCGAAGACGTCCGAGGCGTTCCTGCAGCGCGACGTCGCGGCGATGCAGGCGCGCGGAGTCAAACTGCGGCTCTATTCGCTCTGGGGCGGCGGCGGCGAGTTCAACGGTCTGCCGGTCCGGTCCCTGCCGCGCTGGTGGTTCTTCGTGGCGCTGCTCTGGTGGATCCCCGTTGAATCGGCGCGCTACCCTGCGATGCTCTGGGAGCTCATCGTGAACACCTGCCGCCGGCGGGCGCCCTCGGCGCTCAATTTCTGGGAGAACATGCTCGGCGCCGGATTCACCGCCTGTTTTGTCCACGAGTTCCGCCGCGATCCGCCCGACCTGGTGTACGCGGCCTGGACCGGCGCGCCGGCCACGGCGGCCTGGCTCATGTGGCGGCTGACCGGCATCCCGTATGCCACCGGTGCGCATGCCTACGATCTGTACGAGCACGGCGGCGACTGGTGGCTGATGGAAAAGGTGGCGCTGGCGCGCTTCGTGCACACGTCGACTGAGATGGGGCGCCGTACGCTGCTGGAACACGGCGCCGACCCAGCCCGGGTGGCGGTCATCCGGCGCGGACTCGAGGTCTTTCCCGAACTGAAGCCGCTGCGTCCGGACCGCCGCCCGCTGCGGCTGATATGCGTGGCGCGACTGGTGCCAAAGAAAGGGCTGCGGGCGCAACTCCAGATCTACGCAGCAGTGCGCCACGCTGGATTGGACTTTGCCGCGCGGATCGTCGGTTCGGGCGAACTGCGCGAGGAACTTGAGCGCGAAACCGCCGCGCTCGGGTTGGCGCCGCTGGTGACGTTCACCGGCGAGGTGGCGACGGCCGCGGTGTGGGAGCACCTGCGGTGGGCCGACGTGCTGCTGCACACCGGCGTGGTGACGCCGACCGGCGACCGCGACGGCCTGCCCAACGTAATCCCGGAGGCGATGGCCGCCGGCACCATCGTGCTGACCTCCTTCGCGGCGGCCACGACTGAGGCGATCCAGTCCGAGGCGACGGGCCTGGTCGCCGACGTAACCCGACCGGCGGAATGGGCCGCGGCCTTGCGGCGCCTGGCAGACGATGATGCGCTAGCGGAGCGGCTGCGGGTGGCGGCGAGGATCTGGGTCGAGGAAAATTACGACGCGCGCCGGAATGCGGAGCGGCTGCACGCCTGGTTTGCGCAGGCGGCCGCGGAAGGCCGCGTCCAATCCCGCGAGAGTCCGCCTGCGGGAACCCGCTCATGATTTACCTCGATGTCACCAAATCCGGTGCGGCACGGCATCAATCCGGATTGATGCGGCTGAACGCGCGGCTGCGCGATGAGCTCGGGGCCGCGGCGACCCCGGTGATCTGGGTCGGCGGCAAGGATGGGTGGTTGCAGAGCGGCCACCGGGCGCCGGTGAGGTTTCTGCCGTCTGACTGGCTTTTAACCGCCGAGCTCTTCAGCGAACCGGAGCGGCCGGGTTTCTGGGACTTCCTGCGCGCGCGGCCGTGCCGGCTGGGCGCGATGTTCGCCGACGCGATTCCGCTGCGGCATCCACAGATCACATGGCCGCAAAGTGTGGCACGGCATCCGGAGTACCTGAAGATGCTGGCGGCGTTCGATCGCGTCTGGGCGATCTCCGAGGCGAGCCGCCGCGATCTTGCGGCGTTCTGGCGCTGGCAGGGCGGGACGGTGCGGGCCATGGCGGGGGCCATCGAGCTTGGCGCGGATTTCGACCGTCAGCCACGGGTGACAGCGCCGTCCCTGCCGGCAGCCCCGCAGCTGCTGTGTGTTGGCATCCTGGAGCCGCGGAAGAACCAGTTGTTCCTGCTCGACGTGTGCGAGGCGCTGTGGGCGTCCGGCGGCGATTTCGAGCTTCACCTCGTTGGCCGGGTGAATCCCCATTTTGGCCGACCGATCGCCGAGCGGTTCAAGGCTTTGCGGAGGACCCAGCCGCGGTTACACCATCACGAGGCTGCGTCCGACGCGCTCATGAGCCGGTTGTTCGCGGCGGCGCGGGCCACGGCGTTTCCCACCATCGCGGAGGGCTGTGGCCTGCCGGTGCTGGAGTCGCTGTGGAAGGGGCGGCCATGCGTGTGCAGCGACCTGCCGGTCCTGCGGGAAATTGCCGGGGGCGGCGGATGCCGATTGGTGGCGCTCAACGACGCGGGCGCCTGGGCGACTGCGCTGCGCGCCGTGCTCACGGATGACTCGGAGTGGCACCGGCTGGCAGGGGAGGCGGCGGCCCGGAGGTTACCCGTTTGGGCGGACACGGCGCGGGCGCTGCTCGCAGGCCTAGTTTAGGCCAGAAGCATGGATCTGTAGGAAGCGCGCTTCCTACAAATGCATGTTTATTGCCCTGGCGATGATGATCTGAAACCGGCAGACGGAGGGGCCTGCCCGTCCTGTTGCTGCAACCGCCTAGTTCAGGTGGAAACCGGTTCCGCGGCGACTGCCCGGGCCGGCTGCGGGCGCCACAGCAAAAGGGCGGTGGCGAAACCGAGGATGCCGAGAACGCCGCAAGCCGACTCGGTGAGCAGCATGTTCTTTGGACCAAGGAGGATCTCGGCGGCTGCGAGCAAGAGACCCATGTACCAAATCGGCGTGTTCGAGAGCGAAGCGAAGCCGTTGTATTTGGTGGCGGCATTGCCGGCGCCGATGGCATCGAACACGAAACCAGAGAACGCGGCGTAGCAGAATCCAGTCACAAGAGCGTAGGCTAGGCTGAAGATCATGTAGGTCGCAGGGTTCGCTGGTGCAACGGCCATGGCGGCGGTCACCGACGCCATGATCGCCCCGTAAACCACATAAGCCGTACGCGCGCCGAAGAACCTGCACCCGTACCCGCCAATGAGGCAGCCTACCATGGAGATGACACCGGTGAGGAGACCCTGCACGAGCTCCACCTCGTGCGCGCCCACGCCCCAGAAGGCCGCGACCTCGGCTTGCGTAAGCACACCGGCCGCCGCGCCCGTGCCGACGGGCACAAAACAAAGCACGGCGCACAGCACACCGTCCCGCGAGCGGATCACCTGCCAGATATCCACGGCAACGGCGCGAATGGCGCCGGCCAGAGAACCGTCTCGCGGTTCCGCCACCACGTCGGGCAGCAGCGGCAGCACCGCGGCGCAGCCCAGCGTCAAAGCCGCCAGCACCAGCCCGGTCTGCCAGCCCGCCGGCAGGTTGGTCAGAAGCCACAGCCCGGCGCCTCCGCCGAGGCCGACTCCGCCGAGATTGCCGGCCTGAAACCAGCCGCTGACACGGCCGCGGTCCGCTGCCGGTGTCAGATGGGCGATCATGGCCTCCACCGCGAAGCCCAGGAAGGTCGCGGCCACGCTGGTCACCAGGACAATCACGCCCATGGGCCCAAGCGTGGGCGGCCCCAGCGGCACCGCCGCCATCGCGAACATGCCCGCCGCGCACAGGATGCAGGAGAGCAGATACCAGCGCTTGCGCGTGAGGGTGGTGTCGGCGAGCGGGGCCCAGAAGAACTTCCAGACGTTGGGGAACATTCCGACCGCAATGAGCTCCGCGCCCTGGGCGACGGTCAGGCCCTTCCGGGTGGCGAGGAATGCGAGGGCGACGCTCACAAAGCCGAAGGTCGCCCCGAACGGCGCGATCAGCACCGTGTAGAGAAACGGGTGCGGGGGATGGCGGGTCGCTGCGGGCGAACCGGGGCCGGGCGGATTCAAGTGAAGGCGGCTGCGAGTTTCCCCGCTTCTAAAGTTTCTTCACGGCATAGGCCATGGCTTCGGCGACCTTGTCGAGGTCCTCGTCGCTGTGCAGGGCCGACACGGCGGTGCGCACGAGATCCTTGCCGGGCGGCACGGCGGGGGCAATGGACATGACCGTGAACACCCCCTTTTCGAGCAGGGCCTGCCAGAAGCGATAGACGAGTTCCTTCGAACCGAGCACGATAGGAATCGCCGGCGTGTCGCTCTCCCACGTGTCGAGGCCGAGCCCCTTGAGCATGTCCCGGTAGCGGCGCACATTCCGCCAAAGGCGATCGAGGTGCTGGGGTTCGCTCTGCATGACCTCGAGGGCGGCCGCGGCGCAGGCGGCCTGGCTCGGGCTGATCGCGGCGCTGAAAATCGTCTGCTTCGAATGAAAACGCAGATAATCAATAAGGCTGCGCGAACCGGCGACAAAACCTCCCGTGCTGGCCAGCGACTTGGACAGGCTGCCACAAATGATGTCGACCTTGTCGTTGACCCGGAAGTGATCGACCGTGCCCCGTCCCTGCCGGCCGAGCACACCGAAGCCGTGGGCATCGTCGAGCACAAGGAAGGAGCCGGACTCCTCCGCAATCTCCGCGATCTCAGGCAGCCGGGCGATGTGGCCTTCCATGGAATAAACGCCCTCCACTACGATAAGTTTCGGCGTGGTGTAGGGGATCGTCTTGACGAAATGGCGCAGGTCCTCGGGATTATTGTGTGAGAACCGCTCGACGGCCGCCATCGAGAGCCGGATTCCGTCCAGCACAGAGGAGTGGATGTTCTTGTCAGCCAGGATGACGTCGCCCTTCTGGGCAAAGGCGGCGACGCTCGACATGCACGAGATGTAGCCCGCGACGCTGACGTGACAGGCCTCGCGGCCGAGGAAGGCGGCCAGTTTCTGCTCCAGCTCGACATGGCAGGCGCGCGAACCGTTGGAGGGGCGGGCTCCGGTGGTGCTCGTACCCCACTGAAGCAGGGCGGCGCGGCCCGCTTCGATCACCTTGGGATGGAAGGACAATCCCAGGTAGTCATTGCTCGCCAGCATGATGATGTCGCGGCCGTTCAGGCGGACGTGCGCCCCCTGCTGCGCGTCCATCGCATGATAGAACGGTTTGTATTTGAGGAGCATCTTCGTTGCGTAGTCGTCGCAACAACGCTCGAAAATCGCCTTCTTGTTCCGGTTGAGGAGGGTCAGGGCCATGGGTCGGGTGGGAACGATTGGAGAGCCGCGACGGCATAGCAAACCGAAAGCCCCGCTAGCGTGAGCCCGACTCCGGCGCTCCGCCCCGGTTTTGCGTCAGGCGCCCCGGCGAGCCAGCGTGGCCATCCAGGACACGAGTTCGCCGGCGTAGGTGGACCAGGTCTTGAACGTGCGGTCCCGCGCGTTGCTGGTAAGCCCCTCGAGACGGTCAGGATCGGAAAGCAGGGAAGCGATGGCGTCGGCCAGGGCGGAAGCGTCGACCCGCTCGAGGGCCAGGCAGCCGCCGCCGCGGGCGGACTCGCCAAGCGCGCTGTGAGCAGAACAGATGCACGGTTTCCCGTGGCTGAGGCTTTCGAGCACAGGCAGTCCGAATCCCTCCATCAGCGACGGATAAACGGTGAAAAGGCAGGTGCGGTAGGCGTCCTGCAAGCCGGACTCGGACGCCGGTCCATCGTAAAAGAGAGGCCGTCCGGCAGCCTGAAGCGCACGCAAACGCTCAATGGCGGCGCGGCCCGTTTGCGGGTGGCTGAGTCCAATCAGGCGCAGTTCAAAACGCAGGCCGCGCTCCCAGAGCCTCTCGCAGGCATCGAACAGAGCGAGGTGGTTCTTGCGGCCCTCGATTGAACCGACGCTTAGAATCACGGGAGACGCCTTCGGTGCGACGGTGTGCCCATAATGCGCGGGGGCCGGCGAATCGATGCCCAACGGCAGACCAATCACCGGCGGCGGATTCGCGATGCCGAGCCACTGCCAATAATCAACGAGCGTCGCGCGCGAATCCTCGGAAATTGCGGCAATGCCGTCGAAGCTCAGGAGTTCCTGCAGGTAGGCGGGATAACGGGCGACCGTCTTGGCCGGCGACAGCTCCGGCAGGCGCAGCGCCGTGGCATCGTGGAACAGAGCCACGCGCGGACCGGAGACACCGGCGAACAGGCCGGGCAGCGCGCGACCGGCGATGGGGGAAAAGATTTCGGGCTCGATAAATGCGCCGCCCGAAATCGCCGGTTCGCGCCCCGGTTTGCTTCGCGCACCTAGCCAACGGCGGAGACGGCCGCTGATTCTAGCGTGCAGCGGCCAGCGGGCGCCGCGGGCTCCGGCCGTGGTGCCGCGGGGCGGCGCGAGATTGCGCTTCTCCCAGCCGCGGAGCGGCCGCCAGGCGGACTCATAGGCATCGTACGTCAGCGGCAGCAAATCCTCCCCGCGCCCGGCCAGCCCCGCATAGAGCGAGCGGCCCAAGCGCTGGATGCCGGTCTGGGCCCGCGTGTGGCTGGTGTGAGTCAGATCGATCAAAAGTCGGGTCATGGTGGGGCGGACGGCCTTTCTGACACAGAAATCGCCGGATCATAAAGCGCGAAACCCAGCCGGCGGGCATCCGGGCTGGCGCTCTCCGGGACGGACGGCCCCTCCGTCGCCAGTTCGAGGTCCATGTCGCCCGTCACCAGCAACGGCGGCAGGCTCGCCGCGGTGAGCGTCCCGCCGATCGGGCCGCGCCAGATTTCGCGCCCGGCGGCCAGAATGCGAAGCGTGCGTTGCGTCAAGCTCAACAGGCGCAGGGTCAGGCGAGTCTCGATGACCGCGTGGCGCGGCCAGGTGGCGATCGACAGGTGGCCGTCGGACTCAGCCCATACCCAGCGGTGACGGGCATCCTGTTCCTGTCCATACCAGCCGTCGCGCAGTTGGACTGCTCCAACGGCGCGCCAGTGGCGCGCCACGACCAGTTCGTGCGGATCACGCGGCGGCGCATCGCGAAACGCGAGCAAGCCGGAGAACACGGTGAGATTGCAGGCCAGGAGCAATGCGACTGGCGCACGCGTGCGCAGAGCGATCACATTGCAGGCGAGGCTGAGCGGCAGGAGGACACGGGAGGCTGCAACAGGGAAGCCTTCCCAAACCGCCGGGCCGAGGGCCAGCAGCAGCAGCGTGTAGGCGGCGCCCACGCGCCACCAGGCGTCAGCAGGCCGCGGCCGGAGGAGAACGAACCCGGCCTGCACGGCGAGACCAATCATGGCGATCAGGGTGGCAAAGGCGTACTCGTTGAGCGGAAGACCGGACTGGATCAAGATGCCCGCGCATTCGGTCGATTTCTCGACGAGACCGACCAGAGGCCACGCGAAATTCCCCACACCATGGTTAACCGGCCCGACGCACCAGTTGATGTAGCCGAGCCATGCGATCAACGGCGTCGCAGCCAGCATGATCCAAAGCAGATTGCGCCCAACCGCGCGCGGAGATTTCCAGGGTCCGGTGACAAAGGCCGCGCCAGCCAGCAGCGAGGTTTCACGGGTGAGGGCGGCGGCGGCAAGCCAACCGACGGCGGTGCGCGGGCGCCCCCGCTCGGCGGCCCACACGGCCGCGGCGACGAGGGTCAATGCCGGCAGATCAATGAGCGCGAACCGGACGCTGCCCAGCACCCCGGCGGAAAACAGGATTCCGGTCCAGGCGATGAGACTGCGGGCATCGTTAACCGGCAGCATCCGCCACAACACGGCGGCCAGAATCAACCAGCAGACGATGTTGAGGCCCGAATAAAGCTGGGCAATCCAGGCCGGCTGACCTGCCGCGAGCAGCCAGGCCAGGGCCGGCAGGAGGATACGTTGCGCCCGGTAGGGGAGGTTGTCGATGGCCGGCCGCAACTCGCCAGCCTTCAGCAGGGGATGGTGAGCGATCTGGGCGTACTGGAGGCCGTCGTAACCGCCGTTATCGCGATGGACAAACACTGGGTAATCATGGAAGGCGGCAAGCGCCACGGCCGCACTGCGCGTGTCGAGCTGCAGAAAAGCCGTGAAACCATAGATCGGGTGCCAGAAGCGCACCACAATTCCGAGGAACAGCACCACGGCCACGACGGCGATGGCTTTCACAAGCCGACCGGCTGGAATAACAGGAGGCATCTCTAGAGGGTCGCAGGCGGGTCATAGCGCCAGATGCTCACTTGGCGCACGGTGCCGACTTGGGTCCACGGTCCCGGGATGTGATCACGGAAGGCATGCCACTCGTCGATTTCATAGGGATACAGCACCGCATATATCGGCCGGCCGGCCACCACGCAGGCGCCAGCGATCCGCTGGAAATCTGCCGGTGTGATCATGTCCCACCGCACCAGCGTGAAATCGGTGTAGTAGAAGAGCGCGCCGGTGGTTTCCATGGCTGCGACCGCGGCATTGGCAGGGACGTGCGCCTGAAGCCACGCCGCCGTTTCGGCGTAAATTCCCTCAGTGCGGCCGATGGTCAGCGCATGCAGATGGCGGGACCAGGCGGCACCGTGCAGGAGGACCGCCAGGGCGGCCGGCGCCAGCCACCAGGCCCGGGGCGTCAGATTGAATCGAACGACCAGTCGTCGCGCGGTCAGGAGACTCGCTACGATGATGGGCGGAAACGCCGGCAACAGGAAACGCAGGTACCACCAGTCGTCATGCGCATGGGAATAGAAAAGGTAAAAGACCGGGTAGATGAGCCCCCACACGGCGAGCAGACCGGAAAGCCGTAGCCACGGGCGCTTGGACACCGGCAGGCCCAGCGCCAGCAAGGCGATCGGCGTCAGCAGCACTGGCAGCCAGGTGACATAGTAAACCAGCGTGGCCGGCACGTACACCGGGCTGAATTCGAATCCAACGGATCCGTAGCCGGTGGTAATGGCATGACCGTAGGCCGCCAGGTTATGAAACGAGAGGAACAACGCACCCGGCACGCCGCCAAGAAACAACAGGAGCCAGCGGCGCGGAGTGAGGCCGAAGGCAATGGCCATCGGCGCAACGGCGAGAAGATTGGTGGGACGCACCAGCACCGCGATGGCCAGCGCCATTCCCGCGGGCAGCGCCATCCAGGTCCGTTCCCGGCTGCGCCAGGCGCAGAGGACCGCAGCGGTCACCCACACCAGCGCGGGCACGTCGCTCATCACCTGCACCGACACAAAGAAATAGAGTGGGCTTGCCGCGAGCAGCAGCGCGCCCAACCAGGCCCAGCCGGGTGCCAGGCCAGCCTCGCGCGCCAGCCGGTAAACCAGCCAGAGGCCGAACAGGGCGTGCGCTCCCATCGCCAGGGCGGGCGCCAGCTCCCAGCCGAAGATTCTTGCCACCGCCAGGATCAGCAGAGGCAGGCCCACGGGATAAGTGGGAGTCATCGTGACATGATCCGCGTTGGGGATAAATCCCAGCGGAACATGGGTGTACATCGGCAGGGTGTCCGGCCGGGGATCCGGAACGAGGAGCATCGGGGCGGTTACACGCCCCTGGTCCAGGAGGCGGGCCTCGTTGAGATAGCCCGACTGGTCGGACCCACCGGCGTAGGCCCCCATAAAATGCGCCAGCAACAGGGCGTAGAGCAGGAAACCCAGGGCGGGCGGCAGCAGCTGCCACGCAAGCCGGCGGGGAAGGGCAGCGGGCGCCAGGTTGGGGAAAAGGCGGGAATCCATTCTTGCCTCGTGAAAGCGAAGCGTGTGGTTTGTCCTCTTTTCGTGGAGCGGATCAAACTATTTCTCCGACGCTGGCACCATTTCTGGTACTGGGCCGCCAATGGCGCGGCGGCGGGATTCTTCATCTGGAACGCGGCGCAGTTTTATGTGCCGGGCAAGGGCTTCACCTACCTGATCCTTTTCAGTGGCAGTCCGGGACTGCACCATATCCGGGAACTCCAGTCGGTTGATTATTACGTCCACAAGGATTCCTACGGCTACGACGCCCAGTACTACGCCCAGCTGGCGGTAAAACCGGTGCTAGGGAGCCGGGATTTGCGGGCGGCGATGGACAATCTGCCCTATCGGGCGCGGCGCATCCTGTTTTGCTGGTCGGCCTACGTATTCGGCCTGGGGCGGCCCGACCTCGTGCTGCAGGCGTACGCGGTGCAGAACCTGGTCGCGTGGCTGTTGCTCGCCTGGCTGCTGCTGCGGTGGTTTCCCCCGACTGGTCCGGACAATCTGGTGCGGTGGGCGGGAACGATGTTTGCGTGGGGCCTGACGCAGAGCGTGAGCGAGGCCCTGATGGACGGTCCCAGCCTGCTGCTGATCGCCTGCGGAGTGGTCCTGGCCGAACAGGGCCGCCGGTGGACCTCGGCGTGCGTGCTGGGCATCGCCGGGTTGGGCCGCGAAACCAATCTACTTGCCGGGCTGGCCCACCTTCCGGGCCGCGATTGGAGCTGGCGCGAGATCCTGCGGGCGGCCGGCCGCGGAGCGATCATCGCCGCCCCGCTCGCGCTGTGGTTGGCCTGCCTGTGGTATGTTTTCCGGGAGCCCAGCAACACCGGTCTGCGCAACTTCGCGCCGCCGTTCGCGGCCGGCTGGAAGAAATGGTGCGACACGGTGCGGGAATTCCAGGCCAATGGCTGGGACTCCAACGCCCGATGGTCGCTCCTGATGATGATCTCCCTCACGGTGCAATTCCTCGTTATCATGCTGCGCCCGCAATGGACCAGCCCGTGGTGGCGCATCGGCGCCGCCTATGCGGTGTTGATGGTCTTTCTGGGCGAGGCGGTCTGGGGCGGATTTCCGGGTGCGGCGGCCCGCGTCCTGGTGCCCATGACGCTCGCGTTTAACATCGTCGTGCCGCGGGGCCGGTGGTGGTGGCTGGTGCTCCTGTTGGGCAACCTCTCGGCCTTCAGCGCGGCCGACCAGTTGCGACCGCCGGGTCATGAGAGCTTTCTGCTGAAGGGCCCCGCCGCCGTTTGGGAGGCACCGGCCAGGCAACCCCTCGACGTGGCGTTCAACGATCAATGGTATCAGAGCGAGCAGTCCAGTTTCGAGTACTGGCGCTGGAGCCGCGGCTCGGCCGGAATCGTCATCCGTAATCCCCAGATTATGCCCGTGGAAATCGAGCTGGATTTCGATCTGCGAGCCTATGATGAGCGGACGGTTCGCGTCTTCCAGGGCAAGACGCTTCGCTGGGAGGGCCGCGTGGGCCGGGAAAGCGCCCTGGTCCACCTTCCGGAGATCGAACTGGAGCCGGGGGATAACCACTGGCGGTTCGAGACGGACGGGTCCCCGAGCTTTCCCAATGGCGACCAGCTGCGGCCGGTCGCCTTCAACCTGCGCAACCTGGTGATTCGCGCAGTGCGGAAGATCGACCGGCCCGGTCCGGCCGGCGCATCCCGGCCATGAAGGCCAGAGGCCGGCCCGAACGCAGTTGCGCAAGATTCCGCGATGGTCAGGCTTGTCAGCACTGATCTGAGCATTTTCATGGGACCGATGCTGTAACGATTCCGCAGAACCCCGGAAGGTAACCTCGCTAGAACCTTTGCTTTTCATCCTCAAAACCTGCAAGGCGGCTCGCTGGGACGTGGCGCGGGTCGTCTTGTTATCCCTGCTGACGGCGATCATCTGGTGCTGGCATCATGACCGCCTGGCTTGGTCGGCATGGTCCACGCCGCTGGATTACACGGGCGATTCGCTGGAGATTCTCGCCCGGATCAAGGCGGCCTCGGAAGGCGACCTGGTGCCGTTCCGCCCGCATTTTGTGCGCCGGCTGGGCGAACCTTTTGACGCCAACTGGAGCGAATACCCCGGTTCCGATGACCTGGCCAACTTCGGTCTGGGCGTGCTGGCGCGATTGGTCGGCGCGGCCGCGGCCAGCAATTGCGCGCTCCTGCTGGCACAGGTCACGGCCGCGCTGGCCTTCTATCTTTGCGCGCGGCTCCTCCGGCATCGTTGGGAATGGGCGTTTGCCGGCGCGCTCCTGTTCTCGTTCTCGTTCTTTAGCCTGAGCCGGGGCCTGCCGCACCTGTGGCTGACGTTCACCTACACGGTACCCCTGGCCCTCGTCACGTGCGGGCTCATTGCCGTTGGCCGCCGCGCGACGAGGCGGCCGGCGTGGCGCTGGTTGTGTTACGGTACGGCGGTGGTGCTGGGCGCGAGCAATCCCTACAATCTCTTCCTTTACCTGCAGTTGCTCGCCTGGTCGGTGCTGGCTCAGTGGCTGCGGACGCGCTGGTCTGCGGGCGTGCGCCTCGGGCTCGCCTGCGGGCTGCTGGCGGTGTTCGTGTTTGGGGCGATTCACGCGAATCTCTGGCTCAATGTCGCTGATGAAGGCAAGGCCCCGCTGCTCGTGCGAAACTATGCCGGCACGGAGATCTACGGGCTCAAGCCCATCGAGCTCTTTCTGCCTTCGAGCCGGCATCATGGCGAATGGCTGTCGGCGATTGGCAGCCGCTACCTGCGCTGGTCCGACTGGCGCGGAGAGACCTTTTCCCCGTATCTTGGACTGGTCGGCGCGGTGGGATTGATCTGGTTGCTCGCGGCGCTCGTGAGAAGCCTGCTCGCCGCCCGGCGGCGCCGGGCTCCGGGGCTGGCTTTGCCGGCGCTGTGGGTTCTCCTGTTCTCCGTCATTGGCGGCATCAACAGCATTTTGGCGTTTTACATCGGCCTGAACATCTTCCGGGCCTCCAATCGCTACAGCATCTTTCTCCTGGCGTTGGTCCTGCTGTTTGTGGTGGCGCGGCTTTCCCACCTGACGCGAAACTGGCGGCCGGCGGTCCGGCTGGGCATGGCCACTCTGGTTGCCGCGATCGGGCTGTGGGATCAGATTCCGAGGGCGGCGGGCAAGGAGGTCGTGCAGCGCATCGCCGACAGGGTCGGGGCGGATCGCCGGCTCGGCAGGGAAATGGAGCAGCGACTGGGTCGCGGGGCCATGGTATTCCAGCTTCCCATCCTGGATTTTCCGGAGGGCCTGCCTCAGCTCCGTGTCAATGAGTATGACCATTTCCGGCCGTACCTCGCCACACGCACGATCCGTTTTTCCTACGGCGAAAGCAAGAACCGCGCGCGGGGCACCTGGCAGCGTGATTGCCTACGCCTTGCGCCGCCAGCGCTGGTGCAGGCGTTGGAAAGCTACGGCTTCTCCGCGATCTATATCAACCGGCAGGGATATCCGGACAACGCCGGACAGCTGCTGGCCGGGCTGGCCGCCGCCGGGCGCACCGAGGTCATTGATGGAATGGACCACAGTCAGATCGTGGTGCTGCTGCATCCCGCGGCCCGGGCGCAGCCGCCGCTGGCCCGGACATTCACCATCGGCCAGGGGTGGAATCCACGGCCGTCGGGCGAATCCAGCTCCGAGCCACACTGGACCAACGGGTCCGCCTCCTTGACGTATTTCAATCCATCCGCCGGTCCGCTGCAGGTTTCGCTGCGACTCACAGCCAGCGGCGTCAACGAGCGGACCCTGCGAATCCTGATCAACGGCCGGGAGCAAATCCGGGCCCGGGTCGGACTGATGCCGACGGAGATCAACCTGCCAACGGCGGAGTTTCCTCCGGGCGTCAACCGGATCGACTTCGTCACCCCGGAGCCGGCCATTCGCGTGAGCGAGCAGCGCTGGAGGTTGCGCGCCATTGGGGTGCAGCACCTCCAATTGCAGGTGCTTTCCGGGTCCGAAGCCGGGCTGGTTGATGTGTCCGACGATGCGCCGACCGGCGGCGATCCGGGGCCTTCCGGTGCCGTCGACGTCCGGTGACCGCGCTGGCCGGTGGGCGGCCGGCCCCTGTAATTGTAGGAAGCGCGCTCGCGCGCGACTCTTCTTCAGACGGGGAATCGCCCGCGAGCGGGCTTCGACATTAATCTGGACCCGCAATTATGGGAAGCGTTCTGCTGTCGAGCAGAAGGCGCGACTAGGCTTTTCCCTCCCTGCGCGTGGGCGATCAGGGTCGGCCAGCGGAGAATTTCGTCGCCACGGTCCGAGGGCGGCGGCATCTACTCCGGCATGGACGAGGCCGAGTACTACAAGATGGCCGAGGTTGAGGACCGGATGTGGTACTACCGATCGTTGCACGGCCACTGTGCCCGCCTCCTTGCGGCGCACCTCGGAAGCCGGTCGGCGGCGGTGCTCGACGCCGGCTGCGGCACGGGCGGGATGATCCGCCACCTGGAGAGCACGCTGCCCGCCGCCCGCCTCACCGGACTCGATTTCTCGCCGCTGGCCTGCCGCCTGGCGCGATCGCGGGTTCGCGCGCCGATCGTGGAGGGATCGGTTGCGGCGATGCCGTTCGAGGCCGCGGCCTTCGACGTCGTTGTCTCCGCTGATGTCCTGTACGAGTTGGACCGTCCGGCGGCGGCTCTGGCCGAGTTCAGCCGCTGCCTGCGGCCGGGCGGGTGGGTCGTGCTCAACGTCCCGGCGTACCGCTGGCTCTGGTCGTATCATGATGTCGCCGTGCGCTCGAAGCGCCGCTTCGTGCGGTCCGAGATTGCCGGGTTGCTGGCGGCGGCGGGCTTCGCGGTCGAATTGAACACCCATTGGAATGCGCTCCTGTTTCCGCTCATCGTGGCGAAGCGCAAGCTCTTTGCCCGGGCCACCGACACGAGCGACGTGAAGTCGTATCCGGCGCCGGTCGAGGCGGCCTGTCGTTGCGTGATGACGGTTGAGCACGCCTGGCTGCGGCTCGGAGGAATCTGGGCGTGGGGCAGCTCGATTCTCGCGGTGGGACGCAAGCGCCCATAACCGCTCGCCGGGCCGGCCGGCGGTCAGATCAGCATCACGCGGTGCCGGCCGGGCGCCTCGATGGCAAGTGTCAGATGCAGCGCGTCGGCGGGCAGCCACGCCGCGATCCGCTCGGGCCATTCCACGGCGAGGCAGTACGGTGAAATGAGGAGGTCATCGAGCATCAGCTCGGCGACCTGGTGCGCGTTCTCGATCCGGTAAGCGTCGAGATGCGCCAGCATGCGCGTTCTCTGGGCGGAAGCCGGCGCGCGGTAAAGATGCAGAATGTTGAAGGTCGGGCTGGTGACGGCGCCCGGGAGACCAAAGCCGTGCGCCAGACCCTGCACAAAGGTCGTCTTGCCCACGCCGAGATCGCCATGGAGCGCCAGGGTGACATCGGGCGGCAGGGTAGCGGCCAACCGCGCCCCGAGCCCGCGGGTCTCCTCGGCGGAGGTGGTGACAACACCAATACGAAGTTCAGCCTGGATGCTCATGGCGGGCCCGCCCGGAAACTCCGCGACCATTGCTGAAATCTACCAGCCGGTTTGTAACGTATTACGTTACAAGTGCGATGGCGCCTAGCGGAGATGTTCATAGCCGTGCAACGCCGTCAGGTCGACCGAACCCTCGGCAGGTTGGCCGGCGACAATGAACCGCCCGATCAGGGTGAGGCGGATGCGGGGAAACCTCCGCCTCCAGGCGCGCTCCAGCGCTGTGCCGGCGGCGCGGCCGGCCACCGCAAAGACCAATTCGTAGTCCTCGCCGTCGCAGAGCGCCTGGTGCAGCGGGCTGCGGCCGGTGCGCGCAGCCACGGTGCGCGCGGCGGCGCTGATTGGAACGGCGGCGGCCGAGATTGCGGGCCAAGTCCCGGCCGGCGTGAGGGCCGGGAGGTCCTTGGCGAGGCCATCGCTGACATCCATCATTGCGCGCACCGCGCGGCGGCGCGCCAGCCACGCCCCTTCGGCGAGCCGGGGCATAAACCGCCAATGATGGCCGAGTTGGCTGCCGCCGAGCATGCCGGTGACGTAGATCCAGTCGCCGGATCGCGCTCCGGTGCGAAGCAGGATGCGCGGGCCGGCCGCCTCTCCGAGAAGCGTGAGGAACGCGCCGAAGAATCCATCGCCTTGCGCCACGTCGCCGCCGACGACCGAGACGCCGTAACGCCGCGCCACGGCGGCGAGCCCGCGGTAGAAGTCCTCCAGCCAGGACGTGCGGACCCGCGGATCAAGCGCCAGGGCGACGACCGCGGCGGTTGGCCGGGCCCCCATCGCAGCGAGGTCGCTCAGATTGCGCTTCAGCAATTTCCCGCCGACGGCGCGCGGCGGCACCGAAGCGTCAAAATGCCGTCCATAGATCACCGGGTCGGTCGTGATCAACTGCCGGCGCGGGTTGCCGCCCAGCACCGCACAGTCGTCGCCGATGCCGAAAGGCGCGGGCGGAGAGACGCCGCCCAACCAGCGGCGGATGGAGGCGATCAGGCGCGTTTCGCCAAGCGCGGCGACGGAGTCTGGATGGTGTTTTGTGAAAGGATGCATGCTCAGCGGCCGACGCCGCTCAGGACCAGCAGCAGCGTGTTCAGATTGAAGAAAGCATGGGCCAGCATGGGCACGGCCACGCGGCCGGTCCGCTCATAGGCGGCGGCGAACAGCAGGCCGAGCACAAACAACGGGAGCGAACTGACCCAGTTCCCGTGCAGCAGCGCAAAGAGCCCGGCACTGACGGCGAACGCCACCCAGCGGGGTGCGCGGGAGCGCAGGAAGCGGAAAAGGCCGGCGCGAAAGACAAGTTCCTCGCTGACGGGTGCGACGACCAGCGCCAGCGCAATCATCAAGGCGAGCAGCACGGGAGACTTGGTTTGCACGAAAAGATCGACGAGCTCCTGGCGCTCCGTGGGCAGTCCAACGACATTGAGAAAACGTTCCCAGGCCATCGCAGTCCCGCCGGCCAGCGGCATGACTGCGAGAAAGGCCAGAACCGCGCCGCGAATCGTCAGAAGTGGGGAAACCCGTGCCGTCGGGGCCCCCGGCAGTGCGGCGGCCTGCCGGCGCCGGCGGACAAGCAAGGGTGCGCAGAGCCAGGCGAGAATGGCGCCGATATGAAAAGTCGAGCCGTAGAGGATCAGCTCAATCGTGCTGCCTTCGGGCTGCGCGCGGAGCGCGGGGCCGACCGTGGCCCGCAGAAGGAGCTGACCAAGGAAACCGGCCACCAGGATAAGCCAGGCGAGGAAAAGGAAATCGGTCAAGGTGACGTCCCACACGGTCAGCGCGCACGGGCGGGCCCGCGCCGCCCGGCCGGACGGAACGAAGAAGAACCAGATGAGAAAACCGCACCCGGCGAGGGTCAGCGCGCTTTCGAAGATAATCACGGATTGCTCAAGAAGTGGGGACATGGAGAAACACGTCTGCTCGACGGCAGAATGGCGGCGGGCGCATCAAAACCAATCCGAAAGGCGCCCAACAGCACAAACTCCGGCCGCAACCCGCTGGCCGCCTCTGCCCGAGACGCAGCGGTCACAGCGGTTCCGCTGCGGCCGGCCGGTGTCCTCGGCGTCAAGGTTTTGTCGTGCTCGGGGCCTCAGGCGCGAAAACGGGGGGTGGAGCCAGTTCGATCTTGGGGCGCTCGATTTGCGGGGCCTCGATCCTGGGCTTTTCCGGCGCCGGAACGACCCTGTCCGGTACCGGCGGAATCGAACTGGCCGTCGGTGGCGGCCAGGCGGGTTTGGTTCCGCGGCGGGAGTCGATCTCCGTGCGCAATCCGGCCGCGCGCTTTTCCGCCGCGGCGATCATCAGCGGTTGTCCGGCCAGGTGGGCGCGCGTCCGCTGCTCGCCGTCGGCCTCGATCTGGTTGCGGGAGGCCAGGATGAGCCAGGCGAGGCCTTCGACATTATCGCGTTTTACGCCGCGGCCGCTCACCAGCATTGCGCCGAGGTTGTACTGGGCAAGAGGCACGTCGGCCAGCGCCGCCAATCGGTAGAGCTCGCCGGCCATGGCAGCGTCCGACGCGACGCCGGTTCCGTTCTGGTAGAACCGGCCCAACCGATAAATCGCCAGCGCCACGCCGCCGGCCGCCGCCTGCTCGTACTCGGCCTTCGCCTGCAGGTAGTCCTGAGCCACCCCGTCGCCGGTTTCATAACGCAGGCCGAGCTGCAGGCAGGCGTCGGGATCGCCGGCCCCGGCCAGCTTCTGCAGCTCTTTCAGCGTCTTCGGGGCGGTTTCACCCTTACCTCCGGTGGTCGAGATCAGCTTGGGCGCTTCATCTCTCGGCTGGCCGCCGATCAGAGGCGACAACCCGAGCAGTGGCACTGCGATCACAATCCACCGATCGCGGCGGAACCGAGACAGTAATCGGTGCCCGGATGCCGCGGTCCGGCTAAACCACGATCTTGGCTCCGTCATAGACAATCCGGCCCGAGACCACCGTGGTCTTGACGCGGCCGGTCAGGGTTTGGCCCTGCCACGGGGAATTGGCGGATTTGCTGAATCCAGCCTCGGCGTCGTAGCGCCATCGCTCGCCGGGGTCGAAGAGCGCGACATCGGCGGCGGCGCCCGCCGCGAGCGTGCCGGCGGGCAGGCCCAGCAGGCGCGCAGGCTTGCAGGTCATGAGCGCGATGATCTCCGGCAGGGAGAATTTGCCCTGGCGAAACAGCACGTCGAGGACGATGGGCAGCGCCGTTTCGAGGCCGATCACGCCGAAAGGCGCATAGTCGAACTCCTTGTCCTTCTCATAGTCAGTGTGCGGTGCGTGGTCGGTGGCGACGCAGTCAAGCGTGCCATCGCGCAGACCCTCGATAAGCGCGCGGCGGTCCTCCTCGGTGCGCAGCGGCGGGTTCATCTTGTAGCTGGGGTCGTAACCGGCGAGAACGGCGTCGGTGAGCGCGAGATGGTGCGGCGTGGCCTCGGCCGTGATGGACACCCCGCGGCCCTTGGCGCGGCGGATGAGGTCCACGGAGTATTTGGACGAAATATGCTGCAGGTGAATGTGCGCTCCGGTGTAGGTGGAGAGGATGACGTTGCGCGAGACGATGACGTCCTCGGCGGCATGAGGCCAGCCGCGGAGGCCGAGCCGGGTGGACATCACGCCCTCATTCATCGCGGCGTTCTGGGTCATGGCCTCATCCTGGCAATGGTCCATGACCGGCAGGGCGAACATCTTCGCATATTCAACCGCGCGGCGCATGATCTCGTTGTTCTGCACACAGCGGCCGTCATCGGTAATGGCGACCACCCCGGCGCGCTTGAGCGATCCGGTGGGCGCGAGCTGCTCGCCTTTCTGGCCGACCGTGATGCAGCCGGTCGGGTAGACGTGAACCACGGCGCCTCGCTCGATGGCGTTGTGGATGTACTCGATCGTGCCCGCCGAGTCGGCGACGGGGCTGGTGTTCGGCATGCAGACGACCGTGGTGAACCCGCCGGCGGCCGCGGCCCACGAACCGGTCTGGATGGTCTCCTTGTGCGTCTGGCCGGGCTCGCGAAAATGCACGTGAATGTCAACGAGCCCGGGGCAGGCAACGAGGCCGCGGGCATCGATCTTCCTGGCCTGCTTCTTTTGGGCGGGCGTGAATCTGGCCACGAACCGCCCGTCTGCGATGAACAGGTCGCCCTTGCCGTCGCGCTTGGCCGCGGGATCGATCACCCGGGCGTTGGATATCCAGAGAAGGCTCATGGGGAAGGGAAAGTGACAAGTAACAAGTACCAAGGAACCAGAAGGCGTGATGCCGGGGAGAATCGCATACTTGATACTTGTGACTTGAAACTTGGAACTTAGGCCGGCGGCAGGACCGGCTCGGGATGTGCGCCCGCACAGAGGTAGAGCGCGGCCATGCGGACGGCGATGCCATTGCTGACCTGTTCGAGGATGACGCTGCGGTCGGAGTCGGCGAGGTCGCTATCGATCTCGACGCCGCGGTTGATCGGGCCGGGATGCATGATGATGGCCTTGGGGTTCAGCCAGGAGGCGCGGGTCTTGTTGAGGCCGAACATGCTGGTGTATTCGCCAAGCGACGGGAAATGGCTGGAGGCCTGGCGCTCGTGCTGAATGCGGAGGAGCATGACGACTTCGGCGTCGGCCAGCGCGGACTTGAGGTCGTGCGAAACCTTCACTCCGAGGTCGGTGAACCAGTGCGGCACGAGGGTCGAGGGGCCGACCAGGGTGACATCTGCTTCGAGCTTGGTGAGCGCCCAGATATTGGAGCGCGCGACGCGGCTGAATAGAATGTCACCGAGAATGACGACCTTGCGGCCCTTCAGCGAACCGAGGTGCTCCGTCATCGTGAACGTGTCGAGCAGGGCCTGTGTCGGGTGTTCGTGGGCGCCGTCACCGGCGTTGATGACCGGAATATTGAGCAGGCGGCTGAGGTAGAGCGGGGAGCCGGCCGCGGAGTGGCGCAACACGATCATGTCGGCCTTGAGCGCCTGGATGTTCTGCGCGGTGTCGCGCAGAGTCTCGCCCTTGGTGGTGCTGGAGGAGGCGGAGTCGAAGGAGATGACGTCGGCGCTGAGCCGCTTGGCGGCCATTTCGAACGCCATGCGCGTGCGGGTGCTCGGCTCGAGGAAGAGATTGACGATGGTCTTGCCGCGCAGCGCGGGCACCTTCTTGACGCTGCGCTGCAGGATCTTCTTGAAGGCCGCGGCGGTCGTGTGGACCTGGTCGATCTCGGCTCGACTCAGCTCCTCGATGGCGATGAGGTTTCGGCGATTCCAGGGCATCGGCGGTGGGGCTTGGCGTGGAGGGAAGGGCGAACTCGTGAAGAGTGCTCGGGGGTCGGGTCAAACGGCCTGAACGGTGATGGCATCCCGGCCGGGATCCTTGGGATCAAGCGTGACGACCACCTTTTCGGTGCCGCCAGCGGCGAGCGTGAGACCACAGTAGTCAGCCGCGACCGGGAGCCGGCGGCCGCCACGGTCGACGAGCACGGCCAGCTCAACCTTGGCCGGACGACCGTGGTCAAAGAGTTCGTCGAGCGCGGCCTTCACCGTGCGACCGGAGAAAAGCACATCGTCGACGAGCAGGACGGTGGCACCGCTGACGTCGACCGGGATTTGCGTGGGAGCGAATTCCTTGGGGATCGGATGGCGGTCGATGTCATCGCGATGAAACGAGATGTCGATCACGCCGCAGGGCGCGCCCGGAAGCAGGGCGGCGAGCCGGCGGGCGAGAATGATGCCGCCGTTGGCGATACCGAGGAGGACGGGAGGCTTGGCGGCGTGGCATCGGGTGATGGCCGCAGCCAGTCGTTGGATCGCCCGCTGGATTCCTTCGGAGCCAATGCGTTTCGATGGGGCCACGAGCATTCGTTGTGACGCAGGCGGGCGGACCGGTAAAGAGAAAAGCCGGTTTTCGACGAACCGTCATCCCCGGCGCTTTGAGGAAACCGGCGACGGACCGGTCGGCGCGTCGCCGCGACCACCAGAACCCCGACCGCCGCCCGCCGCTGTCTGCCGGCCCGGCACACCGCCCCTTGTCAGCTATTAGTTGACAATGGAACGGGCTTACCGGGCCGGGTTTCGGAAATCGGTTTTTGCGTTACAGCCGGGCAACCGGCGACAAGGGTGTCGCCACTTCAAGACGAAGCCTGCCTGATGGAGACGCGACGGCCCCGGTCGATTAAGGCCAGTCAGCTCTGCAGCCAGGCAGCGAGCTCCAGATCCGTGGCGAGGTGTTCGCCGTGCTGGTATTCCGGCGAGAGCAGGGTGGCATAGGAGGGATCTGCGAACCGGCGGCAGTGCAGCAGCACCCGGGCCTGCTGGCCGGGCGCGCGCACCAGGCGGCCGAGCGCCTGGTTGACCTTGGTCATGCCCGGAATCTGGTACACACGGCGGAACGCGGCATCCCGGCTGAGTCCGGAGCGTTCGAGTTCCGAAAGGCGCGTGCGCTGGATGGCGTTCACTTCCGGCAGCGCCGGGCCGACGACCATAGCGTGGGTCACGCGGCCCCCGAGCAGGTCGATGCTTTCCGCGAAGCTGCTGCCGAGTACCAGAAAGAGCGCGTCGGTCTGGGCCAGCGATTCCTCGACCCACGCAGCCTGCGCTGCCAGATCGACCGAGCGCGGCTGGAGCGCCACGTGCAACGGGGAACCGGCGGTTTCCAGGGCCTGCAGGATGCTATCCGCGTAGGCATAGGAGGGAAAGAAGACCACGATAGCCCGGCGGGCAGCGTCATGGAGAATCTCTACCGTGGCGGCGGTTGCACCGTAATAGCGAACGCGGTGCTGGAAGGTCGTGTCGATGCGAAGGTCGATTCCCACGCGGTAGGCGGATTCGCGCCAGGGCGCCCGAGCCTGCAGCATTCGCGGCTGCGCGCCTTCCCGCGCCTCCGCAACCTGTAAAAGGGCGGCGCCGGAGGTGAGTTCGCGCAGCGTCTTGCGCGCTCTCCGTGAAAGCCTGCCGAGCACAGCGGGCGGCTCCAGGACGCCGGGGTGTGCGCGTTGGGCGGGCAGCTCGCCGAGCCCGCAGCTGGCGGCAAACACGTCTGCAGGCCGCAAGGTGGCGGAGGCGAGAATCACGCGGCCGAAGGCGCGCAATGTCCGGCCGATCAGGACCGAGGCATCCAGGCATGTGAAGTGCAGTTCGCCGTCGCGCGGACACCACAAGAGGGTTGGAACGACCGGATTCCCAATTCCACTTCCTGATTCCGGCTCCGGCTCAGCATGAAAACCTCCGGTCAGCCAGTCGCGCAGCGCGAGTGGCTGCCAGAGGTGCTCGGCGACATGCGGACCAAGCGCCACGTAATCAAGCGGCGTGGTGACAATGAGCGTGGCTAGCCGGTCGATGGCGTCGCGAATCTCATCCTCGACGGGAAGCCCGAGGCCTTCAGCGTGGCGGAGTCCGGACAGGATCCGGGTCCAGTGCTCCCAGGCGAGGACCAGCGAGGCGAGCGGCCGGATGCGGTGGAGCTCGACAAGCACAGCCTCGGCATCGCCGGCGCGCGCGACATGCGAATAGGCGTCGGCCACGCGGGCTGGCAGGTTGTGGGCCTCGTCAATGATGAGGAGCGTTTCCGCCGGATTGAAGCCGGGCCGCTCAAAGAACACCCCGCGGCTGTCGGGTGAGAAGACATAGTTGTAGTCGCCGATCCAGATGTCGTTAAAGGGCAGAGCGGCGCGGGTGATTTCGTACGGGCAGAAGCGGGCGTCGCGGCCCGCTTCGCGGAGGGCCGGCAAATCGTGGGGCTGGGCCTGGTGCAGATAGAAGCGAGCGAGTCCGCTCTGCGGCCAGCGAGCCTCGAGATCGGCGAGGAACGAGCAGGCATCGCGCATGCAATGAAAAACGGGGTTGATGCAGTGTTCGGACTTCGGCCGGACCTGCCAGGCGGCCACCGCCACCGGCGGGGCGGGGACCGCCCCGCCGGCGACGGCGAGGAAAGAGGGAAGAGGAAAGACAGAAGAGGGAGAATCAGCGGAGGTCATTTCGGTCAGGGTCCGCATGACCTGGAGCTGGCCGGTCGATTTGCCCGTCAGATAGAGCAGGCGCGCGAAGCGGCCGGCCCGCAGCCGGCCCAGCGCAAATTCCAGCAGCACACCGGTCTTGCCGTAACCGGTGGGGGCTTCGAAGAGGAGCACCGGCGAAAACCGCGGTTCGATCGTCGGCCGGCCGGAACCACGTCTGCCATCTGCAAACTCTGACTGTTCAGCGTCACACGCGGCGAGCAACTCGGCTTGGACGGTTTCTTGGCCGGGACGGAGAATGGCGAAAGGCGGACGGAACTGCAGATTCTTCAGCCGGTCGCGCGCGCCAAGCCGCAGATCGAGGAATTCGACGAGACGTTCAAGTTGCGACCGGAAGAGGATTTCGTCGTCGGCGCCGAGGATCACCGTCTGAGTGATCCCGGTGCCAACCTCGACGAAAATGAGCTCCGCTCCAAGGGCGGCGCCGGGCGGAAGTCCGGAAACCAAGGCGGAAAGCTGGTCGTCATCCGGGCTTTCGGCGTGCGCCGTTCGCACGGTGCCGCTGCCGGGAGCGGTGCGAAGCAGGGCCAGATAAGTGATGACCTGAAGGAAGTACTCCGGATAGTCGGCCCGGAGCGTGGTTTCTTCAGCGGGCAGCGGACCGGAGATGGTCTTGATCTCCCGGATGATGACCCGAACGGCTGGCGTTCCCTTATTCTCGCCGGCGGGAGGAAGATCGAAAATGGTGACTATCTGGTCGACGCGGCCGTTGAGGATGACCTTCCATCCGCGGTGGATGGACGGAAGGGTCAGCGGCACTTCAAAGGCGGCGTCGGCCCGGGTGCGCGCGCCATTCCTGAGCGCGACCTCAGCGTCCGTCTGGCTCCGAAGCTGGGCGTGCCATTGCTGGCCCAGTTGCGCCCGCCACAAGCCCGCCGGTCCCCCCGAGCCGGCATCGCGCGGGCCGAGCGTAAAGCTGGCAAACTCGCCGACGCTCAGGGCGCAGCTGCGGTCATCGAGGGAGAACTGCATGGCGGGAAGAAGGGAAAGTGAGGGTGAACGGGGATGACGCCAAGTCAGGGTTGCGCACATCCCTCACTTTCACGGTCACTCTCACTCGAGGAGAATCTCCGTGTGTGTGCGAAGGTAGTCTTCGAGGCGGCGGGTCAGGTCGGCGACGACCGGCCCGGCGGCGGTCTGGACGGCGAGCGGCTGGTTTAGAATCTCCGCCGTGGCGGCGCGGGGGCCCGCGGACAGCCCCTCCCACCATTCCTGTTTGACCGGATAGCCCTCATCACGAGCGAAACAGAAGAGCGCCTTGAAGTAGACAAAATCCGGACGGGCGGCGGTGCCGAACGCGGCAAACACCTGCCGGAGCAGGGCATACACACCGGCCCGGCTTTCCTCGTGGACCGGGTTGCGGACGATGACCGCGGCAAAGGTGGAGGCGAAGCGCAAGGCGTCGTAGCTTCGGCCGATGGCGTCGTGTCGCCGGACCAGGCGGGCCTCCTTGAGGAACCACGTCTGGCCCTGGTTCGAGCTCTCGAGAAAGAAATCCGCCTCGTCGAACAGATCGAGCACGGCTGTGGGCGTGGATTTGGTGGCGAGCCGCTGCAGGCAGAGGAGTCCCCCGTGTGATTCCGAGAACAGCGCCAATTGTCGAAACCGATCAGCCGGCGGCTTTCGGGAGAGCACGAACGCCTCGGTATGAAGCGGCTGGCCGGGCATCGGAAGGAACGCGGGCGCGAGCGGGAACGACAGGAATCGGGCAGAGACGGCCTCCGCCTCTATCGGGTGCCGTCGCCGTGGGTGGGGAGTTGCGGCGGTACGGGGCTGCGGCTGCCCGTGGAGGCGGGCGAGACGACGGTGCCGCCGGAAATGACCATTTTCATGCCCTCGCCCACCGACATCTCCATTTCAATGATGTCCCGCTTGGGCAGCATCAGGAGAAACCCACTGGTCGGGTTCGGGGTGGTGGGGACGAAGACGCTCCAGAGCTCCTCGCTGAACTTGGCCTGCAGATCGACGCGGACCTTACTGGTGAGAAAGCCGATGGTGTAGGTGCCCTTGTGCGGAAACTCCACGAGCACGACTTTGGAGAAGAGGTTCCGGTTCTGCGTGGAAAAGGTGTCCACCAGCTGTTTCACCGTCTTGTAGACGGTGTTCACACCGGGAATGCTCTGGATGAAACGCTCGGCCAGCCCGCCAAAATACTGGCCAAAGACGTAACGCGAGAGGTAGCCCAGACCGGTGATCATCAGCAGCACGACAACGGTGGCAATGGCGTCCCAGAGCAGGGCAAGGCTCTGCAGCGACCTCGGCAGGTAGGGTTCGAACAGCGGACGGAACGAGCCACCGACCAAGTCGAAGATCCGGCCAAAAACCCAGACGGTGACCGCCAGCGGCGCCAACAGGAGGAGCCCGGAGAGAAAGGCGTTGCGAAGGGAAGTGAGCAGACCCTTGTTCATGAGAAAGCTGAGCAGCGTATGATGTGCGCGGCGCTACGGGAACGCACGTAAAATCCTGACTGGGCTGACCGGGCGGCCGGGGCGGAGGCTACGCCGGCACCATGACGTGCAAGGATCGCGGTCGGATGATCACCTCGATGTCAGGTCCCGTCTCGTGCACCTCACCATCGGTATGAATGCAGCCCGGCGCGGTACGCTGGATGGTAAAGCGTCCGCCCCGGAGGTGGACCACCCCCGGGCCGCGATCAAAGGAATTGAGAAAAAGCCGGGCCAGGAGCGGAACGGCCTGGAGAAAGCTGGAGGCGGGTACGGCGATGAGGTCCAACCGGCCGTCGTCGACCTGCGCGCCCGTCGCGACGAAAGCCGCGCCGCCGTACTGGTCGGAGTTGCCCACGGCCACGAGGGTAGCCCGGATGGTGACGGTGTTCTGGCCGTCGCGAATGACAAAGGTCTCCGGATGGAAGCGGTGCCAGGCGCTCACGCCGATCCGGAAATACGCCGCGACGCCGCGGCTGGTGATCCGATTGAATTGCCGGCTGATCTCGGCGTCGAACCCCGCTCCCATGACATTGAAGAAAGGAATTCCGTTGGCCGTGCCGGTGTCGATCGTGCGCCGCCGGCCGGCGAGCAGGGTACGGAAAGCGCGATCGTCCGGCCGGGCAAGACCGAGATGGCGGCTGAGGCCGTTGCCCGAACCGCAAGGGATGAGTCCGAGAACGGTGTCGGTGCCAACGAGGGCCTGCGCCACCTCGTTGATCAAGCCGTCTCCGCCGACGGCAACCACGAGCCCGCAGCCATCGTCGACGGCGCGCCGCGCCAGCTCGGTGGCGTGGCGGGGGCGCTCGGTCGGCACCACGGCGGCGGCGAGATGGTGTTCCGTGATAAACGCATGGATCCTGTCGAGCAGCCGGGGTCCGCCAGGGCCGCGGCCCGCGCGGGGATTGAAGATAAAACGGAGATTCAAGCCGGCCAGCCTAGGACTCGCCTGAGCGAGCGCAAACCTTCAACGGCGGATGTGCCGGGGATTGCATGCGGCCATCATTCGGCGAAGATCGCCCGGAGATGGATCGCATCCTCCATGTGCTCACGGGCCCCACGGCGGTTGGAAAAACCGAATGGGCATTGCGCTGGGCAGAGGCCCACGGGGCCGAGATCGTGTCGTGCGATTCCCTGCTGTTCTACCGGGGGATGGATATCGGCACGGCGAAGCCGACACCGGCCGAGCGGGCGCGGGTGCCCCACCATCTCATTGATATCCTGGACCTGGGCGAGACCTGGGATGTGGCCCGTTTCGTGGCAGCCGCGCGGGCGGCGTGTGAGGAGATCCACGCACGCGGCCGGCGGGTGCTCGTCACTGGCGGCAGCGGATTCTATCTGAAGGCGTTTTTCGCACCGGTGGCCGACGAGGTGGCGGTGCCGGGGGAGCTCCGCCTGGAAGTGGCTGCCCGGCTGGCGCGGGAGGGGCAACCGGCGCTCGTGGATGATTTGCGTCGGCTCAATCCGCAGGGGCTGGGTTCGCTCGATGTGCACAATCCGCGGAGGGTGGTGCGGGCGCTGGAGCGATGCCTGGCGTCGCAGCGCACCCTGGCGGATCTGGCCGCGGCGTTTGCCTGCCAACCGGCGCCCTTCACTGGATGGCAGGCACAGCTGGCGCGACTGGACCGGCCGCGCGCGGAACTCGACGCGCGCATCGATGGGCGCGTCCAGGCGATGCTGGCCGGCGGCCTGGTTGACGAGGTGCGGCGGCTGGTGGCTGCGGGAATCGAAGGGAATCCCCGCGCAGTGCGGGCCATCGGCTACCGGGAGACCATCGCCTGGCTCCATGGCCAGCTGCGCAAGGACGAGCTCGCCCCGGCGATTGCGAAGGATACGCGGGCCCTCGTGAGGAAGCAGCTCACTTGGTTCCGAACGCAACTGCCGCCGCATCCGGTGCTGGCGGCAGGCAGCCTCACACTGGAGGCGTTGTTTCTGGAGCCTCGCGGCCCAGCCGCACAAAGATGATCACGTGAGTCGCGATGATCAGCGGCACGAGGAAGGTCGGCAGAATGCTGAGTGGCAGGACCTGGAGCGCGCGGAGTTGCCACGGGTGGGAGAATCCGATCCGGGTCGCGATGGCGACGACCAGCAGAATGTCCACCAGGCCGAAGGTATTCCAGATGACGTAGGCGTGGCGGCGGATCCCCGCGCGCATCGGCACGAGAACGACCAGCAAAGCCAGGAATGCCACGAGGATATCGCCCCAGCCGCCGGGCACAGCGAACGCATAGGGCAGCGCGCCGCGATGGTATAGGAACAGAAAATACCCGCCAACGAAACGGGAAACGTGCACCAGGACGAGCGCGCGCACGTCGAGCGCCTGCAGCCAGGTGCGGACCGCGGGGATGCCGAAACAGGTGGCCAGCACCAGAACCGTCAGAACCGCGAGAACACCCTGCGTCGCCGCCGCGGGCAGGCGTGCCAGCAGTTCAAGCCGGCCAACGACGATCGCGACGATGAACCACGTCCAGAGGGCGATTCGAACCAGCACACGCACGGTGAACCTGGGTTAGAAAAGGGGTGGAGAGAAGGTCGCGGGGGCCGCCGTGCGAAAGGCCCCGGGCCGGGGGCCGGCCGGCCGGCGGAGCAGTCGGGAACGGAGCCGGTGTCCTATTCAGACAGCGCGATTTGATACCGCTCGAGCGAGCTGCCTTCGAGCCGATGCAGGGCAGAGATGGAATTCTGGAGCGTGATCCGGGCCTGCAGCTCGGCGACGCGGGCGTTCTGCAAGTCCGACTGGGTCTGCAGCACGTCCCGACTAGTGGCCAGACCGGCGGCGAACCGGGCGCTCTCCAGGTCATACTGCTTGCCGCTGAACTCGGCGGCGAGCGCGGCAATCTTCACTTTTTCGTTGTTGGTCTCGACCGTGCGCACGGCGGCACGGACCTGCACCAAGATGCTCTGCTCGAGCTGGCGGACCACTAGCGTCTGCTGGTCGAGCAGGGAAAGACTCTGGCGGTACCGGGCCTTGTCGCTGACCCGGCCCAGCGGATAGCTCAGCGTGAGGCCGAGCTGCCAGGAGTTATTGTCCCGGGCCACGGCGCTGTTGATCGCGGCATAGCTGCTCCCCCGCGTGCCGTTGAGCCCGAGCGCACCGTCAACATTAAGAGTGGGTTTGAGGCCATTCTTGGCGACCATGAGATCGAGCTTCAACTGATCAAGCTGCATCTTGGCCGAGATGTAGTCGGGCTGGTTGTGGAGCGCGAGCTGGTAGGACGACGCCGTCACCGGCAACTGGCCGGTAAAGTCATCGAATTTCGCGACGCCCAGCGGGGAGTCGAGTTCGAAGCGACCGATGATGGCCAGCAGGGCGTCGGAGGTATCATGGACCGATTTTTCTCCGGACAGCACGTTACTACGAGCATTGGCCACGCCGACCTGTGCCTGCAGGACGTCGATATCGGTAGCCGTGCCCACGGTCTTCTTTGCCTGCGCCTCCTCGAGCAGGCGATTGGCCAGCGCGAGGGACACCTGGAATACGCTGAGCTGCTCGCGGGCGTAAACCAGGCTATAGTAGGCGCCCTCGGTCTGCTGGATAATGTCGAGCGCACTGGCCCTGAAGTCGAAACCGGCGCGGGCGAGGCCGATTCTGGCCCGGTTAAGGACGGCCGTGGTGACGGCGGTGCCGGCGCCGCGGAGGAGCGGCTGGGTCACGGAAATCGTGAAGTCCGAATTGTAGATCGGATTGTAGAAGCTGATGTACGAGGGCGAGGTGTTGGCGTTGCGGTTGAGGTCGGTACCGAGGTTTACGGTGGTGCCGGTTTCGAGCAGTTCGGTGATGCCGAGGCGAAAGCTGCGGGCGTCCTCTTTGCTGCCGGCCAGAGCCAGCATCGGTCCGGTATTGGCATGGCTTTGCGAGCCGGTTGCCGAGAGCACGGGCGTGAAGCTGCCCCGGGCGATGTCGACCGAGTCCTTGGCCATGGAGGGGTTGTAGCGCTGGATTTCCAGAGCAAATCCGTTTTGGAGCGCCCGCTTGATGCAGTCCTCCAGCGTCAGGGGCGCGGTGGCGACCGCGGCCTCAGCAGCGGGCGAAGGGGTTTCTTGTGCGCTGGCCGGCAGGCAAAGGCCGGCGAACAGGCTGACAGCGACGAGGGAAGAGCGGAGACGGTTCGGCATGGCGGGAAAAACTTATGGGAAAGCTGGCGGGAGAAGCGGGACCACGGGCGAAGGGCGGATCAAGAACACATCTGGTGGGGAGATGGTTGGATTCTTTTCAAACCCACCCGTCAAGGGCACACCCAACAACGAAAGCCGGGTGGCCTCGAGACTGAGACGCCGGGCCGGGCGGAAAGTTTCGTGGATCCGGCACTTGCGGCGTACGCAGTGAGGGTCTGGCCGGCGAGCGGACGGGAGAAAGGGGGCGGGAAAGCAGGGCGGCCATGACGCCAAGGAGTCTGCCGGACGGCCGGTGCGGAGTTGAAAGCTTTTTGACCGGCGGCAAGGAGAAAGGATCAACGGTTCCGGCTGGCGGTCGGCGGTCCACCGCTTCAGCGCGCGGCGGCCGGCGTATTCCTCTTCAGCTCACGGGAGACGATTTCCTCCATGAACAAGTTCCGGTTTGCGCTCACGGACAGGCGGGCGAGTTGCGCCTGCGTCGCGGCAAACTGCGGGCTGGTCTCGGCCAGATCAGGGCTCTTTTTATCCTTCACGTAGACGAAGAGCCCCTTGTCCTCGGTCAGCAACATGTCGGATACCTGGCCCCGCTCCAAACGATCGAGCGGGCCCAGCACCGTGGCCTCGATATCTTTCGGAGGCTGGCGGCGGAGAAAGGACGGATACTCCTTCACCACCAGTTTGGGCTGGCTGCCGCCCGTGACGGCGGCGGCCGCCCTGTCAAATGCTTCGCCCGCCTTGAGGCGCGTCTCGAGCTGACCGCGGAGCGTCCGGCCGAACTCGACAAAACGCTGGCGACGTTCGTTCTCCTTGAAGTCGGCACCCACGCGATCGCGGACCTGGGCAAGACCCGGCTGGAAGGAAGGCAGGGTCTCCCGCCAGAAAAGCACCAGGCTGCCGGCCGTGCCGGACAGGGCGTCGGACACCGGATGATCCGCCCCGAGTTGCAGAGCCTGCTCGACGATCGTTGGAGTCCAGTCGAGCCCCGGCGGAACGGCGTCCCGATGGAACGGGGCCACGGCCTTGAGGGTGAGTTTGTTCTTGGCGAGGAAATCATCAAAGGCCGGCGTGTGGGGCGTTAGTTTCTGTTCGTAAATGGCCACGGTCAGGTCGGCGGCCGCCTTGGCCGCCAGGCGCTGGGCCCGTTCAGTCTTGAGCGCCTGTTCGACTTGCGGCCGCACCGCGGCGAAATCGGCGTCGAGATTGACCGCCTTGGCGGCGTCCGCGGCTTTGGGTTCAGCGGGCTTTGGAAACCGAAGCGGATTCTCATCGAAATAGGCACGCACCTCGGCCGCGGTGACGCTGACCGCGCCCAGAAAGGCGCTGGCGGGATACTCAACAAAGTCGACCCCGACGCGCGGGGGCACCATGTAGCGAAAGGCCGTGTCATCGTAGAAGCGCTTAAGCGCATCCTCTGCCACCGGAAGGTCGGGTTGGAAGGAGGCGTAATCGGCGGTGGCGACCGCGATCGTCCACGTGGAGTCGGCGAGCGCCAGCTGGGCCCTGATCTCACCCGGCAGGACATAGCCGGGGCCGACCAGAATCTGCTGGAGGCGCATGATCCGGACGTCATCACTCAGGACTCGGGAGATATCGCCCTCGGAGAGGCGGGGATTGGTCTTGAGGCTGTCGCGAAAAGTGGCGTAGCGGTTGGCATCGAACTGGCCATCGGCCCCGGCGAAGGCGCCGAGATTCTTGATGTAGGTGGCGAGGTCCTCCCTGGACGGAGCGGGGATCTTGAGCTGGTCGGCGAGGGCGAGGGCGGCGATGCGCTGGAGGCCGTATTCCTGGACTTGCGCGCTCTCGCGGGGCATGAAGCCGGCCTGAAGCTGCACGCTGAGCGCGGCATCGCCATACAGGCTTTCGCTGGCGCCTTGCCGGCTGAGGTCGTGACCGAAGAACAATTGGGAATACGTCTTGGGTCCGGCCCGACCGATGCCCGGGGAGGCACCGATCGTGAAGATGAACGAGATGATGGTGACGGCCAGCAGCACGCCAAACACGACGCGAAAGTGGTGCTGGAAGGAGCGTTGAATCCAAGAAATCATGGGCGAAAGAGGGCGAGCTAACGCGGGGCGGGAAGAGGTGTCAACCGGGGATTGGGCCAAACACCGCGGTCGGGCTTCTCCGGGCCGATCTGGAGTGTCCGTCGCGGCGGCCGCATAGGCCGGGCGCGGCGCCGTCACACCGCTTGCGTGGCCACGAGGCCGGAGCGGCCGTCGACGGGGGCCAGGACCTGATCGCGCACCGGAATGGTTGCGCGGTTGGCAAGGAGTTCGCGCGCCAGGTCGTCCAGACGCATGAACTGGATCCCGCTTCCGATGCAGGCGCGCAGCAGGGCGCGGAACAGGTCGCGTTTGCCCATGCCTTCGATTTCGGCGTGAATGGTGAGGACGTTGGGCTGGTCGGGGCGCAGGAGCGAGAGATAGTGGGCCACGATGCGGCCGTCGGGATACTCCGCCCGGCCGAGCAACTCGTCAAAGGTTGGCAGGGTGCTGGGGATTTCCAGCGTCTTGAACACGCGGCCATCGATGCGGGGGAAGAAAGGCGATCCGTTGCGGGTATCGCTCGCGTAGAGGAGTCCGGCCTCATCGTAAACCTCGCGGCTGCGGGCGTTGCTCTGCCAGCCGGCGGCGCCCGCCGTGTGCGCCTCGCGCCCGAAGATGCGTACGAACTCGGCGCGGGCGGCGGCGAATTCCGCCCGGACCGCCTCAAGGCTCATCTTCTGCACGTAATCCTGCCAGCGGTAGTGGTTGTAGCAGTGAATGCCCACTTCGTAGCCGGCGTCGCGCACGGCGCGCATAACCTCCGGGTGGCGGCGCCCGATGTGGGGCGCGGGCAGCAACGTGCCGTTCAAGAGCGCGCGGATGCCGTAGATCTGGACGACGCTGGTGCGGCTGACCTTTTTGAAGAATCCCGGGCGGAAGATGCGCGTGATCGCGCGGCCGGTCTGGTCGGGGCCGAGCGAGAAAAGAAAACACGCGGGGATGCCGGCTGCGCGGCAGTCGGCCGCGAGGTTGGGCAAGCCGAGCCGCGTGCCGCGGTCGGTGTCGACATCGACCTTAAGTGCGAGGCGGATGGGCATGCGGTAGGATTTCTCGTGGCATGGGTCTCCCGACCCATGTTTAGGACGCCACCGGTCGGGAGACCCGTGCCACCTTACTCCAGCTGGTAATCCTTGTGCGCGAGGTGGTAGTCGAGGGTGAGCCTGATGGCGGTCTGAAGGTCGACCTTGGGCTTCCAACCGAGATACTTCCTCGCGTTGCCGATGGCGGGCACGCGATTCTGGATGTCCTGGTAGTATTTGCCGAAATAGGTGCCCGATGGCACGACGACGACCCTGGCCAGCTGGGCGTGCTCGCGGTATTCCGGATACCGTCGGAATGCGGCGATGATCAGCCGGGCGAGCCGGGCGACGCTCACATTATTCTTCGGGTTGCCGATGTTGAAAATGCGGCGCGAGGCGCAGCCGTCCTTGTTTTCGATGATGCGCAGAAGCGCGTCGACGCCGTCGTCAATGAAGGTGAACGAGCGGCCCTGTTTGCCGCCGTCGACGAGCTGGATCGGCTTCTTGAAAATGACGTTGGAGATAAACTGCGTGAAGAGGCGGGAGCTGCCCTCCTTGGGCTCGAAGACATTGTCGAGCTTCGGGCCAATCCAGTTGAACGGCCGGAAGAGGGTGTAGTCGACGCCGTCGCGCACGCCGTAGGCGTAGATCACGCGGTCCAGGAGCTGCTTGGAGCTGGCGTAGATCCAGCGCTGCTTGTCGATCGGGCCGTAGACGAGCAAACTGGTCTCCTCATTGAGCTCCGCGTCGGGGCACATCCCGTAGACCTCGGAAGTGGAAGGAAAGATAATCCGCTTCCGGTACTTCACGCACTTGCGGATGGTCTCGAGGTTGGCTTCGAAATCGAGCTCGAAGACCCGCAGCGGGTCCTTGACGTACTGCGCCGGGTTGGCGATGGCGACGAGCGGCAGCACGGCGTCGCATTTCTTGACGTGGTATTCAATCCACTCGCGCGAGATCGTGACGTCGCCCTCGACGAACTTGAACCGCGGGTGTCCGAGGCAGTGGCCGAGTTTGTGGTCGCCCACGTCCATGCCGTAGACCTCCCAGTCTTTCTGCTTGAGAATGGCGTGGGTGAGCGAGCTGCCGATGAAGCCGTTGGCGCCGAGGATCAGGACTTTAAGAGGCATAAATCAGGGTTGTTGATTAACCACGAAGAACACGAAGGGCACGAAGAAAAGAATGCATCATAATCGCTGGCCGACAAGCAGGGTTGGCACCGGCGCGCCACGCCATTCAGTGCGGGTGAGCTCCAGCGCGCCATCGCCGGTGGCAACGACCAGCGGAGCCAGCGACAGTATTTCGCCAGGCCGGCCGCGACGGCCGCGGGTCGCGGGTGAATCGGGTTCGGCCCACCACACCATCAGGCGGGCCGGGCCCAAGTCGGTGAAGGCACCAGGATAGGGATCGGTGACAGCACGGATGAGGTTGAAAATCTGCCGGCTGGTCTGCGTCCAGGCGATGCGACCGTCCTCCGGCTTGCGTCCGCCAAAGTAAGTGGCCTGCGAATCATCCTGCGGCGTCTCCTTCGCGGTGCCGGCGAGCAGCGCGTCGATCTGGCGCTCCAGCACGTGGCGGGCGCAGGGCAGCACCTTGCGAAACGCCTGTTCCGCGGTGTCCCGCGGTCCGATCCCGACGCCCTCCTGGTCGACAATCGCGCCGGCGTCGGGGGCCCTGACCATGCGGTGGAGCGTCATGCCGATGCGCGGTTCGCCATGGAGCACAGCCCAGTTGATCGGCGCCCGGCCGCGGTATTTCGGCAGCAGCGAACCATGCAGGTTGAACGCACCGAGCGGAGCCAGGCCGAGGATCTTCGCGCTGATCATGTTCCGGTAGTAGACCGACAGGATCAGGTCGGGCCGCAGCGCGGCGATCCGCTCGATCCACTCCGGTGTATTGACCTTTTCCGGCGTTTGCACCGGCACGCCATGCTCGCGGGCGGCAACTGTCGGCGTCTTGAACCAGATCTTTTCCTTCGGGTTATCCTCGTGGGTGATGAGGGCGACAACGTTGTCCCCGCGTGCCAGGAGCAGGTCGAGGCAGGTGTAGCCCACCTCGCTGTAGCCGAAGAACAGGATCCGGGGTGTCGCGGTCACAAATCGCCGGGCTTCGTCTCCAGCATCTCTCTGACGAAGTATTGCTGGCGGGCGCGGACGACCTGGTAGGTGCGGCCGACGTATTCGCCGATCAGGCCGATGCCGACCATCGCCACGCTCAGCAGGAAGAACACGATGCCGAACAGGGTGAAGATGCCTTCGGCCTCCGCGCCGAGGAAGAGGCGGCGGTAGGCCAGCACGAGCACGAGCAGAAGGCTTCCCGCCGAGCACAGCAGCGCGAACAGGGTGAACAGCTGCAGCGGCGCGAGGGAGAAACCGGTAATGAGGTCGAAATTGAGGCGGACGAGCTTGTAGAAGGAATAGTTGGACACGCCGGCATGACGTTCCTCGTGCTTCACCCCGACCTCGGCCGGGTTGCCCGCGAAACTGTAGGCCAGCGCGGGGATGAATGTATTGATGGCGCCGCTGCGGACCACCGCGTCGACCACGGCCCGGCGGTAGGCGCGCAACATGCAGCCCTGGTCGGTCATCTCGATATTGGTCGTTTTCCGCCGCACGACGTTCACGAGCTTCGAGGCCCAGGTGCGGAAGACCGAGTCCCGCCGGTTCAGCCGGTAGCCGCCGACATAGTCGTGGCCCGCGTCGATCGCCGCCAGCAGCTTGGGAATCTCCTCGGGCGGATTCTGGAGGTCGGCGTCGAGCGTGACGATCACCGCCCCGCGCACGCGCTCGAACGCCGCCATGACCGCCATGTGCTGGCCGTAGTTGGCGTTGAAATCGATGACGCGGGTGACCTCGGGTCGCGCCGCATGCTGGGCCTTGAGCAGCTCGAAGGAGCGGTCGGCGCTGCCGTCGTTGGTGAAGATGATCTCGTAGGATCTGCCGAGGGCATCGAGCACCGGGTAGAGGCGGGCGAAGAGTGTCGGCAGGTTTGGCTCCTCGTTGTAAACGGGAATGACGACCGACAGGGTGACGGCGGGGACAGAGTCAGGCATCGTGACAAGGCAGTCTAGGTGAACCGGGGGCCGGACGGAACGACAAAATCTCAAACGCCAAAGCTCCAAACGCCAAAGGAAAGGAGAGATCGCTGGCGCACTGGGGGTTGGCTGGGTGTTTCTTTGGAGTTTGGAGCTTTGAAAACTGGAGTTTCAGAGTGGGGGCGCCCCCCCTCACGATTTTCGGTGCTTCAGAAGGATATCAGTGAGCGTTACCACCACCCGCCGCACGTCCGCCGCGGTCATGGCTGGAAAGAGCGGCAGCGTGAGCAGGTTGCGCCCGGCGTACTCGGCGTGCGGGAAATCGCCGGCCTTCCAGCCCTGCCGCCGATAGAGGGCGAACAGGTGAATGGCCGGGTAATGCACGCCGGTGCCGATGCCGGCCGCATGCATCTGGGCCATCACCTCGGTGCGCCGGACGGTCAACCGTTCCTCCGGGAGCACGACCTGGAACATGTGCCAGTTGCTGTTCACGAAGTCGGGGACCGGCAGGCGGAGGCCGAGATCCGGGGCCCCGGCGGCCGCGAACAGTTCGAAGTAGGCGCGCGCGAGCGCGCGGCGCTGGGCGGTGAACGCTTCCAAATGCGGCAGCTGGCCGAGCCCGATGCGCGCAGCGACGTCCGTCAGGTTGAACTTGCCGCCGACGAGCTCGACTTCCATGCCGTCGAAGCCGGACCGAACCACGCCCTGCAGGCGGTACTGCTCGGCGAGCCTGGCCTCGCGGTCGTCGTTGAGCACGAGGCAGCCGCCTTCCGCGGTCGTGATATTCTTGTTGGCGTGAAAGCTGAACGAGACGAAATCCCCGAAGGCGCCGATGCGCCGGCCGCGCCACTGGCTGCCGAACGCCTGGGCGGCGTCCTCGACGACCCGCAGGTGGTGCTTGGTTGCGAGCGCGTAGAGCCGGTCGCGGTCAACCGGCAGGCCGGTCACGTCGACTGGGATGAGGGCGCGCGTGGCGGGAGTGATCGCCGCCTCGACGCGGTCCAAGTCGAGATTGCGGGTCACGGGATCAATGTCGGCGAAGACCGGCCGGGCGCCGACTTCTAGGACGACATTGCTGGTCGCCACCCAACTCAGCGGCGTGGTGATGACCTCGTCGCCGGGACCGACGCCGGCAATCCGCAGCGCGATTTCCATCGTGCACGTGCCGGAGTTGAAGGCGCGCACCGGGCGGCCGCCGCAGTATTCGGAGATTTTCGCCTCCAGGGCTTTCACCTGCGGCCCGGAGGTGATCCAGCCGGAGCGCAGCACCTCGGCCACGCCGGCGATGGTCTCCTCATCGATGGTCGGGCGGGCGAACGGCAGAAAGTGCGCGGACGGTGCGGCGGAAGCTGGAAGCGGCATATCAGGGTTGGTTGCTGAAGAGATAATGATCCTCGGTCTGGCCGAGCAAATGATAACTGAACGCCGGATCGGCGAAGAGTTCCGTCACATCCCGCTTGCGCGCGACAGCAAAGATCCGGCTGGGCTGCATCCAGACCCGGCGAAAAGCCGCATCGTCGAGGAAGCGTCCGCTCGCCCGCGCTGCCGCGTCCTCCTCCAATTCGAGCTCCCCTTTGAACGCGACGACGTCGACGACGCGCCCGGCGTAGAAGGTGAAGTCGTGGAAAAACTCGTGGTAGTGCATCACGCGGTCGCCGGGTTGAGCCAGCGTCCTGACCAGCAGCGCGAGCTTCTTGGTGCCGGGTTTCTGGATGTCCGCCGCGGCATACGTAAGCACGCCGCAGAACAGCGCCAGGGTGGCCACGAGGGCGCCCAGGGCGGCGCGCGGCCCCCGGGTTCTTCCAAGCCAGGGCGCCAGCACTCCGCCGAGCAGCAGCACCGCGGCCATCGTGAACGCGGGCGGTCGCAATGCTTCGGCCTGGTGGGCCGACATTCCGTGGACGAGGCCCGGCCGCATCACCACCGCACTGAGGGCCACGGCGAGCAACCCGCAGAAGAGTGAGAACACCACCAGCCCCCCGCGCAGACTGGGTGAACCCGCGGTGAACGCCGGGGCCAGCTGCCGGCCGATGAGCACGGCCAGGGCGGGAAAAACCGGCAGAATGTAGGGCGGGAGTTTTGAATGCGACGCGGAGAAGAACAGGAAAATGAAGCCCGCCCACGTGAGGAAGAACCAGATATCGGCGTTTTTCGCCCGATCCACCCAGCCGCCGCGAACCGCGTCCCGCAGGCCCGCCCACAGGAAGCCCGTCCATGGAAACAGTCCCAGCAGAACGATGGGGGCAAAATACCACCACGGTCCCGGCCGGCTGGCCACTGGCGAGGTGAAACGCTCGAATTGCTCGTAGACAATATAGCGGTGCATCCAAGAGGCATGGTGCAGCGCCGCCAGAATGTGCCAGGGCGCGGCCACGGCCAGAAACAGCAGCGCACCGGTCGGCAGGTGCAACGGCCGCAGTCGTTTCCACTGGTTGAAGACCAGCAGCCAGAGGAACATCACCGCCCCGGTCACGAGAAATCCAATGAGGCCTTTGGTCAGGGTGGCCAGAGCCGCGCTCGCATAAAGCCCGTAGAACAACCACCGCCGGCGCCAGCCGGGTGGCTCGCGGACGCCGAGGATGAAACAGAAGAGGGTCGCGCTCATGAGCACCGACACCGCCATGTCAAGGATCAGAGCGTGGCCCAGGATGAAGTAGAACAACGAGGTGCCCTGCACCAGCGCGGCGGCCAGGCCGGCCGCGCGGCCGGAGATCCTGCGCGCGGCAGCATAGGTGAGCAGGACACCGCCGAGCGCGAACAGCGCGGGCACCGCCCGCACCGACCATTCGCCCGGACCGAGCAACTCCAGGGACACAGCCACCGCCCAGTACATGAGCGGCGGTTTCTCAAAATAGTTCACGCCATTGAGGTGCGGGGTCACTCGGTTGCCGCTGGCCACCATTTCGCGGGGAATCTCCGCATTCCTGCCTTCATCGGGATTGGCCAGCGGACGGCCGCCGAGGCGGAAACCGAAGAACACACCCAACGCCAGCGCCAGCAGGAGGAGATCGTGCGACCAGGAAGAAGGGGAGGCGGGCTCGGTCATTAGAAGCTGGAAGTCAGACAAGGCCGGGGAAGCGGACGAGTCACGCCGAAAGCTCGGCGCAGACGGGTTTCCCGTGGCGGGACGGCTTACGCCGATGACTGACGGTGCGGCACCCCTCCGACGGGCCGCTCACCACCACGGCAGGTTGCGCAAGACGCCGAACAGAAGGAGGCCGGCGGCACCCAGCCAGATCAGCGCGGGGCGGGGAGCCGGTTTCGGGAGGCCCCGACCTCGGAACAGCGTCAGGACGACGTCGACGCCGATCCACGCGTAAAGCGGCAGAAGCAGGACCGCGAGCGGGTTCAGCAGCCAGGCCGCCGCCAGATGGCCGTGCAGCAGCTCATGGGTGGCCCGCAGGCCGCCGCAGCCGGGGCAGCGCCATCCAGTCGTGGCGTACAACCAGCAGGCGGGATAAATCGCATGTTCCGCCGGATTGACGGCGAACAATAAGCCGCCGCTCACCAGAGCGACCCCGGCGATCACCAGGCTCCAGACCGCCGGTCGCGGATGCCGACTTAGCTTCGGCGGCGAGGCCGCGATCGCGTTCACGGCGGGTTCAATCACTCAAACTGCGATTTGACTTCAGGCTTGCTCAACACCACCAGCGCCCAGATGCCAATCGGCAGCCCAATCAGGCAGCACGGGGAAAAACAGGGGATCAACGCGACGATCGCTGCAGCCAAAGCGAAACCATAGCCGGCCAGCTTCTGCATCTTGATCGCGCCGTAGAGAACGAAGAGGCTGATTGCCAGACCGACGATCTTGGTGACGATTCCCAAGGGACCGTAGGCAAACACCTGGATCATGTGGGCAATCTGCGGATCCATCCCAGGCATCTCGGGGGCGGCGCCCCACCGGGCAAGAGTCAGGATCAGTCCGACCAGACCGCCGGCGAGTCCCAGTCCAGCCGTCACCATGAGCCCGATGGCCGGTCCGCTGACCGCGTCCTTCGCGCGGGCGTGCGCGAAGGAATCGGTGCCGCTTGCCACGCTGGCGGCTGGCGCCAGCGCGGCGGGAGGAGGGGCGACCACGGGCGGCAGCACGCCCAGCACCTCCGCAAAGTCGGCGAACTGGGCGAGCGGTCTCCAGTTCGAATCGCCCGTCTGCTGGGCCTGAGTTTCCCGATTAGCCCGGCCTTCAGTGATCCACTTCTTGATCTGGTCAGCCGTGACGGGACCGTACTCCTTGCCGTCTGCTCCGAGGATTTTGAACATGACAGCCGTTTAGTCGGTGCCTGCCGGCTCGGCAAGGTGGAAACCGCGGTCAGGCAAATCGCGGCTGGTCGCACGGCAGGCCGTGCGCGGCTGCCACGGCTGCGCAGGTGACCCGGCCGCCCTGGACGTTGATGCCGCCGGAGAGCGCGGGCTGCAACTGGCAGGCTTCGGCCAGGCCGTGATCGGCCAAAAGCTCGACGTAGCGATGGGTGACGTTGGTGAGAGCCTGGGTCGCGGTGCGGGCGTAGGCCCCGGGCATGTTGGCCACGCAGTAATGGGTGACGCCTTCCTCGACGAAGACCGGGTTGTTGTGGGTCGTCGGGTGGGAGGTTTCGGCGCAACCGCCCTGGTCGATGGCGATGTCCACCAGCACGCTGCCAGGGCGCATGCAACGAAGCATTTCGCGGTTGATCAGACGGGGGGCTTTGGCTCCGGGCACGAGGACGGCCCCGATCAGGAGGTCGACCGACGGGAGCAGTTCCATCAGGTACGCTTCGCTGGAATACAGGGTGTGCGAAGTGTGCAGGGTGATATCGAGGAAGCGCATCCGCTCGAGATCGACCTCCAGGATGGTGACGTCCGCGCCCAGGCCGATGGCCATGCGGGCGGCATTGATGCCAGACACGCCGCCGCCCAGCACCACGACCTTGCCGGGCAACACGCCCGGGACGCCACCAAGCAGGGTGCCACTGCCGCCATGGTGTTTCGCGAGGAAGTAGCCGCCAACTAGGATGGACATGCGTCCGGCGATCTCGCTCATCGGCTCAAGCAGCGGCAGCCGGCGGTTTACCTCAATCGTCTCGTAGGCGATACCCGTGACGCCGGATTTCATCAGGGCCTCGGTCAGCGACTTGTCGGCCGCCAGGTGCAGGTAGGTGAAGAGGATCTGCCCCGGGCGCAGCAGGGGATATTCCTCCGGCAACGGTTCCTTGACCTTGACGATGAGGTCGGCCTTTGCGAACACGGCCGGATGCACGTCGACGAGGGTGGCCCCGGCGCGTTCGTAGTCGGCGTCAGGGTATCCCGAGCCGGCGCCGGCATTCCGCTCCACGATGACCGTGTGGCCGCGCTTGATGAGCTGGTAGGCGGCGGACGGCAGCAGGGCGACGCGGTATTCCTGTTGTTTGATTTCCCGGGGAAGTCCGATGATCATGGCGCGCTAGTGTAGGCCGGAATGGCCGGGAGGAAACCTTTATCGCTTCGTCAGCAGGCGGTTGAGGGCGCTGACCAGGGCCTTGATCGAGGCGAGCTCGATGTTCGTGTCGATGCCCGCGCCGAAAAAGCTGAGTCCCCGGCCGGATTTGATCTGAATATAGGAAACAGCGCGGGCTTCGGCGCCCTTGCCGAGGGAATGCTCGGAGTAGAAGAGCAGTTCGAACGACGGCACGCCGGCGGTGCCGAGCGCATTGACAAATGCGTCGATCGGCCCGTTGCCGGAACCGGTGAGCTTGTGTGTGCGGCCCTCGTACTTGATGGAGGCTTCGCACTTCACCTGGCTGTCGCGTTCGGTGGTGCGGAAATGCTCCAGTTTCACCGGGTGCTCCCGCGTGAGGTACTCGCGGAGGAAGGCGTCGTGGATCTCCTGGGGCGTGATCTCCGACTTCCGGGTGTCGGCGAGGTCGTTGATAAGCCGGCCAAACTCCTTGTGCATGGCCTTCGGCAGGTCGTAGCCGAACTCCTTTTCCATGACGTAGGCCACGCCGCCTTTGCCCGACTGGCTGTTGATGCGGATGATGGCTTTGTAGGCCCGGCCGATGTCGGCAGGATCGATTGGGATGTAAAGCACGTCCCACGGCTGGCCGGGTTTCTGGGCGGCCCAGGACTTCTGGATCGCGTCCTGATGCGATCCGCTGAACGCGGTGAAGACCAGCTCGCCGGCGTAGGGCTGGCGCGCCGCCACCTCCATACGCGTGCAGCGCTCGTAGACATCGCGGATGGCGTTGATATCGGTGAAATCGAGCCCGGGGTGGATGCCGTGCGTGTACAGATTCAAGGCGACCGTGACGATGTCGAGATTGCCCGTGCGCTCGCCATTGCCGAAGAGCGTGCCCTCAACGCGGTCGGCGCCGGCGAGCAGGCCGAGCTCGGTCGCGGCGACCCCGGTGCCGCGGTCGTTGTGAGTGTGCAGCGATACCAGGGTGAGCGGGCGCCGGGTGAGGTGGGAACACATCCATTCGATCTGGTCGGCGTGAATGTTGGGGGTCGCGTACTCGACCGTTGCCGGGAGGTTCAGGATGATCCGGTCGTCCGGCGTGGGCTGCCAGGCGTCAGTGACGGCCTCGCAAATCTCCAGCGCGAATTCGAGCTCAGTGCTGGTGAAGCTCTCGGGCGAATACTCCAGCCGCACGCGGGTTCCGGCCGCGACCAGCGGACGCGTGAGCCGCTTCATTAGGGTGACGGCGTCGGTGGCGATCTTCACGATCGCGGGCTTCTCAGCGCCAAAGACATAGCGGCGCTGGGCGGGCGACGTGGAATTGTAGAGATGGAAAATGACATTCCGGGCGCCCTGAATCGACTCAACCGTGCGCGTGATCAGATCCTCGCGGCACTGGCAGAGCACCTGGATGGCGACGCCGTCCGGGATGCGGTTTTCCTCGACCAACCGGCGGACAAAATCGAACTCGATCTGGGAAGCCGACGGGAAGCCGACCTCGATCTCCTTGAAGCCGACGCGCACCAGCAGGTCGAAGAACTCGAGTTTTTCCTCGACATCCATGGGGATGGCGAGCGCCTGGTTGCCATCGCGCAGGTCGACACTGCACCAGATCGGAGGCGCGGTGAGGGTGCGGCTGGGCCACTGGCGGTTGGGCAGGGCGACGGGCGGAAACGGCCGATATTTCGTAACGGGAGCTGATTGCATGGCAGGAAGAGTCGAGTATTAGCGGAAAAACGGGAGAGAGGGAAGAAAGAGTGCAGACAGGTAATCGCGGCACAACACCTTGGAGCTGGCGCGGATGGGGGCGAACCGGCGGACGCACGATCAACTGCTACGCAGTTCCCGGGAATCGTGCGTCTAGATAAGTCGAAGCGCCTGCCGGAGTAGGTTCATTCGAGAAAGGCGGAGTAAGGCGCGCCCCAATAGGGGTGTCAAGCGGGGGAAGAAACCGGGGGTGAGCGATTTGCCTTGGGCGCCGTACCGGGCTGTGCAAAGAAGGAGCCGTGTTCCAGCAGCCGCGAGTAACCAGGTTCCTCCGGGCAGCGTCTCTATTGGCATGCATGACGCTGGCCTTCAACATACATGGCTGACGAGACATTTGACATCGCTGCCTGTCTCGAACGGGTCCGCCAACGCGACCAGATTGCGGCGCGGGAGCTCGTCGATCACCTCTATCCGCTCGTCATCCGCATTGTGCGCTCGCACCTGCCGCGCCGGGTCGCGGAAGAGGACCTGGCGCAGGAAGTTTTTCTGAAGATGTTCACCCGGCTCGATCAATACAAAGGGGCGGTGGCCTTCACCCACTGGGTGTCGCGGATCGCGGTGACGACCTGCATCGACCAGCTGCGGGCGCAGAAGCGCCGGCCGGAGTTCCGGTGGGCCGATCTCTCGGAAAAGGAAACGGACGTGCTCGACTCGGTCCTGACCAGCGACAGTGAGGTGCCGGCCAATGATGCGCTGGCCGCGCACGAACTGGTGACCAAGCTGCTGGGGCAGCTCAAGCCCGCGGACCGGCTCGTGGTGCAGCTGCTCGATCTGGACCAGCGCAGCGTGGCGGAAATCAGCGAGCTCACCGGCTGGAATCCGTCGCTTGTCAAGGTGCGGGCTTTTCGGGCCAGAGGGAAGTTGAAGAAACTGTTTGAGGAGCTAGAACGAAAGGAACGGTCATGAACGGATTTGAATCAAAATGGCAGCGGCTGACCACGGCAGCCCGGCAGGCGCCGGAGACGAGGGACGCGGTGGCTCCGTACGGTTTTGCCACGCGGATCGCCGCGCGCGCCCTGGGCGACGAGCGGCCGGCGCGCACGGCGATGTTCGCACGGATCTCGGTCCGGGCGCTCTGGGTGGCGTGCCTGCTCACGCTGGTCAGCGTGGCGACCAATTATCTTGCGTTCGCCAGCAGTGAAGATGATGAGCAGAATCTGATCGACCCCGTCTCCGACGTGCTCAACGCCTCCTGATCATCATGAACAAACCCTGGCAGGTCTGCCTTGTGTTGGTGGCTATCTTTGCGGCTGGCGGCATCAGCGGCGGGCTGGTGGCTTTTCAGATTGCCCGGAGGCATGCCCCGCCACCGCCCGGAGTCTGGATCGCCCGGCGGATTGAGAATGTCGCCCGGGAACTCCAGCTCACTCCGGCGCAGATGGAGCGCGTCCAGCCCATCGTGAAGCGAAACGTCGAGGAATTGACCAAGCTGAGCCGCCAGTCGATGCACACGGTGCATGAGATGTTGGAGCGCATGGAAACGGAGATCGGGGCGGAACTGACGCCGGAACAGCGGACCAGGTACGAGCAGATTCTGAAAGAACGCCGGGAAGTGCGGCGGCGAATGCAAGAACGGCACGGCATGCGGGGCGAATGGGAACGGCGTTCGGATGACCGGCCCCCGCTCCCGCCGCCCAAGCCCGCCCAGCCGCCGGTCGGGACTTGACGGATTGCAGGCTTGCTGGCGGAGGGAGTGGCTGGTTTCCTGCGCGGCATGGATCTACCGCTGGCGGGCAAGAAGATCATCCTAGGAGTGACCGGCTCGATTGCCGCTTACAAGGCGGCCGACCTGACGAGCAGATTGGTCAAACTGGGCGCGGAGGTGACTTCGGTGATGACGGCCGCAGCGCAGAAGTTCATCACGCCCCTGACCTTGCAGACGCTTGCGCGGCAGCCGGTGGTGGCAGATCTTTGGGACGAAGGCAATGGCTGGCGGCCCGGACACATTGAACTGGCCGAGAAGGCCGACCTGCTGCTGGTGGCTCCCGCCACCGCGGATATCATCGCCCAGTTCGCCAGCGGTCTTGCGCCCGATTTCCTGAGTTCACTTTATCTCATGGCGCGCTGTCCGGTGCTGATCGCCCCGGCGATGAATGGCAAAATGTGGACGCACCCCGCCACCGCCGCGAATGTCGCCACGCTGAAGGCGCGCGGGGTCGAGGTCATCGGCCCGGAAGAAGGCGTGCTTGCCTGCGGTTACGAGGGCATTGGTCGCCTCTGGGCGGTCGATGGCATTGTCGAGCGCGTGACCGGACTGCTGGCCCGGTGAATAGGATGCGGGGGCTGGGGAGTTGATCCCCGAGCGGCGATCGGCGGACTTTTCTCCCGCATCAATTGCGGTGCAGCTCGAAATCAATGCTCGTGGTGGTTTCCTCTTCCGATACTGGATCAACCTTCGTTTCGGTTGTTTTTCCCCGCAGAACCTTGTCTAGCGGCGACCCGGCAAATGGTCCCAACCGGTCCTCCAGAGCCACGTCGACCTTACCCTCGGCCGTTTTTGGCCGGCCAGTCTTGATATCGCAGGTGCCCTCGGCTTTCTCCTCAATGCGCTCCTCCCGGGTTCCATCCCTTGACGCTACCTTGATATAAACTGTGAAAGTATCGTCTTCGTTGAATCTGAGCGTGATCCGGGCGTCCTTTTGCTTTTTCCCATCCCGGAGGCTGTCCTCCGAAAGGCCATCGATGGCCTCGGTCGCAGTGGTGATCCGTGTGGACGTGCGGCCGCCTTGCCGGCCGGAAGGGCACTTGTAGCAGCCGTTTTCTTCGACGATCTCAGTTCGTCCGCGATTTCGGAAGTGGACGGTCCCAGCCGCGGATTCCCGGCCGGTTTTCTGCAGGTCCCAACCGGTGGTCGCCTCCTTGGCGATCTTGGTGCTTTTCTTGTACATCTGGTCGGACTGATTGCAGTAGACGGGATACTCCTCCTTCTCTTCCTTGTTCCTCCTGCTTCGGACCGTCACGTGCACGGGCCCCTTGTACGCACAGGGTTCAAGATAGGCCAGTTTCTGGACAAACTTCCGGGCGAAATCCGGAACGCTGTCCAATGCGACTTCGCCTCCAGTCCCGCTCAAAACAGTGTCCATGGCCACGGGTTTACTTGTCTTCAGGCTGACGCAGGAGGCATGGAGCGCCGTGCGCTCCGCCGATGGGGTGACCTGGAGCGAAATCAGGTAGTCATCGAGACCGAGGGCGGACGCCAGGGCCTTCAGGTCTTCGTCCACGTCGCCTCCGAGCAAGGCGTGCTCTCTCTGGTGGTTCAATGTCACGGCGATGTCGGCCAAACCGGTACTTTCTGCACATGGGAATTCCTGCTTGAGCATCTGTTTCACCTGGCCTTCGAGGAAATCGCCTGTGAGGACTGTCTCGCCGCGGGTTGCGGCCGCATCGTTGGCCTTGGTTACGATCATAAAGGACGAATTCTGATTGCTGGCCAGGGCCAGACAGCCCGACAAAAGAAGGAGAAGAAGAAGCGTGGCCGTTTTCATGGTTACAGCAATTTGCAGTGGGGCAGGAGTTGGTGAATCTGCTCCCGCTCCTCCAGACTGACAGCGGTCTTGCTGATCCCCAGTTCCGCAAGACCCGGGAGTGTTCTCACCGCCCCAACGACTGACGCAACGGGATTGATATCGAGGTAGAGCGATTGCAGGTGGGTGAGTGCGCCGACGGACGGCGGCACGGAATGCAGGTCGTTGCCGTACAGCGCGAGCACCTTGAGTTCCCTAAACCGGCTCAGATCGGGAATCGTCCACATTTTTCCCGAAATTCGTGATATATAGCCGCTCCAATGGATAGCCGCGGGCCTTCCCCATGATCTCCGCCAGATTGACGGGCGCGCCGGATGAGTTGCAGGTTACGATCAGGGTCCGGATTGATTTGAACTGGTCCATTTGCCGGATGAGGACCGGGGCGATCGGCAGCGAGAGATTGAGCACGAGCACGTCGAGTGCCTCCCCGTATTGCGGATTCTTGACGGTAGGATCCTCGTCGTCCCGGAAGGCCTCAACAATCTCACTCCGGATGGTGGTCGCCAGGAGGATGTCGGCGCCGTTGCTCGCGTTGACCGAGGCGAGTCCGGACTTAAGGATCTTCATCCGCGGATCTTCTTCGTCTGCGGGGGCGGCCGTTGAGGCGGAACCATGCTCCGTGCCGCTCGCCTGCTTCTGGGCTTGCAGGAGCTTCTCAGCGAGTTCCTGAATCTTGAGATTCGTGAGCTCACGTTCGACGGGATCGTCCCAATTGGTCGACCGGCGGATCCGGGCCATCTCTTTCCGGATCTGCACCGGGTCGGAGGCGGGCTTGTCATCTGCCCGCAGGACCGCGAACAGCCCCAGGGCCAGCAATAGAATCAAGAGTCCTTTCATGATGTTCATTCTCTCTTTCCCCTCAGCCAACGGTGCGGGCAATCAACAACCCGGCGGCTTTCTCCATGGTAGTGGAGTCTAGCGAGACGACGAACTCCCGGCGGCGCGTCGTTCCTGCCACAACAGAAAAGCGATTACTGCAACGAGCAACCCGTCGCGCAACAGATAACCGGAATAGGCGGATCCGCTCACAGCGGCCGCGCTGCCGAAGCACCCACAGTTGATGTCGAGACCGCGGAGCCAGGCCTGGCCGAGCGCCGCGAGGAACACGAACGTCAGGGCGAGCAGCAGCCATGAGGCGCCTGATCGGTGCCGCCGCGGGAAGATGGCAAGCGCGGCGCACAACTCCAGCCATGGCAGCCAGACCGCGAAAATTGCCGCCGCCCCGTCGGGAATCAGACGATACGTCCGAATCGAGGTGACAAACGCGTCCGGGTCGACGATCTTCGTGGTCGCAGCGGTAATGAAGACCGCGGCCACGGCGACGCGCAAAATCCACGCGAAAGGTTTCATCGGACCACCGCTTTCTCCCACGCGGCCCAGCCACCGCGCAACACCCAGACGTCGGGCAGCCGGTAGTCCCGCCGCAACCGGTCGGCGGCATTACGACTCGCCCCGCAGCCCGACTGGCTGCAATAGACGATGATCCGACAGCCCGGCTGCCAGCTTCGCAACACCTGGGCGACTTGTGCGTCCCAATGATCGGCATTCAGCGGAAGGGCTTCGGGGATGTGGTCACGGGAGAATTCGGCGTCGGTCCGCGCATCGATCCAGAGCAGCGGCCCGCGATGGGTGCGCGCCGCGAGCAGGGTGATTTCATCCGGCGGGCCGCCGGCAAGAACCACGGTCCGGGCGCGGGGATTCAACGCGGTGTCTGCCACCGCCAGCGCCGTGGCGAGCCCGACGATCAACAGCCAGGAGCGGAAAATAGACATTAAAGTGTGCGCGCGAGCAGGGTGTAGGCGCGCTCGAGCTTCGCGTCCCCCAGCCGCGCGCGCAAGACGATGGACGTGAAGGCCGACACGTCTCCGGCCGGCGGCGTCACGACGAGTTCAAACTCCCGCCCGCCCGGACCATGAGGCTCGAGCTTTGCGGAGAATGCGGGGTTCTCGACCTCGATTCCGCCGAATGCCACCGGGAGACTGTCCACCGCCTTGATCCGCACGCGGCGCGGTCCGCGCGGCTCGGCTTTCTGCCAGTAGATGAACCGGTTGTCGAAGGTGATCGCATCCTCGATGGTGGCGATGAGCAGCAGGGTGGCCGCCCCGGCCGGCTCGCTGGTTTGGACGGCGATCGGGATCCGGAAGGAGCCGGCGCGGTTCCCAGCCTTGAACTCCACGGTGGCTTCGCCTCTCTCGCCGGCCGCGAAGGTCGTCTTGCTCGGCAGCGCGGCGGTGCATCCGCAGCCGGGGGTGAGATCGGTGATTTTCACCTGGCCAGGTCCCTCGTTGACGAAGGTAAAGCGGGCGATTCCTGAATCCGCGTTCCAGCGCAAGGCCAGCGTGACCTCCGTGGCGTCCCACTTCAGTCCGGTCGCCGCGGCCGGCCATTGGCCCGCCAGCAATCCGAGGGCGATGCAGGCCGCCCTTTTCCGCCAGATAGCGGTGGTCCGGCGCATGACCTTACTCTGACTGATCCCGGCCCTTCGAGATGCTGTCCTTGATCCGTTTGATGTGGCCGCGCCCCATGCCTTTGACTTCGCAGCCCAGCTCGAGGTAGCGGCGGATCCGGGCGTCATCCAGGATGCAAAAACAGTCCACAATCGCAAAGGGCTTTCCGACGCTCTTGAACACTTTGTCGGGATCGAGCTTGAGGTACGCCTCGTGGCGCACGGCGAGGACGATCGCATCGGCGCCCTTCTTTATTGCCGCCCATAAATCCTGCTCAACGCGGAGGTCCTTGAGTGCTTCCTGTCGGTGGAAGAACCGGGAGGCGCTGTAACCCGGAGTGGGGAAGGTATCCTGCGCTTCGAACTCCCACCAGTGATCCAGGTAGGGATCGTGCACCCGGACGTTGGCGCCCATTTCCGTCAGCTTGCGCACCATGATCTCCGATCCGCTGTACCGCGTGTCGCCGACATCCTCCCGGTAGGCGGCGCCGAGGAGCAGGATCTCCGAGGCCGCGAGCGGCTTGCTCATGTTGCGAAGGGCGTCGCGCACCAGCTGGGGCGCGTGGAGCGAGCGCGTGTCGTTAATGTCGATCGCCAGCGGCGTGATCTTGAAGATCTGGTCCTCCCATCCGAAAATGTGCTTGTAGGCCCAGAGTCCGAGCCCGCCGTCCTTGGGCAGGCAATACCCGCCGATGCCCGGGCCGGGAAAGAGCATGTTCGAGTGGGTGGGACGCACCTTGATCGCCTCGATGACTTTCTTCA
>Ga0182021_10000090_pt1 | contig 78608 bp, 61 predicted proteins | sample 612E3MmetaG_FD_120493 | JGI IMG/M metagenome (GOLD analysis project Ga0182021, IMG submission 120493) | Permafrost microbial communities from Stordalen Mire, Sweden - 612E3M metaG (Illumina Assembly) | ecosystem: Environmental > Terrestrial > Soil > Wetlands > Permafrost | place: Sweden...
ATTATCCTCAACTCGCAAACAACGCTCGTTGGGAAATTTCAACAAATCCCGCCTGCCCGACGAAGTGAAACGAAGGCGGGCCGTTCCGACAAGACTGAAAGACACGGGAGGGTTTCCCGCACAAGAGAAGGGCGGTTCCGCTCTCTGAATCCCGCTCATAAGCGGAATCCAAGAGCGGGAGATTCTCAAAATCACTGCCACTCACAAGAGCGGTTCGTGGGTGATTTTGGAACAAGGGGTCGCGGACAAATCTGCGTTTTGTGCATCCCGACGTTCCTTGTCGGGACCGCCTGCCCGACGAAGTGAAACAAAGCGGGCGGTTCCGACAATGGAATTTCGAAATCCGCGATGTGAGTGAGGGTGAACGTGGAGATTAAATCTCGTAAGAAAATCATTCTGGTAGGCGACAAGGTGCTGATTGCGCCCGACGCCGAGTCAGAGCGTTCCAATCACGGCCTGTATCTGCCTCCGGGAGTCAAGGAGAAAGAAAAGGTCAACAGCGGCGTCATCGTGCAGGTCGGTCCCGGTTACGCGGTCCCCAATCCGCATTTTCTCGACCAGGAACAATGGTCGACCTCCCAAAAGGATCCCATCAAGTACATGCCTTTGCAGGCAGAAGAAGGCGACTACGCTCTGTTCCTCCGCGATTCCGGAATTGAGATTGAGTACGACGAGCACAAATATCTCATTGTCCCGCACTCGGCCATCCTGATGCTCATCCGCAGAAGTGAATTCGTTCAAGGACTGGAAGAGTAGGGAAAGCAGTGCAGCGCGACCTTCGGCTCTTTAGCCACGAAAACCTCCTCGAGCAGTTACAGAGCGCGGAATACCGAAACGGATACTACATCCTCGAGTTTTACGCTGAACAACACAAACCCTCACCCGCTCAAACCGCTACAATCGAAATCTTCTATTTATACCCCTCCGGCGGTACGCTGAGGGACACCAATTTCCAGCTCCTTTTCTATGATTCGCGCTACGACACCTATCGCGGATTCACACATCCACATCTGAATATCACGAAATAGTCCTTGTATCGCTCAGGAATGATGGGGTGATGTGGGAACGATTTCGGACAGCTTTTGTTTTCAAAGGTATCAAATGATTTAGCTGAAGGGTTCATTTTCCGAAGGGAACTGTCAATGTATGATATCCTCATCAAGCAAATGAGAGATGAAGTGACGCGTCTTGGTGCTCAGGAATTGCGGACGCCTGCGGAGGTCGATGAAGCGCTCTTGAACACGAAGGGAGTCACACTCGTTGTCGTGAACTCAACGTGCGGCTGTGCAGCCGGTGCATCCCGTCCGGCGCTCGCCAAAGCGCTTCAACATTCTGTCGGTCCGGACAAAATTGTGACGGTCTTTGCCGGCCAGGACAAAGAAGCAACAGCCCGGGCGCGCGAATACTTCACCGATCAACCGCCGTCATCTCCGTCCTTCGCGTTTATGCGCGGTGGAAAGTTCGTTCACATGATTCATCGTTACCAAATTGAAGGTCACACGACCGATCAAGTTGCCGCGACGCTGACCCAGGCTTTTGAGAAACTCTGCGTTACCGAGACAAAGTCGGCGGTTTGAAGTCATAACGCTTGGACAAGAGAAGCCCATATCAGTGGTTCTGATATGGGCTTTTTGCTAGATCTCGTTGTTCCTCACCGGCACAACGCCTTCGCTTCCGTTGTCCTCTCAAACGAGCCTGCGCCACGACGGAGTCAGTCAGGCTTTCTGACTCCTGCTCGCCCTCATTGCCCTAGCTGTTTGTCAATCTTCTCCACGTGGTGGCTATAAAGGGGCATGTGGCTTCGAGTCCACACTTACGCCCTCCTCCATCCGATCCTGGGAGCCGCGCGCCTTCGTTTTTCTCACACAAACACGCTTTGTTGTCACGCACCCTGTTGGCATCAAAGTTGAAGATCCTTCGAAGAGAAACACTCAATCAGACAAATTTTTCTCGGAGGAACGGATATGAAGGATACCTTGCGTTGGATTTTGCTTCTCGTGGCTGTCGCTGGACAGATTGAACTTGGGGGATGCAGCAATTCCTCCAGTCCCTATTCCAGCTCCTCAGGAAGCAATTCGGGGAATAACACAACTGCCAAGCCTAACACCGTTGCGCTGAACAACATGTCCTTCGGTCCGTCCACCCTGACGGTTGCGAAAGGCACCACAGTGACATGGCAGAACAACGACGGGATCTCGCACACCGCAACAAGCGACCTTGGGACGTGGGACTCCGGAAATATTCCGCCGGGCGGGAGCAAGAGCGTCACGTTCAACACCGTGGGGTCATTTCCATACCATTGCACAGTTCATCCGATGATGACCGCAACGCTCATCGTGCAGTAGAATTGCGATCGTGGGAAATCATCATCGAGAGAGATAGAGTGAGACTTTGATCATGCCGGCTGGAATACACTGTTCGTGACTTTTTCTTGAAGTCGGAGCTGTTCATGTGTATTCCACAGCTCACATTAGCAGGAGCCTTCAATGCAGTTTAAATCAAGTATGCCCGGCGCCATGATGACCACGTTGCAGCGTGACATATTATGCACTGTGGCATACTTCGACATTTTCGATCATCCTCTTCGACTGAGCGAAATTCATCAATATCTTCCTCTGCAAGGCGTCACGCTGGATGCTCTTGAAGCTGCCTGCTCCGTCGAGCCATTGAGAAGTCGGCTCTCCAAGATCGAAGATCACTATTTCTTAGAGAGCAAGTCTGAGAAGCTTGTTTCCGATCGACGGATCAAAGAGCGGCGGGCGCGTTGGATGTGGAAGGCAGCGATCGTGATGTCTCACATCATCAGGCGCATCCCATTTGTCCGCGCAGTCTTTGTGTCGGGCGAGCTTTCGAAAGGCGTCGCCAGCAAACATTCGGACATCGACTTCTTCATCGTGACTGCGGAAAACCGGGTCTGGATTTGCCGGACGGCCTTTGCCGTCTTCAAGAAGATCTTCCTCTTTAATCGGAAGAAATTCTTCTGCTACAATCTCATTGCTTCCGAGCGTCATCTTCAGATTCGAGACAGAAACATCTACACAGCCGTTGAAGTCGTTACTGTCAAACCGCTCTTCAATGAAAATCTCTATGAGAGATTCATCAGGGCGAATTCCTGGACTGTGCAGTATTTTCCAAACTCAAAGAACTCACTCCGACCATCGAGCCGTGCAATTCCGGTTCCATTCCTCGCCGAAAAAATACTGAGTGCCGTAGTCGCTTCTGATGCGTTCGATGCTCTCGATCGTTGGCTGCTCGAAAAGTGGAGGTCGATCTGGAAAGAGCGGTATCAGGAATTGGCTCCGGGAGAACTGGAACACAGATTTCAGTGCCGACGGAATATCTCAACTGCATATGTCGGCGATTTCCTGCATAACGTTATGGAGAAGTATCGGCATCGGCTTGATCACTACGGCATCGTTCACGCCAATCAGTTCGTGGCTTGAACAACCCCATGTCTCTGATCATTTCGAACGTTGCTTCTGCTTCAGCTCGCCGCCCGCACAAGACTCCCCACAAGACTCCAACCTTTGCCTCCAGACATTAAAGAGACACGCAAGGGAAAGAGCCGTCGGGTCCGCAACGCAACGATGAAAGATTCTCTCTCTTGTGATCAGACAGGAACTCTGCGATGTGGACTCTTGTCTGCTACACGGTAGAGACGGACTCTCCTGACGATTGGTTGATTATGAGTTCAAAATTGGTTAATTGTAGACCAATCATGGATTCGTGGAGAGCACCGCTTATGATTGACGTCAGACAGGGAGTAATAGGATCACCCCTCTTATTGGTGGCCTTTTTGATGATGAATTCCGGATCTCCCCTGTTTGGGCAGGAAGCTCTAAGAATGGGGGAAATACGAGGGAAAATTACAATAACAAAGAGCGAAGACGACATTCAGAAGCCGCCGCCGGTCGACCGTTACAGCACTCATCGGCTCGCGCCCACGAGCATGTCCGGTGCAGGGATGTCATCGTCCGCAGTGAAGTTGTCCGAAAGAGCTGTTATCTATCTCGAAAGCCAAAGCAGCAAGGCGCAAAATTTCCAACCTCCGACGGCACACCCCATTCTTGACCAGCGGGATCTCGCATTTCACCCGCAGGTTCTCCCCATTCTCGTCGGGACAACGGTTGAATTTCCGAACAAGGACAACCTCTTTCATAATGTTTTCTCGTATTCTTCACCGAAAGAGTTTGATCTCGGTCGTTATCCCACCGGAGAATCCAAGTCTATCCGATTTGACAAAGCAGGGATTGTCCGCGTCTATTGCGACATCCATTCTCACATGAACGCTACTATTCTGGTGCTCGAGAATCCGTTTTTCGCGATCCCGGACGACGGAGGAGCGTATGTCATCAAAAATGTTCCCAATGGTACGTACATCGCGCGCCTTTGGTTCGGCCGGGACCTCGCCGCCAGCCAGAGCGTCAGCATCAAGAATGGCGAATCAGTCTCCGTCAACTTCACCTATTGAGAAGTCACTATGAATCGAATCCTGGCTGTGCTCATTCTTCTGGTGGCTCTTTGCGTCCAAGGTCAATCACAGGTGCAGGCGAGCGGCGAGGCCTCGACCTATGTTCTGAAAACAGCGCAAACTACAAGTCCCCGGGCAACGAACAACGGGAACCCGACTTTTGGATGGCGATTCGATCTTTTTCTCGATGCCAAAGTGACTGACAAGGTCTTTGTTCTCGTCGACACGCGGGCGCTGCCTGATGAGGTCATCAATTTCGATTATGTGGCGTTGCGTATTGTTAATCTGGCGGACCTGGGATTCAATTTCCAGATGGGAAAGTTCGATATGCCTTTTGGGAATCTCGCCGATCGCCGGTTTGCGACGAAAGATTTTTTGTACGGCTTACCGTTGATCTATGAATATCGCACATCACTTCCCGACCAGGTTGCTACGCGGGCGGACGTGCTTGGCAGTCGCGGGAAGGGTGTCGGGATGCGCCTCATTGATTTGGGTGTCTATGATATTGGCGCCATGGTCTACGGTGATGCCGGGAAGGCCCATTATGCAGTGGCCGTAGCGAATGGGACCATTAGTTCCACGTACGTGCGACACCTCAACGACAATTCAGACTTCAACAAGATTCTTCGATTTGCCTACACGCCCATCATAGGACTCACGCTCGGTGTGTCGGCCGCAATGAGTGCATACCTCAGCGACGAAGGCAAGCCTTTGCCGCGTGATCAGGGAAGTCTACACTATCAACAGTTGATCGGAGACGTCGATGTTGAATTCAGTAGGGAACGATTCCTGTTCAACGGTGAGGCAGTCTATAGCAAGTGGACGGTTCCGTTTGAAAATGAAGACACCGACCTGTCGGCCTTCGGGTACTACGCTGAAGCAAAATACACATGGTTCCCCCGCTTCTACACAGCAGCCCGCGTCAGCGGATTGGTCTTCTCTCGCGTGCAGCTCGAAGGGATCTCTCCCCGGTGGGATAACAACCTGGTAGAGATCGAGGCCGGTGTCGGATATCACCTTGACCGCAGCACGCTGGTGAAGTTGGTGCGCAGGGAAACCCGAACGCTCGAAGTCATAGGCCCGAAAGATAATCTCACGGTCCTTCAACTTGCGGTTGCATTCTGACCGGCCGGCGAAGCCCCATTCCTTTTCATCGAACTCGTTTTCTGGTTGCGGCAAAAAATCTTCTCGCCCGGTCCCATATTCAACGTAAACACAGAACGGTGGACTCTCGAAGAGCATGAAATTCCGGCACAAAATACTCCTGTCGATTTGGGGCGTCGTACTCAGCTTGCTGGTGATCACGTTCTTCATTATTAATTACTGGACGCGAAGCCGAATTGAAGACGCATTCTCCGAGGAACTGCGCAGTAATCGATCGACGCTCAACGGCATCGTTGGACTCGAAGCAGAGATTCTGGCCCGTGGTTGTCAGGTCATTGCAGAGTCGCCCCGGCTACGAGCGGTTGTGGAACTTCAGGATCCCAAGACAGCATATCAGCTCTCACAGGAGCTCAATCAAACCATCGTGAGTGATCTCTTCGTGCTGACCGATAGAACCGGCAGACCGCTGGTTGAGATCATCTCTGGTCAGAAAGGGGAATGGATCGTCGCAGGACAACAATCGATTCAACAGGCGCTCAAATCTATCTCTGCGACGGACGTGTGGGCGTTAGGCGGCAAGGCATTTCATGTAGCCTCGGTTCCGCTTGTTGTGGATCGCGACATGGTGGGCACGCTGACACTCGGTTTTGCCATCACGGATGAAGAACTGGCAAGGTTGAAGCAATGGACGAATAAGACTGAAATCCTTCTCGCCCAACATCAAAAGGTTGTCCTCTCGACGCTGGGATTGAAGGAGCAGGGTGATCTGATTGCCGCGCTCGACGCAGCAGGCATTCTGAATGCACGGCATGGAGTGGATTCGGCAGGGCCAGTGTTCAAGCTGAAGGTTGCAGATGATGTCTACCTGGGAACGGTGTACCAGTTGAGCGCTCAAAACTCCTCGGCTGAGCCCATCCAGTATTTGATTATGAAATCGACCCACCGGGAAATCTCCAGATCGCTCAATCCGATTCTCGGGACATTTGGATTCATTTCGCTGCTCTTTCTTGTACTCACCACGATCATCGGGTATGCGATTGCTGGTGGTATTACCAGGCCTATCAACAAGCTTGTTCGGGGCACCACCGAAGTCGCCAAAGGCAACTATGGTTTTGTCATCTCAGTCAGTGGGAAGGATGAACTAAGCTTTCTTGCTCAGCGCTTCGGAGACATGAGCAAATCGCTGAAAGAGAAAATCGATGAATTGGGACAATTGAATCAGGACCTGATTAGTCGGAACCGTGATCTCGATGAGACTCTTCAGAAACTGAAAGAAGCCCAGGAAGAGCTTGTGAAAAGCGAGCGCCTGGCAGCGACAGGAAAACTGACGGCCCAGTTGGCTCACGAAATCAATAATCCCGTGCACAACATCCAGAGTTGCCTGAAAACCAGCCTGGGAAGATTGCCGAAGGATATTCAGGGGAGAGACCTCATCGAGGTGGCGTATGAGGAGGTTGCCCGCATGTCAAAGTTGACGCGGCAGCTGCTCGACTTCTATCGGACGTCCTTCGTCCCGGAAGAAATGATGGCCGTCGATCTCAATCGCGTAGTGAACGAGACCGTCCGTGCGTTCGACACCGAACTCTCCAGTGCCGGGATCAGCGTCGAGCTGAACTTGCAGGAGCCTTTGCATCCCATACGAGGTTCGTCTGACAAACTCAAGCAAGTATTTCTCAATATCATTCTGAATGCCAAAGATGCGATGCCCGACGGTGGACTCCTGAAAATCTCGAGTAGCGAATCTGATGGCATGGCGCGGGTTACCATCAGCGACAACGGTGTGGGAATTCCCAAAGAACACATCGGCAAACTTTTCGACGCGTTCTTCACGACCAAGAGCAAAGTCAGCGGGGTAGGACTCGGTCTCTCCGTCAGCTACGGTATCATCAGCCAGCATCGAGGTACCATCAACGTTTCCAGTTCAGCGGGTCGGGGATCGACGTTTACAGTCTCCCTTCCTCTGCAGAACGGCGATCAAACAAACATGACAGCGTGAGCCATCCATGGTAGAGCACATTCTGATTGTCGACGACGACAACGCATTTCGCATCGCGACAGTGGCACTTCTCGAAGACCACGGCTTTGCCGTTCAAGTGGCTTCAAATGCTGTGCAGGGTCAGAAGATCTTAGAGAAACAATCCTTTGATTTGGTCCTCTCGGATCTCGTTATGGAAGGGATGAATGGGATCGAGTTGCTTCAATGGATCAAAGAGCGGTCGCCGGAAACACCGGTCATGATGATTACAGGATTTGCCTCCGTCAAGACTGCCGTGGAAGCGATCAAGCTTGGAGCGTATGATTACATCACGAAGCCCTGTGACAATGATGAGCTTCTGATCAGAGTCCGGAGAGTGCTCGAGGACCGGAAGAAAGATCGTGAAATCCGTCAACTGCGCGACGAGCTTCGCGGGACGTACAGCTTTTCCAACATTGTCAGTCAGAGCGATTCGATGAAGCAGGTGTTTAAATCGGTCAGTCAGGTGGCGGATACGGATGCAACGGTCCTTGTCCTGGGTGAAACGGGAACCGGCAAAGAAATGCTCGCCAAAGCAATCCACTTCAATAGCTCTCGCAAATTAAAGCCGTTCATCGTTATTACATGCTCTGCATTGAACGAATCCCTTCTCGAGAGCGAGCTGTTCGGACATGAAAAGGGCGCATTCACCGGCGCGCAGCGACTCCGTGTTGGCAAGTTCGAAGATGCCGATGGGGGAACAGTGTTCCTGGATGAAATAGGCGACATACCCATCCATCTGCAGACAAAACTCCTGAGGGTTCTTCAGGAGAAAGAGATAGAACGTGTTGGTGGAAACAGGCCGATACCTGTTGATGTTCGGGTCATCGCGGCGACGAATAAGAATCTCGCGGGAATGGCAAAAAGCGGGCAGTTTCGCGAAGACCTTTTCTATCGTCTCAACGTTTTTCCCATCCATTTGCCGCCACTCAAAGAACGGCCGGAGGATATTCCACTGCTCACCGAACACTTCGTTCGGAAACATGCCAACCTCGGAGGGAGTCGGGTTACAGGAGTAGCTCCCAGCGTCCTGTCGGCGCTTGCCGGTTATCGCTGGCCGGGGAATGTGCGCGAGCTCGAAAACGTCATCAAGCGCGCACTCATCAAAACTGAAGGAACCGTGATCATTTCAGTCGAGGTACCCGGAGCGGCGCGATCGGGGTCGGCGTCTTCCATCTCATCGCCGGCACTCTCCGACAATACTCCATTCAAAGACTATATGAAGTCGATTCTCCAGAACGCGGAGTCCCTGTTCCTGGTCGAGATGCTTGAACGCCATCAAGGAAACGTGAAAGTTGTGGCAGAGTTGATGGATCTCGATAGAAAGACCGTCTACAAAAAGATCGAAGAATACCACATCGATCTGGCCAAGTACCGTGGTGCAGATGATGCACCATGAGGAATTGAATCCCCATTCAAGACGCCTATGTTGATTTTCCTCCCCAGTTTCTGAGTATTCCGCAATTGCGTTCTGGTCCTATTTCGCCCCTTTGAGATGCTTTCTCGAAAACTTCCCTCTGGCATCAGGATTGCATTCTCTTGCTCACGAGTCAATCCACCACTCCATTTTCACTAACACAGAGGTGCACAGATGGGACGAGTTCTACTCTTTTCCGTTCTCGTATTGGTCCTTGCGTCCATGGGTTTCGGACAAATCCAGGCTGTCGCGCGTCCCAGCGGCGCGTATTTCTATAGTCTTGCTACGGATGGCGCTCTGGTGCAAACGAAGAAAATGGTCCTGTTGAAGTAACGCTGTGGAAGATCTTCAATTCGCGGATCGCGCGAGAACGACTGAATAGTTTTATTCTCAAACTGAAAAGGATCAAGCATGTTCAACCCACGTTTCATTCTGTCTATTATCGTACTCACGGCAGCAATGGTTATTGCGGGATGTTCGGATCAGGGGAGCAATCCTGCGAGCTCCGATCAAGCCGCTCCACCTCCCCCTGTAACTCAAACGGGAAGTGTTTCTTTTCAAATCCAGATCAAGCCGATTTTCCAGCGTTATGGATGCGCGAGTTGCCATGGAGGAAGCGGAGGACTCTTTGTGCAGACGGTTGCTCAACTCCTGCAGGGGGGTGTCGATGGCCCCGCCGTCATTAGCGGCAAAGCAGATGCCAGTGTTATCATCAAGAAGCTCTCTGCAAACCCGCCGTTCGGAGATCGGATGCCGCAAGGCGGCCCGTACTTGCCGGATAGCACCATGCAGGTCATCAAGGATTGGATTAATCAGGGAGCCAAAGATAACTGAGCATGAGCACATGCGAATGCAGGCAAAAGTCAGATTTCGATTTTCCCACTCAGAGTGGAAGAGCCGGAGAGATGGGGTGCTGGGAACGACACGTGGGCAAGGATTGTTGAGGGGTTGTCGGGGAGTCGAAATCTGACTATTATTACCAGGGTTAGTCATAACGGGTGTATCAAAGGGGAGTGAACTGAGTGCGGTTTCTACGTCTAAGCATGCTCATGGGGGGGATCCTCGCCGTCGGATATTTCACCGGCTGTTCCGACAAGGGTGTCAATCCTGTGGACACGATCTCTCCGGTGCCAACGCCGGATGTCTCTTTCATGAACCAGGTCGTCCCATTTTTCGTCAACTACGGTTGCGACGGATGCCACGGGGGAAACGGCGGACTGGATGTTCAATCGGTCGCTCAACTTCTGCGTGGAGGCATTCACGGTCCAGCCATTCTCGCCGGCAAAGCTGATTCCAGCGTCATGGTGAGAAAACTCTCTGCCAACCCTCCGTTTGGCGATCGTATGCCGCGCGGCGGGCCTTACCTTGCAGACTCAACAATTCAAATTCTCAAAACATGGATCAATCAAGGAGCCAAAGACAATTGAGCAACGAATCGCCTCAATCGACGAAAATCCAAGTTCCATCTCTGCTTCCACATCTTGTTCTTCTCATTCTGTTTTCGGGAACGATGTTCGCACAGGATACCACAAAGGGGAAGCCACCCACAGACGTATCGTACTCAAAAGATGTCGCTCCTGTTATCGAAAAGTTCTGTGTGACATGCCATTCAGCGGATGAAGATCATCCGAGTCAGCTTTTTATGGATTCCTACGAGTCACTCATGAACGGGGGAAAACACGGGAAAGCAATCGTGCCCGGGAATTCCAAGGAGAGTCTTCTTTCTCAGAAGATGGGTGAAGATCCGCCGTTTGGAAAGATGATGCCGCCGCCGAGAAAGCCGCGGCCGACGGACGAACAAATTGCCCTCATTCGTGCGTGGATTGACCAGGGTGCGAAGAAGAATTAAGTGCCCTGTCTCTCTGGACGATTGAATGATGCTTTGAGCGGTGCCTTATGAGTATTGATCGAATTTCGACTACGCTGGTTCACAAGGTCAGACCGCCGGTGACTTCGGGCACAACCAAGGCACCGGCGCTTGTTCTCCTTCACGGCCGCGGCGCGAACGAAGACGACCTTCTCGGACTTGCCGATTTCCTTGACCCGCGTTTCTTCATCGTGAGCGCACGGGCGCCCTATCGCTTTGAGGATGGCGCCGGCGGCTACACGTGGTTTGGATTGAAGGAAATTGGGAGCCCGGATCCTCAACAATTTGGCGAATCGTACCGGTTTCTCGTGCAGTTCATTGAAGATGTGAAGACGGGGTACCCCGTTGATCCGGATCGAGTGTTTCTGCTCGGCTTCAGCATGGGAAGTATCATGTCCTACGCCGTCGCTCTGACCAAGCCGGCTCTCGTTCGGGGAATCGTTGCGCACAGCGGGTACATCCCGGAACATGCCTCGCTGCAGTTTTCCTGGACCCAACTTGCATCGCTCTCCGTCTTTGTTGCTCATGGCCTTTTTGATCCGATTATTCCCATACAGAAAGCGCGTCGTACAAGGGAACTGCTTTTGCAGACCGGCGCAGATCTCACGTATAAGGAGTATCCCATTGGTCACACGATCAGCGAAGAAAGTCTTTCGGATCTGTCGCAGTGGCTGGAGAAAAAGCTTGATGTTCCAGCGGATATGAAGTAGATTCTTCACGCACCGCAGACCGTTGAATCCACCTTTTTCCGTGCGATCGTGAAGAAGCCCACGCGTAAGAAAACTTCCACCTCTGCATTCGGCACTTCCGGTCGAAGAAGCCACGATTCCTCTCGGTTCTACAAGAGCCGTTTGTACGATCCCCTTAGTCAAAAGCAGTCTGTTTCCGTCTCCGAAAACTCTATCCCTTCCACGATCCTCGATCGGGTTCTCTGCAAGAGCAGCGAATCGATGCAGGAGTTGTCGGACAATTCCGTTCATTTGATGATCACGTCCCCGCCGTACAATGTTTCCAAGGAATACGATGAAGACCTGACGTTGGGGGAATATCGGGAGCTTCTGCGTCGCGTCCTCCGCGAAACGCACAGAGTCCTGGTGGAAGGTGGCAGGGCGTGTGTGAATGTCGCAAATGTCGGCCGGAAGCCGTACATCCCTTTTCATGCCTTCATCGCGGAGGATATGATTGAGCTCGGGTATTTGATGCGCGGTGAGATTATTTGGAACAAAGGCGGTAGTGCCGGGCCATCGACTGCCTGGGGAAGCTGGAAATCCGCTTCCAATCCGACGCTTCGCGATGTTCACGAGTACATTCTGATTTTCTCGAAGGGGAGTTTTGCGCGCAAGAAAGAAGGGAAGAAGAGCACCATCGAGAGAGACGAATTCCTGGAATTCACCAAGAGCATATGGACATTTTCGTCTGAGTCTGCCCGCCGTATTGGCCATCCGGCGCCGTTTCCTCTGGAACTTCCGCGCCGCCTTATTCAGCTGTACAGCTTCGCAGGGGATGTCGTGCTCGACCCATTTGTGGGAAGCGGCTCAACATGTATCGCCGCACTCGAGTCAAAACGCCACTTTATCGGCTATGAGAAAGACCGCGGCTACGCGAACCTGGCGGAACGACGGATAGAGGCTTCTGCGGACACTCTGAAGACCCGGAAGACGACAAAGGATTGAAAACGGCTGAGATTCGATGTATATTTTCAGAGATGATGATTGAGTTCGCCCCATATCAGTCCAACCGTCGAAATGATACTCTGGTACCTCTTATGAAGACAAAAACTGCGCTGAACGTTGTTCTTGCCGCGCTTCTTTGCGGCGTTTTTTCGTGTTCACAGCCCCAGCATGCGGCCTCCCAGGTCACCACGGCAATCGACTCGCTCAAGGCGCACTACGCGCCTGATCGTCGGGTCGCTGTCTTCGATGTTACGTGCGTTCAACAGGGGAGTGTCGTCATCCTCAGGGGAGAAGTCGACAATCCGAAAGCGAAAGAAGATGTGATGAGTCTGGTTCACAGGAGTCTTGGCGGCCAGACCATCGACAGTCTGAAGGTCTTGCCGGATCTGGAACTCGGCAACAACCGCTTCGGAATTGTTTCCGTCAGCGTCGGCAACGTTCGCACCTCGCCGAGGCATCAAGCTGAGATGTGTACGCAGGCAATGATGGGGATGGTTGTGAAGATTCTGAAAAAACGCGGCGGGTGGTTTTACGTTCAACTGCCGGACAAGTACCTCGGGTGGTTGGAAGAAAGCGCGATGCAGGTGACGACCGAAGCGGGTGTGGAATCGTGGAAGTCCGACACAAAGCTGATTGTCAAGACAATCTTCACGTTTGTGCGTCAGCATCCGAGTTCATCGTCGCAACCGGTGAGTGACGCGGTCGCTGGCGTGCTAATGAAGCAACTGAACGGTACAGGTTCCTGGGTTGCCGTGGAACTCCCTGATGGCCGGAAGGGCTTTATTGAACGATCCTCTGTTGATGAATATGCCCACTGGAAGAAGACGCGCAAGCTCACGCCGGAAAACGTTGAGGCTACAGCGAAATCTCTCATTGGAATTCCTTACCTCTGGGGAGGAACATCACCGAAGGGGATGGACTGCTCCGGTTTTGCCAAGACCGTCTTCAGACTCAACGGATTGGAACTTGCCCGCGATGCCGACCAACAAGCTGACGGTGGAGAGGTGGCAGAAAGCGGTAGTAATTTTGAAAACCTGAAGAAGGGAGATCTGTTGTTCTTCGGTCGAAAGGGGAGTGCAGACCGGCCCGAGCGCATCTCCCACGTAGGAATCTACCTCGGCAAGAAAGCATTCATCCACACGCCCGGCGGGGCCGGTGTACAGATCAACAGTTTTGATGCTTCAGCGCCGAACTACAACGAGTACGAGCTCAGGCGGTTTGTTCGTGCCCGCCGATACATCGGTACACAACCGGTTGCGGAAGTGCCGAAGAATTAGAGAGACAGACGTCGTTGTTGGAACTTGGACGTTCGGCATTGGTCATTCTCCGCGCTGGGCGAGATGAGAAGCACGAGATTCTCCTGGACAATTTCCAACGCCCAACCCCAATACTGAATTCCGAAGTTGTGTCTCACGACAGCTTCTTTACCCCAATGCCTGGCCGGTCCGTCAGCGTCACTTTCCCGTCGATCACTTTTGTCCCGTCAAACACATCGTTGCTGATCAGCAGAGCTCCGTCGAGGTCGGCGTAGTCGACCATCGGAGACAAATGCGATGCGGCCGAAATCGCGCACGACGTTTCCGTCATGCATCCCATCATCAATTTCAATCCGAGAGACCGCGCGAGAATGATCATCTTGTGCGCTTCCCGCATGCCCGTGCACTTCATGAGCTTGATGTTGATCCCTGAATACACTCCAACCGCCTTCTTGACATCCGAGAGACGTTGCACTCCCTCATCGCCGAAGATGGGCAACGGACTGTGTTGCGTCAGCCAGGCGAGGTCGTCGACCTGTTCCTTCGGCATCGGCTGCTCGATGAAGACCACGCCCTTCTCCTTCAGCCAGTACGCCATATCAAGGGCAAATTGTCTGTCCTTCCAACCCTGATTGACATCGGTCGTGATGGGTGTGTTGGTGACGGACCGGATCGTCTCGATAATCATCTTGTCGGTATCGCGGCCAAGTTTCACTTTCAGGATTTTGAATTCGGCTGCTTCCTTTGTCTTTTGACGGACGACCGCCTCTGTATCGATGCCGATGGTGAAGGAGGTGTAGGGAGTGGCGGACTTTTTGAATCCCCAGATGTTGTACCATGGTTGTCCCATCAATCGCCCGATCAAATCGTGAAAAGCGATATCCACCGAAGCCTTCGCTGCCGGATTCCCGGGAGCGATGGCGTCAATGTCCGCGAGGATCGTCTCAAGTTCGAACGGATTTTCATACTTGCTCAGATCGACTTTTGCGAGAAACGTTGTCGCAGTCTCGTGCGATTCTCCGAGGTAGGGAGGCATCGAAGCCTCACCGTAGCCCACGACCCCGTTGTACTCAATCTCTGTCAGGACAACCGGTGTCGTGCTGCGTGAACTGTTCGCGAGAGTGAAAACGTGCTTGAGCTCGAGCGTGTAGGGGCGAAAGCGAAGTTTCATATGGGCATTCTTTTGCTGTGGTGCAATCAAGTTCTCCGCATGTAAACCGGTGAATCCGCCTGCGAGGGATGCCCCGGCAAGAAGGGATGATGCTTTGAGAAACTCCCGACGATCGTGGGTCATGGAAACTCCTTATCATGAAGTGATTGAGAGCCGTCACAAGGTATGGAAAAGGGGACTCATTTTCAAAGCACTGGGGTCGTTGTCTTTGGAACGGGGGGGGGAACGAATTCTGCGACAGATTTGCTTTCAATGGGGGCAGTTTGTACCTTGTTTTAGAATGCATCTTGATCATGGTGAGAGATGAAAGAAAAGAAGAAACAGATCCTTGTCGTTGATGACGAACCCTCCTGGCTCAAGAGCATGGCGATCATGCTTCGGAAGGAAGGGTACCAGGTCAAGGAAGCGCAGAGTGCAGCTGAGGCGCTCACGCTCCTCATCAAATATCGGCCCGACCTCATCGTCAGCGATTTGACTATGCCGGATATGAATGGTTTCGATCTGCTGGACAGGATTAAGAAGCAGCCTACAATTTCGGGGACACCCGTGGTCTTCCTTTCAGCGATTGATGATTTCTACGCAAAGAAAGTTGCCCGCGAGCTCGGCGCCAAAGCTTGTCTCCCCAAGCCCTACGACAAGAACGACATGGTGTCGATCCTCAAGCAGTACCTCCCGCGTTAACCACATCCCGCGATTGCTCGAACTACGTTGACTTGCTATTGATGCACCGTGTTGCTACTTTTTCGGTGTTCATTTTGACCCCCAACGATGAAACTCTCAAAACTCTTGAAATTCCGTACCTCCCTGGGCCCTGTTGAGCAAGCACAGGTCGTGGCTTCCGTTGTCGTGGTTGTGTCGTTGGCAACCATCGTCAGCATTCGCGTCTTCACGTACGGGAACAGGCTGGACTGGCTGCTGTTCGGTAGCGTGACCAGCGTTGGTGTCCTGGGTTTCATCAACGTCTTCTTCACGCTGAAATACGGCCGGCAGCTTGAAGAGCAGAAACGCGAACTGATGGCGCTCAATACCATCGCAGAAGCGGTCAATCGCTCTGTCGGCATGAAGATCCTCCTTCGGGAGTCGATCCGCGAAGTTCGCCGGCTGCTCGATGTGGACTACGGCTGGATTTATCATCTGGAAAGTGGAAAACTCATCCTGCGTGCTGCGGAAGGGGCAGAACCGCCTCCTTTCACGATCATCGAGCCGAACACAGAGATGGAGAACGAAGATATTCAATGGGTGCGTTTGCCGCGATCGAAGCTGAAGCCGCGCCGATGGGAAACAAAGGAAGAGTGGAACTACGGCGGATTCGGTTCGTGGGCCTCCGTTCCCATTATCATGAAGGACAAGTTCGCGGGAGCCATTGTCGTCGCGAGCATCGAACGCAAGGCGATCTTGCCGAAACAATTGAACCTGATGGGAGCTTTCTCCAATCAGATCGGTGTCGCTCTGGAAAATGCAACGCTGTTTGAACAGCTCCGAAAATCCGAAGAACGCTACATGGATCTCTTCGAACATTCGCCCGATATGTATCATATCGTCAATCGCGAGGGAATTATTATCAGCTGCAATCAGACGGAAGCAGAGCGCCTTGGCTATCGCAAGGACGAACTCGTCGGTCATACGCTGCTGACGTTCTATCCCCCCGAGAGCCATGCCGCTGTTCAGAGCCTCATCGCCGATGTGTTCGAGAATAATCGCGAGGTATCCGGTCACGAACAACAAGTGGTGACAAAAGCCGGCGAGATCGTCGACGTCAGTGTTAGCACGTCCATCGTCTTCGACGAATCGCGAAAGCCCGCTTTCATTCGTATCGTAACGCGCGATATCACGGAGAAGAAGAAACTCGAATCAAAAATCTTTCACGCTCAGCGCATCGACAGTATCGGAAACCTCGCCGGTGGCATCGCTCATGATTTCAACAATATTCTCACTTCCATTCTCGGTTCGACCGCCATCATGAAGAGGAAGATGAGGAAGAACAATCAATGGTTCCATTTCGCCGATATCATCGAGACCGCTGCAAAGCGCGGAGCGGGCTTGACGCGCCAATTGCTGACGTTTGCCCGGAAGAGTACTCCGCAGTTTCGGCCTATCATTGTGAACGATATCATCGAGGAGACGCTCGGTCTGTTTGAGCGAAGTACGGATAAAAGTATTGCCATCAAGAAAGAATTGACCAACGATCTTGCCATCATCAAAGGAGACGACGGTCAACTCCAGCAGGCCATTCTCAATCTCCTGATCAATGCGCGTGATGCCATGCCCAACGGAGGGACCATCACCATCCGCAGTCAGGCTCTGAACCCCGATGTCCGCGCGGCCAGCGTCTTCGGCGAGGCCAAGGCCGGCGAATTTGCTTCGGTCGCTATCCGCGATGCGGGGGCCGGCATGTCCCAAGCCGTTCAGCAGAGGATCTTTGAACCTTTTTTCACGACGAAGGACAAGGGAACGGGGCTGGGGCTTTCTGTAGTCTACGGTGTTGTCAACTCGCACGGAGGTTTTATCACGGTGCAAAGCGATGTCGGCAAGGGGTCGCAGTTTACGATGTTCTTCCCCTTGGTTGCCGACAGAGAGAAATTCCAACGGAGTTTGAAGGAACAGCGGTTGAGACATGGAACCGAGCGCGTTCTGGTAGTTGATGACGAGGAGCACGTTCGCGAGATGATCTGCCGGATGCTGGACAATCTTGGCTATCAAGTGGAATTTGTGGAGAGCGGCCAGGAAGCGCTTGATCTCGTGAACAAGAAGGAACTGTTCGACCTGGTCATTCTGGACATGAACATGCCGACGATGAGCGGAAAAGAAACCTTCTTCAAGTTGAAAGAAATCAAACCCGACCTGAAAGTTGTCATTTCGACCGGTTACAGCAATGCCAGCCTGGAACCAACCCCCTTGAATGATCTTGTCGACGGGTTTCTCCAGAAACCATATCAGATGGAAGAATTATCGAAAGTGTTGCGTGATGTGTTCGACGAAAAGGAGGATTAGTCGTCGCTCGCTTTCCTCGCTGCGTCTCCTTCGTAATCGTTGCAAATCGGTGAAATAATCGGTACCATTTTTCGACAAAACTCAACCTTCCTTACATCCTCAACCCAAAGCAGCACAGTATGAGTCTCGAGTCATTTGGTGAAGAACTACGGAGGCATCGCGAGCAGAAGCAGATGTCACTCTCCGCGATCTCTGAGGCAACACGCATCAGCGAAAAAATGCTTGAAGCGATGGAGACCGGAAAGTTCTCCGTTCTTCCTCAGACGTACATCCGAGCGTTTCTCCGTGCCTATTCCCGTGTACTTGAGCTCAATCCGGAAGAGATTCTCAAACGCTATGACGCTGTGAATCAGGAAATCCGTGTTGCAGCGGAAGAGTGGATGAATCGATCCAAGTCGCCTGCACCTTCGCCGGAACGGCCCAAGCCAACAGCGAACTCATCATCGAGCTCTGCATTGCTGAGACCCGCTTTGATTTTGATCTTCATGGTGGCTGCGATTGGAGGAGTTATCTATCTCTCGACGAGGGGCTCGTCGGTCCCTGCCCAGGATCCCATGTCAAAGGTCCCCTTCGACAAAGCTGTACACGAGACTGAAGCTGCTGTTGTTCCAGCTGATTCGACACCATCGCCCGCGCCGGTACTACGTACGGTCGCAGACAGCCTTCGCCTTGAAGTCACCACGATGGACTCTCTGTGGATTTCCGTGACCATCGACAATGTGCGGAAAGGGCAATATCTCTTCCCTCCCCGGCGGACGCATACATGGGCGGCCAAAGAACAGTTCATCATCTCTATGGGGAATGCCGGTGTCGCGACTTTCCGCCTGAATGGGAATGATCTCGGTGCCCTCGGGAAACGCGGCGCCGTGGCACGCAACGTCGTGATTACCCAATCCGGAGTACAGCAAACGCAATAATCTCTTTTTCGAAATGTATGGCCGTGAGTGCGAGCATCCTCAAGCGTATCGAGAGTCTCCGCGCCCAGTTGCGGGAGCATGATTACCGTTACTATGTACTGGCCCAGCCGACGATCTCCGATCAGGAATACGATCGCCTGATGCGTGAGCTTCTTGATCTCGAAGAGGCGCATCCTGCAACGATATCACCGGATTCCCCAAGCCAACGGGTTGGAGGTCAGCCTACAAAAGAATTTCAAACCATCACGCACGCAGCCCCCATGCTCAGCCTCTCGAACACATACAATGAGGATGAGGTGCGGGACTTCGATCGCCGTGTACGGTCGGTTTTGGGCCAGGAGCAGTTCCGATATGTCTCCGAGCTAAAGTTCGATGGAGTTGCCGTGAGCCTCCTGTTCAAGGACGGTCTCTTTGTTCGCGGGGCAACGCGTGGCGACGGGACGCAGGGAGACGACATTACGCAGAATCTCAGGACCGTTCGTTCGATTCCCCTCCGGGTTATGGGAAAGAAAAAAGGGTTGGAAGAATTCGAAGTTCGCGGTGAAATCTACATGAGGCGTGAAGACTTTCGTCGGATGAACACGGATCGCGAACATGCCGGCGAGAAGTTGTTCATCAATCCGCGGAATTCGGCAGCCGGGACGCTCAAGCTTCAGGACCCCAAGATCGTTTCCGGAAGGCCTTTGAATTTTGTTGCATACTATCTTCGGTCCTCCGCACGTGGACTTGTTGGCCACTACGAGAATCTCAAAATTCTCCGCGATCTGGGTTTTCCGGTCAGTGAGCATTCGAAGGTGTGCAAGAATGTCGAATCGGTCATCGAGTATTGGAAAAACTGGGAAAACCGACGCGACTCTCTTCCCTATGACATCGATGGTGTTGTGGTGAAGGTCGATTCTCTCGCTCAGCAGACTCAACTGGGTATGATAGCAAAGAGCCCCCGGTGGGCCATTGCTTTCAAGTTCGCAGCAAGGCAAGAAACGACGATCCTTCGCGAAATCAAGCTTCAGGTTGGGAGGATCGGGACGATTACGCCGGTGGCAGAGTTGGACCCCGTGTTTGTGGGGGGGTCGACGGTCTCCCGAGCAACACTGCACAATGAAGACTATATCAAAGAGCTGGATATTCGCCCTGGAGACACGGTCGTTGTGGAAAAAGGGGGAGATGTGATCCCCAAAGTGAGCTCTGTGGTGAAGGAAAAACGTCCTTCCGGAACCAGGCCGTTCACCATGCCGAACAAGTGCCCCGAATGCGGGTCAAGGATTTCGCGTCCCGAGGAAGAGGCAAACTCCTACTGCGAAAACAGTGAATGTCCGGCACAGATTCGGGCAAGGATTGAACACTTTGCTCATCGCGGGGCGATGGACATCGAAGGTCTCGGAGAAGCTGTGGTCGATCAGCTTGTGAGCCAGGGATTTGTTCACAACTATGCTGACCTCTACGAACTTCATAAACGGAAAAGCGAACTTGTGAATCTGGAACGCTGGGGCGAAAAGAGCGTCGATAATCTTCTTGCCGCAATCGAAGCCAGCAAACGGCGACCGTTCAATCGAGTATTGTTCGCTCTCGGCATTCGTCATGTCGGGGCAAGTGTTGCACAACTTCTGGTCAATCACTTCCGCACGATGGATGCGCTGATGAGCGCGTCGCACGACGATCTTCAGACTGTTCAGGGAGTGGGCCCGCAGATTGCTGACAGTGTGCAGAGGTTTCTCGAAGATCGCCACAATTCCAAAATTGTCGACAAACTTAGGAAAGCAGGACTACGGTTTGAAGAGAAGCTGCCTCGTGTCGTCAAGCAGTCTCCGTTCTCAGGAAAGACCGTTGTCCTGACCGGCACACTCACAGCGTTTGGCCGGGAAGAGGCCAAGCAAAAGATCGAAGAGCTTGGAGGTCATGTCTCCTCCAGTGTGAGCGGTAAGACAGACGTTGTGGTTGTTGGCGCCGACGCCGGATCCAAGCTGGAGAAGGCCAAGAAGCTTGGCGTGCGAATCGTTGACGAGGATGAATTCTCCAGGCTCATTCGATCTTCCGGATCGCGATGAGAAACCGACGAAAGAACAGAAGAGAACTCCATGTTTGAACATACCCGTTTGCGTGTCGGAACTTCCTATGCGCAGTTTCACTTTCGGTCGACGCGAGAACCTGTCGTCCGTTTTACGGAAGCGATTTCTGTTGCGAAACAGCCGATTGTCTTTCTTCCGGAGATTCCGGAAGAAGCATCTGCCGTTGACATGGTGCTGAAGTTTTTTGTGCAGCGGTTTCACACAAGCAAGGTAACGTTAGTGGCGCGAAAGGAGATTTTGTCCAGACTACCCGACCACCGTTCCTTCCCGCTTGTCACGTTCAGTGCTGAGGAGCTCAACGTGTGGTACCTCCCGAAGTCGGATTTGCTTCGAAAGGTGAAAAAGAGTACATTCGACGTAGCATTTGACCTGAATATTCGCGTTGCGTTGCCGAGTTCGTTTCTTTGTCGCGCGTCGCAAGCCCCGTTGCGAATAGGATTTGTGAAACCGAACGCAGACTGTTTCTACAATTTCCAGGTTCAAACCGGACCGTCAAACAATTGTGTCCAAGTATACTCACAGCTGTTGAAGTGCATCGAAATGTTTTAGACGTTCGAATCAGCACGACGAACAACGATCCGTCAGCGCACAATGGCAAGAGGAGGACGCCATGCAATATGAAGTGAAGAAAAACGGTGAAGCGACGATTCTCAAAGTGAAGGAGCGGAAACTTGACGCGAGCGTCTCACCGGAATTGAAGGGGGAGTTCCTCGTCCTGTGCAACGGGCAAACGAAGAATCTGGTCATTGATCTGAGTGAGGTGGAATTCTGCGACAGCAGTGGCCTCAGTGCGCTCCTGATTGCTGAACGGAAGATGAGAGAAAACGGAGGAGTCGTGAAGCTGGCCGGACTCCAGAAAAAAGTTCTTGCATTGATTCGCATTTCCCGCCTGGATCGTGCCTTCCGCATCCATGATACGGTTGCGAAGGCGCTGAAGTCGTAGACGCAGCAGCCTGAGTTGTCTGCCGCACCGGCAGTTGAGTGTAACCCACGAATTCATAACCCTTCCGCAGGAGTCCCTGTTGGGTTTCCACACCATCGATTACGTCATTCTCGTCGTGTACCTCATCGGCATTGCCGTTCTGGGTATTCTGCGCGGCGGAAAACAGACATCGACGCGCGATTATTTTCTCGGCCGCGATGAAATCCCCTGGTGGGTTGTCTGCTTCTCTATCGTCGCTGCCGAAACGAGTACTCTCACATTCATCAGCATCCCCGGTCTCGCGTATCTCACGAACATGAGTTTCCTCCAGGTGACGGTGGGCTACCTCATCGGCCGAATTGTCATCAGCTTCGTCTTCCTGCCGGCGTACTACAAAGGCGAGCTTTCAACCGCCTATGCGTTCCTTGAACGGCGATTTGGAATGAAAACGAGGAGCTTTGCGTCCCTTGTCTTTCTTTTCACGAGACTGGCAGCAGAGGGCGTACGCCTGTTTGCCTCCGCCATTCCCCTGAAATTCATTCTCGACATCAACTATCCGACGGCGATTCTTATCATCGCCGCCATCGCTCTGCTCTATACGTACATCGGCGGGGTTCGCGGGATCCTGTGGGTGGACGCGTTGCAGATGGTGATCTATCTTGGCGGTGCAACTCTCTCGGCGATCTTGCTCATTACAACCGCTGACGGGGGATGGGCAGGCATCACCCAGAGGGCGTTTGAAGCCGGTAAATTCCAGATCATCAACCTGGGTTTCGACAGTAGTTTCTGGTCTTCCCCGTACACACTTTTGGGCGGACTCATCGGAGGTGCGTTCCTCTCTATGGCGTCGCACGGGACCGACCACCTCATCGTCCAACGAGTGTTGACGACAAAGTCGCTCGCCGCAAGCCGAAAGGCGATGATCGGCAGCGGCATCATCATCATCTTTCAGTTTGCCCTCTTCCTGATCGTCGGTCTCCTCCTGTATGGTTACTACAACGGAGCTACGATCGCGCAGCTGGGCCTGCTCCGGGCTGACGAGATATTCCCAAGATTCATTACACAGGGGCTCCCCTCCGGCGTCGCAGGGTTTGTCATCGCAGGTCTCACTGCTGTCGCACTCTCAACGCTGGCGGGTTCCATGACCTCCATGGCGTCGTCGACAGTGATGGATCTCTACAAGCCTTACTTCGGCAAGAATGTTACGCCTCAGCGTGAACTGTTCCTGTCACGACTTGTCACCGTGGGATGGTCATTCGCACTCGTGGGCTCCGCTTTGTTCTTCATGAACACGACGCAAACGGTGGTGGAGCTTGCATTGAGCATTGCATCGTTTACGTACGGAGGTCTTCTGGGAACATTCCTTCTGGGCGTGCTCTTCAAGAAGCCGACCCAGGAAGATGCGTTGGCCGGCTTTGTAGCAGGGATCTTCATCATGATTACCGTCATTGCTCTCAAGCTCGTGGCCTGGACATGGTTCACGGTGATCGGAGTTTCCGCGACATTGATTGTCGGCAATGTTCTGAGCATGTTGAGCAAGCGCACAAGCACCGAGCGCCTGTGACGTTGAACAAGATCGTAGCTACACCATGAAAAAGAAACGCGTCATCGCCGTGCCCGTGAAGGAGAAAGAGGATCTCAAACTCGACAGTGAGATCCGGCAGTACTTCAATTTCCTTCGCCTCGACAAAGGCTCCTCGCAGCACACGCTCCACTCCTATCAGTTCGACCTCGCGAAGTATCGCGCCTTTCTTGTCAACCAGAATATCATCGCCTCCAAAAAGGTCACAGAGGAACATCTCAGCGGGTTCTTGAAGGACCTTGTTCAGAAACGCCTTTCACCACGAAGCGTGGCGCGGATCCTCTCTGCTGTGCGTGGATTCCATAGGTTTCTGGTAGGAGAAGGACTGGGCGATAATGATCCCACAGAGAATATCGATACTCCTAAACGGTCGAAGACTCTCCCGGGTGTACTTTCGGTAGCTGAGGTAGACGCAATTTTGAAGCAGCCGGACACGCGAAAGCCCCTCGGAGTTCGCGACCGCGCAATGCTGGAGGTTCTCTACGCAACCGGAGTGCGGGTTTCTGAGCTCACGAATCTCAAACAGTCAAATTTGATGTTCGATTCGGAGTTGATTCTGGTCTTTGGCAAAGGCTCAAAGGAGCGTCTTGTACCGATTGGTCCATCGGCAATCGATTGGGTGACAACGTATCAGCGGGAAGTGAGGATTCAGCTTGCAAAGGCGGGACGTTCGCAGGATGTAGTGTTTCTCAACTTTCGGGGGGGAAAACTCTCACGCGCGGCAATACGGGATATGGTCGTGAAGTACGCCCGCGCGGCAGGGATCAAGAAGGAGATTCATCCTCATACATTTCGGCACTCGTTTGCCACTCATCTTCTGGAAGGGGGCGCTGATCTTCGTGCCGTCCAGGAAATGCTCGGTCATGTCGATATAGCCACGACACAAATCTACACCCACATCGACCGCGAATACCTCAAAGAAGCACATCGGACATTCCATCCTCGGGCCTGACGTCTATATTCGACGCGCCCTCCTGCAAAGTCCATTTCGTTCACTTGATTCTCAATGATCATCCGTCCTCTCGCGGATCCCCGGAGAATCACTCTGAGTGAGCGTATTCTCTCTACAAAGGTCGTGCCAAACAAATCGGCTTGAATTTCGTGAGATTTTTCGGTAAGTAGTTCTATCCGTCACGGTTTGCCTTCGTGGAGTCATCCTTGGCGGGAATTTCACTGGAAGCGTATCGTTCGAGCAAGAGAGCTTGTTCCTGTTGTCTGTCCTGAATTGAGATAATTGTTTTATGAATCGTAGAATACTCGCCTTGGCGGAAGGCAGGTTCAGTCCGCTGAAGTCCAAGACGGCAAACGGCGCGATTGCGTATCTCACGAGTGAAGTCATAGGGGTCGTTGACAGCACCAAAGCCGGCATGACGTCCCAACAGGTGCTTGGCTATGGCGGCGACATTCCAGTTCTCCGCAATCTGGAAGAAGGTCTTCGTCTCCAACCGACGCACATGCTGATCGGCATCGCACCTCCCGGAGGGCGCTTGCCGGAGATATGGCGGGACCTCATTCGCGAGTCGATCAAAGCCCGACTCCACATTCTCAGCGGGCTCCACACGATTCTCTCCGACGACGCTGAGTTCACAACGCTGGCAAGGGAATACAATGTCAGCATCACAGATTACAGAAAGATTGCTCCCGAATCTGAGGTAGTGGCAAAGGGCACGTGGCGAAATCGGAGAGCCAACGTCATCCTCACTGTCGGTACAGACTGCAACATCGGGAAAATGACGACGATTCTGGAGATTCAAAAGGACCTTGTGCAGCGCGGGGTGAAATCGGATTTCGTTGCCACCGGTCAAACGGGAATGATGATCAGGGGCAGGGGAGTCGCTGTCGATTCACTCATCGGCGACTACATCGCAGGAGCAATAGAATTGGAAATCGACCGTTCTGTGGCGGAAGGCTATGAGTACATCCTTGTCGAAGGACAGGGTGCCCTGACGCATATGGGGTATTCGAGCGTCACGCTGGGGCTTCTTCACGGAACAATGCCGGATGCCATGATCCTTTGTCATCAACCAACCCGATTGAAAGATGACTACGGTTTGGTTCTGCCCGGATTGAAAAGCATTATCGATCTTCACGAAGGGATTGTCAGGTTTTTCCGTGAAACAAAAGTCATCGCTATCGGACTGAACTCTGTGGGCCTCTCTGATGAGGAGTCACAGGCGGCGGCAGAGCGTATCACCCAAGAAACCGGTCTGCCCACCGTCGATGCGTTTCGATTCAGTCCTCAGAAGCTGACTGACGCGCTCATTGGGTATTTTTCGACAAAAGGTCATTGATCGAAGGAAGGAATACTGTGGAAGGATTTCGTTACCAAGACAACGAACTGTACTGCGAGGATGTCGCGCTGCATGAGCTTCCGGAAGAATTCGGAACGCCGCTCTACGTGTACAGCAAGAACCAAATTATCCAAAACTATCGCGCGATCGAAGAACCCCTCAAAGACCTCGATCACGTCGTCTGCTATGCGTTGAAGGCGAACGCCAATCCGGCGATCCTCAAGATTCTCGCACAGGAAGGAGCCGGTGCTGACGTGGTTTCGGGCGGCGAGCTGTACCTTGCGCTCAAAGCCGGTTTTCCGCCGTCCAGGATCACGTTTGCCGGAGTCGGGAAGAGGGACGATGAAATAGAATACGCGCTGAAGAGCAACATCTTCACGATCAATGCGGAGTCAGCGCAGGAACTTCAGGTCATATCGCGTGTCGCTCTTCGCCTCGGTGTGAAAGCGCGGGTCACCTTGCGTATCAACCCCGATATTGATGCCCAGAGCCATCCGTATATTACCACTGGCTTGAAGCAGAACAAGTTCGGCATACCTGCCGAAGAAGCAGTAGGCGTTTTCAAGTTTGCCGCAACGATGCAGAACCTTGAAACCGTTGGAGTGCATGCCCACATCGGCTCCCAGATTACGAAAATCGAACCCTTCGTGGAAGCAGCCAATTTCCTTACTCGCTTCGTCACATCCCTGCGGGAAGCCGGAATGCCGATCAATCACATTGACTTTGGAGGCGGATTTGCGGTGCAGTATCTGAATGTCTTGACTCACGAAGCCCTGCCTGTTGAGCCGGACAACGCCGTTGTTCCACCTCTACGTCAATACATGGAAGCGCTTGTTCCCGTGCTGCGTGAATCAGGTTGCTCAGTCTGGTTTGAGCCCGGGCGGTCTATCGTGGCAAATGCAGGAGTCCTGCTGACAAAGGTCCTCTACACCAAGGAAAATGGGGCGAAGAAGTTCGTCATCGTCGATGCCGGGATGAACGACCTGATTCGACCGAGCCTTTACGGCGCTTACCACCAAATCGTGCCGCTGAAGCTGCAGACATACGAGCACGAACATGCTGATGTGGTTGGACCGATCTGTGAAACGGGAGATTTCCTCGCCCGCGATCGCGTCCTCCCGAAATCAAAGCGGGATGATTATCTGGCTGTGATGACGACCGGCGCGTACGGGTTTTCCCTTGCTTCCAATTACAATGCCCGGCCAAAGCCGGCAGAGATCCTGGTGAACGGAGATCGTGTGCGTGTCATCCGGGAACGGCAAACAATAGATCAGCTCTAGAACAAGATAAGCGAAAAGGACGATGAAGCGCTACAATGTGGCAGTCGTAGGAGCAACCGGCCTGGTCGGACGGACCATGATGCGGGTGCTGGAAGAACGGAACTTTCCGGTGGACCAGTTGTTGCCGCTGGCTTCGGAGCGGTCCGTGGGAAAGGAAGTCTTGTTCCACGGAAAGAAGATCCCTGTCCGGAAGCTCGAGGCTGACAGCTTCAACAATATTCAGATTGCACTGTTCTCGGCGGGCGCGAGTGTCAGCAAAGAGTTTGCGCCTCATGCGGTCGAAGCCGGGACGGTCGTCATCGACAATAGCAGCGCGTTTCGGATGGACGCCAACGTTCCGCTCGTAGTCCCTGAAGTGAATCGCGCGCAGGTCTTCGCTCATCACGGCATCATCGCCAACCCGAACTGCTCCACCATTCAAATGGTTGTCGTGCTCAAACCGCTTCATGACCGGTTCAGAATCAAGAGAGTCGTGGTGTCGACCTATCAGTCGGTGACCGGAGCCGGCCAGCGGGCAGTGAGCCAGCTCGAAGATGAACTTGCCAAACGGCCGCTCAGAGAAAAGAAGTTTCCTCATCCGATCGCGTTCAACTGTCTTCCTCACATCGATGTGTTCTTCGATGACGGCTATACGAAGGAAGAGGTGAAGATGAAACAGGAGACCGTGAAGATTCTGGGTGAAATGATCGCAGTCACGGCTACGACGGTGCGCGTCCCTGTGATGGGGGGACACAGTGAATCTGTGAACATCGAGTTCGAGAAGTCATGCAGCGTGAAAGAGGTGCGTGACATCCTGAAATCTGCCCCCGGAGTTGTGGTGCAGGACGATCCCGCCAACAACGTCTATCCCATGCCGATCAATGCCTTTGACAAAGATGATGTCTTTGTGGGGAGGATTCGGATGGATGAGACCATTCCTCATGGGATCAATCTCTGGATCGTTTCGGACAATATCCGAAAAGGTGCGGCGACAAATGCCGTGCAGATTGCCGAAGCGTTGATTGCGAACTCGTGAATGTTGGAGAGGAAACGTGATGATGGAACGATACAGAACCGTTGTGCTGATTCTCGTCTTTGTCCTGGTTACTCTCGCCGGATGCGGCCGTCAGGAAAAAAGTGAGAGCAAACCCACAAAGTATCATCATCTCAGGGGGCAGATTGTTGCTCTCGATCCAGCCTCAAGCCTCATCACCATATCCCACGAAAAAATCCCGAACTTCATGGAAGCAATGACGATGTCGTTTAGCATCAAAGACAGCGCCTTGTTCCGTGGTGTTGAGGTGGGGGATTCTGTCCGCGGTGTCGTTGCAGTCCAGCGTCCCGAGATATGGCTCGACAGTCTTACGGTCTTCTGGAAAATGCCGTCATCGGGACCATCGCTCTAGAACTCGCAACTTTCTTGATTCATCCACGACATTCGATTGAGCTCTGGAGAAACGTGTGAAGCTTGACTTCCGTCAAAGGATAAAGGAAGGTCCCATTCTGTGCGATGGGGCCATGGGGACTTTGCTGGACATGTATGGGTCCGGCGAACGTCCGCATGAGATTCAAAACGTCAAGCATCCGGAACTTGTTGCCCGCATCCATCAGGAATATATCGATGCCGGTGCCGAGATCATCGAGACCAACACTTTTTCCGCCAACCGGTTTCGCCTTTCTCAGTTTCATCTCGAGGATCGCTTGAAAGAGATCAATCGGGCGGGAGTCGAAATCGCCCGCCGGGTCGCGGGTGACCGCGTGTACGTTGCTGGATCGGTGGGGCCGACGGGAAAACTTCTGGAGCCAATCGGAAAAATCAGGCTTTCCGCCGCCCGCGATTCCTTCAAAGAACAAATCGAAGTTCTCCTGGCTGCCGGTATCGACCTTCTCATCCTGGAAACGTTCGTCAGTCTTCATGAGCTCGATGAAGCCATTGACGCCGCGAAGGAACTCACATCGATACCGATCGTCGCTCAAAAAGCATTTGCCGAAGACGGTTCCATCCTTTCTGGATCTTTTCCTCTCGAAGTTGTCGAACATTTGTTGAGCAAAGGTGTCGACGTTGTCGGTGCAAACTGCACAGTGGGACCGCAACGGATGTTCAGCATTATCCGGGCGATGTACAAGGATGGGGTAATCCTCTCTGCCCAGCCGGCGGCAGGAATCCCGACGTTCCAGGATGGCCGATCCGTCTATCACACGACACCGGAGTATTTGGCGACATACGCGCGAGAACTTCTACAATCAGGAGTAACGCTGATAGGTGCTTGTTGCGGATCGACACCTGCACACATCAAAGCGATGCGCAAGGCTCTTGATGAAATGGCAGGAAGTCTTCCGTCAGTTGCCGTTCCTCCCGAGGTCTCCTCTAAGACAAGAACGATTGTCGAATCCGGTGCGCCCGCACCATCGGACGCAGAAGGAAACCGTTCCGAGTTTGCCCGAAACCTCGGCAAGAAATTCCTCGTCACGGCGGAACTTGACGTCCCGCGTGGTCTCGATATGTCATCAGTCATCGAGGGAGCGCGTTATCTTCACCGGGCTGGAGTGGATGCCATCAACATCACGGATGGTGCCCGTGCCCGTCTCCGGATGAACTCCATTGCTCTTTCCCATCTGATGCAACGTGATGTCGGTATTGAGGCGATGACGCACCTGACAACGCGCGACCGGAACATGATCGGGCTGCAGTCGGAGTTGCTTGGCGCCCACCTGCTCGGTGTACGGAATATTCTCTGCATCACAGGCGATCCGACGAATGTTGGAGACTATCCTCAAGCGACATCCGTGCACGACATTGATTCGATCGGATTGATTCGCGCGGTGAAAGCCATGAACAAGGGGCTCGATCTCATGGGGAACAGTCTTGAGCAGAGAACGTCGTTTCTCATCGCGTGCGCGGCAAATCCCATGGCTGAAGATATGGATCGCGAAATCGCCCGACTCGCGCGAAAAATCGAAGCAGGAGCAGATGTCGTCTTCACTCAGCCGATTTATGAGATGCGTACCCTCGAGCTGCTTGCGAAGCGTGCTGAGCAGTGGCACGTTCCGATCATATTGGGAATACTACCGCTCCGGAGTTACCGGCATGCCGAGTTTCTCCATAACGAAATTCCCGGCATGGCGATCCCGGAAAACATCCGAGAGTCGCTCCGTTCCGCCGGGAACAAAGCGCCAGCGCTGGGAGTTCAGATCACGAAGGATTTTCTCCGCACGGCAAAGCATCTTGTCTCCGGTGCGTACCTCATGCCCCCCTTCAAGAAATACGACGTCGTCCCCCAAATCCTCGAAGCCCTTGAGTGAAGTGTTAGGAGTTTGTATGCCGAGCAGACACAAGGATATCCTCGCAGGGGTTCTCCGGTGTTTCTGCAATCATTCCTTTGAACAAAACTTCCCGCGTATTCACGAATCTAACAATAGATCCCCGGGATTGTTCCCATTCTCAAGAATGATTTGCGTGAATTCCTTTGTTCCCGCAGAGATTCTGTTGGCATCGATATTGCCGTGTGATGCTTTGTGAGCACCGTGGATTTCCATGGAAGTGTTGACGAAAAAGGGGCGCACGCGGGATATTGTGCAATTCGTGCTGGCAGGATAGTAGCATCAGATAAACTTCAAAATCTCTGGTCGGGAAGCAATTCTGTAGCAATAGCGGTGAATCCGCTTCAACGTTTGCAGTACCATCTCCTCGCAACTCTCTGTCCGTCAAGCTCGGCCTCGTCTTACCCTTTGTACTATTTCGTTCTTCCTCTTGTTGGCGCGAGAGTACGGCGACACCGTATATCGAGAGATAAATAGAAATGGACCAGACATTCATAGACAATCGGACTTTCGACCGAGTTGATTTCAGGGAACACCCTCTGCAAAAGGGTGAGTACGACAAATGCAGCTTTGACAGCTGCGACCTTTCGAGTGTTGACCTTTCTGAAATGAAGTTTGTTGGGTGCCGGTTTGTTCACTGCAACTTGAGTTTAGCCAAATTGTCAAAGACTGCATTACGAGGTATTATATTCAAGGACTGCAAAATGGTGGGGCTTCATTTTGACACCTGCAATGAGTTTGGGCTGTCGTTCAGTTTTGAGAATTGTTTCCTCATGCATTCGACATTCTATCGGACAAAAATCAAAAAGACAACCTTCAAGAACTCGCAGCTCCATGAAGTAGATTTCACCGAATGTGATCTCACAGGTTCAATGTTTGATCATTGCGATCTGGAAAGAGCCATGTTTCAAAACACGGTCATTGAGAAAGTCGACTTTCGGACTTCGTACAATTATTCGATTGACCCCCAAGTGAACAGAATAAGGAAAGCCGTATTTTCGATACCTGAGATCGTTGGGCTCCTGGACAAATACGACATTACGATTGACAAGGCGGGTTGACTTGCAACCTGAATTGAGATCCTGACGGAAAGAACTTCCTGGGAAACGAACGAAACCAGTACAATGAACGCCGGCGTTTAACAAACAACGGAAGGGACTGATGTCTACTGAACCAAAGAAATCAACCTCGCATCCGAGCGATGATAACCGCTTCAAACTGCTGGATCGTGCAATCACCAAGCATCAATCCAGCGGCGATGCCCTCATAGAGATTCTTCATGTCGCCCACTTGAGGGTTGATTCATTGGCGCGAGCTTACGGATCGCACATCCTTACGCCCCAAGCTCTTCTCGATGCATCGTATCAGCTTTATGGCTGCCATCCGGAGCGAGCAGATCATGTGGAAATTCCTGCCAGCGACTTTTCGTTTTGGAAAACCATCTCCCCCCGGGATCCGCGCTCATGTTGAACAGATCGTGCGAGAGTTTCCTCAGATAGCGGATTCAGTGATCGCATGCTGGAAGACCTCACGCCCAATATAAGCCCCCTTTGTCCTTTTTTGCCAATCGATCCCTGTATGCCGGGACCAAGCGTCTGATTCTGCATTCCTCTTCAATCTGTCATTTCCTCGACCGAATTCGACAATATTCTTGATTTTCGCACTTGTATTCGTGATATTCTTGCGAATATTCGACCATTCCACTTCAACCGTTGCGCCGCATCCTTGATGATCCTCGCACGCTGCATGTTGGTCCTGCTTTTCGTTTGTCCTCTCGTTGAGAGCCTGTCGTTCGGTCAAAACAAGGCGAACTTGGGGCGCGCGCTCACGGCGGTGCGCACCAACGGTTCGATCAAGATCGACGGCCGGTTGACGGAACCTGTGTGGCAGCGCATAGGTGAGACCGGCTTCGTGCAACGCACACCCGACGAAAATTCTCCGGCATCGCAGAAAACCGAAGTGCTTGTGGCTTATGATCAAAGTGCGCTGTATGTGGCCGTTAAGATGTTTGATACCCGCCCGGACTCGATCGTTGGCAGACTCGCTCGCCGCGATCAGGATTCTCAGTCAGATCTCGTGATGATAGGGATTGACGCTGCGCATGACAAAAGGACGGGGTACTATTTTGGCGTCAATCCGGCTGGGTCCATTCAGGACGGAACATTGTCCAATGACACGCAGACGGATAATAGTTGGGATGGTGTCTGGGATGTTGGCGTCAGGATGGAGTCGTGGGGGTGGGTCGCGGAATTTCGCATTCCGTATTCGCAGCTTCGCTTTCCGAAGCATGACAAATATGTATGGGGATTTGAAGTCTATCGATTCATCCAACGGAGAAACGAAGAATCATACCTTGTGTACTATCCACGGACTGATCGGATGCGCGTCTCCCGATGGATCGATCTCGAGGGCATCGAGGGAATCAAGCCGCCGTCGCGCATCGAGCTCCTTCCGTATGCAGCCGCCACGGGAAAGTTTCTCCAACAACCTCCGGTCGATGCCTTCAACTCTGGTCGCACCGATCCTTTCAAATTTCAGCGAGACTTTCCGATGACTGTCGGGGCTGATGCAAAGATCGGTCTTGCAGGAGATGTGACGCTCGACTTGTCCCTGAATCCAGATTTTGGCCAGGTGGAGGTGGATCCCGCCGTCGTCAACCTCACCGCGTATGAAGTCTACTATCAGGAAAAAAGACCCTTCTTCATTGAGGGGTCGAACATCATGAGCTTTGGTCGTGGCGGCGCTGCATCGCTTCAGGACTTTTTCTGGAACGACCCAAACTTCTTTTACAGCAGAAGGATAGGGCGGGCTCCTCAAGGGTTCGTTACGCATGAAGGATTTCAGGATATCCCCGATCGAACTGCGATTCTCGGGGCGGCAAAACTGAGTGGAAAAATAACCAACTCATGGTCCTTCGCGGCATTGACGGCTGTGACCGACAGGCAGTTTGGCCAGGTGGACTCGGCGGGGATTCGGTTCAAGGAGGAGGTGGAGCCGCGCACGTTCTATGGTGTCGTCAGAACACAGAAAGAATTCAACGATGCCCGACAGGCGATCGGAATGATCGCCACCGTTGTCGAGCGCAATGTCAATGACCAGGGCTTGATGGGTATTGTCAACAATCAGGCAGCTTCGCTTGGTGTGGACGGCTGGACGTTTCTCGATCGCGACAAAGTGTGGGTCGTGACGGGCTGGGCTGGTGCTTCGTATGTGTCCGGGAGCAAGGACCGGTTGCTTGATCTCCAGCGCTCGCCCCAACATTTTTTCCAACGCCCTGATGCATCCTATCTCAGTGTTGATCCCAATGCGACCTCTCTTCTGGGATGGGCCTCACGCGTCTGGCTCGACAAGGTGAGCGGCAACTGGATTTTCGATGCAGCGATCGGAGCGATCAACCCGAAATTTGAAACGAATGACGCCGGCTTCCTCATGAGGGCAGACTTTGTGAACGGCCATGTCTACGTCGGATACCAATGGTTTCAGCCGGACAGGATCTTCCGTACGAAGACCGCGACGGGAGCGGTCATAGAACAGTTTGATTTCGGAGGCAACAAGATAGGGGAGAGCTGCCAACTTTCTGTTGACGGTCAGTTCCTTAACTACTGGGAAGCTGCGGTGGCTGTCGGGTTGAACGGCGAGACCTATGACGACCAACGGACGCGGGGAGGCCCGCTCATGCGGCAGTGGAGCAGCCAGAGCATGGTTCTTACCCTCTGGAGTGATACAAGAAAGCCGTTTTACGGGACGTTGAACACAACGGTGGGCAAAGGTCGATCAGGTTCCTGGACGTTCAACCCCGGTCTCAGCATAAACTGGAAGGCCACGCGAACTCTGAACGCGAGCATCAACCTCGATTTCTCGAGGGTCCATTCAGAGGCACAATATATTGTGGCCATCAGTGATCCTCTGGCGACGGCAACCTATGGCTCTCGCTATGTCTTTGGCGCCCTCGATCAAAGACAACTTTCGACGACGTTCCGCCTGAACTGGACGTTTACACCGAAGCTGAGTCTCCAGTTCTACGTCCAACCCCTTCTCTCTACGGGTGCATACGCCGGCATCAAGGAATTGGCCCGGCCGGGTACATTCTTGTTCAACAGGTATGATGAGGGACCATCGAAAGTTTCCATCGCGGGAGACAACTTCACCGTCGACCCGGATGGACCGCTTGGACCAGCCGCACCGTTCAATTTCTCAAATCCGGACTTCAACTACAAATCCATTCGAGCGAATGCGGTTTTCCGGTGGGAGTACTTGCCCGGGTCGACAATGTACTTCGTCTGGACACACGAAAAAGCAGACTATGAAAGCCGCGGGGACTTTGCGTTTGGACGGGATGTGAGCAGGCTTGCGCGCGTTGAACCGGACAACGTTTATTCGATCAAGATAACGTACTGGCTGAATCCCTAAGCACTCACCGCTCTGCAACAACAACAACCAAGCCCAGAAGATGAAGCCACCACGCTACCGTGTGGCTCCCGACCCGCGCTGCTTGCGCGCAAGGATGGTGGCAAAGTCCGGATCTCGCCACACAGACATCATATCGGGGTCCAGAACCTGAGGAAAACTGTATTCGATCCCAAGGGCCTTGGCGAGTTCATTCAGCGCCTTGGCGTGGTCATTCTGGACGGCATGCACTCGTGCCTTCCAGTAATGCACGCGGGCTGAAGTTGAATCAAATGTGAAAACCTGCAGCATACCACGAACAGCAAGTTCAGGGTGTTTTCCTCTGCGCGCTTGCAAAAGTGCATAGTACGCAAGAGTTGTGTAATCCCGCGGATTCTCCGAGAGGACGCGGTCAGCGAGCAGAAGACCCTGATTGAGCGGATCGAGGGATTCGAGCTTTCCTCGTAATTGATACGCGCGTCCCATCCAATAGCACAGCACAACCTTCGTTCGGATATCCGCACGATCCATCATCTGCTGACAGTATTGAACGATCTTGTCATCCTGATCGAGGCCCGTCCACGCACGAAATTTATAATTGACCGTCAAGAGTGAATCGGGGGCATGAAGTGCCGTGGCCTCTTCAAAAAGTCTCTCTGACTCCTCGTACTGTTCCTTGAAGAGGTGGACAATCCCTTTTACCACGTAGGACTCGTAATTTCTGGGATCGCCCTTCATTGCAGCAGTTGCGTGTTCGAGCCCTTCGTCGCTGTTCCCTTGTATCAGTGACAAAAGAGCCAGTTGACGCAATCCCTCCGAGCTACCGGGCTCTATGGCAAGACTCGCATTAATTTCTTCATGAGCTTTGTCAAACTGCTGTCCATATCGATACGACTCACCGAGTACAAGATGTGCCAATGCGCTTTTCGGGTCTTCTTTGACGGCCTGAAGGGCCAAAGTCGCGGCGGACGTCAGAATACTCTTATCCTGCTCCCCTTGCAGTTTGAATTGTTCGAGCAGTGCATCGGCAAGCTCAGACCTTGCTGATGTCATGGTGGAGTCTTTTCGTAACGCGTCATTGAAAAAGGCGGAACCTTGGCGCACTGCATCCAGCGTCGGGACTGTCAAGGAACTCAGTCCCTGTAGATATGCGACGAATGCCTCTGGATTTGAAGTCTTTCGTCCTGAGCTCTGCTCGGGAACGTCTATCCCCATCGATTTGAATATCTCGGAGTTTGTTTGCGCTGCCAGCCGGCCAATGTCCAGAAGACTCCCCTGTGCAGTCGATTGCCACAATGTTTTGCCCTCGGTGACCTCGATGAGTTGGGCCTTCAAGACGACCGTCGTTCCGCTCAGGGAAACTGAGCCGCGAACGATGTGGCTTATGCCGTATTTCGCAGCGATCTCGCGGGGATTTGTCCCTTCTGCGGCGAGCACTTTCGCGCTTATGGGGGAAATAGCAATCATGTCGGGAACGTGTGAAACGTACCTCGCGACGATGATCGAGAGTGCCTCTCCAACATAGCTATCCTCCGCACGTTCTGTTGTGAACGGGAGGACGGCAATCGAGGATGGCGGTTTAAGATGACTTCGTGTGAGCAGAACGAGGGAGATAATCGCTATGAGGACAATTGCTCCCAGGCCGATGCCCATGTAGAGCTTCGTCTTGTGCGGTTCTGGCTGATGATCGGTGTACGGGTAAGCATCTTCAAGGGCTGAATCAGAAAGGCCATCCACACCGGGTGCATCGGGCTGCTGATTCATGAGCTCTTCCCGCACGCGATCGGCCTCTGCCATCGCTTCGAGCCTCATGAGTTCAAGACGGGCTTCTTCAGCGGAGATGATCTGCTCTTCGAGCTCCTTTGCAGGTTGGTTGTTCGGGTCGATGTCGTACACTTCCTGGAGTGCATTCAGGGCTTCCGGGTACTGATCGTACTCGACGTATTGAAGTGCGTGATCGATATGCTGCTGGATCCGCTGCTGACGTTCTTCTTCCTTCCGTTTCTTTTCTTCTTTCACTCGATTGCGACGGTTTTCCTCTTCAAACCGCGCGCGCCGTTCTTCGATTTGAAGAACAAGCATTTGAGCTTCGTAATGCATCTGCACAATTTTGAAAATCTCTTTGATCTCCTCTTCCGCCTTGTCCATGTCGCCGGACTGGAAATACTCCTCGGCTTTTGAAAATCGCGCGTCTGCCCGGGCTTGTTTCTCAGCATCCTCGCGCTGACGGTCTTCATCCACTTTTCGTTTTGCTGCCTCGACCCGATCGGCCTCTTCTTCTTCCTGCGACGAGAGAAGCTCTGCGCGCCCCCGTGATTGAACAAGCCTGGCAGTTTCGGACGGCTCGGAGAATTCCGGGATGGAATCGATGAGAAGCTCGAATACTTCAACCGGCTCGGCGATATTCTTCAGCTCGATCGAACCGATGCTGAAGGCGCGGATCGGCATCTTATTCTTCACCTGATTGTAGATATCGGCAGAGACGCAGATGCGGGTAGGTTCGGTGATGGACTCGATGCGGGCGGCGATATTCACGCCGTCGCCGTAGATGTCGTTTCCGACCGTAATGACATCGCCAAGGTGGATACCGACGCGAATCTGAATCCTGTCAAACTCCGATTTGCCCTGGTTGTAATTCCAGAATTGCTCCTGTGCTTCGATCGCGCAATGCACGGCATTGACCGCGCTGGAGAAATCCACCATAAAGGAATCGCCGAGCGATTTGATAATCGTCCCGCCGTATTTCACTACGACATCCCGGACCAGGCCGTCGTGGACTTTCAGGAGCTCCATGGCGGCAATTTCATTCTCGCTCATCTTCTTGGAGAAGTCCCTGACGTCGGTAAACATGATCGCCGCAAGTTTGCGGGTACCACCATCTGGATTCGAAGCCATGGTCGATGCGATGTGGTATTAACGGTTGAGCATAGTTAGAGGGGGGAACAAAACCCTAACGGCAGGTAGCCGCAGAGATCCCTGACAGTGTTGATCATCCCCTCAGACGGACGGGACAAGAACTCCGTCGTGCTGTGCAACCAAGATATTCACTCCTGAGCGGAATGTCAACACGGAGCTATTTCCTGCCCGCATCAGGAGAATAACAGGGGGAAGAGAACGATGAAGTGAAAGACCTCCCGTCAGCGGGGTATATAGTAACGGGTTACGTACTCGGCCACCATCCGGTCTGTGTTATAGATGGGGACGAGGAATCGCATAGCATTGCGAATGCGCTTTATCCATTCCACGGGTATTCCATGGTCGTTGCGATGATAGAATTCGGGAATCACGTGCTCGGTCAGCGCCTGATAGAGGTTTGTTGAATCCTTCTCGTCCTGTATCTCGAGATCGGTTTCGGAGGAATCTTCTCCGATGGCCCATCCATTGCTGCCGTTGTATCCTTCGCGCCACCAACCGTCCATAATGCTGAGATTCAGCCCGCCATGGATAACGATTTTCTGACCACTGGTGCCGCTCGCTTCTAAAGGACGGCGGGGAGTATTCAGCCAGACGTCCGCCCCCGAGACAAGATGCCTTGCGACATTCATGTCGTAGTTTTCAATGATGACGACTCTACCCGCCAATTGAGGATGGCGTGAAATCTCGACGATTCGTTGCATGAATCGCTTCCCGTCAGTGTCCCTCGGATGGGCCTTTCCGGCAAAAACGAACTGCATCGGATGATTGGGATGGTTCACAAGCTCAATGATACGGTCGAGGTCGCGAAAGATGAGTGGGGCCCGCTTGTACGTAGCAAACCGACGCGCAAAACAGATTGTCAGAGCGTCCGGCGAGAGAGCCTGATCGACAGAGACCGTGTGATCGGCGTCCGAACGCAGGAGCTGGTTGCGAAGCCGTTGGCGGACGAATTCGACGAGATCACGGCGAAGGATGGTGCGAAGTGCCCAGAGTTCTTCATCCGTGGCGAGATCACCGTTTTCCAGTTTGCTCCAGTACTGAGCGTCCATCAACTTGGCGGTCCAGTCAACACCGAGCCGTTTGTTCCAAAACTCGTGTGCCTTCGCAGTAGCCCAGCTGGGAGTATGGATTCCATTGGTGATGGAGCCGATGGGCACCTCGTCCACATTTCGGTTTGGGTAGAGCTCCTTCCACATTTCGCGGCTCACCTCACCGTGCAACTGACTTACACCGTTGGCAGAGCGCGACATCTTGAGAGCGAGCACGGTCATCGTGAACAATTCCTGGTGGTCGTCCGTGTTGATCCTGCCGAAGGACATGAGCTGACTATGGGTGAGCCCCGTATCGCTCCAAAAGCGACCGAGGGTATGCTCGAGAAGTTCTGAACTAAAGCGATCGTGTCCAGCGGGGACCGGAGTGTGTGTTGTGAACATGCATCGGGCATTGACGACAGTTTGAGCTTCCTGGAAATCCTTCCCCTGCTTGATCTGCTCACGAAGGAGCTCAAGCGTCAGAAAGGCCGAGTGCCCTTCATTCATGTGAAAAACGGAAGGCTCAATGTGCAACGATCGGAGAAGACGCGCTCCCCCAACGCCGAGGACGATCTCCTGCCCGATTCTCGTATCGACATCCCCGCCATAAACATGAGCGGTGAGGCTTTGAAAATGCTGATCGTTCTCAGGGAGATTGGTGTCGAGGAGGTAGATGACGGCTCTGCCGACGAGCAGGCGCCAGGTCTGGAAATAGACCGCACTGTGTCCAATCTCAACAGAGTTGAGCAGTCTTCCGCCGGCCTCCTCGGTTACAAGTTCAAGGGGAAGTCGGAGCGGGTCGTAACGAGGATAGGACTCTTGTTGCCAGCCGTCTGAGCCGATGTGTTGCTGAAAATAGCCGTTTCGATAGAGAAGACTGATTCCAATGAAGGGGATGCCAAGATCGCTGGCTGACTTTGTGTGATCGCCCGAAAGAACACCGAGACCGCCTGAATAGATAGGAAGCGATTCATGAAGTCCAAACTCAGCACTGAAGTACGCCACGGGGCCAGAAAATTTCGTCGCCAGGCGTGAGGCCCACATGTCTTTGGATTCCATGTAGGACTCGAAGTCGACGAGGACACTTTGCACCTTCTTCAGAAAATCTGAATCGTGGAGTCGGGCGGCGAGCTCGATGTGGGAGACATCATGCAGCACCTCAACCGCGCTGTGGTTCGACCGCTCCCAGGTCAGGGGGGAAAGCTCCCGGAAGATTTCTTGCCCTTGGGGATTCCATGTCCACCAGAGATTACGCGCCAGGTTGTGTAGTCGCTCGGGAACGGATCGATGGTCACTCTTGCTCAAAGCGTCTTCTTCCATTATAGATGAATGGATAATTCACGAATTTCTAAAAATGCAAAAAAATGCGCGCAATTACCAGTGAAATTGGCACGAAACCTCGACTCGAAGGAGAGACTCGATCGAAAATGTTGATGTTGGAGAGCGGAAGTTACGACGAGGACTTGAAGCGGCGCAATCTCAATGAGTTTGAGACGACGCTGACGGAACTCATTGCCATCGCGCCAGCGGCAAACATCGGATTCAGAAGTCCGAACGCTGCCATCGGAATGCCGATGATGTTGTAGACGAAAGCCCAAAAAAGATTCTGCTTGATAGTACGGATAGTTCGTTCGGAGAGTCTGATTGCCTCGACGACACCGGAGAGATCGCTCTGCATCAGGGTGATATCTGCAGTTTCCATTGCAACATCCGTTCCGGAGGCCATGGCGATGCTGACGTCGGCTTGTGCGAGAGCCGGTGCGTCGTTGACACCATCACCAACCATGGCAACGCGTTCGCCTTTTGCCTGGAGATTTTTGATCTGTTGTGCCTTTTCCTGAGGCAGCACCTCAGATATGAACGAGTCAACCCCCACTTGCGCAGCAATAGACTCCGCAGTCTGGGAATTGTCACCAGTGATCATGACAACGCGCAAACCCATCTTCTTGAGCCGACGAACCGCTTCCCGTGATCCCGGCTTCGTCGTGTCCGCAATTCCAAAGACGCCTGCGAGCGTGCGATTGACGGCCACAAAAACCGGGGTCTTTCCCTGTCTCGATAGATCCAGACTGGTTTGTTCCAGGCTTGCGAGGTTCACTCCCAGGCGTTGCATCATCTTCAGATTGCCGATGCTCACCTCATCCCCTTGAACGGAGCCCTCCAATCCTACGCCGGGAAATGAATCGAAGTGTGTGACGGATTCCGCTTCGACGCTCAGGCTTCTGGCGTATTCCACGATGGCGCGTCCCAACGGGTGTTCCGATTTGTTCTCCAAGGAACTTGCCCGCTGTAACAGAATCCGCCGGTCGATTCCGGCCAACGGGAAATAATCGGTGACCGAAGGTTTCCCCTCTGTGATCGTGCCGGTCTTGTCAAGAATGACGACTTGGATATGTTTTGCTCTCTCGAGACTCTCGGCGTTCTTAATAAGGATGCCCTTGGAAGCCCCCACTCCGGTGCCGACCATGATCGCGGTAGGCGTTGCAAGTCCGAGGGCGCAGGGGCAGGCGATGATCAGGACGGCAATGAAATTGATCATCGACGCTGTGAAGGGAAGTTGGCCGATGGTGAACCAGGCCAGGAATGTCACCACAGCGATGCCTATGACAGTGGGCACGAAGACACTCGCGATCCTATCCGCCAGAGCCTGGATCGGCGCTTTCGATCCCTGTGCCTCTTCTACCATTCTTACAATGTTGGCGATGACGGTGTCTTTGCCGACGGCCGTCGCCTTGAACTCAATACTCCCATTCTTGTTTAGCGTTCCGCCGGTGACTTTCTCGCCTGCAGTCTTATCGACGGGCAGGGCTTCCCCCGTCACAAGCGATTCATCGATCGACGTGTCGCCGCTCGTGATGATTCCGTCGACCGGTATCTTTTCTCCGGGCCGAACGATAATCGTGTCGTTGACAAGCAACTCGGAGACGGGGATATCAATTTCTCCTCCGTTTCTCCTGACCCTTGCGATCTTAGGCTGCAGATCCAACAACTTCCTCATCGCATCGGTCGCTCGCTTCTTGGCTCCGGATTCCAGCACTCTACCCATGAGAATGAGAGTAGTAATAGTAGCTGCGGAGTCAAAATAGATGCCGTGCGCCGCCGCACTGGGCATCCAATGCGGAAACAAGACCACGATCGAACTGAAGCCGTACGCGGTTCCCGTTCCCACGGCAACGAGCGTATTCATGTCGGCGGAGAAATGTCTCGCCAGCTTCCAGGCTGTTGAAAAGAATCGTCTTCCGGGAAGCACGATGACCGCGGTGGTTGCAAGGAACAGGAGCTTATTCAGATCCTCCATAGAGAGCGGAGACCAGCGCATGAACCAATCCGTCGTGCCGATCATGCTGACGATCATGATGGGGACGGTCAGGGTCGCACTGAGGAAGAAATCAGCCTTGAGTTTTCGGTAGGCGTTCTCCTGATGTGTGCCCTCGGAGAGAAGTGGATCCCCTCGTTCACGAGTCAGAATCTTTGCAGGTTCTTCGGGAAGGAGAAGCCTGTAACCTGCGTTCTCGACGGAGAGGGCAAGCTGGTTAAGGTTCGTGACGTTCTGATCAAATGACATTGTCACGCGTTCTGAGGCGAGATTGACGATGGCTGAATCGACTCCGTCGACGCGTTGCAGGACTTTTTCAACGCGCGCAACGCAGCTAGCACATGTCATCCCTTCTACGGGAAGCGTCAATGTTTGAATTGATTTCACGTGGTCATACTTTCTCGAAAGACAGCATCGACGCTATGGAACAAGCTTGTAGCCCGCCTCTTCAATGGCTTTCGCTATCAGTTCTCTGGTGACGATGGTTTCGTCGAACTCGACGAGAGCTTTGCCGATATCGACACTTTCGGTCTTCAGGCCGCTTACTGTGGCAAGAGCTTTTCTCACATGCATCACGCAATGGCCGCAGCTCATGCCTTGAATCGTGAGTTCTAGTGTTTTCATGTTTCCTCCTTGGGATCAGATGTTTGCATTCCCATGACTCAATATAGGACATTGCAACGGAGATGGCGTTATACTTTACGGCGAGAGAATTACATGATTTTCGGCGGAATGGAGCAACAGGGGACAGTCAAGCAACACCATCAGGACACGTGATCGAGCGGATTCCTCATGTTCTCGGTCATGCGCTTGAAATGGGTGGGTGTCAATCCGGTGATGTGCTTGAATTGACTGGAAAGATGTTGAACGCTGCTGTATCCGAGTTCGTAGGCGATTTCACTGAGCGTCAATTCGCCGTACTTGAGGAGCTCCTTTGCACGCTCAACTCTCTGCAGGATGACGTATTGTTCGATCGTGACATTCTCAACAGAAGAAAACAGGGTGCTGAGGGAGTGGTACTCGATACCCAACTCCTTGCTCAGGTACGCGGAGTATTTCAGCTTCCGGTCGCCGCGTTCGCGCACGAGTCTGATGATCGCGAGCTTCAGCTCTTCTATGGTTCGCCCCTTTCGATCCTCGATGAGTTCAAATCCGTTCTCATCCAGGGTCTTCTTGATCTGATCCATCGGAAGGTTGCGGGAACTGCCGGTAAGTTTGACCTCTCCGAGCGACACGCTTCGGACATCCAGGCCGATATTCTTCAACTCTTGCGTCACAACACGGATACACCGGTCGCACACCATGTTCTTGACATAGAGTGTCATCGTTGTTTCGTTCTGCGCTGATGTCTTCTCGGGGGGAGGTGCTTTCACATCCAAGTATACAAAAAAAAAGCACGGAACAAAATTCCGTGCTTGAACAACATTCCTGCTTGAATTGTCGCTTCTACCACCGCCGAGGGGCATTTCGAACGCTGCGGACCGTATCGCGGGCAATGAGGAGTTCCTCGTTGGTCGGGATGACGAACAACTTGACCCTGCTGTTCGCTTTGCCCATCTCACCCTCTTTGCCTCCATAAAGCTTGTCATTGGCGGCGACATCAATGTCGATTCCCAGCCACTCAAGCCCGGCACAGATGCGTCGACGAACTTCAGCGGAATTTTCCCCGATACCTCCGGTGAACACGATGGCATCTGCTCCGCCCATTTCAGCAAGGTAAGCGCCGATGTACTTCTTCACTCGCAGACAGAAAATATCGACGGCAAGTTTTGCGCGCCGATCCTGGTGTTCGCTTTCTTCGGCGAGCAGATCGCGCATGTCGTTCGTAAGACCCGACAAACCGAGCAAGCCCGACTGCTTATTCAACAGGGCATCGATCTCGTTGAGCGACATAGCCTCTTTATGAGAAAGAAACTCGATGACCGAAGGATCGAGGTCGCCGCCACGCGTCCCCATGACAAGTCCTTCGAGAGGCGTCAGTCCCATGGAAGTATTCAGCGATGATCCGCCCTTGATGGCACACGCGGAGCACCCGTTTCCAAGGTGGAGGGTAATGATGTTTGTGCTCTCGACATCCTTCCCCGTCAGCTGACGGTAACGGTAGGCGACGTAACGATGCGAGGTCCCATGAAAACCATATCGGCGGATTTTGTGTCTTCGGTACAGCTGATACGGGATGGCATACAAATACGACGTCTCCGGCATGGTGGAGTGAAACCCCGTATCGAATACCGCCACTTGCGGGACTCCGGGCCCCATAACGTCTTTCGCAGCACTAATGCCCTTCAGGTTGGCGGGATTGTGCAACGGGGCGAGTTCGATGCAGTCTTCAATTCCGCGAATGACTGTCTCATCGATTACCACGGACTTCGTAAACTTCTCCGCCCCATGAACGACTCGGTGACCGACGGCATGGATGTCAGCGAGTGAGTGTATCCCCGGGACCTGAGATTCAGAGGAGATAATCCAGCGGATGACGTAGTCGAGAGCGGCTCTGTGGTCGCGCAAAGCAACGGCGGCTTTCATCGCGGGTCGGCCGGTCGCTTGAAATGACACAAGCGATTGTCCGCCGATGCGTTCGACAAGGCCTTTCGCTTTCTGTACGTCTGCATTCTTCTCGATGATTTCGAGATCGGTTTCAATAATTTGAAATTTGAGCGATGAACTGCCGCAGTTGAGGACGAGGATATTCATAGGCTTTCAAGGGGATCGTTGAGACCGATCGCCGCAAAGTTCGGTTCGTGTGGAATGAAAAAAGTGTTCTTCTTAAACGACTGAGAAAAAGATCGTGTTCGAAGCTACAAGGAAATCGCGGGAAACTCAAGCCAGCCGATTTCACTTTTAGCTATTTTTGAGGTATCTTCTCAACATTGAGACTCGCCATCAAATGAAAAAATTCACACTTAAGCAACTTCCTACCGATAATCTGCACCTCGTTCATCCGCAACGATTCAGAATCGATTATAAGAAAGAGCTGAATGCGGAGCAGTATGAAGCGGTCACCTCAGTCGATGGCCCTCATCTGATTATTGCCGGCGCGGGGACGGGAAAGACGCGCACGGTGGTGTACCGCGTTGCGTACCTGGTTGAGCTGGGTGTCAAACCTGACAATATCTTGCTGCTCACGTTCACGCGCAAAGCTGCACAGGATATGCTCAGGCGTGCGACAATCCTGCTGGATAGTCGATGCGAACACATCTCGGGCGGAACATTTCACTCCTTCGCCAACAACGTCTTGCGTCGCTATGCGGTAAAGCTAGGATATGAAACGAACTACTCCATCCTTGATCAGGGGGATGCCGAAGATGTGGTGAGTCTTGTTCGCACCCGCTTGAAATTTGACACCAAAGAGAAGAGATTTCCAAGAAAAGAAGCCCTCTACGATTTGTACAGCCGTTCCATCAATACCATGACGCCGGTCAAGGAGCTGCTTGCTCTGGATTATCCGCATTACCTCGAGATCGAACCTGACATACAGATGGTACATAACGGCTACGTCCAGTACAAACATCAACACAACCTCATGGATTACGACGATCTTCTGGTGAACTTCGCACTCTTGCTGAACAAGGATGAAAGCATCAGGGCTGTTCTCTCTGATCGGTACAAGTACATTATGGTGGACGAGTATCAAGACACCAACCGCGTGCAGGCTGAGTTGGTCAAGCTTCTCGCGTTCAAGCATCGGAATATCATGGTCGTGGGAGATGATGCACAGTGTATCTACTCATTTCGCGGTTCTACCATCAAGAATATCATGACCTTCCCGCAGGAATTCCCCGACTGTAAAGTCGTCAAGCTGGAGGAAAACTTCCGCAGCACGCAGCCAATTCTGAATCTTGCCAACGAGATCTTGAAACGAGGGACTGTCTCCTGAATTCTGGTTTCTGAAGTCTGACTCCTATGTACTACAAAGAACTCTATACGCGTCGCTCCGGCGGAAGTCTCCCGCAGCTCATCTCCACGGAGAATGAGAACATGCAGTCGCGCTATGTCGTGCAGAAAATCCTGGAACTGCGCGAACAGGGAGTGCCGCTGGAAGAAATCGCCGTGCTGTTCCGGTCGTCGTTCCTCTCGTTCGATCTTGAAATCGAGTTGACGAAGGCGAACATCCCCTTTGTCAAATTCGGGGGCTACAAGTTTGTCGAAACGTCACACGTGAAAGATGTTGTGGCGTACCTGCGGGTTTTGGAGAACCCACGCGACGTTGTTTCATGGAACCGCATTCTTCTTTTGATCGACGGTGTCGGCCCGAGGACGGCGGAGAAAGTCGTCGACGACATCCTGAAGAGACGGGTGTCGCTGAGCTCTGATGGCCGGGAATCCTTGCCGACGACGAAGTTCTGGATGCAGTTCAATGACTACGCGGAAAACGTTCAGAAACTTTTTGATGTTTTGAAACAGGCTTCCCTGGCGAATCTGGGACCGGCCGAGAAGACGTTCCAGATACTTCAGTATTATGAGCCAATCCTTCGCGCCCGATACGATGATCATCAAAAAAGGAAGAAGGACCTTGAGATGTTCCAGAACATCACCGAGCGATACAAGGAGGTCGATGCGCTCCTGACTGACCTTGCCCTCGAGCCGCCGAATGAGAGCGTCGTCGATGTCGAGTCGCCGGGACCGGAGGAAGAATTTCTCACTCTTTCGACCATCCACAGCGCGAAAGGGCTTGAGTGGAATTCCGTGTTCATTATCTATGCGCTGGAGGGACGATTTCCGACCATGCGATCGGTTGCCAGCGACGAAGAAGTCGAGGAGGAACGCCGCTTGATGTATGTTGCCTGTACGCGCGCCAAGGCAAACCTGTTCATTACGTATCCCATGAATGTGTATGATCGCGAGAGCGGACTTATCCTCACAAAACCATCTCGTTTTATCCAGGGTCTCGGGGAACATCTGCTCGAGCCATGGGTTGTTGAATAAATGCATTCAGGACTCACAGAACTATGACAAATTCCGGCACACTCAATCCTGACGCTGTTCTTCACCTTGACCGCAATGAAAACCTCTACGGTCCCGCGCCAAAGTGTTTCGAAGCCCTTCGCAGCATCGGGCTGGAAGAATTGAGCGTTTACTCCCGTGACTTTACTCGTGGCGTGAAAAGCAGACTCTCAGAGCGTTTGGCGATGGAGCTTCAAATCCCGGAACCGCAGATTTTGCTGAGTGAGGGGAGTGAGGATATGCTCAAGCAGGCGGTGCATTGCTACCTCGGCCCCGGTGAGAAAATGCTCTGTCCGTCTCAATCATGGTGGTACTATCAAAAGGTGGCTGCCGAAGTCGCGGGCGAGACCGTCACCTACTCGCTCAAAGAAGGCCCCGATGCATTCTCCTACGATGTCGATGAGCTTATCGAGCTCTACAAGAAGGAATCGCCGCGCGTTGTCCTGATCGCTTCCCCGAACAATCCGACCGGCAATTCATTTCCTGATGATGACCTGAACAAACTCACCGAGGCCTTTCGGGAGAGCATCGTCGTCCTCGATGAAGCGTATTGGGGATTTGCCGATGTTTCGAATGAACATATCGCCAGTCTTGTCAGCCGCTATCGCAATCTCGTCGTTCTGAGGACTTTTTCCAAGTACTACGCTCTTGCGGGAGCCCGCATTGCGTTCGCTGCAGTTGGCACAAGCCTGAGTCGATTGACCAAATTCTCTGCACGGTATCTGGGGTACAACCGCATTTCTGAAATCCTGGCGCTTGCCGCGCTGGATTCAGCGGAATACTATGAAACAATCAGCAGACAGATGCGCCAAGATCGTCAAGCCTACTACGAACTGTTTAGACGATACAAGGGATTCCGCTGCTTCACCTCGGACGCAAATTTCATTCTGGTAAAAGTCCCGCCGGATGCACATGCACGATTGCAGGACTTTCTCCAAAGAAGACAGATCATGATCAAGTTCTTCTCGGAACCCGAGTTCGTCAACTGCGTGCGGATCACTCTCGGTACACAGGAGCAGAACGCCCGGCTGTTGTCAGCACTTTCCGAATTTCTCGAAGCCCGTGAAGCAAGGGGAGGTTTGGCGTGAAGTGTATCATTCTTGCCGCGGGCACCTCAACCCGTCTGCGACCTCTGACGAACAATCTCCCGAAATGTCTCTTGCCGGTAGGGGAAAAGCCCATCCTGCAGCGAGCCATCGAACACGTCACGGCAGCGGGCATTGAACAGATTGGGTTGGTGATCGGCTTTCATGCCGAGATGATTCGCGATTTCGTGAAGAAGCAGTTTCCATCTCTCCGTATTCGTTTCATGGTCAATCCAAAATTTGAATCGACGAACAACGCCTTCTCACTTCTGATGGCCCGTGAGTTCTTCAACGCAGAATCCAAGAAGAACAAACCCCTCCACGATCTTTTGCTGATGGATGCGGATATTGTTTTTTCGCCGCACTTGCTTCCATTCTTGCTCAACGAGGGTTCGCCAAATCGCATCGCGATGAGAGTGGCGGGACATCATGACGAAGAAGAAGTGAGGGTGCAGGTCGACGCTTTAGGGAACGTTCTCGTCATCGGAAAAACCACACCGTTGGCGGACGCGTTCGGGGAATCCCTCGGCATCGAGTTCTTCTCTTCTCTTGCCGCACAGAGACTTTTCGAGATCCTCGAGCAGCGTGTGAGGGCTGGTGAAGGGCGACACGAATTCTATGAAGCAACATTTCAGGCGATGATCGATCAGGGAATTCGCTTCAAAGCTGTGGACGTGAGTTCTTTTCCCGCAATCGAGATTGATACTCCGGAAGACCTCTTCGCGGCCGAAGCTCTCGTTCTGCGCAGCACGGCAATTCGAAATAATCTTGACGAAGATCCGGGACCCCCACTCTTGACGTACGATTACAAGAAATCAGTGAAGTCGAGTCTTTCGGATGAACTGATCAATACATACCTGCTGAGGCCATTGGCTGGGCTTGTCGTCCGGGTCTTTTACCGCACGCCGATCACGCCGAATCACGTCACATTTGCTTCGACCATCGCTGGGCTCGTTGCGGCAAGCCTTTACCTGAAGGGTGATGCTTTCCTCACTGCGATTGCCGGTTTGTGTGTGACGCTCAAAGACATCCTTGACTCGGCCGATGGTCAGCTCGCACGTGCAAAGCAACAGTATTCGCGGAGAGGCAGGTTTCTCGATTCGCTCGGGGACTTCGTTGTCGATGTGGCTGTGTTTGGAGCTCTTGGGTGGGTACTGTATGCTTCCTCAGGGGATTGGAGGATGATCGTTCTCAGTATCCTCGGACTTTTTGGTATCACGTTACGCGTATCGTACCACGTCTTCTATCAGACCTCGTTTCTCCACCTCGAGCAAAAATATGAAGTCAATCGGATCACAGAAAACATCACGACCAACGATTTGACCGGTGACCTCGTAGCCTTGCGGCTGCAGAAGGCTTTTCAGCTCATCTACGGATGGCAGGATCGTTTGATGCTCCGGGTCGATACATGGTGCAGACACGGGCGGGCTGACCGGGAATTTTTGATCCACTGGTATTCCCATCCAATGGGTCTCAGGCTCTCGGGCCTTGTGGGATTCGGAACAGAATTGTTTCTGCTCATGGTTTGTTCGTTGTTCAATGCGCTTGCACTCTATCTGGTTCTTAATGTATTCTTCATGAGCGGAATAGTTTTGGTTTCCGTACTTTATCGTCGTTGGTACCTCAGCGCAACACTTCCCTTGAAAGGTCAGTCATGAGAAAACTTTTCCTCTTTGTTCTGCAGCTCATCTTCGTGCTGTCTCTGAACGCCCAGATCCCCGGTGACTCCGGTAACCGGGTTCTTCTCCCGAATGGTTGGTGGCTCTCCCCGGCCGGAGAGCAGATTCCCTTGGGTGATTTTCCCATGAACGCAGCAATGACTGAGGACGAAGCATACCTTGCCATACTGCATGGTGGCCAATCGAAGGCTCAGGTCATGCTCTTCGATGTGAAAGAAAAAAAAATCACACAGATAATTCAGCTGAAAGATGCATGGCAGGGAATCGTGTTTCAGGGAAGGAGCCTGTATGTATCCGGTGGGTTCCAGAACTGTGTTTACACCTTCCGCCTCGAACAGGGAACTTTGGTGGCGGGAGATACTCTCAAGCTTGTGGCTGGCAAACCGGACTATGACGGCGCAGCGGCCGGATTGGATGTGAGACAGAATACACTCGCCATCGTATTCCGAAGAGACAGTACGTTGCGGTACTACGACCTGCGAACAAAACTGCAGAGTGTCGTGAAGTTGACCGGCATGCCGTATTCCTGCAAGTTCGATGCGAAAGGGCTGCTCGTTGTATCCCTCTGGGGCTCGAAAAAGATTCAAGTGTTTGAGAAGACCAGGCTTCTCTATGACTGTCCGACCGGCGATCATCCAAACGAAATCATCCTCTCGAACGACAATCGATATGCCTATGTTGCGTGTGCCAACGACAACACCGTCTCTGTGATTGATCTTCAAAAGAAAAAGGCTGTGGCGTCGGTCTCCACTGCTATCCATCCCGATGCACCGGAGGGATCGACAACAAACTCTGTCTGTCTGACCCCTGATCAGAAAACTGTTCTCGCGGCAAACGCCGACAACAATTCTCTCACCGTGGTCGATGTCAGGGATCCCGTTCATCCGCGGCCTGTTGGGTTCATTCCTGTCGGTTGGTATCCAACGAAAGTCATGATGCTCAAGGATAAGACCGTACTCGTTTTGAACGGGAAAGGGGCGCGCTCGCTGGCGAATCCACTGAAGCAATACATCGGCAGCCTGCTTGATGGCATGCTTTCCATCTTCACGCTTCCGACAGAGAAGGAGTTACTTGAGTACTCTCAGCAGGTATTCAAGAACACACCGTACAAGCAAGCATCGCTCCTGAAAGCGGAGTACAACGGCGAAAGCTCGGTTCCAAAGAAAGTGGGTCAGTCATCACCCATAAAGCATGTCCTCTATATTATCAAAGAGAACCGCACGTACGACCAGGTGTTCGGTGACATGCCCGAGGGAAACGGGGATACATCACTCTGCCTCTTCGGCGAAGTGGTGTCGCCGAATCACCATAAGCTCACGCGGGAGTTCACATTGTTCGACAATTTCTATGTGAATGCCGAGGTCAGCGCCGACGGCCACAACTGGTCGATGGCTGCGTACGCGACAGACTACATCGAAAAAACATGGCCTACTCAATATGGCGGACGGGGTGGCCCGTACGATTTCGAAGGATCAGAGCCGACGGGCAGGCCAAAGGCGGGATACCTGTGGACCACCTGTGCCAAAAAGGGGGTGAGCTTCAGGATGTACGGCGAGTTCATCGATGCCGCGACTCCGGAAGGCCAGCCCGCGAAGCCGCGCGATCCCGGCATTGGCAAGAACTTTTCCTCGACGTACCGCGGTTGGGACCTCGACTATTCTGATGTCGATCGATTCAAAGCGTGGGAAAAAGAGTTCTCTGAATATGAGAAGAATGGAAAGCTTCCGAGTCTCTGCATTATGCATCTCCCGAACGACCACACGGCGGGCACGCATAAAGGAACTCTGACACCGAAGGCTTATGTCGCGCAAAACGACTACGCTCTTGGATTGATTATTGAGCGATACTCAAAAAGTCCGTACTGGAAGGAATCAGCGATCTTCGTCGTCGAAGACGATGCCCAAAATGGACCCGATCACGTCGACGCCCATCGCTCTGTCGGCATGGTTATCAGTCCGTTTATCAAGAAGCACACGGTCAATCATACTCTCTATACTACCGCTTCCATGCTCAGGACGATCGAGTTGTTCCTCGGTTTGCCTCCGATGAGTCAGTACGATGCCGGAGCGACACCGATGTTCGACGCCTTCGCGCCAAAACCTGACCTAGCGTCCTATCTCGCCGAAAAGCCGCGAATAGATCTGGGTGAGAAGAACAAGGCGGGAAGTGTCGGCCAAAATATGATGGAGAAGTACAATCTGAAGAGGGAGGACGCGATTCCCGACCGCGCGTTCAACGAGATTATCTGGCAAGCGGTGAAAGGGACGCCGATGCCGGCACCGCGGTATTCTATCTTTTCGCGTGCGGCAGGAGCAGAGGGTGACGACTAATCGCTGCTATCCGAAGAGGATATTCCTGAAACGAACAAGGCCAACCGTGAAAGGTTGGCCTTATTTTTTCTTGTTCGCCATTTCCGAGAGTTTCCTGAATCGCTTCAGCTTTCCCCTGATGGTGGCGAGGAGGGTTTCATCTGAAAAAGGCTTGGTGACGTAGTCGTCCACGCCCAACTCTTTGCCGGTACGGATTAAGACCTCATCGGTAAGGCCGCTGAGGAAAATGAAGGGGATGTTGTGCAGGTGATCCAGCTCCCGGACTTTCTCATAAAATGAAAACCCGCCCATCGTTGACGTTTCGAGGTTGATATCAGAGATGATAAGATCCGGCTTATTCTCCTTGAGGTACTTGAACGCGTCGTCGGACGTTGAGAACGATCGAACGTTGTACTTTGATTCCCGCAGGGTTTCGCTCACCACCTTCAGAAATTTGATATCGTCATCGACAATCGCCAGTGTCGTTGGATGTGCCTCGGACCTGACTTCCCAAAGGATCTCCGCCTCGAGCCGGTCGGATTCCTCAGGTGTAATCTGAAAGCGCGTTCGCAAATCGGAGAGCTCTGAGGCGCGATCGGGCGTAATGGATCCACTCGACCATGATTGCCGAAACGCTTGAAGGTAGGATTCCAGCTGTGCTTCTTTCGTCAGCCGGGCATGTTCTTCTGCTGTGATGCCGTATTTTGCTTTGAGTTCCACAAGCTGCATTTCTTCGAACGGCGTAAGCGTTCCGTCCTCCCAGGCTTTCAGAAGCTCATTCTTGTATTTTACCAGCCTGTCAGACTGAATGGTCTTCGTGGCGGCCTGTCTCTTGGTCTCCTCTTCCTTCCGACGCAACTCGGCTTCTGCTTCGCGGAGCTCACGCTCGAGCTCTTCGAGAGAAAGTGCGCTCTCTCCGGTCCGACCTTCCTTTGGTTCTACTGGTGGTTTAATGATCTCAGGTGGCCTTGTTTCCGGACGATGTACCTCAGCTTGCTTCGCCTCCTGCTTCCGTGCCTCCTGTTGCTTTCGCACTGTCTCCTGCCTGCGTACCTCCTCCTGCTTGAGGCGCTCGAGCTCCACATCCGCTAGTCGCCGGGCCTCTTCGTCCCGAACTCGAGCTGCTTCCTCGGCCTCTTTGCGTGTTTGTTCATCCTTGATATGTTTTTCGTGCTCATTCCTGAGGTAGGTCAACCGTTCTTCATACGCGAAGATGTAGACATTCTTTGGGTCGACTTCCTTCGCCTGGATGATCTCACGGATAGCCTGGTCGAGCTCTCCCGCGCGAATGAGACGGTCCACCCGTTTCAGGATCTCGCTGACCTTCTTCTTAATATCATCTCGGGGAGTGAGTTCTGTCATGATCTCCATCGTACCTGAAAAATCAGGGGAAAAGTAACCAACTGTTGAGGCAAATGCAAGAAAGGTGCCCGGCGACCTTGTTATCGTGTGCCGGACGAAATCAGAAAGGTCGCAATCGATCACCGAACTGGGTCAGCGACAAGAGAAGATTGAAATGGTGTCGCACACGGTGAATTGTGTGCAAACTCGATGCGCTGGAATCGTCTGTCTCTCGCGACTCATGTGGCATCATCGTCCACGTGCTCTTCTTGATTGTCGCTGAAAGTATCTATAATATGCGAAAGAGGTGATGCATCGTAGGGAGTGAACGTATCGGAGGGTGATCGATGAATCAAAGCCTTTCCACCATGTATCCAATTTCCCAGGACCAGATCGGCCAATATCAACGTGACGGCCATATCCTGTTGAAAAATGTTGCCGCGCAGGAAGACGTGAAGGTCATACGCCCGCTCATCATCGGAATCGTTGACGGAGTAGCGAAGGCAGGCGAAACGCAGGGCCGAATTTCTGACTACAGCAAGATGTTCACGCAGACGACCAATGTGTGGCGCAAAAACGAATTGATCCGGGAATTCATTTTTGCAGATCGCTTCGCTCGCATTGCGGCAGACCTGATGGGAGTGAACGGGGTTCGTCTCTATCACGACCAGGCGCTGGTCAAAGAACCCGGCGGCAAGCCTACGCCCTGGCATCAGGACTACTACTACTGGCCTCTTGCAACGGAGCACGCCATCACCATGTGGATGCCCCTGGTGGATGTCACGACGGAGATGGGGTCGATGAGCTTTGTTCAGGGTTCGCACGTGGAAAGCGCCTATGAGCAGCTCCCAATCTCTGAAACCTCCCAGGAATACTTCGAACGAGTTATCAAAAATCAGAACGGCAAGATCCGGAGCTACTCGCTCAATGCCGGTGATGCGACGTTTCATTCCGGTCGTGCGCTCCATTCCGCGCACGCAAATGCGAGCAGTAGGAGGCGAGAAGTCATCACCGTCATCTACTATGCCGACGGAACCCGAATCATGGAACTGGACAACCAGCACCGGAAGGTTGATATGCAGGTGTTCCATCCCGGTCAAATGCCGGGGGAACTTGCCGCGAGTGAGTTGAACCCGCTGTTGTTCTCAAGACTGTAGATTGCTTCGCTATTGATCCGTCACTGCACCAAGGGACGAACTGTCGATCAAGCAACTCTCCCACACACCGAGGATCCCACCATGAAAATCATCCGATGTCTCCTTGTCATCCTTCTACTCCCCGTTGTCCTTTCCGCACAAACAAACGTTGACAAACTGGTCAAGGCGCTCGACTCCCTGAGTCTTGCGTCCTTCAATGACTGGAAAGTCAGTCCCGACCTGAAGGGGTTCAAACCAAACGGCGATCCTACGAAAGCCGGGTTTGATGATTCCTCCTGGGAAACGCTGAAGCTCAATCAAAACATCTACCCCGACTCATGCTGGATTAGAAAAGAGATCGTACTGCCGGCAAAGATCCTCGGCAAAGCCATCAAGGGAGCGATGCAAATCGAAGTCTCTGTCGACGACTACGGTTACATGTGGATCAACGGGGTCAGCAAAGGATACTTCCCCTGGGATGGTGAGTTCGAACTCACGAAGGATGCGAAGCCGGGGGAGCATTTTCTCATCGCCATCAAGGCAATCAATACCGGCGGACCCTTGCGGTTGATTCGGGCCCAGATTGCTTCCATTGAACTTCAGCCCTTGCGCTCCATGATCGAGAACCTCTCCCTCAGTATGCGCGTTGGACAGAAGCTCCTGAGTTTTGATACCTATCAGACGAGTTCCAACAAACGTGTTGATCCGAAGACAGACTTGTCGACCATGGACAAGGCGGAGAAGCAGCGTCTCAACGACGTCCTGCAATCGGCTGCCGCAATTGTCGATCTTCGCTCTCTCATTGACGGCCCGATGGAGAAATTCGAGGCTTCTGTGGCCGATGTCCGAAAGCAACTGAAGCCGGTCCATGCGTATGCGAAACGCTTCACGGTGTATCTCAACTCCAATGCCCATATCGATGCAGCGTGGCTCTGGCGATCGAAGGAGACCATTGAAGTCTGCAAGAACACGTTTGCTTCGGTGCTCAATATGTTCAATGCGCGGCCGGACTTTACCTACACACAAAGTGCTGCAGCGTACTATGATTGGATGGAGCGACTTTATCCTGAGCTCTTCAAGGACATCCAGAAACGCGTCAAGGACGGGCGGTGGGAAGTTGTTGGTGGAATGTGGATTGAACCGGACTGCAATATCCCGAGCGGCGAGTCATGGGCCAGGCATCTCCTGTACGCGAAGAGCTACTTCCGGCAAAAGCTCGGTGTTGACGTCAAGATCGGCTGGAATCCGGATTCGTTCGGCTACAACTGGAATATGCCGCAATTCTACCTGAATGCCGGGATTGATGCGTTCATCACGCAGAAGATCGGATGGAACGACACGAACGTTTTTCCGTACCGATTGTTCTGGTGGGAAGGACCTGATGGATCTCGAGTCCTCAGCTACTTTCCGTTCGACTATGTCAACGAAGTCAAGAATGGATACCAGCTCGTTGACTGGCTGCGGCAATTCGAAGCAAATACGGGTTTGACAAAAATGATGATCCTTTTTGGTGTCGGCGACCACGGTGGCGGACCGTCCATGGATATGCTGGATCGGATTGATGAGCTCAAGAAACTCGACATCTTCCCGACGATTGAGTTCGGCAATACAACAAAGTATCTGCAATGGATCAAAGAGCATGACCTGAGTAAAATCCCCGTGTGGAAGGATGAACTGTACCTCGAGTACCATCAGGGGACCTACACCACGCAGGCGAACATGAAGAAGTTCAACCGCGGCAGCGAAGTGCTGCTGACCAATGCGGAAAAGTTTTCCGCCTTCGCTTCATTGTCAGGACGGCCGTACAACAGTGGTGCCCTTCAGGAGGCGTGGAAGAAAGTCATGTTCAATCAGTTCCACGATATTCTTCCGGGATCAAGCATCCGTGAAGTCTACATCGACGCGACAGAAACTCACAAAGAGGCTCAGGAGATCGGGATGTTTGAGTTGACCGGGTCACTCCAGCAGCTTGCCCAACATGTCAACACTTCGAACCTCCGCGGAGGAATCCCCGTCGTTGTCTTCAATCCTCTTTCCTGGGATCGCACCGATGTCGTGAGAGTTGCCTTGCCGAAGGCAGACGAAGCCGACTATGCGGTGCTCGACGACGGCGGCAAAGAACTTACGTCTCAAGTCGTAGGGACGGGGAGATACCAACGTGAAGTGATGTTCATCGCACAGAATGTCCCGTCGCTTGGGTACAAGACGTTTCAGTTGAAGAAGCAGAAGCCGGCGAGCGCGGGCACTCTGGTTGCAACAAAGGAGAAGATTGAAAACAGCTTCTTTGCAGTCAGCATCGATCCGCAATCCGGGTGGGTCAAGAGCATCGTCGACAAACGAAATGGAAAGGAAGTCCTGAGCGGTCAGGGGAACGAACTGCAGCTCTTGGCCGATTACCCGCGGGAGTACGACGCCTGGAATATCGGCCTGACCGGCGTGTCGTATCCATCAACGTTTCGCAAGGCGGAAGTTGTGGAGAGCGGTCCGCTCAGGGTCGTTCTCAGGCTCTCGCGCGACTATCTCAAACCGGGAATAAAGAAGGAATTCCCCACGGAGGATTTTCCGAGTTCATTCTTCACACAGGATGTTATTCTGTATGATGGAGTTGATCGCATCGATTTCAAAACCGATGTCGATTGGTGGGAGGACAAAACATTTCTCAAGGTAGCGTTCCCAGTGTCTGTCAGTGATTCACTCGCGACCTACGAGATCCCCTATGGATCGATCCAGCGCTCGACGCAACTGCGGGACAGCTGGGAACGGGCAAAAGTCGAGGTGCCGGCTCGTGCGTGGGCTGACCTGTCTCAAGGAGATTACGGCGTAAGCCTTCTGAATAACTCGAAGTACGGGTATGACATTAAAGGCAACGTTATCCGGCTTTCCTTGCTGCGTTCGCCGAAGTCTCCCGATCCCACTGCCGACCGGGGTAAGCATTCGATTGAGTTCGCACTCTACCCGCACAAAGGTACCTGGCGTGATGCGAAGACGGTGAGAAAAGGCTATGAGTTCAACAATCCCCTCATCGCACTGGCGACCGACGTGCACAAAGGCGATCTGCCGATACAGCATTCTTTCGTTCAGATCTCGCCGTCGAATCTTGTGCTGACTTCAGTGAAGAGGAGCGAGGATGGCGAAGCATGGGTTGTGCAATGGTACGACACAGAGGGAAAGGTCTCCGATGCAACGATCTCCTTCCCCAGGACGCCGAAAAAGGTCGTTCTGTCGAACTTCCTGGAGGAAGTAGGCTCTTCGGTGCCGGTTCGGAACAATGCGGTGAATGTCAGGACCCGGGCATCATCGATTGTCACACTTCGAGTGAGTTTTTAGCCGTTAACGTTGTTTGATTCTGCTCACAGACGACGATTGATCAAAATGGTACCATAAATACTGCGATGCAGCGAAGTCCATCATATTGTGCGTCTCTTCTAGTGGGGGCATGCCTTCTCGTGTCCGGTTGCGTGCCCGATGCCTCGCATGACAACCCCTTGGATCCGAACTCAAGAGCGTTCTCGAATAGTGGGACGATCTCGGGAAACGTGTTATCGTTCTATCAACCGTACACGGGAATCTCCGGCGCGCTCGTGACAATTCAGCCCTCCGGCGTTGCCGGTGTGACAAATTCCTCCGGGGCATTCTCCGTCAGCGACGTACCCGCCGGGAGTATCAGCATCATCGTCTCGCGTTCGGGATACCTGGCTGATACAGTGAATAGCAAAGCATCGGTCGGGGTCGAAGCGAAGGTCGACATTCATTTGGATGCGATGCCGGTGGTTGGCGCTTGTCAGGTCGTAACACGGAAGATCGACCAATGGTGGCCCCATGCCGTCTATTCCATTGTGGTCAGCGGAACACTGACCGATCCCGATGGACTCGGAGATATCGCAGGCGCGTCATTGCAGGTGGATACGATGAAATTCGCCATGTCGTATGTACCCGACCAGCAATCCTACCAGGTGAGCGTGGATGCCGCAACCTTGCCTCAAGGGAACCTGGAATGGCTGGTGGGAAGACCGCTTACCATTACTGCGCGGGACAGAATCGGTGCTACAACAACGGGAAAATCTTTCTCTCTTACGCGCATTATCCAGGATGCCCCGATACCGGCTTCTCCGACTGCCCTCGATACTGCATCGGCGTCTCCACAGTTGTTCTGGACACAAATTACGCCGCAATTCCTGTACACCTATAAGCTCGAACTCTTCAGGCTTGACCAGGGAGTTCCGACTCTTCTCTGGTCGGTCTCAAATCTCTCTTCATCACTTTCAAGCTTCCAGTATCCCGCCGTCCTGACGACAGGGACGTTCTTCTGGACGATCTCGGTTGTTGATGAGTTCGGAAACCTTTCGCGATCCAAAGAAGCCTCATTTGTGGTGAACGGGCAGTAAATATGAGCGAACCACGAAACGATAATTTCAGCGCTCTGTACGAGGTGACGCAAACCATCGGCTCCATCCTTGAGCCGAAACGGCTGCTGGAACAAGTGCTTGAAATTGCCATGAAGCATCTTGACGCCGAACGCGGCTTTCTTCTGTTGAAAGGCAAGGAGAGCGAGTCCGGGTTCACGGTCGCCGCCTCCAGGAATTTTGCAGGTGATGATCAATCGTCCGCTCTCGCTGCATCGTCTTCTGTCGTCAAGAAAGTGTTGACGAGCGGAGAATCCGTGCTCACGGTGGATGCCGCGACGGACGAACGCTTTGAAGCTTCGAGAAGCATCGTCGCACAAAAAATACTCTCGATCATCTGTATTCCTCTGAAAGCGCAGGATCTGGTTCGCGGAGCGTTGTATCTCGACAGCGCAAAAACGCGCGGCAAGTTCAACAACGATTCGCTGCAGTTCTTGACGGTGTTCGGCAACCTTGCGACGATCGCGCTCGACAACGCCCGGTCGTACGAGCGATTGCGCGTGGAAAACGACAGACTTCGCGAGGGGACGGAATCAGCAAAGCTCTTCGAGGGCATCGTTGGCCAGAGCAAAGAGTGGACGGCCGTCCTGGACCTGGTCCGTCGAGTGGTCGACGTCGATGTGTCGGTACTTATTACGGGCGAGACCGGAACGGGGAAAGAACTCATTGCGCGTACGATTCATGGGCAGAGCGGTCGTGCATTCAAGCCGTTCGTTGCCGTGAACTGCTCTGCCATTCCAGAGCATTTGCTGGAAAGTGAGTTGTTTGGCTACAGGAAGGGTGCGTTCACAGATGCAACGAGCGATAGGATGGGTCTTCTTGAGTACGCTCACTCGGGAACGTTGCTTCTCGACGAAATCGGAACTCTCGCCCCCCAATTGCAGTCAAAGCTGCTCAGAGTGCTTCAGGAACGGGAAGTTCGAAGAGTCGGTGACGTCGAAAACCGCAAGATCGATGTGCGCATTCTCGCCGCGACAAACCGGGATCTCCAGGAGGAAGTGCGAAAGGGGCTTTTTCGAGAGGATCTCTTCTTTCGTTTGAATGTCATCGAAATTCATTTGCCCCCGCTGCGGCAACGGACGGCGGATATCCCGCCTCTCGCTAACTACTTTCTCAAGAAAGCAGCGACGAACTACAAGCGCCCCATCAGCGGCATGAGCCCGCAGGCAATGCAATTGCTCCTGACGCACCCGTGGCAAGGGAATGTCCGGGAGCTACAGAACGTCATCGAGCGCGCTGTGGTGCTGTGCAGCGGAGAAGTAGTGACAGAACAGGATCTCCAACTTCAGCGCGTGCGCGAGTCGGACTTGCTCGAGAGCGGATTGACGCTCGAAGAATTTGAACGCAAACTGGTGGAACGGACACTCAAAGAAATGAAGGGTAACAGGACGCAGACCGCCGAAACGCTCGGCGTCTCCCTCCGATGGCTTCAGTACCGATTGAAAGAGTGGGAGATTGGGAAAGAATAGCTTCACGATCCTTGAAACCATCCGGGATGGGCATTTGACGCGGGTTCTGAAAGCTGAGCAACCCTCGTTGAAGCGCACCGTTCTCCTGAAGACGCTGCACAAGCATCTTGTGACAGACACAAATCTTGTGAAGCGCTTCGAGCGCGAAGCGCGTGCGTGTGCAATGATCCGTTCGGAGCACATCGTCCAGGTGTATGATCTCATCGAGCTGGACGGGGCGCCGGCGATCGTCATGGAGTATGTCGAGGGGAAGTCGCTGCAGGAGGTCCTCCACGATGGTCCTCAATCGGAAGAATTCGCCAGCATGGTCGCTGTAAGCGTGCTGACTGCATTGTCCGTCGCACATCGTTCCGGAGTCATTCATCGGGATATCAAACCCTCCAACATCATGATCGACCAGCATGGCGTTGTGAAGGTGGCGGATTTCGGTCTGGCGAGCGTTGGAGTGGAGACAACCCTGACGCTGGAGGGGACCGTGCTCGGGACGCCGGCGTATATGTCGCCGGAACAGGTGAGCGGAGGCGTCATCGATGGAAGGTCGGATCTCTTTTCGCTGGGAGTGACGCTCATCGAACTTGTCACTGGCGAAAAACTGTTTCAAGGCGAGTCGTATGCTGAATGCCTTAACAAGATTCTCAACTTCAAGTCAGAATCACTCGATCGTTTCGCCGGGACTCTCTCGATCTCTTTTCTAGCATTTGTTCGGCGACTGATGATGCCGCGGAAAGAAGATCGATTTGCATCGGCATCGGCCGCTCTGAAGGAGCTCACCGGAAAAGAGTCTGCGCCGCCGGAACGGTCGTCAAAGTCCAGGGTGAAATTCCGCGTGCTCTATGCTGTGGTCGCAGTTCTGGCGATTGTTCTCGCGACGATGGCAATTCTCAATTTCTGGTCATCCGAAAAGTTGAATGGAGGAAACGAAATCAACCGGCAGCAGAAATTCGCTGCGGCCGATTCGACAAGAACAGATACTGTGTCGGTGCCCCCCTCCGGTGGAAATTCCGGAAAGAGCAACCTGTTGGAGGATTCGCAACGAAGTGGAAGTGTGAAGCTGCCGGCAGAGAATGCCGACCATGAGCCTCGAATCGTGGCCGAACAACGCACCCTATCCAATGCTGCACTGGCTGAGACGACGATTTCAGACTCCGGGTATGTTCAGATTTCCTGCATCCCCTGGGCGAAAGTCTTTCTCGGCAACGAATATATCGGTACGACGCCTATCGCGGGCTCTCTGAAGGTAAGAACAGGCGTGCATCTCATTACCTTCAATAACCCATCGTTTCTCCCCCTTGTCCGCTCGGTAACGGTTCATGCGGGGGCACAATCGCATGTCGAAGCTAATTTCCTCGAGCAAGTTGGATATCTTCTTGTCGTGTCCCAACCGTGGGCGGAAATCTACGTTGACGACCAATATCGTGAGACCACTCCGCTCGGCGAGCCGCTGATGGTGACTTCCGGAAACAGAAAAATCAGACTTCACAATCCGGCATTCGAAGATATTATTACAAACGTTGCCATTGGTGTGCACGATACGGTCAGGCTGGTCAAACCCTTTTCCATGAAATGAACTGCTCCTCATATCCATATTTGCACCGAAGAAGATTTACGTCCACAGGCCGGACTGCGTTTGTGGCTTCTGGAGTGATATGTCTTCTCTCGCTCCTGGTTGCCGGGACGCTTCGCGCACAGCCTTCTGCCCGCGCAGATTCTCTTGTAGCGCTTGTTCGGGGGCTCTACGATCAAGGATCGTATCTCTCATCCGAGGTAGAAGCGCGCCGTCTGCTCGATAATCGTTCTCTCCCGGATTCGGTGAGAATTCGGGTCGAGCAATATCTTGCTTTCTCGCTTGTTGCCCAGGCAAAGAATGCAGCAGCGGTGGATCATTTCGTCACGATCTTGAGAATCGACTCTGCGTTTGTACTCGATCCTATCCTGACTTCGCCGAAAATCCTCTCGGTGTTCAGTGAAGCTCGCAGACAATACCGAGAATGGAAACTCTCAGATCGTTCGCATCTGCAACATGAGCAACGGGCGACGGATCACAGCATTTCCTTTCGTACAATTCTTTTTCCTGGTTGGGAACAAGTGTATCAGGGGAGACCAGTCAAGGGATATTCGCTTGTAGGTGCCGGAGTGCTTTCACTCGGTGCTTTTGTTTTTCTGGATCGCGAGCGTCGCTCTGCGCAGGACGAATATCTTTCCGCAAGCACGCCGGAGCTTGCAGCCTCAAAGTACACTCGCTACAATAACTATCATAAGGCGGAATATTATTCGCTTGCTGCTTTCGTTGCCATCTACATCTACTCACAGTTTGATGCTTTCTTCGATCTTCCCCCGCATCTCGATCCCGCCCTCTCTCAATCAGGTTCCAATGTCCAGGTGACATTATACCTTCCCCTCTAGGCGAAACGCAATGAATGCACGCGGTATGCAGGATTTGCACGTTGTCAGTGTTGGGAAACCCGGTTGCAGGTCGAATTTGAAGGAATTCATCCTGGCATATAGATTGCCCTTTGTTTAGGAGTAAAACAACAACAGGAGGAAGTATATGCACCAGCGATACGTCGTTTCTACGTTGTTTGTCTTCCTAGCGCTGCTCGTCTGTCTGACGACTCTTCAAGCGCAGATCTTACCGCCCGTACTAGCACCTTCGATTGCGCTCAAGGGAGCATTGACGGATGGGGGAAAAGTCCAGCTAGCCTGGCAAGTGCTGACCCGCGATACGGTGAAATTCTATTCCATCTATCGGGCTGCGTTCCCCGACACTACGAAGTACAGCCGGATCGATTCGGTCACGAAGACTGAGTACACGGATCTTCCTCCGCGTCTGGCGACCACGTCGGCGTCCATGTCATACGTCTATGTTTACTATGTCACAGGCACAACCACAAAAGGAACGCTGTTGAAGAGCAATCTGATCGTCGTGATTGTTCTCCCGCCTCCGCTCCCGAAAGAGGTCGTCCGGATTACATCCACTCCGAACGAGAATGGCCAAATCAACGTTGTTTACACGTACCAGGTGAAAGCGGTCTCTTCGGATTCCACTGCCAAGCTCGCGTACTCTTTGAACACGAAGCCCAACGGAATGACGATCGACGCGACGGGCTTGATCACGTGGACTCCTACGGAACGGGGATACCCTGTTGTAGAAGTAGCGGTCAAATCAAGCAAAGGTGGGACTGCATCCCAGCGGTTCACGATTCGCGTGGCCGGCGGAAGCGGCAGCGTTGCTGGTACCGTCACGGACACAACCCGAACCAAGCCGATCGGCCAGGTGGTAGTGTATTTGCTCAAAGCTGATCTCACGGTATCGTTTGACTACAAAGCGATCACGGATCCGACCGGAAAGTACAGAATCGATGGTGTTGATCCAGGAAACTATTATGTTCGCGCTGAACCCATGAGCGCCGATTATTTGTCCCAGTGGTATGACGGAGTTTCCAGTCAGAAAGACGCGAAGACGATCGTTGTAACGAACGGTGGGTCGACGCAGGTTGACATGAAACTTCAAGCAAGGTATCGGCCTGTTCTCTACACCGTGAAAGGCACTGTTGTTGATTCAGCCAATCACGCGCCGCTGAAGGAAGCCACGGTCAACTTTGTTCTCGCAGGCTTTGCTCTCAATGGCAGTCGAGGGTTTGCTGCTGATCCTACGCTTGCGCAGGATTTCAGAGGGATGTTCGACCTCAACCCGTCGCTTGATCATAGGCTCGATGGAACCGCTGTTCAGTTTGTGTTCAGTACCCGAACTGATGCGTCGGGAGGATTCTCGTTGCAGCTCCCCCAGGGCTCGTTCATAGCATACTCAGAAGCAAAAGGTCACCACAAGGTATTCTATAATCAGAAATCAAATCTGCTTCTGGCAGATACGATTGGGGTGAGCCGCAATCTCGATGGCATCAACTTCAATTTGCCGCCATTGCCGGCCGTTGTGCTCGGTGAAATCAATGGGGCGATCACGGACTCAGCCACAGGACATGGAGTAAGGTCACGAGTGATTGCCTACAGGCAACTCTGGTTGAAGACAGATCCGTTGCCGGGGCCGGTGGGTTCTTATATCCCTGGCACATACCTGGTCGACACCGACTCACTTGGAAAGTATTCCATTCCGAATGTTCTCTCGGGTCAGTATATCGTTCTTGCTCTGCCGATGGGAAGCTATGCACCCACCTACTATAACAAGTTGGGGGGCACGCAGAACTGGCGTCAGGCAGACACCGTATCCGTGAATGGCAACGTTGTGGCCGGTATCGACATCACTGTAAAACCGCTCACGAAAATGAAGGTCGGATACACTTTTGTAACAGGGACGGTCAGCACGAACCCAACTCCCGGAAAGTTAGGGAAAACGAGCGGGACAGTTGGAGTCATCGGAGCGATCGTGTACGCGGCGAATGATAATGGTACGATCTACGGTTATGACATTACCGATGCGAATGGATCGTATGCCATCGCCGGTGCGGCTCCGGGCTCGTACACTCTCTTCGTCGATGCTCCTGGATTCACTACGCCGTCGTCTGTGAACGCTTCCCCGACAAACGCTACGGATGCGAGGGGCGCACTGATGGGAGCACCCGGTGTGAATTTCAGCCTCAACTCCGTCCTCACTGCAGTTGAGGAAAATCAGCCGCTGGTTCCCAGCGGGTACGTTTTGGAGCAGAACTACCCAAATCCATTCAATCCGACGACTCAGATCCTGTTCAGTCTCCCGAACAACGAAAGGGTGACGCTGACCGTCTATAACCTTCTTGGTCAGAAGATCGTTTCGCTTGTGGACGGTGTCATGGCCGCCGGCACTCATGTTGTGACCTGGAACGGAAGAGACTCGCGTGGATCGCAACTTTCGTCCGGCGTGTACTTCTATAGACTGGAGTCGCCGAGCTTCTCTGCGGCAAAAAGAATGCTGATGCTGAAATAACAAATCAGCTCAGCGGTGGGGGAAGGGCATTTGTCGATTCGACAAATGCCCTTTTTGTTTTTTGGAGGAGTAGCCCCGGTATTGGGGGTTTATTTCAAGGCGAAATTTCGTTAGCTTGGACACCATATGAGCAACTCGAAGCAAAACGTCGTAATTGGTATTGACCTTGGAGGTACTACCATTAAAGCTGGTGTGGTGTCATCCGAAGGATCGATCCTCTATCAGAATAAAGTCCCCTCACAGGCCGACCGCGGACCAGCCACTGTCGTGAAGCAAATTGACCTGGCGGTGAAGGATGCAATGGACAAGGCGCCAAATGCCAGAGTCACAGGCGTGGGAATCGGTTCACCCGGTGTTGTGAATGATGAGGGTGTCGTGAAAGCACCCCCGAATTTCGTCCAATGGGATGAGGTTCCTCTGAAAGCGGAGTTGACAAAACTCTTTCCAGGGCTGCTCATCGGTGTCGAAAATGACGCGAATGCAGCTGCAATCGCTGAATCAAAATTTGGAGCCGGCGTTCAGTTTCCCAATTTCCTCTTCGTCATCTGGGGAACGGGCGTTGGCGGCGGCATTATCCTGAATCACAAAATATTCCGGGGACCCACCGGCGGTGCCGGAGAAATTGGGCATATCACGATTGACTACAACGGTCCTCAATGCAACTGTGGTAGTAATGGATGCGTGGAAGCCTATGTTGGCCAGCGATATCTTTCTCAGCGGGCCGCACAACGGCTTCAATCGCATCCTGAATCGAGAATTCTTAAGCTGGTCAATGGTGACTTTTCCAGGATTGAACCCGTCTATATCTCGCAGGCCGCTCACGAAGGAGACGAAGTTGCGCGTGCGATTCTGGTCGAAGCCGGGCATCTACTCGGCATCGGCCTGGCAAGCGTCATGAACATCATGGACTTGCGGGTGAGCATTATCGGTGGCGGTATCTCGGCAGCCGGGGAATTTGTGATGAATGCTGTTCAGAAATCAGTTGTTCAACACGTTTTGAAACCGCTGAAGAACGATATCCAGGTGTTGCCGGCACGGCTTGGCAACAACGCCGGCATTCTGGGTGCTGCTGGTCTGGTGATGTGACATGGGGCACCCGGGATGAAACTCCCTACCTTCTACAACCTTCTCGTTCTCTTTGTTATTTGCCTCAGCCTCTCAGAGGTTGGAAGCGCGCAATCCCTTCAACCCGCATCGCATGACACGATGAATGTCCGGCTTCCCGTCCGCGACAGCATCGCGTCGAACAAATCCGGCATCGACACCGTTGTCACCTACGTTGCAAAAGATTCTATTGTCTATTCATTGAACACGCGATTCATGAATCTCTACGGAAAGAGCGAGCTCAAATACCGTACGATCGGACTGAAAGCAGAGCGCGTCGACGTCAATTGGGATTCGGCGACACTGAATGCGGCGGGAATTCCAGATACTTCGGTCAAGGCAAAGAAGAAGTTCATCGGATCCCCCGTCATGGTGGATGGAGGCGAGACCTACAACGGGTCGCGGATTGGATACAATTTTCGAACACAGAAGGGAAAGATCACTCTCGGCGAAACAGAGATCGAGAAAGGGTACTATCACGGCGAGGCGATCAAGAAAGTGGAAAAGGATGTGCTGTACGTCGCGGGTGGGAGATACACGACCTGTGACTTGCCGGATCCGCACTATTATTTCTACAGCCCCAAAATGAAAATCACTCTGCACGATCACATAGTCGCCGAGCCCGTGTACTTTTACATCGCTGATGTTCCGGTCTTCGCTCTTCCCTTTGGCATCTTCCCGAATGAATCGGGGCGACGCTCGGGGATCATTGCTCCCGCATATGGATCGGACGCACGCAGGGGTCAATACTTGAGCCATTTCGGGTACTACTGGGCCATCAACGATTACATGGACCTCTCATCGACATTCGACTGGTTTACCCGCGGCGGCTGGTTGAACCGCTCCCTGTTCCGATACGCGGAGCGGTATGATTTCACCGGAGCGGTCTCGGTGAACTTCACGAATCTTTTCACAGGAGAATCGAGCGACCCCAACCGCACGGAACAGCGTGACTATAATATACAGATTAACCACAATCAACAAATCGATCCGACCACGAGGGCAGATGTCAATTTCACATTCTCGTCGGGGACCTTCTTCAGAAACACAAGCTCGAACATCGACCAAATTCTGCAGCAGAACATCGTCTCCAACGCGACGATCTCCAAGTCGTGGGACGAAGGAAACAGAAGTCTCACCCTGAACATTTACCGCGATCAAAACCTGTCAACAAACGACGTCGAAGAGCGATTGCCCTCGTTCTCATTCAGTCAAGGACAATTCTATCCGTTTCGAAGGTCATCGAAGTCTCGCTCTCAGTCAATCGATCCGTCGGGCGAGCCCAGTTGGTACGAAATGATCGGTGTGTCGTACAGCGCTCAGGGTCAGTACAATAGAAGTGTCGTACACCAAACCGTGGATAGCACAATCCTCGAACAGCGTACGGAACGCGCCGGCATCCTCCATCAGGTGACCATCAATGCTTCTCCGAAGGCGGGCCACTTCACAATCGCCCCCTTCCTCAGCTACACAGAAAAATGGTATGCTAAGAGCATACGGCGGGACAGCCTTGGAACATACGACGTCAATGGGTTCCAGGCCGTGAGAACATTCTCAACAGGGGTTTCGGCCTCGACACGGTTCTTCGGTATCGTTCAGCCGCAGATCCTGGGGATCACGGGCTTCCGACATACCGTCACCCCGAGCATCACGTTGAGCTACCAGCCGGATTTCTCCGATCCGCGGTTTGGATACTACGGCTCGTATGTCGACTCGACCGGTCAATCGGTCCGCTATGACAAGTTCGAAAATGCGATCTATGGCGGCTCCGGAGCAGGTCGTCAGGCGAACCTCAGCTTCGGTGTCGGAAACAACTTCGAGATGAAGGTTCGAACGAGCGATACGGTCCAGCAGGAAAAGAAGATCCAGTTGATGAATATTGGAGCAAACGTCGCCTACAATTTTGCTGCTGACAGCCTCCGCCTGTCTCCGCTCAGTTTGTCCTATCGTACCGACATTGGTCAGTTTCTGAGTCTCAGTGCGGGCACGACGCATAACTTCTATGCATTTGATACTACCTCGCGTCAAAGAATCAACAAGTTCTTGTGGTCGAAAGGACAACACTTTCCTGATCTCACCAGCATCTCTTTCTCTGCTTCGACGACTCTGAGCGGAACGAAGAAACCGTCTTCGTCTTCGACAAGTGTTCCAAAAGAAGTTACGGAGGAGGAGGAGAGGGCGTCCGGCAAGGTGGGAACTTCGACAGTGCCACAGACCTACTCCGGCCTGTTTGGAGAGGAGACGCCGGATTTCGATATCCCGTGGAACCTCACTCTGAGCTACACGTTCTCACAGACTCAGTCTGACCCGCGAGTGAAGTTCAGAAGCTCTTCAGTCAACGCGTCGCTCTCGTTCAACCTGACGGAGAAATGGAAATTCTCGACCGCCGGGAGTTATGATTTCGTGAGGAATGAGTTCGCCGCACCGAGCGTCAACGTCTACCGTGACCTCCATTGCTGGGAGATGAACTTCACGTGGTTTCCGATTGGTTTCTATCGAGGGTATCGCCTGGAATTGCGCATCAAAGCGCCACAACTTCAGGATCTTAAAGTGACGAAGCAGGGAAGTGCAAGAGGAACGTATTATTAGGGTGGTTCATTGGTGAGTGGTTAACTGGTGAATGGTGATTTGGCAATAAGGCAATCAACCAATGAACGAGTTAACTATTTAACCAGTTAACTTGTCACGCAGATTTTCTTTCTTCGTACAAGTAGATCGGCTCTTTTGACTTGATCATCGTGTCCTTCGTAATGATGCATTTCGACACGTTTTGTCGGGAGGGGAGCTGATACATGATGTCAAGCATCACTTCCTCGACAATTGCCCTCAGTGCTCTTGCGCCACCCCCGCGGGTGACCGCTTTCGCAACAACCGCTTCCAGGGCCCCATCCTCGATTTCCAGCTCAACCCCTTCCATCATGAAAAGCTTTTTGTACTGTTTTGCGAGAGCGTTGCGCGGCTCGGTCAGGATGTTTAGCAATGCGGTTTCATTTAAGGAATGAAGTGTCGCAACCACGGGCAGGCGCCCGACGAACTCGGGAATCAGCCCATACTTCAAAAGATCATCCGGCTCGACCTGCGAAAGATAGGTATCTGTGGATCGGTGTTTCTTGCCGTGGAGCTCAGCGCCGAATCCAACGGGATTCTGGCTTACTCTGCGCTCGATAATCTTGTCAAGCCCCTCGAACGCACCGCCGCAGATAAAGAGAATGTTCTTCGTGTTGATGTTGATGAGGCTCTGCTCGGGGTGTTTGCGGCCGCCTTTCGGTGGAACGCCGGCATTCGTCCCTTCGAGAATCTTCAGTAATGCCTGCTGCACACCTTCGCCCGAAACGTCGCGCGTGATGGAAGCGCTGTCGCTCTTCCTGCTGATCTTGTCGATCTCATCGATGTAGACGATACCTCGTTCAGCTTTTTCCGTGTTGTACTCAGAGTTCTGCAGCAAATACACAAGAATCGTCTCGACATCGTCGCCGACATATCCCGCTTCGGTCAGAGTGGTTGCGTCGGCAATGGCGAACGGAACATCGAGTATTCGGGCCAGCGTCTGTGCGAGGAGCGTCTTGCCGGTACCGGTGGGACCGATCAGTAAAATATTGCTCTTCTCGATCTCCACTTCATCCAAATTGTGAAGATTATCGTTTGAGTCTATACGCTTGTAGTGATTATAGACCGCAACCGCAAGGGTCCGCTTTGCATGTTCCTGACCAATGACATATTCGTCGAGGGCCTTCTTGATTTCCACAGGCGTCAGAGCACCGCGGGAGGGGTGCCTCTTGGCGCTAATCGCGGCCATGTTGTTGCGGATAATGTCCACAGAGCTCGATACGCAAAGGTCGCAGATATAGACGTCGGGTCCCGCGATGATACTGTTCACTTCCTCCGACGAACGGCCGCAGAAAGAGCAAATAATCTTTTCACCCTGTTTTGGCTTTTGGGTCATGGCATTCTCGGCTACCGGTATGCGGTGCGTTACTTTTCTTTCTTAGGCTCAGCGATACGCTTGATGATGATGTTGTCGATCAGACCATAGTCCTTTGCTTCTTGCGTGGACATATAGTTGTCGCGATCAGTGTCCTTCTGAACCTGGTCAACGGTCTTCCCCGAATGAAAGGCGAGGATTTCATTGATGCGTATCTTTGTCTTCAGAATTTCTTCCGCCTGAATACTGATATCCGATGCGGTTCCCTGGACGCCGCCCCACGGCTGGTGAATCATGATGCGTGCGTTCGGAAGAGCAGTGCGCTTTCCTTTTTGCCCGCCTGTCAGCAGCACGGCTGCCATGCTCGCCGCCATCCCGATGCAGATCGTCGAAATCTCCGGCCGAATGTACTGCATGGTATCATAAATCGCTAGGCCGGCGGTGACGCTCCCGCCCGGACTGTTAATATAGAGATGAATATCTTTGTCGGGGTCTTCAGACTCGAGGAAGATGAGCTGAGCGACAACGAGGCTCGCAATATTGTCGTCGATCGGTGTTCCGATGAACACAATGCGCTCCTTCAGGAGACGCGAAAAAATGTCGTACGCCCGTTCGCCACGACCGGTGGATTCGACAACCATGGGGACGAGTTGATTGTAGATGTCCATGTGCTTTGAACTCATAGATCCTTCTATCCTTTCACAAGTTTGTTCGGCAACGATTTGTCGTCGAGTTCTGTAATCTTGGAGCTGTTGATGAGCACGTCCATCAACTTGTCGCCGAGGAGACGGTCTTTGATCTGATCGGACGATTTATAGTACGCGATAAGTCGCTCCTTGTCAATCCCAATCTTGGGAGCTTCTTTCTCGGCCAGCGCAACGAGTGCGTCGTCGTCAATCGTCAACTTCTCGGCTTTGATGATTTCCTCTCTCAAGAGTGCCCACTTCGACTGAAAGACGGCATAGGCGCGGTTTTCCTGAAAGAACTTTTCGGTGTCGAAGTCTTCCGGGAGCTGCTTGTTGGGGTATTGGCCCTTGACGTCCTCAAGCAGGTTTTCCAGAACGCTCCTGATGAGCGACTCCGGCACCTGGAACTCGTGGAGCCGGATAATCTCACTCACGATGGAATTGATCACGCTGCGTCGGTTCTTTTCTTTCCAGTACGATTCGAGATCCTCATGAATGCCTTTGCGGAACTCGTCGACCGTGTGCACCTTTTCCTTGGTAAGCTTTGTGACAAAATCATCGTTGAGCTCAGGCAAGAGGAGCTTCTCGATCTTCTTCACGTTTGCTTTCAAGTTGACCTTGTGCGTGTGCTCGTCATGCTGATGCTCGAACCTGATGTTGTGCTCGCTCCCGGTCGACGTCCCCTGCAGGACATCCTTGAAAGGCTGCTCCAACTGAGGATCCGCCAGGTAGAATTTGGCTCCGTCTGTCTTCTTGCCGATCATGGGGACGCCGCCTTCATCCAGTTCCTGGAGATCTGCCGAAATAATGTGCTCGGAATCGGTAGCGTTCTGCACTTCTTCCCGCGTGCTGTTGATTCTTCGGATCCGAAGGAGCTCGTCTTCGATCTCCGCGTCATCCGTCTTGTGCACGACAGCCTCCACGCTCAGATTCTTGTACTGCTTCAACTCGATCGTCGGTCGAACGTCATACTGGATTTTCACCCAGAGCTTCTCGCCTCGTTTGTAATTGAGATCCACGAGCGTCGGCTCACCGATCGGCTGGAGATCTTTCGCTTTGACTGCCTCGCGATAGAGTTCACTGGTGAGTTTTTCCAGGTACTCATTCTCGATCATCTCGCCATAGAGCTTCTTGATCATGTCCAGGGGAGCCTTCCCCTTTCGGAATCCGTTGATTTCGATTTTGGGCCGGTACTCCCGATACGCTTTCTCGAAATGCGGCTGAAGCTCATCGGCTTTTACTTCGATCTCAACTTCGCGTGAGACCTCTGATGTTGTGTGAACAGTTACTTCCAAGACTCCACTCCTTTCTGGTACTAGGTGTTTGCCCTTCCTTCAGGAAGCAGAAGGGACTTGCGTGGGACGGGGGAGTGACTCCCCGCCTGCCCATGTGAACTCGTCCGGCGGGCAGGGAACCCCCACAGGTTACCCTATCCCGCAAAACTCGTGTGGGCGAAGGGGGACTCGAACCCCCATAGGTTTCCCCACTAGCTCCTAAGGCTAGCGCGTCTGCCAATTTCGCCATTCGCCCTTGGTGCTTCTGCTGTTAGAGAGATTCGGCTGACTCACCCGCGAGAGAGTTTTGCGGGACGCGTCTGCCTGCCCACCGAAGTCTCTGTTCCGAAGGCGGACCTCTCTCCCCATGAAATAAAAAAATCCTCAAATCTTGAGGATTCTCAGATCGACTCAATATACGAAGAATTGCCCAAACACAAAACAGCCCTAGTGCGAGGTTTTTTGAGCTTCATCGAGTTTCTGGAGAGCTTCGACTGCTTCCAAACGGTGTGGATCGATAAAAATCGCTTTGTTGTAGTACTCCCGCGCTTTCAGGAAGTTCTTTGCAGCTTGATGGGCGAGGCCAAGTTGAACATTGGTTTGGTAGTTGCTGGGACTCAGGTCCAGGGCGCGCTCAAATTGCTTGATCGCCTTCGGAAGATCTCCGTCACCAAGATAGGCAATGCCGAGGTTGAGATTCGTTTCCCAGAAGTCGTTGCCTTTCGAAAGTGCGCGGGTCAACACTTCAATCATTGCCTTGTAGTTTCCTGATGACTGACAGAGTGACCATGCCTCGCGGTACGCGCTGATATAAAGCGAATCGATCGCATAGGCGCGCTCGAAAAACGATCGGGCGCGGATCGGATCGCCGTTGCGCACAAAAAGTCGTCCGCACAGGTAGGCCGGATAGGCAAACTCCGGAGCTATCCGCATTGCAGCAGTGTATCGATCACTCGCAAGATCTTTGTCACCTGCTTTTTCCGCTGCAGCCGCTTCATCGATCAGCACCATCGCTTCAGGTTGGCTCGCATGCATCCGCAGATTGATGAAGACGCGCATCTGGTCAAACCGTCGGGAAAGCTCGGGATCATAACATGTTTTCAGCACTTGACGGACAGCCTCCAAAGCAGCGGGATAGGCCCCGTTGTAGTAGTTTTGAATGGCCGTCAGCATTGAATGATATGGCAACGTAAATGCTGCCGAGTCCCTGCGAAGATTCGTCAGGAAATTTGGCGGAAGCAGCGGTTGCCGTTTTTGGTACCGCTCGCTTGCCTGCCTCAGAAACGTGTCATACGATTCCTGCAGGTTGAACTTTGTCAATGCTGATTGCAGGTCGGTCGGTAGAGTAAAGTTTGGCGCATGAGATATGGTATCTCCGAAGTCAAGAGAGGAAAACGCGTACGCGAGAATCTCGATGATTTTCTCAAACTGTGGTCCGTTCTTTCCCGTCGGAGCGCCTTCGCTGATCCATCGAACATTTTGGTCGTCGAGTGCGCGCTGTAAGGAATCGCGTGTCCCTTTGAGTTTGATGATGGCATCTTTTGTCCGATCCAGAAGAACTTTGACGGACGTCTCTTCTGCAGTCACCTTGAGCGATACGTTGGGAAGGGAGTCGACAGCAAACTGAAACTGGGGTTTGAGCAGGTCAATCTGCGAGATTCTCTCTTTCAGTGTTGAGGTGGTCCCCCGTACCGCCGCCTGAAACGCGGAGGACGTTTCATTGATGTATCCGTCGAAACTCTGCGTCCGTCGGTCCTTGAATTCACCGAACTGAGGAAACATGTGCAGGGTGTCTGTTTGCATCAGGTGTTCGTACATTGCAATGGCATCGCGGAAGCGTTTCGTGCCCGACGCTTTTTCAGTCTCCTTCAGCGCACTGATCAGCGCACTGTATCCCGGCCAGTATTCCTGAGGGATTTTCATCTCTGCTTTGCTGCTGTCGCCGTTGAGAACAAACAGAACCGCAAACGGGAGGTGGAGCTTGAGGTCTTTTGGAAAACCGACCGTGATCGAGCTACCCGAAGAATCTGTCTTCAGGTTGGATTTCCATCCAATCTGGAAGTTCTGATTGTTCTGTTGGAGAGCGAGCTTGGGCATCTCGTCTTGTACAAAATCGCCATCGAGAGCCCAGTCCCCGGTTGGAGAGAACTGAAAGTAGTAGTACTGTCCGGCGTTGACGCTCGTGTCTGTCAGCGGGAGCGTGTGAGACAGACTTGAAAGCTCGAGCTTGGCGTAGCGCTCTCCCTTGAGACCGAACAATCCAGACTCACGAACCTTGAACTGCGCAGAGGGAACCTGCGCATTCAATGCACCTGCAAGCACAAGCGTAGCAAGGAGGAGAGAAATGATTTTCATAGTTCGCACGTTGTTTTTCCCGGGCAGGTCGGCGGTAGCACTACTGCGACATTTGAGTGCCGAAAATATAGAAAAAGGGGGTTCGAGATGCAATAAAACACGCCTGCCTATGGTGCGACGGGGGAGCCGGGTGGCGGGGCCGTTCGCTTGCTTTTCGTAATGTGATTGCTGATATTCCTTCGCGTTTTGAGTTCAGAACGGCTGTTCTTCTTCCTGATGATGGGAATAGCGTGAACACACGATCAATGTTGACTGGGGATCTGAAGAAGGTCGCGCGGCGCAGTTGGACTGTGCCACAGGCCTTCCAGTACTGTGAGCGTCTCGCGCGGGATCATTATGAGAATTTCCCGGTGGCCTCCTTGATGGTTCCGAAGGAAAAGCGGCCTCATGTCTACGCGATCTACTCGTTTGCCCGCATCGCAGATGACTATGCAGATGAACCGGGTTTGACACCGGCGGAGCGAATCGACAGCATCGCCGTGTGGGAGGAACAGCTTATCGACGCGTATCGCGGGCATGCGCACCACCCCGTCTTTGTGGCCCTGCAGGAGACAGTCGATCACTTCGAGATCCCCATTGAGCTGTTCCAAAGCCTCCTGAAGGCATTCCGTTCCGATGTCACCACGCACCGATATGAAACATTCGAGGATGTGCTGGAATACTGTGAGAGTTCGGCCAACCCGATCGGCAGATTAATGCTGCTCCTGTTCAATTATCGGAGCGAAACGACGATGGAGCTCTCCGATTCCATCTGCACTGCGCTCCAACTCACGAACTTCTGGCAGGATGTTACTGTTGATTTGAAGAAGGATCGGGTGTACATTCCATTAGATGACATTCGGGAGTTCGGGTATTCGGAAGAGGAACTCCTCGGCCTGCGGTGCTCACAGGCTTTCAAAGATCTGATGTGCTATCAGGTTGAACGGACAGAACAGATGTTCCAGGAAGGAAAGCCGCTCCTCGCGGACGTTGGAAGAGATCTCAGGATGGAATTGAAAATGACCTGGAAGGGTGGGATGCGGATCCTCAGAAAGATCGAACAACAGGACTATGATGTCCTTGCCCTTCGCCCTTCGCTGTCCATGCTGGACAAGACGGCAATCCTTTTTTCATCGCTCGCTGGCTGAACCTCCATGACCGCTCACACCATCGATATTGCCTTACCGGACCTGAACTCGACCCGCAAGAGTAATTTCTTGCTTCCGATTTTGTTTCTCCCTCCGCCGAAGCGGGAAGCGATCGAGACTATCTACGCGTTCTGCCGCTACTCCGACGACATCGTCGACGAAGATGCTGACACGAAAGAAAAATCCCGACGCCTGCTCGTTTGGACAAATGAACTGAAACATGCGTTCGAAGGCACATCCCGTTACACGATCCTCAATCGGCTCGTGAGCGTGGCCAAGAGATTCAATATCCCGACACACCATTTCCTCGATCTCCTCAAGGGGATGGAAATGGATCTTTCCAGAAACCGTTATGAGACGTTTGCGGATCTTCAACAGTACTGTTATCGTGCCGCATCGACCGTCGGATTGATCTGCGCAGAGGTCTTTGGGTATCATCACGAATCGACGAAACAATATGCTGTTCATCTGGGCATCGCGCTCCAATTGACAAACATCCTGCGCGACATCAAGACCGATGCAAAGAAGGGGCGCATCTACCTTCCCCTGGAAGATCTTCGGAAATTCGGATACACAGAAGAGGATCTGATGAATTCGGTGTATGACGATCGCTTCCGTGCTCTGATGAAGTTCGAATGCGACCGCGCACACGATTTCTACCGCAAAGCCAAGAAGTATCTTGCGGAGGACGACAAACCGCTCTTTTCTATGGCGCGGGCCATGGGGAATATTTACTATTTGCTGCTCCTCAGAATCGAGAGGGCCAACTACGACGTTTTCTCGAAGCGAATCCGACTGGCATCCCCCGTCAAATTTCTTGTTGCCATGATCCTGCGATTGCGCAACAAGCTCCCAAAGAACTTTCACCGGTATGTCCGGACAGAACTTCCAGCCTAGTACATTGCGAATATCGAAGTGGCAATTTCGAATTGAAAGACTCGAGCTTCTCGTTTCTCTGTTCTCGCCGTCGGCCTTCCTGCTGTTCGCAATTGATAACTCACTGAGTGTGCCCAAAAAAGCGTCTTTGTCATTTTCCCAAGGGTCCAAAGGACTCCTTCGGAGGATCACTTCGTTCGGAATGACAAACTGAGCCACTGTCATTTCGATCCCGCTGCTTTTTGGCGGGAGAGAAATCTTACTCTTCATTCGGAATATTCAGTCTCCGCCTCCCCGACAACGGAACTCGGGGCAGGTCGACGAATCCTTCGAAATGACAAGACTGGCTCATAGGATAACCTCATGCACCGTCGTGACTCCGTCGCGACGGACAATTCGAAAACTCACGAATTTCCATGGCCACTGATGTCATTGTGATCGGAGGTGGACTCAGCGGGCTGAGCACAGCTGTCGACCTTGCCTCGCGCGGATTGTCGGTGCTTGTCCTTGAACGGTCTCAGCATCTCGGGGGACGCGCGTACTCCTTTGCCGACGAACAGACGGGAGAGGAGATCGATAACGGTCAACACCTGATGATGGGCTGCTATCACGAAACGCGATGGCTCCTGCGCACCATCGGTTCCGATCATCTCGCAACGCTCCAGCCAAATCTCCATATCGATTTTCGCCATCCTCAGCGTGGCACAGCTTCCTTGGATTGTCCTTCGTTGCCGGGGCCCTTTCACCTGCTCGCGGGGCTGCTGAAACTCAAAACGCTCTCCTTCACCGACCGGCTCAAACTCCTGAGAATCGGACTCGCGATCCACAAACACTCCGAATCCATTGAACCATCGATTGCGGCGCTCACGGTTCACCAATGGCTCGATTCGCTGGGTCAGCCTGAGGAGAACAAAAAGTATCTGTGGGATATTCTTGCAGTCGGGAGTCTCAACGGCGATCCAAAGGTGGTGTCGGCGCTGCTCTTCTATAGAGTCTTGAGAGCGGCGTTCCTCGGCGGCAAAGAGAATTCTTCTCTTCTGATTCCGAAAGCAGGATTGTCCAGGCTGTTCGACGAACCGGCTCTGCGCTACCTCCAATCGAAAAGAGGGGAAGTCCTGGTCGGATGTGCCGTCGATGAGCTCGTTTCTCAAGGCTCTCGCGTAAAATCTGTCCGTTGTTCTGATGGTTTGAAGCACGAAGCGAAGGCCTTCGTTTGCGCGGTTCCCTGGTACGCTGTATCCAATCTCTTACCGGCGAATGAACCCGCGCGCCGAGCTGCAGAGCGTATGACCGCGTCCGCCATTCTCTCGATAGATCTTTGGTTCGATCGCCCTGTCATGGGCGAGGATTTCGTTGCACTTCTTGATTCACGCGTGCAATGGGTGTTCAACAGATCGAAGATATTCGGCGCATCCTCAGCGTCCGGCCAATGTCTCGCCCTGACCGTCAGCGGTGCTGACGGCCTCATTGACAAAGATGCCCGGGAGCTTGTTGCTCTGGCGGTGGAAGATCTGCGGCGGGTGTTTCCACGAGTCGGGACCGCGACAGTGGTTCACTCGGTTGTTCTCAAGGAAAGGCGAGCGACGTTTTCTCAACGTCCCGACATTGAACCTCTTCGTCCTTCTTCAAGAACCTCCCTGGAGAATCTCTTCCTTGCCGGGGATTGGACAAATACGGGGTATCCTGCCACGATTGAAGGCGCTGTGATGAGCGGAAGGAAGGCTGCTGCACACGTCTCAGAATTTCTGGCCCGGTGAGCGTTGGTTTCGGAGCGCCGAGAGGCTCACACCTATGCTGCCCGACCGGGACGGGGTGTTGGGTTCGTCCAGCTGCTCCAGAGGTGCTCTGACCGAAAGGATCAATGCACAAAGCCCCTTCCTGATTTCTTCCCATTTCCGGCACTTTCCCCAATATACCGGATTTCCCTAAGCGTGTCGCTTCCCGGTTGCTATTTCCGCTGTAAGTTCCTTAGTTTGAATGAGTAAGAACAAATAAGGAATGTCACCAGA
>Ga0182021_10000091_pt1 | contig 78606 bp, 73 predicted proteins | sample 612E3MmetaG_FD_120493 | JGI IMG/M metagenome (GOLD analysis project Ga0182021, IMG submission 120493) | Permafrost microbial communities from Stordalen Mire, Sweden - 612E3M metaG (Illumina Assembly) | ecosystem: Environmental > Terrestrial > Soil > Wetlands > Permafrost | place: Sweden...
ACTCCCGGGCCGGGGACCCGAACCTGCATACCCATGTCGCGATCGCGAACAAGGTCCAGACATTGTCGGGTGAGTGGCTCGCGATCGATGCGCAGGTCCTGTACCGGGCCAAGGTCAGCCTCTCCGAGACGTACACCACCCAGTTGCAGGCACGCCTGACCGACCTGGGGTTGTCGTTCGTGGCGACCGGGCGGGACGGGAAGCGGCCGGTCTATGAGATCGATGGAGTCGACCCGCACCTGATCGCACGCTGGTCGTCACGCCGACACCAGATCACCGCCCGCACCACAGAGCTGGTTGGCCAGTTCCAAGCCGATCACGAGCGACCGCCGACACCGGTCGAGAAGCTCTCCCTGGCCCAACAAGCCACCCTCGACACGAGGCAAGCCAAACACATGCCGCGCAGCGAAGCCGAGCAGCGCTCCACCTGGCGGGTCCAGGCCGAACGGGTACTTGGGCCCGGAGAACTGGGGCGGATGCTCGCCACAGTCCTGTCGCAGCCCAGGCCGGCACCGCTACTGGTCGACGAGAGGTTCGTGGCCCTCGTCGCGGAGCGGGTGATTGCGATCGTCGAGTCCGAGCGATCGTCGTGGACCATCTTCCATGTCCGCTCTGAAACGCTGCGCCAGGTACGGGCGTCCGGCGTCGCCCTCGGCGAGAGCGATCAGGCGGTTGATCGGATCGTGGCGCACGCCCTGTCGCCGCAATGGTCGATGCCGATCACCACCCACCGAACGATGCCGGCCGAGCCAGCCGCACTACGGCGTCGCGATGGCCAGTCGGTCTACGCGACACCGGCCGCGACCCAGTACACGTCGCAGCGGATCCTGTGGGCCGAACAACGGTTGATCGACACCGCCGGCCGAACCGGCGGACGGACCGTGGATGCGAACTCGGTCACGTTCGCGCTGCTGCAGTCGATGGCCAACCACGAACCCTTGAACCTGGACCAGCAGCTCCTGGTCCAAGAGATGGCGACCTCCGGACGCCAGCTCCAGCTCGCGATCGCCCCCGCCGGGACCGGGAAGACCACCGCCATGCGCGCGCTCGCCACCGCCTGGACGTCCAGCGGCGGCAACGTTCTCGGCCTGGCACCCTCCGCCACGGCCGCAGAAGAGCTTCGGTCCCATCTGCAGGACGGCACCACCAGGGTCGTGGCCGACAACCTGGCGAAGCTGGTGTGGGCGATCGGGCACGAGGAACCCCTCGCCGACGTCGTCGGCCTCGAGACGTTGGTGATTATCGACGAGGCCGGAATGGCCGACACCCTCACCTTGGACCGGGTCGTGACATGGTGTCTCGACCAAGGCGCGATCGTCAGGTTGATCGGCGACGACCAACAGCTCGGCGCGATCGGCGCCGGCGGCGTGCTCCGCGACATCGCCGCCACCCACGGCGCCCTACGGCTCGACACCGTGATGCGCTTCACCGACCCCGCCGAAGCCGCCGCCACCCTCGCCCTCCGGGCCGGCGACAGTGGTGCGCTCGGGTACTACCTCGACCACGACCGGATCCACGTCGTCGACCCAGACACCGCCACCACCAGCCTCCTCACCGCCTGGTCCGCCGACCGAGCCAAAGGACTCGACGCGCTCATGCTCGCCCCCACCCGCAACCAAGTCGCCGACCTCAACCACGCCGCCCGCACCACCCGCCTCAACGGCACTCTGCCGCGTCGGGAGATGATCCTGGCCGACGGCAACGCCGCCAGTGACGGTGATGTGGTGATCACCCGACGCAACAACCGCAGACTCACTACCAGCTCCACCGCGTGGGTCCGCAACGGCGACCGCTGGACCATCACCCACGTCCACCCCGACGGCGCCCTCGACGTCCAGCACCTCAAGACCCACGCCCAGATCACGCTGCCCGCCGACTACGTCACCAGCTCGGTCGAACTCGGCTACGCCACCACCATCCACGCTGCCCAAGGCGTCACCGCCGACACCTGCCACGGACTACTGACCGGCGCGGAGTCGCGCCAGGTCGCCTACACCATGCTCAGCCGCGGCCGGATCGGCAACCACGCCTGGGTCCAGGTCAGCGACGTCGACCAGCACACCGCCCCGGCCGCGCAGCCCCTGCTCCAGCCGTTCACCGCCACCCAACTCCTCGAGCAGGTGATCGGACGCGACGACGCACCCATTTCGGCCACCACCATGCGCGTACAGGCCGACGATCCTGTCCGGCTCCTCGGGCCGGCCGTCGACTGCTACCTCGACGCCGTCAGCTTCGCCGCCGACCACCACGTCAGCCAGGTCACCAAAGACACCATCGACAAGACAGCTCAGCGGCTGGGCCTCACGCAAGCCGACGCCTGGCCCACCCTGCGCAGCCACCTGTTGCTAGTCGCCGCCAACGGCTACGACCCCAACGGGATCCTCAAGCTCACCATGCGGTTCGGAAACCTGGACACCGCCCGAGACCCCGCAGCAGTCATCGACCACCGCCTCGACCTCACCAAGGCCAACACCCACAGCCCCGGGCCACTGCCCTGGCTCCCCGGCATCCCCACCCAACTCCTCACCCACCCCGACTGGGGGCCCTACCTCAAGAGCCGACACGCGCTCACCCAGGACCTCGCCTCCCAGACCCTCGACGCCGTCACCGACCAGACACCCCGCTGGGCACGCGACCTGCCCGGCCTCGACCCCACCCTGGTCGACGACATCCGACTCTGGCGCGCCGCCCACAACACCCCCGACACCGACCTACGCCCCACCGGACCCATCCGCTGGGCAACCCCCGAACGCCGAGCCCAACGCCACCTCGACCACAGACTCGAGCTCGTCGAAACCAGCATCCAGGAATGGACCCCACGCATCATGGAGACAGTCCCTACCCTCGCCGGCGACCCACGACTCCCCGCCCTCGCCGCCCAACTTGCCAACCTCGACCACAACGGCCACGACGCCCGACGGATCCTGCGCACGGCCGCCCGCGGTGGGCCGTTGCCCGACGACCACCCCGCCGACGCCCTCAGCTACCGCATCACCCACATCGCCGAACTCCCAGCACCACCCATCCCCTGGGAAAGCTACGACGCACCCAAGAAGAAGACGCGTCCCGAACACTACGAATCACCATCCATGCGCCCCCCCGACCGCGGCCCCACCATCGGCTTCTGACAGTCACATCCCGACCCTGAAAGGAACCGCCATGACCCTCAGCACCCCCCGTCCAGCATCGAACACACCCGACCCCGAATGGCTGTCACTACAGAAGGCCGCCCTCATCTACGACATCAGCGTCGACACCCTCCGCCGCCACATCGCCAGCGGCAGACTCCCCGCCTCCCGGTTCGGCGCACGGCTCATCCGCGTAAGGATCGCCGACCTCGAGCAGCTGTACCGACCGGTCGCCCCGATCCGGCCAACGCTTCGGAGGGCCTGGTGAGGTACCAGCCGACAACCAGTTGGCGATTCAGCCATGCGAACCACCATTCATGGCGGGCGTCGGCAGCCCCTCGACCTCGCATGGCCGGCGCACTCCTCGCATCACGCTTCTGCATCCCGCTCAGTCGTATTCGCATCGAGGACTCAGCAGAGCCTGTTGTCCGGTTCGCGATCGGCGGACGGGCTCTCAGCGCGGCGGCGCGCGGTGAAGACCTGGATATGCCGACCCGGTCTATCGGCGCCAAGCACGAACGCGCCGGAGGTGACAACACTTTACTGATTTCGGTAAAGTGTTGTCCGTGACATTGAGGGACGAGTTGTGGAACATCGCCGTGGACCAGTATGGCTACGTCACCGCTGCGGACGCGCGCCAGTTGGGCGCCCCGGTCGTCGAACTCGGCAAACTGGCCACCCGAGGGAAGTTGCAGCGTGTGGCCTATGGGCTCTACCGCTTCCCCGAGTGGCCCGCAGGCACCCGGGATCACCTGATGGAGGCCGTCTTGTGGACACGTGATCCTGAGGCCGCACTGAGCCACGACACCGCACTCGACGTCTACGAACTGTCCGACATTAACCCCGGCCGAATCCATGTCACTGTGCCTCGCAGGTCCGGGCCCTTGCGCCGTCGGCACACTCCAGCGGCGTACGCCGTCCACTACGAAGCCTTGACACCAGCGCAACGTGGCTACTGGGAGCAGATCCCGACTGTGACCGTGCCGACGGCGATCGACCAGTGCATCGCCTCCGGCGTGCGACCGGACCTGATTCGGCAGGCTATTGACGCAGCCCGGGCGCAGGGCCTGATCGACCCCAAGACTGCCGCCCGCCAGCGGTCCGAACTGGCCGGCGAACCACGATGACAGCCGATTTGCCTGACAGGCAGCGAACTCCTGTCTCGGCGCGGGCGCTCAACATGTGGCTGCGGGATGCCCAAACCAGGACCGGTGTCGGCGAGAAGCGGATTGGCTGGCTGCTCGCCTCAACCGTCGCCGTCGCCGCTCTGCAACGGGCTCTCGGGGATGACGAGGAGCCCCTGTTCCTGCTCAAAGGCGGTCTGTTCATGGAGTTTCACCTCGGTCTTGATGCTCGCGTCACGAAGGACGTCGACGCCCTGTTTCGAGGCGGGGTGGAGCGATTCGAGTCCGCCCTGGACGCCGCGATCTCCGAGCCGTGGGGGCCATTCACACTCCAGCGCACGGCCATCGAGGAGATCACGGGCGCCCGCCCGCTCGCGAAGCCTCGGCGGTTCGATCTCAAGCTGCTCATCAAGGGCACCGTATGGAGACGCATCAAGGTCGAGATCTCCTTCCCCGAGGGCCACATCGCCGACGGCCTCGAATCGGTCCCCACACCGAGGGCCGGGTTCTTCGGCATCACGACCCCCGACCACCTCTCCGGTATCGCCATGGCCTACCAGGTCGCACAGAAACTCCACGCCTGCACTGACCCGGACGACCCTCCGGAGTTCCTCAACGACAGGGTGCGGGACGTCGTGGATCTGCTGCTGATTCGGGACCGCTTCTACGGCGGCCAGGCCGCGATCGACGTGAGGGCGGCGTGCGTCGACGTGTTCAACGCCCGTGCGACGGAGGCCTCGGAGGTCGGCCAGCCGGTTCGCCGTTGGCCCCCGGTGCTCGCTGTTCCGAACGAGGAGTGGGTCCGGGCTTATCCGGCCCTCGCCGAATCCGTCGACATTTCCCTCACGCTCGACCAGGCAGTCTCGGCACTGAACGACTGGATCCTCTCGATGGAGCGGCTCGGTCCATAGGCGGAGTCAGCAACCCGAACACGAACTACGACCCGGTCGAGACCGACGGAGTACGCGTTCATCTCAGTCCCGGCCATCGTCGGTGAGAGCTGGGGTGAGCGAGGGTGCTGCAAGCAGCGCCATGCGCTCCGCGATGATCCGGTCGCGGCCCTCGGCCACGTGCTGGTACACAAGCGCGGCCTTGGCCGTCGAGTGACCCATGCGCGTCATGAGTTCCGCGAGCGTGGCGCCCGCTTGAGCGGCCATCGTGGCAGCGCTGTGCCTCAGGTCGTGGAACCGCAGGTCCGGGCGGCCGGCCACCCGGCGAGCGCGGTGGTAGGTCTTGCTGAGGGTGTTCACGTGCAGGTGCCCCGTACGAGCCGCGTTCGGGAACAGCAGTCCGTCCGGGCCGGGCATGGCATGTTCGGCGAGGTGGCGCCTCAGGGCCGGACCCAGGTTGGGTGGGAGCGCGATGGTCCGGACTCCCGCGCGGGACTTGGGGGTGCCGACCGTCGGCCGACCCTTGCGCCAGACCACTGCGCGTTCGACCCTGACGGTCATCGAGGCCAGGTCGAGATCGTTGCGACGCAGTTCGCTCACTTCGCCCCAGCGCAGCCCGCACCACGCCGCAAGCAGGATGAGCGCCCGGTACTTCTCGGGCATGTTCTCCACGATCGTGGCGATCTGTTCCGGGGAGGCCGGCCTGGGCTCGAAGCTCCGACGCACAATGGCGGGGTGTTCGACCTTGCACGGCGACTCCGAGATCAGCGCGCGTCGCCCCGTGCTCGCGCTGCGCATGATGCTCGACAGCAGGGCATAGGAGTGGCTGCGGCGGGTAGGGGCGGCTGGCAGAAGGGACACGTACCAGTCGTCGATGTCGTCCGCGGTGATGTCGGCCAGCCTCTTCTCGCCGAGGATGGGGTAGATCTGCCTCTCCAGCAGGGCGTTGTACAGGTCCATGGTTCGCGGCTTCAGCGGTTGCCCGTCGCGGGTACGGCGGTTCTCGATCCACGCCTCCGCGTACTCACGCAAGGTCGGTGTGACGACATCCTGGGGGTCTGGCGGACGCCAGCGGTGCTCCTCCATCTCGGCCCGCCGCATCGACAACCAGGCATCCGCATCACGCTTCGTGTCAAAGGTCACCGGAGCCAGGTGCCGCATCTCATCGTCGCCGACATAGCTGGCCTGATAGCGTCCCGAGCGCTGACGAGCGACCTTCCCGAACGCACGCCGACGGCGAGTGGGCTTGGCTCCACCAGATGGGCGGGTCGCCGACCCAGTGCGCGACGGAGCTTGGGCCGAAACCCCGGCCGGTCGAATGTCCGTCATCCTGTCACCCTCGATCTGCATCCCAACTGCATCCTAACGCATCCAAATTTGGGCCCGTTTGTGCCTAGTTCTGCCACGAAGGGCGGACAGACAGAGTGACCGTTTCCCCTAGTCAAACGAGTAACGAGCGTTGTGAGAGAGTGACGCTAGAACCCCTAGGGTTGCAGTTCAAATCCTGTCACCCCGACCAGCGGGAAAGCCGCTCTGACAAGGGATGATGTCCCGAGTCAGAGCGGCTTTCAGCATTTCGTGCCCGACTGTGCCCTAACGAACGCACGCGTGTGCCCGCGAGTCCGCACTCGGTGGGTCCTCAACAGCGCGCGGCACTCCCCCAGCGATGTCTGGGGACCCGGCGATTGGCCGCTGCAGCCGCGAACACGCAGGGTCGGCGGCCGCGACCGCTGCTGGCTGACTGCGGCTAGATGCGGACGTGTGAGGTCTGTCGCCGCCGGGACACTCCGGGCTCGATCCCTGGGTCCTACGATTCGGCCGAGGAGGCAGTTGATGCATGAGCAGGTGGCCGCTCTCGCCGCCGGCCGACGCCATTCCGTCTGTCGCCGCTCGGATGGTTCGGTCCGGGCGGTAGGCAATGGCGCCGCTGGCGAGTGCAAGGTTCTCGGCTGGACCGACATCGTCGCGGTGGCGGCGGGCAACGTTCACGCTGCGACGAACACCGGCAAGTCGCACACCGTCGGACTTCGCTCGGATGGAACCGTCCTGGCAGTGGGCTGGGATGGTGACGGTCAGTGCCAACTGATGGCGTGGCGTCAGGTCACGACCATCGCCGCGGGCTGGCGACGCACCGTCGGACTCCGTGCGGATGGCACCGTGCTGGCCGTTGGTAGAACCACTGAACGAGCATGCGAGGTTGGTACATGGCGAGAGGTGGTCGCGATCGCCGCCGGTGACTGGCATACGGTCGGCGTCAGGGCGGACGGCACGGCAATTGCCGCTGGCATCAATCGCCGCGGCCAGTGCGACGTCGGCGACTGGCGAGGGTTGGCAACTGTCGCCGCGGGCTGTGTGCACACCGTCGGCCTCACGAAGAGCGGCTCCGTCGTGGCGGCCGGACGTCGGACTTCGCCGGAGTGCGATGTGGCCGGATGGCTCGATGTCGTCGCCGTGAGCGCGGGCAGTTACCACACCGTGGGGATCAGGGCGGACGGTCGGGTCTATGCGGCGGGGGACAACGGCTACGGGCAGTGCGACGTGAGCCACTGGCGAGACATAGTGGCGATCGCGGCGGGTTCCACTCACACGCTCGGCCTGCGCGCCGACGGCACTGTCACGGCAACCGGGAACAACACGGATGGCCAATGCGAAATCGAAGGCTTCTTGTGAGCCGACGTTCATCCGCTGCTCAGCGAGTTCCACGGCCGTCTGAGCCGGGCCACATCCTGTAGCCAGACAATGTCGCAAGCCCGTTCACCAACGAGCATCTCGTAAAGCCCAGTCAGCTAGACGGTGCCTCCCGGTTCCCATGACCTTCGGTCGTGGGATGCGTATCGGCAGGCCCGAACCGCGCCAGGTGCGGCAGAGTGCGTTCAGCGGGTGCTCAGTTAGCGTGATTTCGCTGCAGGGCGGGTCCCAAGGACCTTGGTGAGGATCCACGCGCCCGTCAGGCAGGCGATGCTGGCCAGCCAACCCAGCCCGACGAGGATCATCGTTTGGGTATCTCGATCCTCGAAGGGCGTCAGGGATTGACCTCCTACCACCACCCGCCCGTCGCTTCCTGCCCGGGCGACCACGGCGAACCGCAAACCGGCTGCCGGCTGCCACGTGACCTTGTCCTGCCCGTGCAGACGGGCCGTCGTCAGAACGCCAGCGGGCACCACTGGCAGAGCACCGTTGCGCACGACAGCCCCCGACACGGGGGCGTTGTCCACGCCGTACACGACGACAAAGGGACCACTGTCCGCGGTCAACTCGACCCGCTGCTCTGACAGAGCCCCCGATCCCGCCGCCAGCAGCTGGACCTCGCGGGCCGCGACAGCGGCGGGCTCGGTGTTCGCCGACGCACGCACGCTCTGCTGCGCCACCACGTAGACGGTCCCGAAGATCCCCGTCACAAGGACGAACCCAAGTACCCACACAATCGTTCTGCTCACGAGCGCATTATCGCCGCACAGCCTGCGCGTCCGGGGCTGCACCCCTATGACTCAGTCGCTCGAGTGCCGACGCAGCACAACGTTACGAAGCTGGCGCCTCTCCGGATCGAATCGGTAGTCGTGGAGAATCCATGACCCGATCGAGTCGTCGCTTGGATCCACCCCAGGCACCCGACAACCAACCATCCGTGGGATGTGGGTATGAAGTTGGACCGCCGAAGTTGCGCTCATTTCTAGGGACTCGGCGCCTGGAAAACGTCAAACCGCCGAAGTTGCGGTTATCAAGCCGTTTCGAGGTCACATCAGGGCAACTTCGGACGTTCGCCCGTCTCAAGGACAGTAGAAGCTATGTATCAGCGCAACTTCGGCGGTTCAAGCATGGATAGGCCCTTGTGCGGCCGAGACGACTGCCGCACATCGGCTGGTCACGACGTTGGGCGAGGAGATGGACCTCCGCGTTGTGGCCGCGCTTGGCGAGTTTCGCGTCGCAGGAATACAGCGGCGCCTGAAGGACCTGTGCCAAGGCGAGGTAGCTGGTGAACTGATGACGAAGTTCCCAGATCCGCTCGGAGAACGGGGCTGTCTCATGACGGGTGATCGTAAACGCGAAGTGATCCAACCGTGCCTGGTCGGCCGCCAGGGCCTCCAGCTTGCCCGCACGGAGCAGCCTTCGAAGAACCGACAAGAGCCTGTCGAGCCCGAGCAACTCGCGGCGGAGACTCAGCGGCGCTAGATGCTCCTCGAGTTCTCGAGCGAAGCGCTGGAGCTTGGCTGCGGCCCTCGCCGGCGTCAACGCCGGGCCAAGATTGAAACCTGGCGTGATCGAACCAGCCGTCCGCTCCTTGAGGGATCATGGATCCATGCGAGGGCGAAGGATCGCGTTGGCGACGGGCGTGGCAGTTCTGTGCGTGGCATCCGTGATCGTGTTCCTCTTCTTCGACGGCCGCTCGCACTCGAACAGCGACACGATCCGGCCGTTCGTCATCACGATGGGTCCCGCGTGGCTCCTGTTCGCCGTTGCCTGGCGGCTCACCGCCAAGCCGCGCAAGTGACGTCAGTCCGCAGCCACCCTCGTACATCCATCGCAGATCCCCAGGACTGCTAAGCGGGGAGCACGTAGAAGTAGATCAGCAGGTAGTGCAGGAGCGCGGCGACGACGACCAGGACGTGCCACAGCTCGTGGAAGCCGAAGAAGCCGGGCCGCGGGTTGGGTTTCTCGATCACGTAGATCACGAAGCCCACGGTGTACGCGACGCCGCCGGCAGCCATGAGGACGATCGCTGCCATCGGCACGTTCGATGCCACGCCAGCGAGCAGCACAGCGCTCCAGCCGAGTGCGATGTAGATGGTGTTGGTGATGTACTTCGGCACCCGCGTCCACACCGACCGCAGCACGATGCCGAGTACGGCGATCGTCCACACCCCACCGAGGACCGTCCAGCCGTAGACGTTGCGGAACAGCACCAGCACGAGCGGCGTGGCCGTGCCCGCGATCAGGAAGAACACCGAGTCGTAGTCGATCGTCCTCAGGATCTCGTTCACGCGTGGGCCGCGGTCGATGCCGTGGTGAAGCGCGCTGGCGGTGAACAGGGTGATCAGCGACAGCCCGTACACGCTGAGCGCGACGATCTTCCACGGGTTGCCCTGCACGCTCGCCTGCGCAACCAGAAGACCGGTACCGACCACCGCGAACAGTGCGGCGGCAAGGTGGGATGCGGTGTTGAACCGCTCATCGGTGACATGGATGCTGCCATCCCTGCTTCTCGGTACAGACTCCATCGCACGCCTCACCCCTCTTCGACAACAGTAGAGGTCGGCCCGACGGCGGGCAGAAGGTGTACCGCGATGTTCGGGCCAGTCACGTACGAGTTCGCGCGCTCCTCGATCGCCTGGTCCTCGGCTGTGAGCCGCACCTCATGCTGGTGCAGGTGCTCCGACCAGGACGCGACGGTGAAGATTTCCACGTACGTGTCGGCGCGCTCGCCCATTCTGTACAGCTCCCAGCGCGTCGCGCCGCTGCGGGCACGCGAGCGCCGCATCTCCTCCATCGCGAGCAGCCACTCGGACACGTTCTCCTGCGGTACGACGTAGTCGATCATCACCTGTACGGGTCCGGCGTCGGGCTCCGGCTCCTCGAGCAACCGCGCCTCGGCCCAGTACGACACCGGCCGCCGATCGAGATGCCCGCTCTCGGAGAAGCGCCAGAAGAAGCCGATGACCCCGCCGACGACCACGAGCGCGGAGGCGATCCACACCGCGGCCGCGAGGCTGACATGCTGCGCGATGAGCCCCCAGATCGGTGACGCGACCGCCTGTGCGGCCGTGAACGTCGTCATGTACACGGCGACCGCACGAGCCCGTACCCAGCTCGGCAGGTACATCTGCAGCTCCGCGTTGAGCGTGGCCGCGGTCGCGGTCCACCCGAAGCCGAGCACGAACAGCAACGGCAGCGCCGGTACGAGTCCGGGGACGACCATCGTGAGCGCGAACGCGATCCCGTACACGACGCCGGTGACGCTGAGCACGAGCTTCGCGGACACGTGCCGGCTGATCCGGCCCATGCTGAACGCGGCGACGATGGCGCCGACGCCCAGAGCGGTGAAGAGGAGCCCGTACCCGTCGGCCGCCAGCCCCAGCTTCCGGTTGGCGATCAGCGGCAGCAACGCCCACATCGCGGTCGCCGGCGCCGCGAAGACCGCCAGCCGGATCAGGATCAGCCGTACGACCGGCTCGTTGCGAACGTAGCGGCCGCCCGTACGGAGCGCGGGGAGGAACCGCTCGCGCACCCGGGCCTGGACCTGGGGAGGCCGGCGCCACCGTACGAGCGCGACGATCAGGAACAGCGTGCAGGCGGCGTTGATCGCGAACACCGGCGGCACACCCCACACGGCGATCACCCCACCGGCGATCGCAGGGCCGATCGCACGGGACACGTTGACGCTGACCATGTCGAGGCGGATGGCCGCGGCGATCTGGGTGCGCGGTACGAGCTCGGTGATCATCGGCTGCCACGTGGACACCTGCATCGCCATCCCCACACCGATCGCGAACGTGAACGCGAGCAGCAGCAGGGGCGGCACAAGACCGAGGCCAGTCAGCACGGACAACAACGTGGCCGCCACCGCGAAGTACAGCTGTACCCAGATCAGCAGCCGCCGGCGGTCGAAGGCGTCGGACAACACGCCTGCGGCGAGGGAGAACAGCACCATCGGCAGGGTGCCTGCCGTCTGTACGAGGCTCACGATCGTCGCCGCGTTCGGGTCACTGATGAACAGCCACTGAGCGCCCACGTTCTGGGCCCAGAACCCGACGCTGCTCATCACGACGCCCAGCCACAACCACCCGAAGCCAGGCGTACGGAACGGGGCCAGGGGTCCCGACGCCGCAGCCTTCTCGCCTGTGAGGGCGGATACCGGCTCCGCGGCGCTGTCGTGGCTCACGAGAGGGAAGGTATCGCGATTCTTCGGCGGCTACTCCGCCACCGCCACGAGGTTCGACGCCGGAGCCGTGGCCCAGCTCGCCAGCATGCTGAAAGCCTCGGCCGAGGGGCTGGCTGGTTCGGCGACGTAGGCGTTGAGACGCAGTCCGGGGTCTGCGGTGAGTGCCATGGACTCGTACGACAACGTCATCTCACCCACGAGGGGGTGGTGGAAGCGCTTGAGGCCGGTGCGGTGCTGGCGCACATCGTGTGCCGCCCACAGCGTCCGGAACAGCTCGCTGCGGGTCGAGAGCTCCCCCACCAGCGCCGTGAGGCCCTGGTCGTACGGGTTCTCTCCGGCCAGCGTGCGCAGCAGCGCGGCCGACTCGCCCGCGACCTTCGGCCACTCGATGAAGAAGTCCTGCGACCGGGGGTCGAGGAACACGAAGCGGGCGACATTTGGTTTGCCTGGCATTTCGAAGACCGGTGCGTACAGCGCGCGTCCCAGCGTATTGGTGGCCAGGATGTCGATGCGCGCGTTGCGCACGTACGCGGCCGTGCCGCTCATCGAGTCGAGCAGCCACTGCACAGGCGGACGCACCGTGGGACGCGTCTGGCGCCCTGCCCCTGAGGGCCCCGTGGCGGCCGTGCGGGCCAGATCGTGCAGATGCGCCCGCTCCGCCTCGTCGAGCTGGAGGGCGTTGGCGACGGCGTCGAGCACGGACTGCGATGCTCCGCCGAGATTGCCTCGCTCAAGGCGTACGTAGTACTCGACGCTCACACCCGCGAGGAGCGCGACCTCTTCCCGGCGCAGGCCCTTCACCCGACGGTTCCCTCCCCATGCCGGCAGGCCGGCATCTTCTGGAGAGAGACGGGAACGGCGTGAGCGAAGGAACTCCGCGGCATCCTTCCTGACATCCATGCGTCGAACCTACCTACGCGGTCCGGAAGATGACAGGCACTGCCGATACCCCGCTCAGCAGGTCAGGTCTTCTTCTTCGTCGCTGTCGCGGTCGCCTTGGCCGTCACCGACGGCGCTGGCGGCGTGTAGCCGTACTCGGTCGTCGGGTGGGCCGCCACGAACGCGGCCATCGTGTCGTTCTGCAGCGCCTTCCCGAGCGCCGTCACGCCGGGAACGTCGACCACGTCGATCGACTGGCCGTCCGCACTCGTGCCGAAACCGGTGATCGGAGCCATCACCATGTGGATCTGGCTCGAGCTGGTGATCCCCGTCATGGACAAGGCGAGCGAGAAGATCACGCTGTTGGTCATGCCGGGGTCCACGGTCACGTACTTGCCGACCGTATCCAGGACCGAGGTCAGCTTCGCGGGATTCGCCAGCACGTCGGGGGTCGCTATCTTCAGCGCGAGTGCCTTGATGAACGCGCGCTGGCGCAGGGTCCGGTCCAGGTCACCGTTCGGCAGGTTGTGGCGCTCCCGCACATACGCGAGCGCCATGTTCCCGTCGGTGAGCACCAACGGACCCTTGGTCATGAAGTTGTACTTGACGCCGTTCTGGTCGGGCAGGATCTCCGTGGACGCCACAGGGTTGTCGACCGTGACCCCACCCACGGTGTCGACGAGCTGGATGAAGCTGGAGAAGTCGGTGACCACGACGTGGTCGATGCGCGTACCGGTGAGGGCCTCGATCGTCGACACCGCCAAGGCAGAACCACCGAACGAGTAACCGGCGTTGATCTTGTTCTTTCCATAGCCGGGGACCGTCACCCACATGTCGCGCGGGAACGAGACCAGATAGACCGACTTCCGGTCGGCCGAGATGTGAAGAATGATGAAGGTGTCGCTGCGGCCCTGGTCAGTGCCCCGACTGTCACTGCCGATCAGCAGGATGTTCAACGCCGTGTACGTCTGGTTGGCTGTGGGAGAAGCCGACGGCGGACGGCTCCCTGTCGGCATGAGCGACGAGTTCCGGGAGATGCTCGACACCGAGTTGTTCACCTTGGCCCCGAAGTAGCCCACCGCCGCAGCGGTCATGGCGAACAGCACGGCTATCGTGATGATGGCGATGCGGCCCCAGCGGATGCCTTTGCGAGCAGGGCCCTCATGGGCGCGGCGTGGGCCACCAAGAGGCTCCGTGCCCTCAGGTTCGGAGTTCGGACCGAACGCTGAGGAGTACTCGGAGTCGGGTGGTAACTCGTCCGACATCGCTGCTCCCATCGCCAAAAACCAACACTCAGACAATTCACCCGAGCGTTCAACCTACGGCCACATGGCTATGCGTTGGCTGTGATAGGCCAATGACTGGGGTGCGAGCCAGGGTTGCCGCGTGGATCCGGAACAGTCACGTTCCAGTCTCCAGAGTACCGGACGGGCGAGATAGAGCCGATTCGTAGTCAGGAGCGTGCACGGGCGTGGGCGTAGCCCGGAACCGTGGCATGGCTCCGGGCTACGGTCTCGCAGGAACTTCAGTCGAGAAGATCCGCGTACAGCGGAGTCGACAGATAGCGCTCGCCCCACGACGGAATGATGACGACGATCGTCTTGCCGGCGTTGGCCGGATCAGCAGCCAGTTCACCGGCCGCCCGCAGCGCAGCACCGGACGAGATCCCGACCAGCAGGCCCTCCTCCTTGGCGGCGCGTCGGGCCCACACCAACGCGTCATCCGAGGTCACCTTGATGATCTGGTCGATCAGACTGGTGTCGAGGATCTCCGGGATGAAGCCGGGGCTGATGCCCTGGATCTTGTGCGGACCCTTGGGCTCGCCCGACAGCACCGCCGACTCGGCTGACTCGACCGCGACCACAGTGACGCCCGGACGACGCTCCTTGAGCACCTGCCCCACACCGGTGATCGTCCCGCCCGTACCCACGCCGGACACGAAGAAGTCGATCTGGCCCTCGGTGTCGGCCCAGATCTCCTCTGCGGTGGTCTCCTTGTGGATCGCCACGTTCGCCGGGTTGCTGAACTGGCTGGCCAGGACGGCGCCCGGCGTGTTCGCCGCGATCTCCTTCGCGCGGGCGTTCGCGCCCGGGATACCGTCGGCCGCTGGTGTGAGTACGAGCTCCGCGCCGAAGGCCCGCAGCAACGCCCGGCGCTCCTTCGAGAAGCTCTCCGGCAGCACGATGATCGACTTGTAGCCGCGTGCGGCAGCGACCCACGCGAGCGCGATGCCGGTGTTGCCGGACGTGCCCTCGACGATCGTGCCGCCGGGCTTCAGCGTGCCGTCGGCCTCGGCCGCGTTGATGATCGAGACGCCGATCCGGTCCTTCACCGAAGCGGCCGGGTTGTAGTACTCGAGCTTCGCCAGAACTATGGCCTGCGAGTCCCCGTACAGGCGGTTGATCTTGACGAGCGGGGTGCGGCCGATGAGAGCGGTCGCGTCCTGGTAATAGGCCATGGAGAGAATTCCTTCTGTGTCAGGGATACATGTCGTACGGGTCGTAGGCATGTCGTGTGAATGAGGTGTGTCGTGTGAATGAGGTGGGTCGTCGAGCTCAGGCGGCAGCCCTGCCGGCCACCCCCTCGAGCGCCTCGCGCACGTCCGGGGCGCGAGCGGCACCGACGATCCGGTGCCGTACCACCCCCGCCCGATCGAGCAGGAGGACGGTGGGCGTCCGCGTGATCCCGTACCGCTCGACGAGGTCCAGCCGCGACTCGGCGTCGACATCGACGTGGACGACGCCCGCATCCTCGGCGGAGATCGCTGAGAGCACCCGGTGGGTGACCCGGCACGGCGCGCAGACGGACGATGAGAACTGGACGAACGTCGCGTCCGTGCCGAGCCCGACGCCGAGCTGATCAGCGTCCAGCCGTACGGACTCGTCGCTGGCCGCCCGCGGACGACCGTCGGTGCGGCGTCTGTACACGCCGAACGCGAGGGCCAGCGCTGTCGCCGCCAGGACCACGTACAGCCCGGTCACGCTCAGGCCTCCGAGCCGAGGGAGGCGAGCGGCCGACCGGCGAGGCGGCGGCCGAGAAGATAGACCTCGCACCCGAGGCAGAAGTCGAAGACGGCGTTGAGGAGGGCTGCGATGAGCGCGACGCCGACCGCCACGTAGAAGAGGACGGGCGCCCAGACGAGCCCCGCGAGGCCTGCCAGGGCGAAGATCAGCCCGACCGTCTGCGCGAAGCGTGGTGGACGCGGATCCTCCCATTCCGTGGGAGAAGAGAGCCTGGGCCGTACGAGGCTGCGGTAGAGGATCCCGTACGGCTGGACGCTGAGCCCTACGAGCGAGCCGAGGGCGAACGCGGCGGTCTGGAGAATCAGGAGCACGAGCGCCGGCGCACCGGGCCCGAGGATGAGCGTGATCGCGAGCACCACGGACGTGATCGCGGCGCCGAAGCGTGGCCCACGGGGGTCGATCGGCGTGGGAGGGACTGATGACATGTCGGTTCCTGTGGTCGTTGGGTCGGAGGACTCAGGCGACAACACACCCCGCGGCAGCGGTCGGTACGAAACCAGGTGGAGGACTGCCGCGGCGAAGCTGTCGCGGGACAGTCGGGTCGTGTTGTCAGCGAACGCGACAACAACACATGGCGGAGCGCATGCAGCCGAACACGGCCGCAGATGATTGAGCGCTCAACATGACGCGGACACTAGCACGGGACCCTTCGACCCTCCCAGTCGTTGTCTCGGCTGCTGGGCGTGAGCCGTCCGGACACGCGTTTTCATGAGGATGTCCCGCTCAGGGTCCTCATCTTCGCGACCCGTCTGAGCGTCCGCAGTTATCGTGACTTTCAACGATGACAGGTGTCGTGGTGGCTGCCGAGGAGGCAGCGCGCGTACCTGGTGGCCTGGGGGGGACGACAGCGTGAAGGTCCTTCTGGCGCGGCCACGTCCCGATTCGAGGTCGGTGAACGTGCAGCGCTTCATGATCCCTGAGCCTCTCGAGCTGGAGATCCTCGCCGCCCACCTGCAGAAGCTCGGCCATGACGTGGACGTCGTGGATCTCGTCCTCGAGCGCCGGCGGCTGCGATGGTTCGTCACTCAGCAGCACTACGACCTGGTCGGACTGACCGGCTACATCAACCACGTCCAAGTGATCAAGCAGCTCGCGCGCGACGTGAAGCGGGTCTCTCCCCAGACGCAGGTCGTCGTGGGAGGGATCCACGCCGAGGCCGTACCGACCGACTTCATCGACCCGTCGATCGACCACATCGTGTGGGCCAACGGAGCGATGACCATCGGGGAGCTCGCATCCGGCATCTCCGCCGCCGAGGCCGCCTGCCTGCCGGGCGTGTGGGGCTCCGGCAAGGCCAAACCAGCCGCAGACCACCCCCGCGGGCTGCTGCCGGACCGTACGATCACGGCCAAGTACAGGAGCAGGTACACCTACATCCATCACGAGCGCAGCGCGACGCTGCACACCTCGTACGGATGCGTGGCGCCCTCCGGGACCGGCCGCCCCTCGGACCGTAGGTGCTGGGAGCGTGATCTGGACGAGGTCATGGACGATCTCCAGGCCATCGACGAAGCACACGTCTTCATCGTCGATGACGACTTCCTCTCCAGGTCGTCCGGGGTCAAGGCGTTCTGCGACGCGTTGGATGCGCGGGGCATCTCCAAGCGGTTCATCGCGTACGCGCGGCCCGAATACGTCGGCGACCATCCCGACGACATCCGCTTGCTCGCAGAGCACGGTTTCGAAGGGCTCTTCCTCAGGCTGCGGCCCTTCCCCACGTCCCAGCTGGACGAGGAGGATCGCACGTCGATCGACCAGGCCAAGAAGGCCGTACGCGTGCTGGAGGCGGCCGGCGTCCAGTGCTATTCGGATCTGTTCACGGGGATGGACTGGGCCCGCGCGGACTTCGACCACCTCATCGACTTCCTCAACCAGCTCGAGTACCCGATGGTGAACATCCAGCCGAGCACCCCGTTGCCGGGCACGCCGGAGTTCGCCGCCGACCACCACCGGCTCAGCCTGGCGCGGGACCGCGCCGAGCGATGGGACCACGCCCATCTGGCGTTCCAGCCCACCGAGCTCGGCCCCCGCGCGTACTACTGGAACCTGTTGCGGGCGCACTACAAGACCTCAGCCACTCCTGGGCGGCGGCGCTACATCAAGGACCGGTACGGGGACGAGGTCTATCGACGGATGCTTCGCGGCTCGATGGGTAACACGTGGCAGTACGTCAAGCTCATGGTCCGTCCTGGCTGAGGGTCACGCAGGATTCGCGGGCACCGTCTGAGCCATCAGAGCCCGTCATCCGACTCGGACGGCGGCAGCGCCCGGCGAGGGGCGGTGCGCTCCCAGGCCTCCTCGTCCTCGCCCGACGTGGGCTCCGACTCCGACGCGGCAACCGGCGCCGGGGCGACGGGCTTGTACACAGTCGTGGCAGGGGGAGCCGCGGGCGCGACCCATGGACCTGCGTCGCGGGCTGGAGCTCTTCGCGGGAGTGCGTCGTCGTCGTCGTCGTCAGGGGGTGCGTACGCGTACCGACCGGGATGCGGCTCGGTGCCCACGCCTGCGCCCGATCGCCAGGAACCTGAGTCGATCATCGCCCGAGGCTCCCAGTCCTCGGCGTCGTCGGACACGATGACCGGTTCCTCGTCGCGCGGCGCCCATCCCGAGACATCGGCCCGGGCAACGCCGCGGGCAGGGATGGGCTGACGGGGGCCTCGCGACACCGCCGCGAACAGGGCAAGGCAGACGATCCCCGCGAGCATCATCAGCGTGGCCGTGACATTGCCGACGATGACCTGGACCCGCGCCGGGCTGCCGTCGAACACGGAGACGGCGATGACGGCGAGGTAGCCGATAATGATCACCAGACCAGTGCCGAACCAGATCCACGCCGGCTTGTACGGAAAACGCGACGCGACCTCATAGCCCCACCCGATGAGCACCACCGTGAGCACGGTGTGCCACAACAGCGCCGTCACACCCGCCCTCCCGCCCGTCAGGTCCCGATGCGACCGGTGTCAGTATGCCGTGTCGTACGGGCTCAGCGCCCAGTACCCCCGTAGACGACCGCTTCGCCCTCGCCATCGAGGCCGAAAGCAGTGTGAGCGGCACGTACGGCGTCGTCGACCTGCTCAGCCGGTACGACCACCGAGATCCGGATCTCCGAGGTCGAGATCATGCCGATGTTGATGCCCGCGTTCGCGAGGGCCGTGAAGAACGTGGCGGACACGCCAGGGTGCGACCGCATCCCGACGCCGACGATCGAGACCTTGCCGATCTGGTCGTCGTACAGCAGGTCGGTGAACCCGATCGTCCCCTGTACGGCACGCAGCGCGTCGAGCGCCACCTTGCCGTCCGACTGCGGCAGCGTGAACGAGATCGCCGTGGACGCGTCCTGGACCGACACGTTCTGCACGATCATGTCGATGTTGATGTCGGCGAACGCGACGGTTTCGAAGATGCGCGCGGCCTCGCCGATCTTGTCGGGAACGCCGACGACGGTGACTTTCGCCTCGCTGCGATCGTGGGTCACGCCCGTGATGAGTGCGGCTTCCATGGCGGGTCCTTCCGTGATGAGCGACGAGTCCATGACCCAGGTGCCGGGCTTGGCAGAGAACGAGGAGCGGACATGCACCTGGACGCCTGCGCGCCGTGCGTACTCGACGCAGCGCAGGTGCAGGATCTTGGCGCCGTTCGCGGCCAGTTCGAGCATCTCCTCGTACGAGATCTCGGGGATGCGGCGAGCGCCTCCGACGATGCGCGGGTCGGCGGTGAAGACACCGTCGACGTCGGTGTAGATCTCGCACCACTCGGCGCCGAGGGCCGCCGCGAGGGCGACCGCCGTCGTGTCCGAGGCGCCCCGGCCCAGCGTGGTGATGTCCTTGGTGGTCTGCGAGACGCCCTGGAAGCCGGCCACGATCACGATGTTGTCGTCGCCCAGCGCCTCGACGATCCGGCCGGGCGTGATGTCGATGATGCGGGCGTTGCCGTGGGTCGCGGTGGTGATGACGCCGGCCTGCGAGCCGGTGAAGGACCGTGCGTGGAAGCCCGTGTCGGCGATCGCCATCGCGAGCAGCGCGGCGCTCATGCGTTCACCGGCTGTGAGCAGCATGTCGAGCTCGCGCGCGGGCGGCTGCGGGCTGACCTGCTGCGCCAGTTCCAGGAGCTCGTCGGTCGTGTCCCCCATCGCGGAGATGACGACCACGACGTCATGCCCCAGCTTCTTGGTCTCGACGATCCGCCTCGCGACGCGTTTGATGCTCTCCGCGTCGGCGACCGACGATCCGCCGAACTTCTGGACGACCCGTGTCACCCGACCTCCCTTGCCGGTCCACGAGTCTAGGGCTTCGGGCTCGGTCGAGAGGGGGGTGCTCACGCGAAGTACGTACCGCCGTTGATGTCGACGACCTCGCCCGTGACCCAGGCGGCGAGGTCTGATGCCAGCCACAGTGTCGGGCCCGCAACATCTGCGGGCAGGCCCGGACGGCCCAGCGGGATGCCCGCGATCTGCTTGGCCTGCTCCGGCGCCGGCGTGTGCACGGCATGGAACTCTGTCTGGTCGATGTAGCCCGGGGCCAGCGCGTTCACCGTGATCCGCCGGCCCGCGAGCTCCTTCGCCAGGCCGCGCGTGAACGCGAACATCCCGGACTTGGCCGTCGCGTACGCCACCGCACCGTCCCCGCCCCCGTTGTGCCCCGCGACGCTGGCCACGTTGATGATCCGCCCGCCGTCGGCCAGGTGAGGCATGACCGCCTTCGTCATGAGGAACATCGAGTCGAGGTTCAGCTCCATCACCTCGCGCCAGTGGGCGTACGTCATCTCGCTGATCGGGACCCGGGCCACCATGCCGCCGACGTTGTTGACGAGCACATCGAGCCCACCGAGCGCCTCGATGACCTGCCCGACAACGGCGTGGGTGTCTGCCTCGTCCGTCGCCTGGTTGGGGAGGGCCAGAAGTCCGGGGCACGCGGCCCGCAGGGCATCGTCGGGCGCGTGCCGGTGGTACGTGATCGCCACCCGTGCACCCTCGGCGCCGAACGCCTCCGCGATGCCTCGCCCGATCCCCGTACCGCCTCCTGTCACGAGAACCCGGACACCGGCCAAGCCCAAACCCGTCGTCGCCATAGGGGCAACCTAGCCAGCGAGCGGTGCCGCGGCACCGCGCTGCCGCTTGTTGCTTCGGGGCTCCGCTGGGGGTGCGCCAGGGGTTCCGACAGCGGGCACACAGCCAACCATTCCGGTGGGGTGGCAGCATAGAGGGGTGACGACGAACAAGAGCGGGTACGAGACGTACCCTCGACCTGCACCTTTCGTCGCCCCCGAGAAGTGGGAGCAGCCGGTCTTCGCGGCCGCGCCACTGCTCGTACAACCACCTGAAGATCAGCCCGTGGCCACCTCAGCGATGGCCGTCGGAGAGCGAGAGACCGAGTGAGCAGTCAGTACGAGAACGTCCCCCAGCGCATCGGCAACGCCGAACGGGATGCGGCGGTCGAGCGGCTGCGCGCGAACCTCGACGAGGGGCGGCTCGACCAGCCCACGTACGAGACGCGGGTTGAATCCGTCCACGCCGCGACCACTCAGGACGACCTCGAGCCGCTGTTCCAGGACCTGCCGCCCGTGGTGAGCAGCAACGCCACCTACGAGCTGTACCCGCATCAGTCGGTCGCTACGCCCCCGCCCAGCCCGTACCTGATGGAGGAGGCGCCGCCCTCCCTTGCCGGGCAGCAGATGAACTCACCGATGCTGTGGTTCGCCGGCATGCCCGCCTGGGCCAAGGTCATCATCGTGGTCGTGTTCATCACCGTGATGGCCGGACTGTTCCGGTTCGGCGGCTGGTGGTTCATCTTCTTCTTCCCCGCCATCTTCGGCCGGTGGGGGCGTAACAATCAGGTCAGGAACACCCGCAACCGGCAGCGGCCGTTCTAGGTGAGTGGTGTGATCGGCACATGAAGCTCGATGTCAGACGCAACGACGGCGAACGCCGGTACGAACTCGTCTCCGATAACGGCGAGCTCATCGCGCTGATCGACTTTCGCGTGACCAATTCGGTCATCGACCTCTTCCACGCCGAGACCAACCCTGCCCACGGTGGTAAGGGGTACGGGTCGCTGCTGGTCGAAGGCGCCCTCGACGACATTCGCGAGCGAGGCGGCCTGAGCGTACGTCCCAGCTGCTCCTTCGTTGCCGACTTCTTCGGCAAGCACCCGGAGTACGCCGACCTGCTGTAGCCCGCTGTCTTTGGGGTGCGAGGTGTACTGGTGCCCATGACCGCGGACGGCTCGTACGTCACCACGAGGGGATCCGCACGCCCCGTCGACGGGGTGCTGGCGATGAGGGGCTGATCACGATGGTCTTCACCGCTCTCGTCTCGCTCGTCGCAGGACTGGTGACCGTCTTGGCGCCGTGCGTCCTCCCACTCCTGCCCGTGATTCTCGGTGGCAGCGTGCTCCGGGGCGGCCACGACCGGTGGCGGCCGTACATCATCACCGGCAGCCTCGTGGCGTCGCTCGTCCTCTTCACCCTGCTGCTCAAGGCATCCACCGTGTTCATCCATGTCGACCCGCGCGTGTGGACGTACCTGTCGGGAGGGCTGATCGTCGTCCTCGGGGTCTCGATGCTGTTCCCCGGGTTGTGGTCGCGCTTCACGCAGGCCATGGGTATCGACCGTCGGTCGCACGACCTGCTGGAGAAGGCGCACGGCCAGAAGAACCAGACCGTGTCGGCGGTGCTCACCGGTGCCGCACTCGGTCCGGTGTTCAGCAGCTGCAGCCCGACGTACGCGTGGGCGATCGCGACTGTCCTTCCGGCGAGTACGTCGCTCGGCATGCTCTACCTGAGCGCGTACTGCGTGGGCGTCGGGGCAGGTCTCCTCGCGATCGCCCTTCTCGGGCGGCGGTTGCTCAGCCGGATCACGTGGGCGAGCAAGCCTGGCGGCGCGTTCCAGCGCACCATCGCGGCCCTGTTCATCGCGATGGGGCTGTTCATCGTCACGGGGCTGGACCAGGTCGTCGAGACGCGGCTGCTCACCGCCGACCCGTTCGGCCTCACCCGCCTCGAGCAGCGGCTCATCCCGGCGACGGGGACGACGGAGACGCCGACGCAGATGTCACCTGGCGACATCGTGAGCTACCCCGCGCCCGAGCTCGTCGGCATCGATGGGTGGATCAACTCCGCCCCCCTCACGCTCGCGCAGCTGCGAGGGAAAGTCGTCCTCATCGACTTCTGGACGTACTCGTGCATCAACTGCATCCGCACCCAGCCGTACCTCAACGCCTGGTACAACACGTACGCGAAGGACGGTCTCATCATCATCGGCGTCCACGCGCCCGAGTTCGCGTTCGAGCAGGTGCCCGCGAACGTGCAGAGGGCAGTGACCTCGGAGGGCATCACATACCCGGTGGCACTCGACAACAGCTTCGACACGTGGAACGCGTACGCCAACAACTACTGGCCCGCGAAGTACCTCATCGATCGTGAAGGCCGGGTCGCGTACACACAGTTCGGCGAGGGCGACTACGGCGTGACGGAGTCCAAGATCCGGCAGCTGCTGGGCGAGTCGGCCTCGCAGCCGATGGTGCAGGTCACCGCGGAGGGCCCCGGCAGCGCCAACCAGACTCCCGAGACCTACCTAGGGAGCGACCGGGAAGAACGTTATGTGGGCACGCCGGGTCTCGGCGGTGGCAGCACCTACACCGAGGCGAGCGTCGGTGCGGACGAATGGACTCTCGGCGGTGCCTGGGACGTGGCCAGCCAGGCGATCACAGCGGTCTCCGACGGCGCGACGCTCGCCCTCAAGTACACCGGCAGGGACGTCTATCTCGTGATGGGCGGCCCGCCGGGATCGACCGTGAAGGTCTCCGTCGACGGCAAGGCCTCCCTCGGGTCGGACGTGGGCCCGAACAGCACGGTGACACTGTCCGGCTCCCGCCTGTACAGACTCGTCGAGTCCCAGCAGTCCAGCACCGGGGCGACCCTGCGGCTCACGTTCTCGCACGGCGTGTCCGCCAACGCCTTCACGTTCGGGTAAGCGCGTCAGTACGGTTTGACCGCGGAGGGCGCGCACTGCACCCCCCGCGAACCGACCCTTCGCCTCCTCACCGGCTCCTCAGCGAACCGGCTTCGTGGCGTCGACGTGCTCGATGATGCCGAGGCCCAGGCGCTCGGTCTCGACCATCTCGAACCCCAGGTCGCGGACGTGGTTGATGGGCCTGCGGGTGAAGTACTCCCCGTGCCGGACGGTCACGGCTTCCAGGAGACGTTGTCCCCACCGGATCGGCGCCGGCCCACCGATCACGTGATCGGCCAGGAGCAGTCGCCCGCCGGGCGTGAGGACCCGGTACATCTCGGCGACCGCGGCCCGGTCGTCCGGCACACCGCAGAGGACGAACGTGGACACCACGGTGTCGAAGCTCTCGTCGGGGAACGGCAGGCTCATCGCGTCGCCCTCGACGAGGGTGGCCGGATGGCCGAGCTCGGCGGCCCGGCGCCTGGCACCGGCGAGCATCGCGGGATCCGGGTCGAGCCCGACGAGCCGTACGTCCTCCGCGTAGTGCGACAGGTTGAGACCGGTCCCGATGCCCACCTCGAGCGTGCTGCCGTGCGCGCGGCCGCACACCCAGTCGCGGCTCGTCGGAAAGAGCCGCTCCAGGGCGACCATCATCACGTCGAAGCCGCCTGCCTGATCGGTGCGTGCCACGACGTCAGGCCTTGGCGACGTGGAAGGCGAGTCCGAGTTCGGTGTCCGCAGCCCAGTCGGATCCGGCCTCCTGCGACTCGACGACACTGGTCGCGAGCACCTCCCCGGCCACGGAGTCCGGGCCCTCGCGCAACGCGTCTGCCGCGTCGCCCGTACCCGCCCAGGTGAGCGTGATCCGGTCGGACACCTCCAGGCCCGCGTTCTTACGGGCCTCCTGGACCGTGCGTACGACGTCGCGCAGGAGCCCCGCCCGTACGAGCTCGGGTGTCAGCTCGAGGTCCAGGGCCACGGTCTCGCCCTGCTCGTTGACCACCGACCAGCCCTCGCGCGGACGCTCGGACACGATGACCTCGTCGGCGGTCACCTCCGTACCGCCCTCGAACGCCACGGTCGCCTTGCCATCGGCGTGCAGTGCAGCGGCCAGTGCGGCTGCGTCCGCGTCGGCGATCGCCTGCGCGACCAGCGGCGTCTGCTTGCCGAACCGCTTGCCCAGCGCGCGGAAGTTGCCCTTCGCCGAGTAGTCGACGAGGTCGCCGGCCGTCGCGAACGACTCCAGCGCGCCGACGTTGAGCTCCGAGGTCACCTCGCCCATGATCTCGTCGTTCAGCTGCGACAAGGTCGTCGACGCCAGCAGCGCACGGCGCAGCGGCTGCCGCGTCTTCACCTTCGCCTCGCTGCGCGCCGCACGGCCGAGCTCGACCACGCGACGAGCGATGCCCATCTCCCGGGAGAGCTCGGTGTCGATGAGCGACTCGTCGACGGTCGGCCACGACGCGAGGTGTACGGACGTGGGTGCGGCCGGATCGGTCGCGACGACCAGGTCCTGCCACACGCGCTCGGTGATGAACGGCACGATCGGCGCCATGAGCCGCGTGACGATGTCGAGCACCTCGTGGAGCGTCTGCAGCGCCGAACCCTCGCCGTCCCAGAAGCGCCGGCGCGACCTCCGTACGTACCAGTTGGACAGGTCGTCGGTGAACGTCTGCAGCCTCGTACCGGCCGCGAGGGTGTCGAAGTTCTCGAGGTCGTTCGTCACGTCGCGTACGAGCTCGTGCGTCACGCTGAGCAGCCAGCGATCGAGCACATGCCGGTCGGCCGGCGCGGGCCCGTCGCCCGGCGTCCAGCCGTTCGTCCGTGCGTACAGCGCCTGGAACGCGACCGTGTTCCAGTACGTGAGGAGCACCTTCCGCGTGATCTCGGTGATCGTGGCGTGCCCGACCCTTCGCGACGCCCACGGCGACCCGCCGGCGGCCATGAACCAGCGCACCGCGTCGGCGCCCTGGTCGTCCATGAGCGCGATCGGCTCGAGGATGTTGCCGAGGTGCTTGCTCATCTTGCGGCCGTCCTCAGCGAGGATGTGGCCCAGGCAGAGCACGTTCTTGTACGAGTTCTGGTCGAACGCGAGCGTCGCGACAGCCATCAGCGAGTAGAACCAGCCGCGCGTCTGGTCGATCGCCTCGCAGATGAAGTCGGCCGGGAACGCCTCGGCGAACTTCTCCTTCGAGCCGGCCACGTACGGGTAGCCCCACTGCGCGAACGGCATCGAGCCGGAGTCGAACCACGCGTCGATGACCTCCGAGACGCGCGTCGACGGCTCGCCACACGTCGGGCAGGCGAACGTCACGTCGTCCGCGTACGGACGGTGCGGGTCGAGCTCGGAGAGGTCGTGGTGCGTGAGCTCGGACAGCTCCGCGAGCGACCCGACACAGATCTGGTGGTCGTGCTGACAACGCCAGATGGGCAAAGGCGTACCCCAGTAGCGAGAGCGCGACAGGGCCCAGTCGATGTTGTTGTTCAGCCAGTCGCCGTACCGGCCGTGCTTGATCGAGTCCGGGTACCAGTTCGTGTTCTCGTTCTCCCGCAGCAGCGCGCCCTTGATCTGCGTCGTACGGATGTACCAGGACGGCTGGGCGTAGTACAGCAGCACCGTGTGGCAGCGCCAGCAGTGCGGGTAGCTGTGCTCGTACGCGAGCACGCGGTACATGAGGCCACGGTCGGTGAGGTCCTTGACCAGCACCGCGTCGGCCGTCTTGAAGAACATGCCACCGACGAGCGGTACGGAGTCGTCGAACGTCCCGTCCGGACGGATCGGGTTGACCAGCGGGAGCCCGTACTTCCGACAGGTGAGCATGTCGTCCTCACCGAACGCGGGCGCCTGGTGGACCAGGCCCGAGCCGTCCTCGGTGGTGACGTAGTCGGCGAGCACCACGTAGTGGGTGCCGCCCACGACGTCGGGGAACTCCACCAGCTCGAAGGGGCGCTGGTACTTCCAGCCCTCCATCTCGGTGCCGCGGAACGTCTGGCCCAGACGCCAGCCCTCGCCGAGCACCTTCTCCGCGAGCGGCTCCGCGACGACGAGCGTCTCCGCGCCGTCGGTGGCGACCACATAGGTCACCTCGGGGTTCACGGCGACGGCCGTGTTGGAGACGAGCGTCCAGGGGGTCGTCGTCCAGACGAGCATCGCGGCCTTGCCGGCGAGAGGGCCGGAGGTGAGCGGGAACCGCACGTACACCGACGGGTCGGTGACGGTCTCGTAGCCCTGCGCCAGCTCGTGGTCGGACAAGGTCGTGCCGCAGCGCGGGCAGTACGGGGCGACGCGGTAGTCCTCGACGAGCAGGCCCTTGCCATGGATCTGCTTGAGCGCCCACCAGACGGACTGCACGAAGTCGGGCGACATCGTCCAGTACGCCTCGTCGAGGTTCACCCAGTAGCCCATGCGCTGTGTGAGCTCGGCGAAGGCATCGACGTTACGGCTCACGGACTCGCGGCACTTGATGTTGAAGGCCTCGACCCCGTACGCCTCGATGTCCGGCTTGCCATTGAAGCCGAGCTCGCGCTCGACGGCCAGCTCGACGGGCAGGCCGTGGCAGTCCCAGCCGGCTTTGCGGTCGACATGGAAGCCCTGCATCGTACGGAACCGGGGAAAGACGTCCTTGAAGACGCGGGCCTCGATGTGATGGGTGCCGGGCATGCCGTTGGCGGTCGGGGGGCCCTCGTAGAACGTCCACGGCTGGCCGCCGTCGGTCTGCTCGAGGGACTTGGTGAACACGTCGGCGCCGTCCCAGAACTCCAGGATCTCGCGCTCCATCGCGGGCAGGTCGACCTGCGGCGGGACCGGGCGGTACTGGCTCATGAGGCGCTTCCTTCGTCGTCTCCAACAAAGGGACGAGGCACGCCATGTCGGCGGGCACCCCGCGGTACCACCCTTCTTGGGGCTCTGTGGCGCCAATCTCTCGCGCCGAGAGCCCCCGCTCTCATGTCGCCGCTGCCGGTTCTAGTGAGCCCGGCCGAGAGGCCGAGCCGTTCTTCCGGCGGCTCCGGGGTGATGGCCCCATCGTCGCTGTGCGGACGCGTGCTGAGTCTAGCCCGAACCGCTAGCGTCTGGCTCAGAGGTTTCCCGCTGTCAACCACCCTGACTGCTGAGACGTCTAGAAGGCATGGCGGACGTGGACAGGCGTACGGTCTTGAGGATGCTCGGGCTGTCGGCGCTCGCGCTGCAGCTGTCGGGCTGCGCGTCGGCCGGTGACACAGGGCTGGTGATCTCCAGCGTGGGCCGAGCGCCCCAGGGCGACCCAGTACGGTCCACGCTCTCGACGTTCGCGGCGAAGATGCTCGACGCGATGCCCGAGGGCAATGTCGTCCTCTCCCCCGCGTCGATCGCGGTCGTACTTGCGATGCTCGGCAACGGTGCAGCGACCACGTCCCGTACGCAGTTCGAGAAGGTCCTCGGCTCGCCGATCGAGACGCTCAACGTCGAGCTCAACGGCCTCGACCAGCGGCTCGTCGCGCTCGACGGCCAGAAGGACACCAGCATCACGTTCTCGAACGCGTTGTGGATCCAGAAGGGCGGTACGTTCAAGAAGCCGTTCCTCGACTCGCTGAAGAAGTGGTACGGGGCGGGGGCCAGGGCGGCCGACTTCGAACACAACCCCGCCGCAGCGGTGGACACGATCAATGCCTGGTGCAAGTCAGCGACGAAAGGGCTCATCCCCACGATCGTGGACAACTCCATGATCACGATGTTCACGCAGGTGGTCGCCGGCAACGCGGTCCACATCAAGGGCTCCTGGGCGACCCCGTTCATGAAGGGACTCACGAGCAAGGCGCCGTTCCGTACAGGCTCGGGGAGGCAGGCGAGCGCCGACATGATGCACGGGACGCCGTACCTCCGCTACCTGCAGACAAGCTTGCTCACGTCCATCGCCCTGCCGTTCCGGCACCCGGATCTCGCGTTCATCGTCGCGGTGCCCGCGAGCGGCTCGATGAACCTCACGGGTCTGCCGGACCTGTGCGACGTGCTCGACACCGAGCCGGGCGAGATCAACCTGTCGCTGCCGAAGTTCCACGCCGAGTTCTCGCAGTCGCTCAAGAGCGCGCTCATCGCGCTCGGGCTGGTCGACGCCTGGGTCGACGGTGAAGCCGATCTGTCAGGCATGACGGCCGACCGGTCGCTGTTCCTCAGCTTCGTCCAGCACAAGGCCGTGCTCGCGGTCGACGAGCTGGGCGCCGAGGGTGCGGCCGTCACCGCGGGTGGCGCATCGGCGTCGTCCATGCCGGGGACCACCCTCGTCGTCGACCAGCCGTTCTTCTGGGCGATCGCTCACGTACCGACGAAGACGCTGGTCATGCTCGGCCGCGAGGACGACCCGACGCTCTGATCAGGACGGGCCGTCGTCGATCAGGACAGGCCGCCGTTGAGGCGTCCCGCGACGTCGAACTGTGTCGTCTTCGGCGGGCGCAGATCGAGGGTCGCCGCGATCGGCGCGACCTTCTTCTTCACCGACTTCCACACGGTCTTCTTCGGCGCGACCTCCGGCTGCGGCACGTCGCCGCGTGCGGGCCGTGCGACGCGCAGATCCGCCGGGACCATCGAGTCGATCGCACCGACCAGCTGCGGGCCCCGGTCGTACAGGGTCGGCTCGATCGCGTGCTCGAAGCCGTCGCGGGTGATGACGACGCGGCCGCCGTCGCCGTACGCGAGGAGCAGCACGATGTCGGCTGCCGGGATGTCCAGGCCGGACTTCTGGTCGTAGCGGAGGTGGATGAGGCTCGGCATGACGTACGCGGCCGCGTGGGGGGTCGCGCCGGACAGCGATAGGTGCGCCGCGGGGCCTTCGCCGCGGGCGCGTCCGATGACCGGTGCGTCGACCGACATGTCGAACGGGTTGTCCAAGTCGCTGCCGACCGGCAGCCCGACGAGATGCCGGTCCTGGATGCGTACCGCCAGTTCCGCGACCTCGATCGGCGTGACGCTCTCGGCCCTCTTGAGCATGTCCAGCGGCGACAGCGCGGGCAGGCCGAGCAGATCGTCGAGCGCGGCGCGCTGGAGGATGTCGAAGTGCTGCGACGGGTCGGAGACCCTGCGGCGCGTCTCCACGACCAGGTCGTCGAGCTCGTGCGGCATGGCGCCGGTACGGACGACGTCGCGGAGCGCCGCCTCGAAGCAACCGTGGATGAAGCTCGCCGGTGTCTCTTCCGCGGACGCCGTGAGCAGGACCGCCGACCGCACGTCGTCGAGGCGCGACACGTGCGCCCTCGCCGGGAGATCGTTCGGGCGCTGCTGGCGTAACCGGCGGGTCGTGCGCTCGGCGACCACCTTGCCGAGCACGTACGCGACACGGTCCTCGGTGACGATGCCGAGCAGTCCCACGTCCGTGCCATCGACCTCCGTGACGGCGGGACGGCGCCTGGTCTGTACGGTCCTGTCGGGCGGCGACCAGCGCTCGTCGGACCCCACGACCAGCTCGAGACCGGCGGGTACGACACCGTCGAAGCAGATCGCCATGTTCTCCGCCGTATAGACGACGGAGGTGAACCAGCGCATCGTGGAGCTGTCCAGACGAGCCATCCCGTACTCGGGGAAGCCCGCGAGCCCGTACCCCTGGGCACCCAGCTCGCGGCGCAAGAGCTGGCCGAAGATGTTGGGCGTACGGGCAAGGGCTGTACGGGCTGCGATGATCTGCGCCAGGTTGTCCAGGTCGGGCTTGATGAATCGGCCGACGGCCCACCGGACCCCCTCGGCGAGCTGTTCAGGCTCCGCCTGGACGACCAGGGTGGTGTGCAGGCCGCGGACGCTGCCGGCGACCGTGATGCCGTCCGGCGGAGCGACGCACAGCGCGAGGTCCTTCGCGACGGCGAGCCAACCTCGTGTCTCAGGCGTCTCGTCGGCGATGCCCGCCCGGATGATGATGGCTGCTCGCGTCGCGGGGCGCGGAGTGCCCGTCGACCAGGTCGGCACTCCGGACACCTCGGACCGTATCCACAGCGACTCTTCGCTCATCGCACACCTCCCGCGCACAGACTCGTCCATCGCGCAGTCTGCCGCCCTCGTGGGTTGCGATCCGCTCAACGTGGGACGAGTCTCATGAACCTCAATCCCGGTTCAGGCATGGAACGGCCACGGGCCCCTCGAGGTGCCCGTGGCCGAGTCTCAGACGCGTCAGGCTTGTGCAGCAGGGTCAGGACCCTTGAGCGCTGTACGCCGCGCGTAGTACTCATCGACGTCGATGTCTCCGTTTGCGAGCCTCTCGTTGAGCAGCTTGAGCGCGCTCAGGTACGGGTCGGACTCGACGTTGGGGGCACTCGCCATGAACATGGGCATGTGGAGCTTGCCCTTGCGGTACTTCTTCATGAGGACGATCACGAGGGTGACGACCAGTGCGAGGAAGATGAGTGTGAAGACGCCCTGGACGATGTAGGGCAGGATGCCCATCGAGTGGACGGGCATTTGATGACGCATAGGTCCCCCTTCTGTTGCCGCGGTACGGCGATCATTGTCAAGTCAATCGACCCCAGCACAGCGGGCCGCACTTTCAAGTGTGCGCCTGCCGCCGTACCGCACCAATACCGGGGGGCTGTGAAGCGCCTATGACTTCAGCGGACGAACGGCGCGAGGTGCTTGATGAAGTGCTCCTCGATGATCCCGTACAGCTCCTCGTCGTGCGCCTGCCACACGTCGTACATGCGCGGCTTGAACGCATCGAGCACGGCTCCGTAGCTGACGTGCAGCACCTGGCGGCTGTCGATGACGTCGAGCAGGGTGACGAGCTGGGCGTCGGTCGCGTGCGTCGGCACCTTCGCCGGGTCGCACGACAGGTGGTAGCTCTTGCGGTTCTGCTCGAAGCTCTCCAGGGCGAGCTGGACGATCTCGCGCATGAGGTCGCCGTCGTGGCGCGCGATGACGCGCAGCGCCTCGGCCCAGCTCGTGCCGGCCGTCTTGAGGTGCGCGACCCCACCGGTCGCCTCGGCGAACAGCGGGTACGTCGAGTACTTGTCGGAGCCCGAGTGCAGGCTCAGCTTGTACGGGCCGAGCGCCTTGGCGATCTCCGCGTGGATCTCGAAGTCGCGCTTGAGCTCGTCGAGGTTGCCGATGTACTCGATGCCCTTCTCGAAGCCGCCGACGAAGCGCGGCGCGAAGCTCACGAACTCCATGCCGAGGCGCTTGAGCTCGGACACAACGACGACGTGCTCGGCCGGCTTGGTCGGGTAGTCGGTCTCGTCGACCGCGAACTCGACCTCGTGGGTGATGCCGAGTCCGACGAGGTGGCGGTACAGGTCCATGGCGTTCGCCAGCGACGGGCCGTACTTGGCCATCGCCCGCAGTACCGACTCCTCGTCGAGCGTGATCGACTCGTGCTCGAGGTCGATGCGGTGGCCGACATAGGTCTCGAGGAACTTCTCCTGCGAGGAGTCGAGCGACGCCCAGTCGAGGGCGGCCGCCTTGGTGCGTACGGTCGCCTCGTCGGCCGACTCGGCCTCGGGGTCGACGTACTCGTTCGGATCGAGTGTGTAGAAGACGAAGCCGGCGTCGGCGCAGCGGTCAATGTCCGCGGTCGTGTGCAGGTGGTCGGCGTCGGCCCCGACGCCGTCGGTCCACCCCTCCTGGAACGCGCCCCAGGTGGCGTCGTCGAGGACGTTGCGGGGCTCGCGGTGGCAGCGGCCCATCTCGCGGATGGACTGCTGGGCGAAGACGGGCTTGAGCCCGCCGCCGACGGCCTTCATGGCGCGTACGTGACCGGGAGTGCAGATGCCGAGGCGATCGCCGGTGCCGACCGAGGTGGCGAGTCCGAACAGCTGCGGCTTCAACCACGGCAGCCGGTTGCGCAGCTCGAGGGCGTTGTCACCGGTGATGTCGGCCCTGAACGTGCCGCCGTCGGCGGTGCCGGTGAAACCGTTGTAGGCGGCGGTGTCGTCGGCCTTCACGACGAGCTGGCGGCCTGTACCGACCTTCTCCAGCCAGTACTCGACACCGTCTTTCGCTGCATAGGACTCGCGGTACGCCGCACCGGGGAGGTCAACAGAGGTCATGCGTGAAACTCCTTGTGTAGGTAGGCCCACCCCGCGACTGCCGCGTCGCGAAGGCCTGACATGACGACGCTATCCCCAGGTCCGCGGACCGTAAAGGATTCCAGTCCGGTTGCAGTTTGTATCCATATTTAGGCCATTCCTACGCTCACCAGCGCCCTGAGAACGTTTCCGCGGCGTTCCTGTCAGCGACCTCAACTGACCGGATTCAGCGGGTCGTCCCACAGGCGCGTCTGAGACGGCGGAGTCGAGAGGCCACGACACGCCCGGCCCGTACGGCGCGTCGTGTCACGAAACGGCCTCTCGACAGGCGCGCCGACGTTCGCCCGGATCTCAGTCTCGGTCAGCTCAGTACCTGGCGACGCCCCTCGAAGGCGCGGCCGAGCGTGATCTCGTCCGCGTACTCGAGGTCTCCGCCGACGGGCAGTCCCGAGGCCAGGCGGGTCACGGAGACGCCCATGGGGATGAGGAGTCGCGACAGGTACGTGGCAGTGGCCTCGCCTTCGAGGTTCGGGTCGGTGGCGAGGATGACCTCGGTCACGGTGCCGTCGGCCAGGCGCTGGACGAGCTCGCGGATGCGCAGGTCACCCGGGCCGCGGTTGTCGATCGGGCTGATCGCCCCGCCGAGCACGTGGTAGCGCCCGCGGAACTCGCGCGTACGTTCGATGGCGACGACGTCCTTCGACTCCTCGACCACGCAGATGCTCGTCTGGTCACGCCGCGGGTCTCGGCACACTCGGCACAGGTCGTCGGAGGCGATGTTGAAGCAGACCTGGCAGAAGCGCACCTGCGCCTTCACGCGCGACAGCGTCTCGGCGAGGCGCGTGACGTCCTCCTCCGGCTGGTCGAGCAGCCAGAACGCGATCCGCTGTGCACCCTTGGGCCCGATCCCGGGAAGGGCTGCCAGCTCGTCGATGAGGTCCTGTACCGGTCCTTCGTACACCTGTCCCCTCGCTCAGAAACCCAGGTCGGGCATCTGCGGCATGAACGCCTGCTGCACATCGGCAGCCTTGGCGTTGGCATCACGCACTGCGGCGATGATGAGGTCAGCGAGCGTCTCGGTGTCCTCCGGGTCGCACACCTCGGGCTTGATGACGAGCCCGACGAGCTCCCCTGTGCCCTTGATCGTGGCGGTCACGAGGCCACCACCTGCCGTACCGGTCAGCTCGGTCGACGCCAGCTTGTCCTGAGCGCTCTGCAGCTGCGACTGCATCGCGGCGGCCTGCGCCATCAGGTCGTTGAGGTTGAAGTTCTCCACTCTCGTCCTTTCACTCGTCGTCGATGACCTCAGCATGCAGCATCTCGCGCAGCAAGCTTTCGGCATCTGTGTCGTCCACATCAGGGTCGTCGCGCTCACCGACGTCGGCCGCCGGATCAGCGGGCGTGGCCGCCTGGGCCCGTGCGCGGGCGAGCAGGTCCGTATGCGCCGAGGCGGGTACCGCCTCAGGGTCCGCGCGCCACTCGTCAGGCGTCGTGGCCGGCTCGACCGCATCGACCTCATCAGCGGAGTCCGGTGAGTCGGCCTCCGCCGGGGCGGCTGGAGGGTTGCCCGCAGGGCCACCCCGCCCCTCGCTCTCCAGCAGCGCCGAGATTGTCAGGTCAGCCCCCATGACCTCGACCAGCGCGTCGCGCAGGACGTCGTCACTGCCACCCCGCAGGAAGCTGTCGCGCGCACCGGCGTTCGTGAACGTCAGGACGAGCGTGCCCTCGGACACCTCCGTGACCTGCGCGTGCTGCGAGATCGTCATCCAGGTGAACCTTCGACGACGCTTCACCTCTTCGAGCACCTCGGGCCACAACCTCCGTACATCCGTCGCCACCGGACCCTGCTTGCCGACGCTCCCCACCGCGGGTGGTTGCGTCTGGACGACCGGAGAGTCGGGTACGGGCTCGGCTGGGACAGGCACGGACGGCGCCGCCGGTACGGGCGCGGGCGCCGGCTCGTTCCGTACAACCCGCAGCTTCGGTGCCGCTGGTTCCGGAGGAGCGGCCTCGTCGCGATCAGCGGGCGGCGTCCAGTCATCCTCGGGCGGCGGCTCGTCGAACGTGCGGCGCCCCTTCCGTACGGTCTCCGCCGGACGCTCGGCCGGCGCTTCCGACGGCACAGCGGCTGGCCGCTCGACGGGCACCGGGGCTGGCCGCTCGGCCGGTGCGGATGCAGCGCGCTCGTCGCGGCCCCACGGGCCCGCCGCGGGCGCGTCAGCCGCCGCCGGACCACTTCCTTGGAGATGGCTGTCGGGCATGCCAAGCCGACGCTCGAGCCGGTCGAGCCGCGCGTGGATGCCTCGGCCGTCGACGTCAGCGCCAGGCAGCAGGACCCGCGCGCACATCAGCTCGAGATGGAGCCTCGGCGCGGTCGTGCCACGCATAGCCACGAGACCCTCAGCGATGACCTCTGCGGCGCGCGTCAGCTCGCCGGCACCGATGCCTGCAGCCTGTACAGCGAGACGCTCGGCCTGATCGGCCGCGACGTCGATGAGCCCGGACGACGCCGCGTCCGGCACGGAGGCGACGATCACCAGATCTCGCAGACGACGCAGCAGGTCCTCGGCGAAACGCCGCGGGTCCTGGCCGACCTCGATGACCTTGTCGATCGTGGCGAAGACGCCCGCACCATCACCTGCGGCGAACGCGTCGACGATCTCGTCGAGCAGTGCGTCCGGCGTGAAGCCGAGCAACGCGACGGACTGGTCGTACGTGACGCCGTGGGGCCCGGCGCCGCCGAGCAGCTGGTCGAGGACCGACAGCGAATCTCGTACAGATCCTGCCCCCGCTCGTACGACCAACGGCAGCACCGACGACTCGATCGCCACGCCCTCCGCATCGCACAGGCGTCGCAGATAGTCGCTGAGCACGCGCGGCGGGACAAGGCGGAACGGGTAGTGGTGGGTGCGGCTCCGGATCGTTCCGATGACCTTCTCGGGCTCGGTCGTCGCGAAGATGAACTTCACGTGGGGCGGCGGCTCCTCCACGAGCTTGAGCAGCGCGTTGAAGCCCGCCGTCGTGACCATGTGGGCCTCGTCGACGATGTAGATCTTGTAGCGGCTCTGGACCGGCGCGAAGAAGGCCCGCTCGCGAAGGTCACGGGCGTCGTCGACACCGCCATGGGATGCCGCGTCGATCTCGATGACGTCGATGCTGCCGGGGCCGCCTCGCGCCAGATCGCGGCAGGACCGGCATTCGCCGCACGGCTCCGAGGTCGGACCCTTCTCGCAGTTCAGCGCCCGCGCCAGGATCCGCGCGCTCGTCGTCTTGCCGCAGCCACGGGGGCCGGAGAAGAGGTACGCATGGTTGACGCGGTTGTTCTCGAGCGCGCGCTTGAGAGGCTCCGTGACGTGCTCCTGGCCGATGACGTCGGAGAACGTGTCCGGACGGTATCGCCTGTACAGAGCCAGCGGCGGCTCGGGCACGTCAGGGACCGGCGCGGGAGCCGCAGCCACGGGAGCGGCGGCGGGCGCCGCCGGAGCCGCGTCCACGTCGACCGGTGCAGAAGGTACCTTCGCAGCAGCCTTGGCTGGCCCGGCGCTCGGAGCAGACTTCGTCGGGGCGACCGCCACTGCCGGCTCCTCGGGCTCCGGCGAGCTGGTCGTGAGCGCTGCGGGAGCTTCTGCGGGCGCGTCGAAGAGACTCGGACCATCCTGGTCGGAGAAGTCGAGCTCGTCGTACTCGTCGTCCACGCCGCACACACTATGCGAGCCGTCCGACAGTCGCTGCTCCCAGCGCGCAGGCGAGCGATCAAGCCCCCAAAAGACACGAAGTCGGGGGCCATCCGCACCACCGCCATCCGCAGCGCGCGAGAAGACTCCCGACTTCGTTCGGTCGAGGTTCGACCCTGGTCGCCGAAGCGACCACCTCTGCCGTTTGAACCCGTCTTGCGGCGACCGCATCCGCGGGCCGGAACTGAACCCCTCCAGCTCAGGCGAAGCGGTCGACCAGTGGCTTGCAACACCGGCCTGCGACGGAAACATGGGAGCAGAGCCCCATTCCATTCCCCCCTTGAGAGCCGGTGCGACCCGCCTCTCGCATTGCACGCTAGTCACCACCCCCCGTGACGACGGTGCCCATGAGACGACTCTCATTGCCCCTCAGACCACCGTCTGAAAAGACGTCCGGGAATGTCCGACCCGGGTGTGACTTCTCTCACGCAGGCTGACTTCTCGCACCGGGGTCGTCACAGTCATGAGCCATGGAAGCCCTTGTCCGCCATTCGACGCCGGAGCCGTACGGCTCGGTCACGCGCTGGCGCAACTTTGGTCACGACCGCCTCTACATCCGGTCGCTGGCCGGCGCCGACCTGGGGTGGTGGGATCTCACGACGGATGAGGGCCACGCCCTCGATCCGCAGCTGGCACGAGAGCTCGAGCTCATCGTGCGCGACTGGCAGGCGTCCCTCGGCGTGGGCGCTCCGTCCCGTCCCGTGCTGCGCCAGGTGACGCCCCTCGAGGTCGAGGAACCGCAAGCCGACGAGCCGCGAGCCGTGCCGGCCGCACCGCGCCGGGCAGCCGGATATGCCGAGCCTGTACGAACGGTCGTCGAGCCTCCTGCGGATCTGCTGGCCAACCGCGCAGGCGAGTCGCTGATGCGTCGCGAGGTCGCCGAGCTCGCAGCGGGTCGCTCGTCGGGTCGCCGCTTCGCCGACTTCGTACCCGTCGCTTCCAGCTGGGAGGTCGGCGCTGTCGGCGAGCAGCTCGTCGCGGACGAACTCCGCAAGCTCGCCGCCCTCGATCCCCGCTGGGGCTTCCTCAACTCGATCCCCGTGAACGCCAAGGGCACCGACATCGACCACCTCGTCATCGGGCCCGGCGGCGTCTTCACGATCAACACCAAGCACCATCGCGACGCCCGCATCTGGGTGTCCGGCGACATGCTCATGGTGAACGGCGAGAAGACCTGGTACGTAAGGAACGCGCGCCACGAGGCGACGAACGCGACCACTCGGCTCGCTGAGGCGACGGGACGGCCCATCACGGCGTTCGGCCTTGTCGTACCTGTCGGCGCAGCGTCGCTGACCATCAAGAACCCGCCCGCGGACGTCGCTGTGGTCAACCGCCGCCGCCTCGTCTCGTACTTCTCCAGCCTGCCGATGGTCCTCGACAAGGACACCGTGCTCGCAGTCTTCGAGGCCGCGCGAGACTGCCAGACCTGGATGGGCCTCGACGGCTGATCAGCCGGGCTGACGAGTCCGTACGCACGACCGCCGGGCCCTCTCGGACCCGGCGTCTGAATGCGTGCAGCGCTACGTGCTCTCGGACACGTAACTCTGCGGCTCCTGCTGGAACGCCGCACGGCAATCGCTCGAGCAGAAGTGGTATGTCTTCCCGTCGTACGACTCGGACAGAGACGACTGGGGTTCCACCTGCATGCCACAGACGGGGCATCGTTCGGACTCGGCCATGTGCTCCTCCTCACTGAGTGAGCATTCAGTACGACCTGTACCCAGTCGCCGACGCACCAAACCCGGGTTGTCGGAGGTATCAGACGCGGTAGTGATTTATCACCGCGTCTGTCTTGGCCTCCTCCACGGCAGCACGGGCCACCTTGAGTGACTCGGGGTCTGCTCCGTCCGCAGCCTCGAGTTCCGTCGGGCCCTCGGAGTCGGGCGCGTACAGGGGGTCGGGGACGGGTCGCTGGAACAAGTTGTCCTGGTCGTGGTCAGAGTCGTGGCTGCTCATGGTCCCATCTTTGCTCGGGGGTCAGCATCGCTCGCGCCCGGGCTCGCCCCCTCATCCGCCCCCCGCTTGCGGGTCCTTGTGCTGACGCGATTCACTCACTCGACCGCCGGTACCGCGTGCGTACGGTGGCGGGCTCAGATCGTCGTCGCGCAGCATCACCAAGCCCGGCGCTACGCGTCCTCCGGCTCGGCTCCGGTCTCGATGACCCTGCTCGCCACGTCGTGCAGCTTGAGGTTCCGGTTCTGGCTCGCCTGCTTGAGCCGGTCGAACGCCTGGCTCGGCAGGATGCGGTGCCGCTCGACGAGGATGCCTACGGCTTGCCCGACCAGGCGATGGCTGTTGATCGCGGCCTCGAGGTTCGCCTGCTTGTCTGCTGACCGCTGCCGCTCGATGACCCTGTCGACGGCGAGTCCGAACGCCTGCGCCAGGAGATCCGCGGCGATCATCTCCTCGGTACTGATCCGCCGAGGCCGGGGGAAGTGGACCCATGCCCGAGCACCGATCGTGCTGGTCTGCGGTACAAGCAGGATGCCGGGGCGGTACGAGACGGTGTCGGCGCTCGGCGAGCCGGCCAGGCCCACCGCGACGTCGGCGTGGAGATCGTCCATCGTCAGGGTCTGACCGGCGCTGAACAGATACCGGTCGTCCAGATCGAGCTGGATCGTGCTGCCACCGTCGAAGAGCAGCTCGAAACCGTGCTCGGCGACACCGAGCAGCGTGGCCAGGTCGTCCGTACCGCCGAAGTCGGCGCTGACCCGTGCCGCTGCCGCGCGCCGCTCCTGCGCCTGATGGTCCCGCGTGATGTCGCGCAGCACGCGGATCCGCGCGGTCAGGTGGCTGTACGGAAGATCCACGCTGGCGCCGGACGTGTGCACCCAGATCTGTCGACGGTCCTGTGTGTACAGGACGACCTCGGAGTCGAAGTCCCGACGGTTGAGCCCCTCGTCGTGGAGACCTTGGATCGCGGCCAGGGCATCAGGATCCTCGTTCTCGGTCGGCCACCAAGGGAAGGGCGGGTTGTACGGACCGTCGGACAACTCGTACCCGAACATCTCGGTGAAGGCCCGATTGAACTCGATCACCGCCCCGTCGGCATCGAGGATGATCAGCGGGTCCCGGAGCGCGTGCATCACTGCGCGGCGCCACCCGGCATCGGTGGACCGCTCGAGCACCATCATGTCGTTCTCCGCCTCATGGTCCACCTGGCCGTCGGGTACATGGGCCGCCCTATCGTCATCCATCGAGCCTCCCACCCGGTCTCAACGAGGACAGGTCTGTTCCCTTGCCAGCAATAGACGGGAATCTAGAGGCCCACCGGGTCGCACGGAAGGGCTGGGAGTGATTCGCGCACTCCGGCGGTGCACCGGCTGCATTTTCAACCGGTACACCTCGCCCGGCGACAGCCCGGGCGGTCGCCGGACGACCCGGGGCAGTGACCCTGTACCCGGCAGATGCCCAAGCCACTCTCGAGATGCCGAACCGAAGTCTGTCTCGCGGGTGAGCCGTCAGCTGGCCAAGGCCTCGGCGGGCTCCAGCAGCTCGCGGGTGGTGTCGAGGATCCTGCGGATGATCCGCGAGACCTGCATCTGGGACAGGCCGAGCCTGGCGGCGATCTCGCTCTGCGTGCAGTCCTCCTCGAATCTCCAGGCCAGCACCTGCCGGTCGCGGTCCGAAAGCTCGTCGAGCGCCCTACGCAGCGCGAGCCGATCGGTCAGCTCGCCGGCGAGGTCCTCGTCGTCGGCGAGGTACGAGCCCACGGAGGCGGCGTCACCTGTGGTGGCGTCCAACGACAGCGGCCGGTAGCCGGCGCGGGCGATGATGCACTCCGCGACCTGCTTCTGGTCGACACCGAGGGCATCGCCGATCTCCCGTACGGTCACCCTGCGTCCGGACGCCTGCTCGAGCCCTTCGGTGGTGCGCGAGGTGAGGCTGCCGAGGTCCTGGATCTGGCGGGGCGGCCGAACCACCCAGCAGTGGTCGCGGAAGTACCGCTTCAGCTCGCCGGTGATCGTCGGGACCGCGTACGAGGCGAGTGACCGGCCTTCCGACGGACGGAAGCGCTGGATCGCGACCCACAGGGCGGTACGTGCGACCTGTACGAGATCGTCGAAGTCGACGCCGCGGCCGAGGTATCTGGTGGCCAACGCATCGCACAGGGGGAGGTTGAGCTCGACCACCTCGGTGGTGATCCGCTGACGCTCCTCCGGCGTCTGTGCCGACGAGAGGGTGACGAACAGTTCGCGGGTCTTGGCCTCGCGGCGTGCCACGGTGGAAGCTTGCGCTGCTCCACATGCCATGGTGCTCTCCTTGGGGGAGATCCGTCCGAGTCGGCACGTGGTTTGACCGCTCTGACCCTTCGAGCGTGCCAGATGTCCAAGCCCTGTTCAAGGCCTTGCCGACGGTTTGTCCGTCGGACTTCTCCCTCGGTGCCCGGCCGTTTGGGCCCACAAGTCGCTGGGTACAGAGGGTGAAACAACCTCCTGAGAGGAACAGCCATGAGCATGGATGACAAGGCTCGCCACAAGGGCGAGGAAGTCAAGGGCAGCGTCAAGGAAGGCTGGGGGAAGCTGACCGACAACAAGAACCTGGAAGCCGAGGGCAAGGCCGAGAAGTGGGCAGGCAAGGCCAAGGGCGCCGTTGATGAGGCGGTTGACGACCTGACCGACGGCAAGACCCGTCGCTGAACCCTCTCGACTGAACCTGGAAGGAGAAGGCAATGGCAATTCTGCTGTGGATCCTCGCCGCGATCCTGGTGATCTCGGGCATCTTCGCGATCGTACGGTCGCAGATCCTGTGGGGCATCGTCCTCATCGTGGTCGGCCTGCTCGTCGGCCCGGGAGGCGTGAGCATCTTCCACTGATCGCAGAACACGGAGGAACTGCCGGTCCCGTTACGGGGCCGGCAGTTTCGCGTCGATAGGGTCTCGAGCTGGAGGTAGGGACTCGATGGAGAGCATCACCAAGTACCGGCAGTCGCCGCAGACGCTGCGACGGATGATCGAGCGTGCGTACGGATCGGAGCTGGTCCCGACCAGTGACGACTTCGCCACCGAGCTGGGACACGGCTGGTTCAACGTCGCGTACCTGCTGCGCCTTGCCGACGGCCGCCAGGTGGTCATGAAGATCGCGCCGCCGCCGGCCGTCGAGGTGATGACGTACGAGAAGGACATGCTCGTCGGAGAGGTGGCGGCCATCCGACTCCTGGAGCAGGCCACCTCCGTACCGGTCCCTGACGTCGACCACTACGACCCGTCGTGCGAGCTCATCGCGGCGCCGTGGTTCGTCATGACGTACATCCCGGGCGAGAACTTCGGCGAGGTGAGCGAGGCGTGGCCCCACGATCGTCAGCAGGCCGTGTGGCGCCAGATCGGCGCGGCGAACGCCGAGCTCAACACGATCCTCGGCGACGGCTTCGGACGGTTCGGCACGCCCGGCGTCGCGACGTGGCGCGAAGCGTTCACGGGCATCCTCGAGGATGTCCTGCGCGATGGGGAGCGTCGCGACGTCGACCTGGGCTGGTCGTACGAGGAGGTGCGCCAAGCCATCGCGGACAACGAGGCGTGCCTCGACGCGGTCACGGTCCCCCAGTTCTGCGAGTGGGACCTCTGGGCCTCCAACGTCATGGTCGCCGACGACACGATCACCGGCATCATCGACCACGAACGTGCGTTCTGGGGCGACCCGATCATAGAGGCCGGCTTCCTCGCCGCCAGCGGCACCGGTTCCTCGGAAGACCCGAGCGGGTTCCTCGCCGGGTACGGCCGCGGCCCGCTCACGCCGGACGAGCTCGACCGGCGCCGCCTGTACAACCTGCACCTGTTCCTCATCATGACCATCGAGACCGTCTACCGGGGCCACACGACCACCGATCAGCTCGACATCGCGCGGCCCGCTCTCGATGTGGCCATGGCAGACCTGGGCCACGTACGGACGTGACGGATCGCGCCGACGCCACCCGATCGCCCCGCTCGGCCCCTCGGATCGCGTGGGCTGCATGAGCCGCCCCGACGCCGCTGCCGCGCTGGGCACCGCGCCCGTGGGACGGCTGCTGTGGCGCAACTCCGTACAGACCACTCTGTCCGTGGCCACGTACGGGGTGTACGCGCTCACGAACGCGTTCTTCGTGTCCCGCTGGGTCGGTCCGGTCGCGCTCGCCTCGGTGAACGTAGCGGCACCGCTGCTCATGCTGATCGGCGCCGTGGCGACGACCGTCGGGGCCGGCGGCGCCTCGGTGCTGTCGCGGGCGCTCGGCGCCGGTGACCTGGCGCGCGCCGCGCGGGCCACGGGGACCAGCCTCGCCTCGTACTGGATCCTGTCAGCGCTGCTCGGAGTTCTGGGGATCGTCTTCCTCGACCCGCTTGTACGGTTGCTCGGCGCCACGGGCGAGGTCGCGCAGGACGCGAAGGCGTACGCGCTGATCCTGCTCGTCGGCAGCATCACCGCCACCGGGTTCTCCAGCCTGGTGCGCGCCGAGGGACGGATGGGGTACTCGACGCTGGAGTGGATCATCCCGGTCGTCACCCAGATCGTGCTCGACCCGGTCTTCATCATCGGGTTCCACCTCGGCGTGCGCGGCGCGGCCTTGGGAACGGTCGGCGGTCAGCTCGTGAGTGCCGCCATGGGCTTCTGGTTCTTCCTGCTGCAGCGGCGCCGTCTGTACCGGGTCCGTCCGCGCGATCTCATCCCCGACCTCGGCCTGTTGAGGGAGATCGCGGCGGTCGGCGCTCCGACGTTCGTGGCGGGACTAGGGGTGACGGTCCTGTCGGTGGTGACCAACAACCTGCTCGCCGTCACAGGTGGCGCGCTCGCCCTCAGCGCATACGCCATCGCGGCCCGGATCGGGACGTTCGTCGCGATGCCCCAGCTGGGCATCACCCAGGCGATGCAGCCGATCGTGGGCTATAACCACGGCGCCGGTCGTGGCGACAGGGCCCACCATGCAGCGAGCCTGTCGATGACGGTGAGCCTGCTGTACGGGGTGGGGGCCGCACTGGTCGTCGCCCTGGCGGCGCGACTGATCGCCGGGGTGTTCACCTCGGATCCGATGACGGCCGACGCTGCCGCGACGGCTCTGCGGACGATCGCCCTGGCATACCCGTTCGGCGGGCTCGTCGGGCTGACCGCTGCGTGGTACCAGTCGCGTGGCTACGCCCGTCCCTCCTTCATCCTGTCGGTCGGAACGATCCTGCTCGTGAAGCTCCCGGCACTACTCGTGCTCGCCAGGTTCGGCACCCAGGGCATCTGGTGGGCGTTCCCGATCGGCGAGGCCGTCTCAGCTCTGGGCGCCTGGTGGCTGTGGCGCCGCCCGTTGGGATCAGCTGGTTAGCAAGGGCTCGTCGATGTGGCTGTCGTGACCGGCACCGTGGACGTGGGGCAGACCGCCGGCGAGCGAGTGCGAAGTGGTCGCGTCCCGGGCCCCCGCCGAGAGAGTAGAGGAGAGACCTCTCATGATTGGCCTCGGCGCGGCAAGGGGTAATACTGTCTGCCTCGACGCGGTAACAGCCAGTTGCCCAGTCATTCCCTGGCGCTCCGAATGACCCCACTACGGAAAGCGCACCGATGTACGACTACACGCTCGCCGCCGACGCCAAGACTGTTCTTCTCATCGGCGAGACTGGACATGAGGGTCAGTTGACCGCGCACCTCGCGCGGCTCACCGGAGCCCACATCGCGAACGCCACCGACCTCACGTCGGCGCTGCGTGCCATCGAGGCCCACTATCCTGACGCCGTCGTGTCCGGGTTACCGCTGACCGGCGACGAGGGACTGCCTCTGCTCTTCTACGTCTCCCTGCATCACCCTGGTCTTCCTGTGGTCGTCCTCGTCGACGACGCGGAAGACGAGGCAACCCAGCAAGCCCAGTGGTACGGCGCACAGGCGACCCTTCCCTGGTCCGATGACTCAGGTGCCGTCGCGGCTGCGGTAGCCAACGTTCTCGGCATGTCGGCCCCCGTCGACATCTGGGACCGCGTGGCCGAAGTAGCAGCCCGGCGGCACCTGTCCCTCGTCGCGCCACCACGTCAGGTCAGCTGGTTCGACGCGGAGGATCGTCTCGGCGGACTGTTCCGGGGGCTCGGCGAGGTTCGCGGCCTTCGCGGCACGGTCGCCCTGGACGGGTGCGGGTCGACCCTGGGCGCGATCGATGCGACCGGGTCGCTCGACGTTCCCGGGATCGTCGACACCCTTCACGGACTGATCCAGGCGAGTCACGCGGCGTGCACCGGTGCGGGCCTGGACGAGTTCGAGACCGCGGTGATCCGCACCGGCCAGGAGACGATCGTCATGTCCTGCTGCGCCGACGCGAACACCCACGTTCACATGGTCACCCTGGTCGCCCCCGACGGGAACCGTGCGTTGGTCGAGCTGGCGCACAAGCGCTTGCAGCGGGAGTTCCACGGCGTCCAGGCTGCGGTCGCCTATCCCGCCAGCCTCCGCAGTGCGTCGGAGATCTCCGCCTGAACGGATGGCGGCTCGGCATCGAGCGGCATGTTGTCCACGTCGGCGACGCCGTCGACTGAGCCTGGCGCTTCGGGCTCTAGTGCGCTGAAGAGCGGCTCGAGGTCAGTCGTGGCGGTCCCGGTTTCGGCGATGGGTTCGAACGTCAGCCGCTCAGGCAGGAGTTTCGCCTTGTCAGAGTTGCGTACGAGCGCTCGGACGTGGTGCCGGCCAGCGCACCGGTGGGCGGGGTCTCGGATTCCAGGTCAGCGAAACCAGTGCGCGGTACGGGAGGCTGCGAGACCCATACCCGTCAGCGCAGCTGCGCGTCCGAGAGGATTCGGGCCGCGACGGATCCGGTCGGGATGACGAAGGTGATGGCTGCCTGACCCGCGGTCAACGTCGCGACAGTCGCCTCAGGGTAGAGCGCGTGGACCGCTACGGCGATTCCCTCCAGGGAGCTGAAGGGCACCACGAGGCGCGAGGTGGAGTAGACGGGAGTCCTGCCGCGCACGAGTCCTTGGTCCCGGCTGAGGACCTCCAGTGCGCGGCCATCGCTCGCCAGCACGCCGCTGTGCAACGTCATCGGCCACACGCTGTGCATCGACCGCTGCAGGACCCCGCGCACACCACGTGTGCTCGGGGCGAGAGTCGATCGTCCATGGCAGGCCCACGCGACAACGTCCGGGCTGGAACGCAAGAGTCGGGCGAACTCGCTGACGAACACCTGGTCGGTCGCGCCTCGCTCGAGGCGGATCGTTCCACCTCCCGTTGCCTCTGCGGCAGCGATCAGCGCCCGACCGACAGCACTCACCGGATCGACCGTCGTGGCGGCGCGAAGCTGGTCCACCAGCCGGGTGACATTCTCTCGCGCTGCGCCGTTGAACCGGACCGAGACCGCCGACCCTGCCGAGGTGTGGATCGTCAGCCGGCCATCGAGGAGGTTCACCACCTCGCGGGTCCCAACCACCCGCTCGTACGGCACGGTCATCACGTCGTACCCCCGTGGGCCGGTCACCGTCGCCCAGCCCTGCAGCCCGGCCCCGAACCGCTTGAGGACGGTCAGTCCTGTCGCGTCGAGGACCAGCAGATAGTCGTACAGGTCCATGCCGGGAGTGGCGTCCCGGCGCGCGATCTCGCGGGGGACCTTCAGCACCATGCGTGCCGCGTCGAAGTCGATGGCGTGGTCACGGAACAGCCTCGGGACATCCTCGAGGTCGAGCACCTCGTCGATCCATGGGCCGAACCGGTCGTACTCGCTGACTCTCGTGGTGCTCACGTCACTCCCTGTCCTGAGGACTCTGAGGCTATGCGGCCCAGAGCCGGCACGGACCAGCACCCCCATGACTGCGGCTGCCCGACCGTGAACAGCACGCGGGTGACGTCATCGGCGTCGATTCGACGTCAGCGGTTCACCGGCGATGCATCCGCCATTCACCGCCTCGAATCCGCCACGAGCAGGCTGATCCCGAATCGGACCATAGAAGGGATTACCCGTGCGCAAGCAGTTCACGCTCGTGGCCGGCATGGCAGCAGTGTTGATGCTCCTTCCGGCTTGCTCATCGACGTCAGGCACACCGGCAGCAACCTCAGGAGGCCCAGCTGCAGCGGTCAAGGCGACGACCGCGACATCGCTCGCCGACCTGGGAGGGATGGATGCCCTTGTCAAAGCCGCCAAGGCCGAGGGCACGATCAACGTCGTCGCCCTCCCCGACGACTGGGCCAACTATGGAGCGATCAAGAAGGCCTTCGCCGCCAAGTACGGCATCACCGTGAACTCGATCCTGCCCGACGCGTCGTCGAAGGAAGAGATCGACGCCGCCGACAAGAACAAGGGCACGACCAATGCGCCCGACGTGTTCGACGTGGGTGCGAACGTGGCGCTGAGCTCCACAGACCGCTTCGCTCCGTACAAGGTCGCCGCCTGGGACAAGATCGCGGCGGGCAACAAGGAGTCGACCGGTCTGTGGGTCAACGACTACACGGGCGTCATGACCGTGGGCTACAACGCCACGAAGTTCGGAGAGATCACATCTCTCGACCAGCTCACCGACCCGAAGTTCAAGGGCCAGGTCGCGTTCAACGGCAAGCCCGCTGAGGCAGGGGCCGCCTTCAACGGCTTCCTCATGGTCAACGGTGCGTACGGTGGCACGTTCGAGAACCTTCAGCCCGGCATCGACTACGTGAAGAAGCTCAAGAAGGCGGGAACCCTCAACCTGCAGGACGTCACGTCCGGCACGATCGACTCCGGAACGCACGGCGTGGTCTTCGACTGGACGTACAACCAGGCGTCGACGATCACGCGCCTCAAGGCCAAGGGCGTCGACTGGAAGGTCTTCGTGCCCCAGGGCGGCGAGATCGCTTCCTACTACAACCAGGCGATCAACAAGGACGCCCCGCACCCTGCGGCTGCCCGCCTCTGGGAGGAGTACCTGTACTCCGCAGACGCTCAGAACATGTGGCTCGCCGGTGCGGCGCGCCCCATCCTGTTCGACGCGATGAAGGCTGACGGCACGCTCGACGCCGCGGCCGCAGCCAACCTGCCGACGGTCTCTGGGACCCCGGCAACGCCGACCAGCGCGCAGGCGACGTCGGCAACCGCGTTCATCAAGGCGAACTGGGACGCGGCGGTCGCGTGACAGCGACGACCACCGCCGGGCGGGACGCGGTCAGCGCGTCCCGCCCGGTTCCACCCGGCATGGTGAACGCACTCGGAACGGTCCCGTTCTTCGCGTACACCGCGGTGTTCCTCGTCCTCCCCACGATCCTCGTGGTCGTCGGAGCGTTCACGGCGCGCAACGGGGGGTTCACGCTCAACGGCTTCACTCAGGTCCTCAGCCCCCGTACGGTCACCATCTTCGGCACCTCGCTGTGGATCTCCCTGCTCACCGCGCTGGTCGGCGCGATCGCCGGTGGAGTGATCGCGTACGCGCTCTCGCTGAGCCCAGCGGGGTCGCTCGGCCGCCGCGTGTTCACCGCCCTCATGTCGGTCACGGCTCAGTTCGGCGGCGTGATGCTCGCATTCGCGTTCATCGCCACGATCGGGATCAACGGTCTGGTCACCCGAATGCTCTCCGCGTTCCCTTCTCTGACACCGGACCCGGGGTTCCTGTCGTCGCTCGGCGGGGTCGCCGTCGTCTACTGCTACTTCCAGATCCCGCTCATGGTGATCGTGTTCCTGCCTGCCGTCGAGGGTCTGCGTCCCCAGTGGCGCGAAGCGACCGAGAACTTGGGGGGTACGACCTGGACGTACTGGACCCGCGTCGCCGGACCCATCCTCCTGCCGAGCCTCCTGGGCAGCTTCCTGCTCCTGTTCGCGAATGCGTTCAGCGCGTTCGCCACGGCCGCCGCGCTCATCAGCCAGCAGTCCGTGATCGTGCCGCTCGAGATCGAGTCCGCCCTGAGGAACGAGAACGACCTCGGCATGGACGCGTACGCGCAGGCTCTCGCCTTCGGGATGATCGTCGTGGTCGCCCTGGTGATGGGGGCCTACGCAGCCCTCATGAAGCGTGCCGCCAGGTGGGCCCCGTGAAGGCGCGGGGAGCCTGGTTCAGGCGCATCGTGCTCGGCGTGGCGCTGGTCTACTTCCTCGTACCGCTGGCATCTCTCGCCGACTTCTCCGTGCGGTTCCCGCTCACCGGGAAGGTGGATCTGGTGGCGTGGCAGGCCCTCTTCGGTGGCGGGGAGTCCGACAAGCTGAGCCTGCTTCGCGAGGGCCTGACCAACTCGCTGATCATGGCGGTCATGGCGATCGTCATCTCGCTCGGCCTGCTGCTTCCCACGATGGTGCTGGTACGGCTGCGGTTGCCGCGCATGAGCAAGGTCGTCGAGTTCGTGTGCCTGCTTCCGCTCACGATCCCGGCGGTCGTCCTCGTCGTGGGGCTGGCGCCGGTCTACCTCGTGATCTCGACGAAGATCCTCGACTCGAACACGATCTGGCTGGCGTTCGCGTACGTGATCCTCTGCCTCCCGTACGTCTACCGCGCCCTCGACTCGGGGCTGCGCGCGATCGACCTCAAGACGCTGTCGGAGACCGCACGGTCGTTCGGCGCCTCGTGGCCGACGGTGCTGCTGCGCGTCCTCGTACCGAACCTGCGCAGCGCCCTCGTGTCCTCGGTCTTCGTGACCCTCGCGGTCGTGCTCGGCGAGTTCACGTTCGCCCGCATGCTGGCCCGTACGAATCTCCAGACCGCCCTGTTCGAGATCAACCTGTCCGACGGCCAGATCGCCGCCGCGGTCTCGCTGCTCGTCCTCGGCGGCACCGTCCTCCTGATGGTGGCGCTCGACCTCCTTGTCGCTCTGCAGGAGCGACGCATCCGTCCTTCGACCAGATCGGACGTCTCATGACCGGATCCGTGACCTCCGCTGCCGTCACCCTGTCCCACCTGACCCGTACGTTCGGGAAGGTCAAGGCGCTCGACGACTTCAGCCTCGACCTCGCCGCGGGCGAGCTGGTGGCCCTGCTCGGCCCATCCGGGTGCGGCAAGACGACGGCCCTCCGGGCGCTGGCCGGGCTCGAGGGCATCGACTCCGGAACCGTGGTCGTGGGCGGCCGGGACGTGACCCGGCTGCCGGCCAACAGGCGCGACATGGCGATGGTCTTCCAGTCGTACTCGCTGTTCCCGCACCTCACCGTCGAGGGCAACATCGAGTTCGCCCTCGGCCTGCGCAAGGTGCCGTCACGGGAGCGTGCTGCCGTTGTCGCGCACAACCTCGAGCTCGTCGGTCTCGGCGGCCACGGCGACCGCTACCCCCACCAACTGTCCGGCGGACAGCAGCAGAGGGTGGCACTGGCGAGAGCGCTGGCGGTACGGCCTCAGGTGCTGCTGCTCGACGAACCGCTGTCGGCCCTCGACGCCAAGGTGCGCGTCCAGCTGAGGGACGAGATCCGGCGGATCCAGACCGAGGTGGGCATCACGACGCTGTTCGTGACGCACGATCAGGAGGAGGCACTCGTGGTCGCCGACCGTATCGGCGTGATGGAGTCAGGCCGGCTCGTACAGGTCGGTGACCCCCGCGAGATCTACAGCCGGCCCGCGACCCCGTTCGTCGCGGACTTCATCGGTACGACGAACGCCCTGGACGGCCACGCGGTCGACGGTGTGGCCCACGTTCTCGGGCAACGCGTGCCTCTGCTGCCCGGGTCGCCGACGGGTCCCGTCTCGGTTCTCATCCGTCCCGAGAGCATCACGCTGAGACCAGCCGCTGATGGGCACGGCAGGGTCGTCACCACTGGCTTCATGGGCGCCACGTCACGCGTCACTGTGGCGCTCGCCGACGGGACGCTCGTCCTCGTCCAGCTCCGCGGCTCGAGCCCCGACGGGCTGCTCCCCGGCGAACACGTCGCGCTCGAGCTCGCGGGGGTCCCAGCCCTCGCCCGGCGGGTGCGGGCGTAACGAGGACCGACCCGCGTGCTCAGCTGTTCGCGACCGCCGCGCGTTCTATCGGCAGGCCGGCGCTGAAGCGCTGCACGTACGTGTCGAAGCCGACGACGTCGGCGGGGTCGGGCGCGATCGTCTCGAGGCTTGCGCCGGCGAACACGTGCGAGCTCAGATAGTCGGCCAGCGACTGCGAGCCGGTACGGTCGCGTGCGTACGCAGCGAGCAGCGCGATGCCCCAGGCGCCGCCCTCGCCGGCGATGTCGCCGACAGAGACGGGCGCGTCCACCGCCGCGGCGAGGTAGCGCTGAGCCACGCCCTTGGTCTTGAACAGGCCGCCGTGGGCGAACAGCGAGTCGAGCTGTACGTTCTCGGTCTTCAGCAGCACGTTCATGCCGATCCGGAGGCTCGAGAGGGCCGCGAAGAGCTGGGCACGCATGAAGTTGGCCAGCGTGAAGTGGCTGTCCGGCGTCCGTACGAACAGCGGCCGGCCCTCCTCCAGGCCGGTGATGTGCTCGCCGGACAGGTAGTTGTACGCGAGCAGCCCGCCGGCGTCCTTCTCCCCCTCAAGCGAAGCGGTGAACAGGCTCTCGAACACCGCGCCCATGTCAGCGCTCGCACCGATCCGCGTGGCGAACTCGCCGAACATGCCCACCCACGCGTTCAGCTCGCTGGCACCGTTGTTGCAGTGCACCATGGCCACCAGGTCACCCGCCGGCGTGGTCACCAGGTCCAGCTCGGGGTGCATCGCCGCCAGATCGTGCTCCAGCACGACCATGGCGAAGATCGACGTACCGGCGCTGACGTTGCCCGTCCGACGCGCGACCGAGTTCGTCGCCACCATGCCTGTACCGGCATCGCCCTCGGGTGGGCAGCACAGGATACCCGGCTGCAGGACCCCGGACGGGTCCAGCAGCGAGGCTCCCGCGGCGGTCAGCTCGCCGGCCGCTTCACCGGCGGAGAGCACCGTCGGGAGGATGTCGCCGAGCCTCCAGGAGAAGCCACGGTCGGCGACGGCATGATCGAACTGTCCGATCATGGCCTGGTTGTACGAACCGGTCGCGATGTCGATCGGGAACATGCCGGACGCGTCGCCCACACCGAGCACCTTCTGGCCCGTCAGCTGCCAGTGCACGTAGCCGGCGAGCGTGGTGAGGTGCGCGATACGGGAGACGTGGTCCTCGCCGTTCAGGATGGCCTGGTACAGGTGCGCGATCGACCAGCGCTGCGGGATCGAGTAGCCGAACAGCCCGGTGAGCTGCTCGCTGGCCTGCCCGGTGATCGTGTTGCGCCAGGTACGGAACGGGGCGAGCAACCCGTCCGACGCGTCGAACGCGAGGTAGCCGTGCATCATCGCCGACACTCCCAGCGACCCGACCGTACGCAGCTCGACTCCGTACCGCTTCTGGACGTCTGCCGCCAGCGATCCGTACGCGGCCTGCAGGCCCGTCGTGACATCGTCCAGCGAGTACGTCCAGATGCGGTCGACGAACTGGTTCTCCCAGTCGTGGCCGCCCGTGGCGATCGGGGTGTTGTCCTCGCCGGTCAGCACCGCCTTGATACGGGTCGAGCCGAACTCGATACCCAGGGCGGTCCGGCCCTCCTCGATGGCAGCGCGAACGCTCACGTCGTCGATCATCGTCGATCCTTCCCCAACTCGGCGGCGGTGGCGCCGGCGCGAGCGATGCCGACGTTACCGCTCCCAGCCCGTGCAAGGAGCCCGTACGACCCCCTTGTCAGACCCTGTTCGCAGGTGACGACGCGGACGCGTCTCGGGTAGGTCGTCTCGGGCAAGGCGTCTCGGGAGGCCTAGACCGTCAGGGGGTTGGCGACCTCGAGCTGGCCGTGGTCGATGAGCCACCGCACGGACTCGAGGATGGCCGCGTCGGGCTCGTATCGAGGCGCGTAGTCGATGAGCCGACGCGCCTTGTCGATGCTGACGTAGTGGCTGCGGGACAGGTGCTCCCAGCTGGTCTGGGCGACGTCGTCCGCTGACGTGCTGCGGAACTCCTCCCAGCTGACGGTGCGCAGCTCGACGGTCTGGCCGAACCACGAGGCCGCGATCTGTACATAGCCGCGTACGTTCAGGGCAGTCGGCGCCACGACGCTGAAGTCCTCGCCGGCGGCCGCGTCACGATGGTTGATGGCGGCTTCGAAACCCTGTGCGACGTCGTCGGCATGGACGTGGTGCATGAGCTCCGCGCCGATCCCGGGAACGTCGATGGGCTCCCCCGCCGAGAGCTTCTGCCACACCGTGGGGTCGAAGTTGCCGAGCGGCCCGACCGGGTGCCAGCCGGGTCCGACGATGTGTCCGGGATGCAGGGTGGTCGTGGCCAGCCCGCCGGACGCGGTCTCCTCCTTGAGCAGCCGCGCGATCTGGCCCTTGGCGATTCCGTACTCCCCGATCGCCGGCGCCCCGTTCTCCTCGGTGACCGGCAGCCGGAGGCTAGGACCGTGGCGCCAGATGGACCCGCAGGAGAGCAGGTGGCCGGTGTTGCCCCGCAGCTGATGTACGAGGGCGGTCGCGGACTCGAGGGTGAAGCAGATCAGGTCGACGACGACGTCGGGCTGCAGGTCGACGACGCGGTCAGCGAACGTCCCGTCGAGGTCCTCGGCGACCCGGTCGGCGGCGACGTGACGCACCTGATCCCATGCGGGGTCGTTCACGTAGCCGGCCCGCTGCCCTCGGCTGACGTTGACGACCTCGTGGCCTGCGCGCACCAGGCGGGGAACCAGGAACGTACCAATGTGGCCGCTCCCACCGATCACGACGATTCGCATGCCCTCACCCTAGGCGGGTGCCCACCACCGGAGAGCTCACCAGTCGAGCGGAAGGGAGGCAGGACGCTGGCACGACGCTTTGCCAGGGACGTTCTCAGGGGACGATGTGACCTGCGGCCCGGTACAGCTCGTACCACTCGACCTTGGTCAGGACGATGTCGCCGCCCTTGGCCGCGGCGGTCACCCGCTCGGGGTTGGTGGTGCCGGTGACGACCTGCATGTGGGCAGGGTGCCGGACGATCCACGCCGTCGCGATCGCCTCCGTGGGGACGCCGTACGTCGCCGCGAGCCGGTCGACCACGGCATTGAGCTCGGGATAGTCGGGGCTGCCGAGGAACGGGCCGTTGAAGAAGCCGGCCTGGAACGGTGACCACGCCTGGATCGTGATGTCGTTCAGACGGCAGTAGTCGAGGGTGCCGATGGTGCGGTCGACCGACTGGTCGAGCGCGCCCATGTTGATCGACATTCCTTGGGTGATCAGGTCGGCGTGGGTGATCGAGAGCTGGAGCTGGTTCGCGACCAGCGGCTGCGTCACGTGCTTCTTGAGCAGCTCGATCTGCGCCGGGCTGTGGTTGGAGACGCCGAAGTGCCTGACCTTGCCCGAGCTCTCCAGCTCGTCGAAGGCCCTGGCGACCTCTTCGGGTTCGACGAGAGCGTCCGGGCGGTGCAGCAGCAGGATGTCGATGTGGTCGGTGTCGAGCGCGGCGAGGGAGTCGTTGACCGACGAGATGATCTCCTCGTAGGAGAAGTCGAAGTACGGGCCGTCCTTCGGCACGATCCCGACCTTCGTCTGGAGCGTGATCTCGTCGCGCTGCGAGGGCGTCAGCTTCAACGCCTCGGCGAACCGCCGCTCGCAGCCGTGCATCTCGGACCCGTACACGGCGGCGTGGTCGAAGAAGTTGATCCCGGCGGCGATGGAGGCGTCGTACAGGGCGCGGACCTCGGCGTCCGACTTCTCCTGGATCCGCATCACGCCGGTCACGATGGCGGGCACGACGAGGTTGGTTCCGGGCATCACGAACGTCTTCATAGGTTTCCTTCGATCATGGGTCTCTGCCGAGCATAGGCGTGTCGCATCAGCAGCGAGCCGACAGCGGCCACGGCGAAGAAGCCGAACATGGCCGCGGACATCGCCATGACCGACTGCTGCCCGAGCAGGCCGGTCAGCGGCGTCATCAGCGCTCCGGCGAGGAACGGCAGACCACCACCGAGCGCCGATGCGGTTCCCCCGTACCTCCGGCCGAGTATCTGGACGATCGACGAGTTCGACGGCAGGTACGTGCCCAGCCCCAGCGTCATGCCGCTGAGGCAGATCCAGACGGTGGCCAGAGGTGGGCGGTGGCCGGGGGTGGCGAGAGCGACCGCGAAGAGCGCCGAGACGGAAATGGTCTGTACGACGACGGCGACGCGCCTCAGGACGTACGGGCCGGTGCGCAGCACGAGCAGCCGGTAGATCACGCTCGAGATCACCATCGCGAGCGCGTTGACCGCGAACACGAGTGCGTACGCCTGCTGGCTGATCCCCAGGTCGTGCTGCAGCACGAACGACGAGCCGCCGATGTAGGTGAAGAAGCCGCAGACCGTGACGCACTGTACGAGGACGGGGTTGCGGAACTCCGGGTCCGCGAACAGCTCGCGGGCACGCAGGCCCATCTGGCGGATGCCGCCGGGGCGACGGTTGTCCGGCGGGAGCGTCTCCGGCAGCCCGAACAGCGCTGCGACGATCATGGCCGCGCCGACGACGGCGAGGAACCAGAAGACTGTGCGCCAGTCGCCGAAGCGGAGAAGGCCACCGCCGATCACGGGTCCCACCACGGGCGCGACCAGGCCGACGGCCGCGAGACTCCCGAAACGCGCTGCGGCGAGGCGGCCGGCCGACGAGTCTGTGACGACGGCGCGTCCGATCCCGGATGCGGCACCGCAGGCGATGCCCTGTACGGCGCGTTCCAGCACGAGCAGCCAACCGGATGGTGCGACGGCGCAGAGGATCGACATGCCCGTGAAGGCGACGGTGGACGCGATGATGAGGTTCCGGCGGCCGTGGGCGTCGCTGATCGGCCCGAAGAGCAGCTGCCCGATCGCCATCCCCGCGATGCAGGCCGTCATCGTCAGCTGCGCCACGATCGCCGAAGTGCCGAGCGTGGTCTGGATCTGGGGAAGCGCTGCGATGTACGTGTCGGTCGACAGCGCCGTCGTCCCCGTGATCAGGACGAGCGCGACGAACGACGGACGGTCCACGAGGGGACCGAGAAGGGATGACATGGAAGGAGAACCCCACTGATCGAGACCAGGTCAGGCTAGCCCCCGGCGATCTCAGCCGGTGTCCGCTTGCTTCCGAACGCTTCCGGCCCGACCGCCCGTACCGTGACCGACCGTCAGCCGGTGTCCAGCAGCTCCTGGACGTGGCTGGCGACCCGGTATACGGGCTGGCGGTGGGGGTCCATCGCCGCCGGTGGGATGAACACGGGCAGACCTCTGCGATCCATGCGTACTTCCCATTGGTCGACTCGTTCGAGACTGCCGTCATCCCGGCGAATCGGGGGTGCGGGTTCAATGAGGCCATGGTGGGACCTGCAGAGGGCGACGAGATTCGACAACTCCGTCGGGCCGCCCTGCTGCCAGGGATTGATGTGGTGGATGTCACAGCGCTCCAGCGACGTGGTGCAGCCGGGGAAGGCGCACATCCCGTCCCGCAGTCCAACCGCATGCCGCAGCGGCCACGGTGCCAGCCGATGCCCGAAGCCGACGTCGAGGACCGTCGAATCGGTCCCGAGCACCACAGGGATGATCTCCGCGTCGCAGCACAGCCGTCGCAGCTCGCCGGGTGACAGCTCGGCACCGTCAACGAGCACGCCACGACCGGCCGCCCGAGCGAGGAGATCTTCAGCGGTCATGATCACGCTGATCCGAGTGGCACTGCCGGGGATCGACGAACCGTCTGAACCCGGGCGGCGACCCGACTCGCGGGCCTCTGCCACGCTCACCACGGTCATGAGCGCGTCGGCGAGCCGCTGCTGCGGCGTCTGGATGAGCGCCTTCCGGTCGTGGCTGTCCTTCGCGGCTCGGTAGGTGCGGTCGGCGATGGTCTGCACCAGCTGCTGCAGCTGGCGCGCATCGAGTAGGGGCAGGTTGCCGGAGAGGTCGACTGACCCATCACACTCAGCGCCGAACCTCAGACACCGCCTCGCCGCCGCACGGGCGTCGCGCTGCGTCAGCCGCTCGGCACGAGCCTCCGGAGTCTCAGCCGCTGACGGAGCCACCTGCGCGAGCACCTTCTCGGACATGCCGCGCAACGCATCCGGCGGCGTGTGATCGGCCGCAGCAAGCATCAACGTCTCCGCCTGCTTTCGCTGTCCAGGATCCAAGCTCGCCGGCAGCCCGTCGAGAGCGGTGCTGATCGCCTTTGCCTGGCCGAGCGAGATCTGCCCGATCGCGGCCGCGTCGCGGACCTGCGGGCGGCGTTCCAGCTCTCGGGCGGCCCACAGTGTCGCAGTCGCCTGCCGAGAAGTCTCCTGCCCGGAATGGGCGAGCCAGTCCTGCAGATGGCTGTGTCGGGCCCGCATCGCCGAGTTGGCCTCGTCAGCCTCGCCAATCAAGATGGCGACCAACGCGTCCACCCTCCGCTGCACGCCGCGCACCTGCTCGATCCAACCGAGCCGCGCTTCGTCGGACGCCATCGTGCGGTCCGCCGCCCGGACCTGCTCCAGATCCCTCACCATCGCGTCGAAGCGCGCGCCGATGTCAGCGCAGCTGCTCGGCCTGTCGAGGACGGGAGTGGTGTCCATACAAGGAAGAGTATCAGAACGCCTGTACGAATACAAGCATCCTAACCACACAGGGAGAGACTTCTCGTCAGACCCCTCCGACCGCCGTCGCCCCGGCCCCCCGTACGTGACCGGCGCCCGGATGGTGCCTGACGGACCTCCCGCGCCCGGCCACGTCTCGTACTCAGGCCTTCTCGTCGGACTCGGTGTTCGCGGGCTGTACAGACCATGCCGGGGGCGTGTCGCGTCCCGTCTTCTCGTCCTTCTCGGCGTCCTCTGCAGTCGCCTGGACGATGCCCGGCGTGTGGTGGGTGGGCGCGTAGATCACGTACAGGCGCATGTCCTCGTCGCCGGTGTTGATGATGTCGTGCCACGTGCCGGCCGGGACCTGCACGCTCCAGCCATCTTCGACGTCGAGCTGGAAGCTGAGGTCATCCTCGGTCGGCCCCATGGTGACGTGACCCTTCCCGGCATCGAGCCGTACGAACTGGTCCGTCTCCGGGTGCGCCTCGAGCCCGATGGAGGAGCCCGGCGGGATCGACATCAGGGTCACCTGCAGGTAGCGACCCGTCCAGGCAACCGTGCGGTAGTTGCTGTTCTTCTTCGTGGCCTTTTCGAGGTCGAAGGCATTCGGCTGTGGCCCGTTGTCAGTGATCTTCATCTGTCTCTCCTCTGGCACGCCAGGGCTGCGGTGGCCGCAACGTGATGATGCGTGCACCTCCTGTTTACCCCGGGGTACGTAGTCTCCCCGCAGTGACGGGGTCTGCCCTCTCAGCTGGAGAAGGATGAGCACTGGGTTCGGAGTCGAAGTCGAAGTCGGGACTCGACCTCCGAGAACCATCCACCGATGAGCGGAAGGCTTACATTCGACCCCCAGACGCGCAAGAAACAGTGCGCCCATCCCTCGGGAGGTCGCTCGGGCCGCGTGACGGGATCACGCTGCCTGAAGGTCATGGTGTTCGCTGCCGGCATGCCGATCAGTCGCAGAGAGCCGGAGACGTGCTGCTACCAATCCGGCCGCCAGGGCATCCCGCTCGTACCGGCATCGGCCCGTACGGCCAGGGTCTGGTGGATCTCGAGCTCACCCCGTTCGAAGCCGAGGGCTGAGCTCGCCAGGTACAGTCGCCAGACTCGCGCGCGTCCTGCACCACCGAGCCTGACCCCCTCGGGGTAGTTCTCCTCGAGGTTGCGGACCCAGGCGCGCAGGGTCAACGCATAGTGCTCGCGCAGAGACTCGAGGTGTCGGACCTCCAGACCGGCGTGCTGGATGGCTGAGACGACCGTGCCGATCTCCTCGAGCTCGCCGTCGGGAAAGACGTAGCGTGCGGTGAAGCTGTTGGGTTTGATCGGGCCCACCCCGGCTGGCCGGCTGATGCCGTGGTTGAGCAGCCGGCCCTGCGGCGCCAACAGCGCGTACATCCGGGAGAAGTACGTGCCCAGCTGGTCCTCGCCCACGTGCTCGAACATGCCGATCGAGCTGATGGCGTCGTACGGTCCGTCGTCGACCTCCCGATAATCGGCCAGGCGGATCTCCACGCAGTCGGTGAGCCCGGCGTCGGCGACCCGTCGACGAGCGAGGTCGGCCTGCTCGCGGGACAGGGTCACGCCGACGGCTCGTACCCCATAGTTGCGGGCGGCGTGCATGGCCATGCCGCCCCAGCCGCAGCCGACGTCGAGCAACCGCATGCCGGGGACGAGACCGAGCTTGCGACAGATCAGGTCGTACTTGGCCTCCTGGGCGGCGTCCAGCCCGACCGACGGGTCCTCCCACACAGCGCACGAGTACGTCATCGTCGGACCGAGGACCACACGGTAGAAGTCCCCGGGGACGTCGTAGTGGTGGGCGATCGCTGCCGCGTCCCTGGAGCGACTGTGCCTGCGTCCATGCAGTCGGGTCTCCTCCGGTGGCGGCTCGGGCGCACGACGCAGTCCTCCTGTCCCTCTCACCAGACGCGCCAGGGTGCCCCACGACTGCGGACGGCCGAAGCCATCGACCAACCGCTGGCCCAGGGTGGCGAGGGCGACATAGATGTCCCCGTCGAGCTCGATGTCGCCCGCGACATAGGCACGCGCCATACCGAGCTCGCCGGGCGACGAGAGCACCCGGCGGACGGCGTCCGGAGACCGGACGACGAGCGTGACGGACGCGTCCGACGGACCTGCATGGCTGCCGTCGTACGCCTGGATCGCCACCGGGAGGTCTCCGCCCAGCAGGGATGCCAGGGTCTCTGCCAGACCCTGACGAGGCTCATTCCGATTGATGATCATTGATTCTCCCCACGGGGTTGGGCTGTCTCGAGAACGGTGACGACTGCCGGCACCAGGGCGTCCGCGATGCGCCCATAGCCGGCCGCCGATGGATGGAAGGAGTCGGCACTGAGCATGCGTCTGTCCTTGACGAACTCCGCGCCGACGGCTCCCACGACGTCGACGAAACGCACCAGCGGCCGAACAGCCGCCGCCCGCCGCTGCACCGCCCCGACCACAGCCCCGTAAACGAGTACTGCCTCCATCAGCGGGTGAGGCACAAGCCGCATCGACCGGAACTCCGGCAGGCTTGACATCACCACGGGAGCGCCGAGCGACACGAGCGCATCCAAGAGCGCCCTGGACGAGCGAGCCAGCGTCGCCGGAGCCGTGAGGCCAGTGACGTCGTTCGTGCCGACCACCAGGACCGAGACATCCGGCCCGCGCTGCAACCCAAGGACCTGCCCGGTCAGGACATCGATCGTGCGCGCCCCCGACCTGGCGTAGCCCACCACATGCACCGGACGCCCCATCGCGTCCGCCACCCGCTGCGCCAGCTGCACCGGCAGGGAGTCGTCCACGTGATGCACGCCGACCCCCGCCATGGCGGAGTCGCCGAATGCCGCCATCTCGACCGCGGTTTCGCTGATGAGCACCCCGCCGGACGGCACGACCGTGACGTCGACCGGGGCCACCGCGGGCGACGCCCCGAAGCGTCTCGACACGACGACGGCCTGGCCAACGCCGAGCCCCACCAGGGGTGCGACGAGGCCGAGCGTGACCCACCAGGCCTTGCTCCGGGCCGCAGACGCGAAGCCCCGTCTCTGGCCGGAACCTGGGTTTGCCGAGCCGGGCACCCGACCCTGCCCACCCACTTCGCGTGACCGTCGCATCGTCATCCTGTCTGGCCCAAGAGACCAACGTGATTATGTACTCGATCTTGCTCCGGATCGGGTGTCGGGAAAACAGCCCGACGATTCAAGAACGCGACAGGAGACCCGCATAGTCCGCGGAGTCGTGTCACTCCCCTGGACGCCACTCGACCGGTCCGGGCCCGGCCGCTCACCACAGATGCGTTGAGCGTCCTTGGGCCAGCCGTCATAGGGTCGGGTCATGGAGTCGAGACAGCTGGGTCGTACGGGTCGTCAGGTAGGGGTCATCGGGCTGGGGTGCTGGCAGCTCGGCGCGGACTGGGGGGCGGTGAGCGAGCAGGATGCGCTCGCGACGCTCCACGCTGCTGTCGATGCCGGGGTGACCTTCTTGGACACCGCCGATGTGTACGGCGACGGGCGGAGCGAGCAGCTCGTCGGACGGTTGCTGCGCGAGCGCGGCGATGCCGGCCTGACGGTCGCCACCAAGATGGGACGCCGCGCTGACCCGCACGTGCCCGAGGCCTTCACCGGTGAGGCCATGCGCGCCTGGAACGACCGCAGCCGCCGCAACCTCGGCGTCGACACGCTCGACCTCGTACAGCTCCACTGCCCGCCAACGCCCGTCTTCTCGAGCGACGCGGTGTTCGACACGCTGGACGCGATGGTCGACGAGGGCCGGATGCATGCGTACGGCGTCTCGGTCGAGACCTGCGACGAAGCGCTGACGGCCATTGCCCGCCCCCACGTGGCGAGCGTGCAGATCATCCTCAACGCGTTCCGGCGCAAGCCGCTCGAACGCGTCCTGCCGGCAGCAGCGGAGGCCGGTGTCGCCATCATCGCTCGCGTGCCGTTGGCCAGCGGCCTGCTCGCCGGCAAGTACGACGAGTCGACCACGTTCGCCGCGGACGACCACCGTACGTACAACCGCTCCGGCGAGGCCTTCGACGTCGGCGAGACGTTCGCGGGCGTGCCCTTCGACGTAGGAGTGGCGGCGGCCCGCGAGGTCGCGACGTTGACGCCGCCGGGAGTGACGACCGCTCAACTCGCGCTGCGGTGGATCATCGACCAGCCCGGAGTCACTGTCGTGATCCCAGGCGCACGTACGGCGACGCAGGCCGGCGCCAACGCTGCGGCGGCCGATGTCCCCCCGCTCGATGCCGCCACTCTCTCGGCGTTCGAGACCATCTATGACGAGCGGATCCGCGGGCACGTGCACGACAGGTGGTGAGCAGTCGCGACCACAGCCGCACGGGGCCGTACGGCTCGCCGGCGTGGCCGCACGCCCGCTTCACCGGAGAACACAGAGGAGCTAGTTGATGAAGATCGCTGTCACGGGTGGGTCGGGAAAGCTGGGGCGCACGGTTGTCACCGTGCTGGCTCAGGCCGGACACGACGTGGTCAACCTCGACGTCGCTGGGACGCGCGGTCCGGGTTTCCTGCGGATCGACCTGACGAACTACGGGGAGACGATCGACGCACTGTTCGGCGAGAACAACCCCTCGGCGGGTTCCGACCAAGCCTCGAGTCCGGCGTTCGACGCCCTCGTACACCTGGCTGCGATACCCGCTCCAGGCATCCTGAGCGATGTCGCAACGTTCCACAACAACATCCTCAGTACGTTCAACGTCTTCCAGGCCGCTCGCAGGGCCGGCATCAAGAACATCGTGTACGCATCGAGCGAGACGGTCCTGGGGCTGCCGTTCGATGTGCCGCCGCCGTACATCCCAGTCGACGAGGAGTACCCGGCCCGCCCCGAGAGCATGTACTCGCTGGTGAAGCATCTCGAGGAGCAGATGGCCATCGAGCTGGTGCGCTGGGACCCGACGCTCAAGATCATCGCGCTGCGCTTCTCCAACGTGAAGGACCCGGAGGACTACGCGGAGTTCCCAGGGTTCGACGCGGACGCGAACCTGCGCAAGTGGAACCTCTGGGGCTACGTCGACGGCCGCGATGGCGCACAGGCTGTACTCAAGGCCCTCGAGCTCGACGCAGAAGGTTTCGACCGCTTCATCATCGCGGCCGCGGACACCGTCATGTCACGGTCGAATGCAGAGCTGGTCGCTGAGGTCTTCCCCGATGTACACCTCGGCCGCGACCTCGGCGACCATGACACGTTGCTGTCGATCGACAAGGCTCGACGTGTGCTCGGGTACAACCCGCAGCACTCCTGGCGTTGACCCCCCGCCCTCGAGCACAAGGAGACGTCTGTCGTGGTGGTTCTTTTCGCCGTGGGATCGTTCATCACCACCCTGTTGGGAGGCGTCGCGGCGATCCGCATCCGTGACTACCGGCACCTGGTGCTCGGACTGGCGGCGGGGCTGATGCTCGGCGTCGTCGCCCTCGACCTGATCCCCGAGGCACTCGCCCAGCAACCGGCCAGAGTGTTCGGGGTTCCCACACCGCTGCTGACCTTCGTGCTCGGCTTCCTGGTGCTGCACATCATCGAGCGCACGGTGGGCATTCACCGCGGTCACGAGTCCGAGTACGCCACCCATTCCCACGCACCGGCCGTCGGGTTCCTCGCGGCGTCCGGCCTGGTGGGTCACAGCGTCATGGACGGGTTCGCGATCGGCGCCGCGTTCCAGGCGGGCAGCAGCGTCGGCATCGTGGTCGCCCTCGCCGTGATCGCCCACGACTTCGCCGACGGCTTCAACACCTACACGATTGCGACCCTGTACGGGAACAAGCGCCGCCGCGCCATCACGCTTCTGGCAGCGGATGCCGTCGCCCCGGTGATCGGTGCCTCGATCACGCTCCTGTTCGTGATCCCGCACGCGGTGCTCGGCCTGTACCTGGGATTCTTCGCCGGGTTCCTCATGTACCTGGCCACCTCCGACATCCTTCCCGAGGCCCATGCGAGCCACCCGACCCGGCTGACGGTGCTGGCCACCATCGCCGGCGCCGCCTTCATCTGGCTGGTCGTCGGCCTGGCGAGCTGACGGACCGGAGGCTCGAGGGAGAGGAACCCGTACGACGCTCAGTCGGCGACACCATCCGATGCTTCCTCCGTTTGGTTCTCCGCGTCTTCCGCGCGTCTGGCGGCGAGAAGGCGGCGAGCGACGATCACGCCGATGGTCAGGACGACGATCCCGGCGACCGTGAGGGCGGCGTACCTGCCGAACGTGTGCTGCACCTGCGCGTACGACGCGCCGGCGAGGTAGCCGAGCGTGACCACGGCGATACTCCACGTGACACCGCCGAGAGCGTTGAACGCCAGGAACCGCCGGTACGGCATCGACGCACTGCCGGCGAGTGCCGGCATGACGGCACGGAAGAACGCGGTCCACCGTCCGAGGAACACCGCAGGGGCACCGCGCCGTGCGAGGTAGTCCTGGGCCTGGTGGATGCGGTGCTGCCGGTGGCGGAGGAGACGTGTACGGAGCAGGCGCTGGCCGAAGTGCTTGCCCACCTCGTACCCCACGCTGTCCCCCACGACTGCCGCGAGGATCACGACGGCCATCGCGGACCAGAGGCTGACCATGCCGCGCGAGGCGGCCACCCCGGCGAGCACGGCCAGAGTCTCGCCGGGAAACACGAAGCCCACGAACAGCGCGTCCTCGGAGAACACGGCCAGACCTGCGACGAGCAGTACCAGCCAGCCCGGCGCATTGAGCAGCTGGTCGACGACAGCGGTCACCGTTCAGGCCTCTTCGTCATCAGTTGGCGGCGAGTTCGCCCGCGGTCGCCCGGTCGGTACGGCCCTGCCGCGACAGCCGTGCCACGAGGGCGGCGATGGCCAGCGCGAAGGCGAAGCTCATCATGCCTTCGCCCCAGCCGAGGCCGCCGACGGCGGTGGACTTCCCCGTCCAGTCGGCGACCGAAGCACCCAGCGGACGGGTGAGCACGTACGCGATCCAGAAGGCGGCCGTCGGGTTCCAGCGGAACCACCGGTAGCCGGCTGCGGGGACGCAGATGGCCGCCACGAACAGGACGATAGACCCCGCGTAGCCCAGGTGGAGCGTGATGGCGGTCAGGTCTCCGACGGCGGTGCCGGTGGCGAATGTCGCGGCGATGGCCGCCCAGTAGAACAGCTCCCGCCGCCAGGTGGTCACCTCGTGCATCGACAGGGTGCCTTCCACCAGCCACCACGTGAGGAACACCGCGGCGAGCACTGCCGCGTAGCCGACGCTCGACACGAGGTAGGGCACTAGGAGGACGACATGTACGACGTCGGCGGCCATGGTCCCGAACACTCCCACCATGACCACGGCGAGCCAGTACGCCCAGGGACGGTAGCGGCCTCGACTCAGCTGGATCGCGAGGGCCACGACGAACCCGGCGAAGCCCAGCAGCACCGCGACCACCGGGTTGATCGCGAACACGAGATAGTCCGACAGCGACTCCCCCAGCGCGGTCGACAGCCCTTTGATCAGCCAGAAGGTCGCCGTGACCTCCGCGACCCGGACGGCGGTGGACGACCAGGACGTGGGTAGGCGAGGAGTGTGCGGCACCCAGGCAGCATAGGTGAGCAATCCTGGCAAGAGCCTGTGACCAGCTGCGGGCACGGGCAGCGATGACCCTTCTCACGCCCTGGCCGGCGCCGGCATCAGGTGCTGACCGTCGTAGCATCACCTGCAGTTCTCTGCAATCACGAGGGGTGGTCATCGATGGTCAGCGTCGCCCTGTTCGTCGCTGTGTTCCTCGCGTGCATCGTCGAGGCGGTCGAGGCGTTGACGATCCTCTTGGCCGCCGGGACGCGCGGATGGCGGTCGACCCTGATCGGCGGTGCCGCCGCCGTGATCACGCTCACAGTGATCGTCGTCGTTCTCGGACCCGCGATCTCGGCCATCCCGATCTCGTACCTGCGTCTCCTTGTCGGCGGGTTGTTGCTCGTGTTCGGCGTGGGCTGGTTGCGTAAGGCGATCATGCGGGCCAGCGGGCTGAAGGCGTTGCACGACGAGGACAAGATCTATGCCGAGAAGCTCGCGGCTGCACGCGCCGCGTCCGCCGAGAAGCGCCCGCTCGTCGGTGACTGGTACGCGTTCACGCTGAGCTTCAAGGGCGTACTGCTCGAAGGCCTCGAGGTCGTGTTCATCGTGCTGACGTTCGGTACGAACCAGCACAATGTGCCTCTCGCGGCACTGGCGGCGGGCTGCGCCGTGCTTCTCATCGCCGGCCTGGGGATGGCTGTACGAAGTCCTTTGGCACGGGTTCCGGAGAACACCATGAAGTTCGTCGTCGGTGTCATGCTGACCGGGTTCGGGATCTTCTGGGGCGGCGAGGGGGCCGGCGTGGTGTGGCCCGGATCTGACGGGGCACTGCTGGTCCTGATCCCCGCTGTGCTGGCGATCTCGCTGCTGTACGTGAAGGCCCTCGCCCCGCGCGCCACGTTCGTGGAGGCCGGGCACGTGGAGACCGTCGCCGTCGAGGAGTTCGAGTGATGCGCTGGCTCAAGAGCTTCGGACTGTTCTGGTGGGACTTCATCGTCGGCGACGACTGGATCGTGGCAGCCGCCGTCATCGTGGGACTGGCCCTGACTGCACTGCTCACCCACATCGGCGTGAACGCCTGGTGGCTGCTTCCCATCCTCGCCGTCGGTCTCATCCCGATCAGCATCTGGCGCCTGCAGCGGGAGCGATAGGACAGCTTGCGCAGGACGGACTCTGACGTCTGGGACGTGATCAGTTCACGGGAGTCCGGCGGTCGCGGTCGCTTCGAGCGCGGGTAGGGCTGCGGCGACGTACGCCACCTGGGCCTCGTTGAGGGTGGCGAGCAGTGCGGCCACATGGTCGGCGCGCTCCGCGAGTGCCTGGAGCACGGCCTCGGCACCGGCAGCTGTGGCCTCGACGAGGCAGGAGCGACCATCCGCCGGATCCGCGGTACGGGTGAGGAACCCGCGGCGCTCCAGCTCGGCGATCAACCGCGTCAGGGTGGGCGCCGCGACCGCTTCCGTACGAGCGAGGTCGCCGGGGCGTACCGGTCCGCTGCGCACCACGCTCGAGAGCGCGGACAGCAGCCCAAGACTCAGACCGTGGCCCGCAGGGCGGATCCGGCGGTTGATGCGACCCACGGCGACGGCCAGCCTGGCCGCAACTTCCGTACGGTCGACGGCCGACTGGGCCCCTGCTTGCCCGCCCATTACACGCGGCTTCCGACAGCGGAGGGCTCGTCGACGTGCACGTACTTCTTGCCGCGACTGAACGACGCCGCTGCCCCCACGATCGACATGATCGCCGCGGCGACGAACACGGTCATGAGCCCGTCGTGGAACGGGCCGGAGATCAGCTGGGGGAAGAACTCCTTGCCGGTGAGCGTGGCCACGTCGACTGGGTTCAGGTGCGCCAGGACGCCGGTCGGCCCGAGCAGGGCCTGGATCGGGTTGTAGCCGAGGAAGGCCGCGAAGAGGCTTCCCACGGGTGGGGTCTGTCCGACGGCGACCGCAGCCGCGGACGGCACGCCGTGTGCGAGCAGACCCTTGGTCAGCGTCGACGGCAACGAGGTGGACAGTCCGGCGATCATCAGGGAGAAGAACACGCCGATCGACAGCGAGCTGCCGGCGTTCTGCGCGGCGCCGGCCATGCCCGAGGCCGAACCCCGCTCGCTGGCCGGGACGCTGTTCATGATCGCGGTGCGGTTGGGCGAGCCGAACAGCCCGGACCCGATGCCGTTCAGGCCCGTGATCAGCGCGAACTGCCAGTAGGTGAAGTCGACCGGGATGAGCAGCAGTGCGAGGAAGGTCGCCGCCACCAGTAGCAGACCCATCGTCGCGAAGCCGCGCGCGCCGAACCGGTCGGAGAGGGCACCGGAAGCGGGTCCAGCGATGAGGAAGCCGATGGTGATCGGCAGGAGGTAGATCGCGGCCCAGAGCGGAGTCTGTTCGTAGGCGTACCCGTGCAGCGGAAGCCAGATGCCCTGAAGCCAGATGATCAGCATGAACTGCATCCCGCCGCGGCCTACCGCAGCGAGCAGCGCAGCAAAGACGCCCGTGGAGAACGCCCGGATACGGAACAGCCGCATGTTGAACATCGGCTCCTTCGTACGCAGCTCGATCAGCACGAACACCGCGAGCAGGACGAGGCCGCCGGCGATCCCCGCGATGACCCAGGGGTTGCCCCACCCGGTCGAGCTGGATCCGTACGGCTGAATCCCGTACGTGATGGCGACGAGCACGCTCGTCAGGCCGACCCCGAACGTCGCGTTGCCCGGCCAGTCGATATGTACGCGGGTGCGGGTTCCTTCGTCGTGCAGCGATGCGTACGACCAGATCGTGCCGATGATCCCGATCGGTACGCTGACGAAGAAGACGGCGCGCCAGTGGATGGTGGCCAGGAACCCACCCACGATCAGACCGATGAAGCTGCCGGCGATCGCGGCCACCTGATTGATCCCCATGGCGAAGCCACGCTTGTCGACGGGGAAGGCGTCGGTGAGGATCGCGGTCGAGTTCGCGAAGAGCATGGCGCCGCCCACGCCCTGTACGACGCGCCAGACGATCAGCCACATGGCAGCCGGGCCGCCGCTGAGGGGATCGAGCGCGAGCGCGACCGACCCGAGTGTGAACACGACGAAGCCCAGGTTGTAGATGCGTACGCGCCCGTACATGTCCCCCAAGCGCCCGAAGCTCACGACCAGTACGGCCGTCACGAGCATGTACCCCATCAGTATCCAGAGCAGGTAGCTGACGTTCGCCGGCTGGAGCGGGTTGAGGTTGATGCCCTTGAAGATGGCCGGCAGCGAGATGATCACGATCGATGCGTTGATCGTGGCCATGAGCATGCCGAGCGTCGTGTTGCTCAGGGCCACCCAGCGGTAGTGGGGGTGGTCGCGAGTGAAACGGCCCGAGCGTAACGCCACGTGTGACTCCTTGGGAGGAAGGGCAACTAGTTGCTTGATGTGAACTAACTATAGGCGCTCCTCAGGCGACTGCTCGCAGTGAGGCCGTTCCGGCGCACGCTTCTGCCGGACGTGTGCCCGGACGCCAACGCCTACGGGTCGAGGTCGCTGGTTCGTCGTCAGTCGCAGCCCTCTGGGCCGCAGGCCTCGGCGTCGGCCGCTCCGGGCACGGTGAGCAGCGATTTCGTCACCGGTGCTGGATGGAACTCGTCCCATACCTGCGCGAGCGCTTCTTCGAAGACCTCGGCGGGTTGCGCGCCGGAGATCCCGTACTTCTCCTCGAACACGAAGTACGGGACGCCACGGATCCCATACGCGACTGCATCCTGGATGTCGCCGGCCACCTCGAGATCACGAGCGTCGGAGTCGATGGCGTCGCGAGCGGTCGCCTCGTCGAGGCCGGCCTCGCGTGCCAGGCGTACGAGCGTGTCCGGATCCGAGATCGTCTCGCCACCCGTGAAGTGGGCCCGGAACAGGGAGGTCTTCAGCGCCCAGGCCGTGCGGCCGCTCGAGTCGGCGTCCTGGGCCGCGTGCAGCAGCCGGTGCGCCTTGCGCGAGTTCGCGACCTTGATGGTGTCGACGTCAAGAGCCAGACTCTCCGTCGCCGCGGCAGCCTCGACGTGCGAGAACATCTGGCGTACCTGCGCCTCCGGCAGCCGCTTGGCCTGGGCCAGGTACTCCGACTCCGTCCCGTCGTACGAGTCCGGCAACGTCGGGTCGAGCTGGAACGAATGCAGCGTGACCCTCACCTCATCGGCGTGCGGGAACTCCGCCAGCACCCGGTCGAACCGAGTCAGGCCGATGTAGCACCACGGGCAGGCGATGTCGGACCAGATATCAATGCGCATACCCGATTCAACCAGGCACACCTCCCAGGGATTCCGTGCTCGATCACTGGGCAGGCGCCTCGAGCAGGCCCCCGGCGAGGACGAGCTGAGCCCGCCGAACACCGCCGTGACCATCTCCCGCCACAGCCTCCATCACCACCCCCCTCAAGAGCCGCCGCCTCACGCTCCCGTGACTGCGTCAGCCGGTGTTGAGACGAATGGCTGCGGAGCGGCAGCGGTAGACGTACGCTCAAAAGAGTCTCATCCAAGTATTTTCGTCGTCCACCGCCTCGGTAGCTGGGACATGTCGTCAAGGCTGCCGGTTGCAAAGCCAACTCCAGATCGTTGACCTTCCCAACTCCGGGACGCGGACCCATCATGGGAGGTCACGATGTCGGCTGAAATTCCCCCGCTGCTACGGGGCGGAAGTGGGCTCAAGGCAAGGGGCGGACTCTGGGGTGAATGTCTAGCGGAATTCCTCGGAACCTTCGTCCTCCTCTTAATCGGTCTCGGCAGCGTCGCGATGACGGTTGCCGCGCTTCCCGGATCCGGGCGCACCCAAGGCCCCACCGCGTCCCTCCTGGGAGCAGGCGACTGGCTGGTGATCGCCTGGGGATGGGCGTTCGCGGTCGCCTTCGGTGTGTACGTGGCGGGCGGGATCAGCGGAGCGCACCTCAACCCTGCGGTCACGCTGGCGTTCGCGGTGCGCCGTGGATTCAAGTGGAGCAAGGTCGTCCCGTACTGGATCGCCCAGTTGGCGGGCGCCTTCGTCGGAGCCGCCGTTGTGCTCCTCGTCTACAAGGATGCGATCAAGGCGTTCGAGGATGCGAGCACGCCCACCGGGCACAGCGTCGCGACGTTCTCCATCTTCGGGACCTTCCCAGCCTCGTACTACAAGGGAGGCATCTGGGGCCCGCTCACCGACCAGATCGTCGGAACCGCTCTGCTTCTCATACTGATCGCCGCGGTTGTCGACATGCGGAACAAGGCGGCCATGGCGAACATCGGTCCGCTCATCATCGGGTTTGCTGTAGGTGCCATCGGTCTGTCGTTCGGCGCCAACGCCGGTTATGCGATCAACCCTGCGCGCGATCTCGGACCCCGGCTTCTGGCGTGGATCGCCGGCTGGGGAGACCTGGCGATGCCGGGTAACGGTGCCTGGTTCAGCAACTACTGGTGGATCCCCATCGTCGGCCCGCTCATCGGCGGCGTGATCGGCATCCTCATCTACGACGTGTTCATCAGTGACGTCCTCATCGCTCGAGCCGGAGGGGGACCCATCCCCCAGGCGACCTACGTGGACGACGTACCTGCGGGACCGGGCGAGCCCGAGGGCACCGCTCCTCGTAAGGGCGACCACGACATGCCTCCCGAGACCGGAGGACCACGACCGCAACACTCCTAGAGGTCACGCGCCAGCGTGGGTTCGCCGACCGCAGAGTCGTCTGCGGTCGGTGGGTGGCGATCAGCAGGAGCATCCGCGCATCACGTCGGGCGCGATGCGAGCTACGGGCCCACGCGAGGAGGGCTCCCCACGAGGACGATGCCTGCTCCCGTACATCGCGAGGCTCTTGGCGGACTCCGGTTGAGTTTGTACTGTCGCAACTGTGACTGGTGTTGGCGCACAGCGGTCGACCTGGCTCCCCGGCGACCGGCTATGGCGCCTGTGGCGGGATCGGGGACGGGCGGCGTCGAGCCGTGGCTGATGACGGTACTGACATCGTGGAAGGCATGGCGGCCGTAGAGGCTGAGCACGTGACCTACCGTTACGGCGACCTGGTGGCGGTCAACGATCTGACGTTGACCATCTCCCAGGGGGAGATGTTCGGGCTGCTGGGCCCCAACGGCGCGGGCAAGACCACGGCCATCCGGCTGTTCAACACGCTGATGCCGATCCAGGAGGGCACGATCCGGGTCCTCGGCCTGGACGTGACACGGCACCCCATGGATGTCCGCTACAACCTCGGGTACGTACCGCAGCAGCTGTCGGTGGAGGGTGCGCTGACCGGTCGGCAGAACGTCACCTGGTTCGCCCGCCTGTACGGGGTCCCGAGACACGACCGCCGAGCCCGCGTGGATGAGGCTCTGGAGACCATGGGCCTGATCGATGTGGCCGAGAGGGTCGTCTCGACGTACTCCGGCGGCATGGTCCGCCGCCTGGAACTTGCTCAGGCGCTGGTCAACCATCCCCTCGTACTGATCCTGGACGAGCCGACCGTGGGTCTTGATCCGGTAGCCCGCGAGATGGTCTGGGAACGCGTCGTCGCGATGCGTGCGCAGATCGGGATGACGGTGCTGCTCACCACTCACTACATGGAGGAGGCCGACGAGCTGTGCGACAGGGTCGGCCTCATGCATCAGGGGCGGCTTCAGACCGTGGGCACGCCTGGCGAGCTGAAACGGCAGCAGGGGCCCGGCGCGACCTTGGAGGATGTGTTCCGCGCGTACGCCGGGGCTGCCCTGTCCGTGAACGACACCGAGCAGGAAGGACTGCGTAATGTCCGACAGTCTCGTTCCCGGCGTTGACATCCGGCCCCACCGGGCCATCACGCGAGCACCCCGTGGCTTCCGCAGGGTCGAGTCACTTGGGGCTCAAGTTTGGACCTTCTGCATCGTCGAGGTGGAGAAACTGGTCCATGACCCGATCGAGCTCCTCACTCGCGCCATCCAGCCCGCGTTGTGGATGCTGATCTTCGGTCAGACCTTCAGCCGGCTGCGCGCGATCCCTACCGGCTCGGTCCCCTACCTGGCCTTTCTGGCGCCCGGCATCGTCGCGCAGTCCGCGCTGTTCATCTCGATCTTCTACGGGATCCAGATCATCTGGGACCGTGACGCCGGCATCCTCAGCAAGCTCATGGTCACCCCGACCCCCCACTCCGCCTTGATCGCCGGGAAGGCGTTCGCGGCAGGGGTACGAGCCCTGTCCCAGGTGGTGGTGGTCACCGTGATCGCTCTGCTCATGGGAGTCCACATCGACCTGAACCCGCTCAACCTTCTGGGAGTCGCCGCGGCCACCGTGCTGGGTTCCGCGTTCTTCTCCTGCCTGTCGATGACCATCGCGGGCATCGTCAAGATTCGCGACCGGCTGATGGGCATCGGGCAGGCCATCACCATGCCCTTGTTCTTCGCCTCCAACGCGCTGTACCCGATCGACGTGATGCCAACGTGGCTGCGCGTGTTGAGCCGGGTGAACCCGCTGAGCTACGAAGTCGATGCCCTTCGCGGCCTCATGATCGATACCAGCGCATCCCTGGGCACCGACTTCGCGGTCCTGGTCGGAACCGCGGCCCTCGGCATCCTCGGTGCCTCCTGGGCACTCGGGCGTCTGGTCAGGTGACCGCGCCGAGCGCCGCGTCATGGCAGAGGCACGATGACTCCAGCCTCTCCGGACCTCGCCCCCCGGTATGGGGCGGGGGTCAGCCTTCGCGGTAGGCGATACCGAAACCGCCGCGGGGATAGTGCCAGATGAGCGCGCCGGGCGCGGCCATGGCGTTGCAGGTTCCGCACTCGAGGCACGCGGCGTAGTTGACGCTGATGGTGCCGTCGGGTGCCTCGCCGTAGACCTGCGCTGGACAGATGCGTACCAGCAGCTTCCCGGTGCCCGTGCGCCGAGCGATCTCCTGGTTCACCTCGATGTGGTTCTCGTCGTCGTCGAGGTGATACGTGTTGCGAGCCAGTCGCTCGGTGATGCTGGGGAGGCGTGTCATGTCGGTCGTCCTCTCTAGAGCGCGCGGGCCGCGGCCCAGCCGTCACGCATCAGGTGGCTCAGCGTCAGCCTGGAGGCTTTGACCGCTGCCATCGCCGTGGGTACCAGGTGCTTGCGGGGCGTGAGGTCGTGCGCGTAGACGCCGCGGAACACGTCGGCCAGCAGCTGGCCGTAGTCCGCGTACATGCGTGGGTTCTCGAGGAATGCGGGTGCCTTGGCATACGTCCTGAAGTCGGCCCCGACGAAGGTGCGGTCGAGTTCGGCGCGGTATCCGCTCAGTCCGCGATCGGAGTAGTCGCCTGCCTTGAGGGCGGACGTGATGGCGATGGCGGCAGCCATGCCGCTGCCAGCAGCGAGGTCCATGCCGCGAATGGTCAGGCCCGTGTTGAGAGTGAAGCCGGCCGCGTCGCCAATGATGACCAGGCCGGGACGCGTGAGGTCGTGGGCAACCATCGCGGGCCCGTCCTCGATCGTCAGATGGCAGCCGTACTCCAGAAGCTCGCCACCCCGGATCAGAGGTTCGATCGCCGGGTGGGCGAGGAAATGGTCATGCACGTCCGCGGAGCTCAGACCCTTCGCTTCCAAGTCATCCAGCCGCAGCACCACCCCGAGAGAAACTGAGTCGAGGTTCGTGTAGAGGAACCCGCCGCCAGCGATCGATTGGGTGCAGTCCCCGACGATGGCGTACGCGACGCCTTCGTTGCCACTGACCCGAAATCGGTCCTCGATGGTCGTCCGAGGCAGGGCGATGACCGACTTGACGCCGATGGCGAGGTGCTTGATGGGCTCTTTGGCCCGGACGCCTGCTTCTTGGGCGATGAACGAGTTGACCCCATCTGCAGCGACCACGACATGCGCGCGCAGCTCGTCGCCGCCTGCCCGAACGCCGACCACGTGGTCACCGTCGCGTAGGAGAGCGTCGACCCGTACCCCGGGCATCACCACCACGCCGGCCTGCTCGCACTCGGCGGCCATCCACGGGTCGAGCTTGGCTCTCAGCACGGTGACGGCGTTCACCGGCTCTGCCAGCCGGGAGTCCCAGTAGTCGACGTTCAGATGGGATGTGGCGTTGAGGAAGCTGAGCACATTGCGTGTGATCCGGCGTTCGACCGGGGCCCGGTCGACGAAGCCCGGGAATACGGCCTCGAGCACTCGGCAGTAGAAGACGCCGCCGGACAGGTTCTTCGTTCCCGGCTCCTGGCCGCGCTCGATCAGCACGACTTCGTACCCCGCGCTGGCAAGTTGGTGGGCACACACCATTCCGGCCACGCCCGCGCCGATGACGATCACGTCGAAATCGACTTCGGCGCTCATTTCGACTCCTTGAAGTGCTCGATGGCCCTGGTGGCGGGCCAGGTCGGCCCGCCACCAGCATCCGGTCTAGAGTGCGCCGACCTTGATCTCGGCAGCGATGTCATCTGCGGCGAGCCATCCCGAGGTGAGGGCGAAGCCGTTGGCAGACCCGGGGATGGGAAGCGCGTACGACTCGCCGAACATGCCGCCGGCGTCGCAGCCGACCGAGTACAGGCCGGGAACAGGGTTGCCGTCCTCGTCGAGGCACCGCATGTGGTCGTCGATCTTGAGCGCGCCCATCGAGATCATGATCCCGGTCTCCATCTTGATGGCGAAGAACGGGCCCTCGGCCACGGGGCGAAGGAACTTCGCCGGCTTGTGGAACTTCGTGTCCACCCCGGCACGGCACAGCTCGTTGTACGCATCGACTTCTCCGCGCAACACGGCCGGATCGACACCCATCCTCGTGGCGAGCTCCTCGATGCTCTCACCCTTGACAACGTTGGTGCGGTTCTCATCAGCCGCATCAGCCTCGATCTCTGTGGGCAGGTTGAGCATCTTCTCGTTGTTGCGGACGTAGATGCCCAGTCCGATCTCGTTGCCATCCTCGACCAGGTGCCGGATGGTGGCCTGGTCGATGATGGACCAGTAGAAGGCCCCAGGCTGCACTGCCGTGATGTCGCCGGCGTTGCCGAAAGACATCCCGACCACCTCATCGATGAACCGCTTCCCGGTGGCGTTGACCCAGAAGTAGGGCTGCATCCCGGTGCAGTTGGTGTGGCTGGTGATGGTCTTGTCGCGCATCAACGGGAACAGCAGGAGGCAACCGATGGAGTTGTGCTCCGTACCGCCGGCCGCCAGCACCATGGTGACCCCGTCTCCGGTGTTGCCCAATCCGCCAACGTTGATCATCTTGCTGCCGATGCCGTACTTCGTGTACTTGTCGAGCATCTCGGGGTTCGCGGCGAAACCACCGGTTCCGATCACCACCGCCTTGGCACCAAGGCGTACCTGCTGGCCGTCTTTGTCCCTGGCCAACAGTCCGGTCACCTTGCCGTCGGCGTCCTTGAGGATCTGGATTGCCGCAGTCGAGAGGAACACGTCGACCCCGCGACGACGTGCGTCCGCCTCGAGGAGCTCGATGACCCGGGCCACTTCACCCTCGGGCAGGTGCCAGGTGACGAGCTCGCCGGGCTGGTCGAGGGCGGTGACCGTGACGTCTTCGTAATGGACACCGACCTCGTCACGCATCTTCGTGATGGTGGTCGCCGCATTCTCGACGAACCGGCTGACCAGCGGGGGGTCGGCACGCCAGTGCGAGTAGTCCAGGTACGTGTTGAACGCCTGATCCTTGCTGACCTTGATGCCGCGCTTCTCCTGCTCGTCGGACTCAAAGGCGGCATGGCCCTCGGCAAAGGCCGAGCTGCCTCCGGTTTGGGCTTCCTTCTCGAGAATGGCACAGCTGAGGCCGTCCTTGGCCGCCTGTACAGCGCAGGACAGCCCGGAGGCACCTGCTCCGACTACGACGACGTCGTAGCTCGCGTCGAACTCTTCGTTCATGGCTCTCCAGCTCCTTCGATGGTTACTTGTGGACTTCTGCAATCAGTGCGGGGATGACCTCGTAGAGGTCACCGACGATTCCGTAGTCAGCGGTCTGGAAGATGCGCGCCTCGGGGTCGCTGTTGATGGCGGCCACGACCTTCGCGCCCCGCACGCCCTCCATGTGCTGGGCGGCGCCGGCGATGCCGACCGCCAGGTACAGGGCTGGCGTGATGTGGTTTCCGGACCGGCCGACGTACCGGCTCTTCTCGAGCCAGCCGAGGTCGTCGGCGATGGGCATCGAGCAGGCGAGTTCGGCGTCCAGAGCCTCGGCGAGACCCCGTACCAGGGACACGTCGTCCTTGGCGTGTACGCCCCGGCCGAAGGAGACGACTCGCTCGGCGTCATCCAGCCCGGTCGCCACGGCGAGCGGCTCAGAGGCGACCACGCGCATCGCTGCGGGCACCAGGTCGAGACGGCTCATCGGTGCCGGCGCACTCGCTGGGAGCGACACCTCGTCGCCTGCGTAGATGGCGGCGACGGGACCGTCCGTGGCCAAGGTCTCGATGGTCGCCCCGCCCACTGCGGCGCGCTGGACCAGCACCTTCTCGCCGTCCCACGCCAGACCCACGACACCCGGCACCAGCCGGGCGTGGAGCTGCGCGGAAGCAGATCCCAGCAGGACGCGTCCGATCGGATCGGACGTGGCAACGAGCACCCGGGGCGCTGCCGCGGTGACGACAGCCGCCAGAGTCTCCGCGTACGCCTCAGCCGGGATGCCGTCGGCTGGCTCGAGCCACAGGACTTCGGCAGGACCGGCTGTGGCCACGTCGTCAGCGAGTTCCCGCGGACCGACGACCACCGCGGTCACGGCTCCTCCCAGCGACTGGACTGCGGCGAGCGCGCCGCGCCATGCCTCAGAGCCGATCAGGACCCAGCTGGCCGTGTTCATTCGTCGTCCTTCGTGATGGGTTCGCGGCTCACAGCACGCCCTCTCCCCGTAGAGCGGCCACCAGCTGCGCGGCAGCCTCTGCTGGGTCTCCGTCGAACACCCGGGTGGGTGTGGAGTCGGGCTTGCGGCAACTGATCGAGACCAGATCACCGGGAGCCGCCGCGAGATCCGACAAGCTGAGTTTGGTGAGGGGTCGCTTGCGGGCAGCAAGGAGCTCCTTCATGCCGGGCACCTGATCGGCATCCGACTCCGCCGAGATGCCCAGCACCACGGGAGTCGCCAGGTTCAAGGTCTGCTGCTCGGCGCCGGCTCGACGCACGGCCTGCAGCTGACCCGCGGGCATCGACGCCGAGTGGAGTCCCACCAGCGCCGGCCAGCCGAGTTCGCCGGCCAGGGCCACCGGGACGCCCGGTTCCTGTTTCGAGTCGCCGATGACGACCACGTCGACATCGCCGATGTGTCGGACGGCAGCAGCGAGGATGGCAGCCGTGGCCCCGTTGTCCGCCAGGCTCGGCGCATCAGCCACAGAGAAGGCCTGCTCCACACCGCGCGCCAAGGCCCAGCTGGCATCGCCGTCACCCATCGTGAGGCCGATGACCGTACCGCCCGTAGCGGCTGCGATCTGCTTGGCCGCAACCAGCGCGGCCGGATCGTCCTCACCGGCGGCCATCCGTGCGTTGCGCCAATCGATGGAGCCGTCGGTGCGTACGATCGCGTCCTCGGCATTCCTCGCCCACTTGTACACGACGACTGCCTTCACCGGCATCCTCCTCATAAGGTGCCATCGGCATCGGCTTCTTTGACGATTCAGGCACTGGGCAGGACAGCGTGCAGCGCCGCCCTGATGCCTTGATTCTGGCTGGACGGCACCTCTCGACACATCGCCCAGACGGCTACTCCGAGGTAGCCGATCGGCTACCCCACGATGCCGCGACGAACCCCGAACACGGCCACCTGTACACGGTTGCGCAGATGCAGCTTGGCCATGATGCTGCCCAGGTGCTTCTTGACCGTCGCCTCGCTGAGATGCATGGTCTGGGCGATCTCCTCGTTGGGAAGTCCCTCGACCAGAAGGCTCAGCACGTCGAGCTCACGTCGACTCAGCCGCTCGGCGCCCGTCTCCGCAGAGGTGCCCGGGCGATCGGGCTGGGCGAACTCAGCCAACACCTTGGCTGCGATGGTGGAGGACAGAACCGTCTCACCGCGCATGATGCCCAGAAGCGACTCGCGCAGATGTTCGGCCGTGTCGTTCTTGCTGAGGTATCCGTGTGCGCCGTTGCGGAGCGCCTCGAAGACATCCTCGCCAAGGTTCGACACCGTGAGCATCGCGATCCGGACGACTGAGTCGACAGCGGTGATTGCCTTGGTCGCCTCGACCCCGCCCATGACCTCCATGCGAACGTCCATCAGTACGAGGTCTGGCGTGAGGCGACTCACAAGGGCAAGTGCCTCGCGGCCATCGGACGCGGCTCCCACCACCTCGAACTCGGACCATCGGCCGATCAGGGAGATGAGTCCGTCGCGGAAGAGCGCGTGGTCGTCGACCACCAGAACGCGTGTGGGATCCACCATCAGACCCCCATCTCCGCGGGGATTCCGGCGCGGTCGATGGGCCGCACCGGCGCCTCGGCGATCAGCCACGTGCCGCCGCCGCGGGCGGGGGTGAACCGTACGCCGCCGTCCAGCTGCTGCATGCGTTCGGTGATGATCTTGATGCCAAGGCGGGAGTCGAGAACCCGTCCGGGGTCGAAGCCGACCCCGTCATCCTCGACCTCCAGGCGGATGAGAGTTTGGGACGAACGCAGCCGTACGGTCACCTGGGAGGCCTTGGAGTGCTGCTGAACGTTGGCGAGCGCTTCGCGAAGCACCCTGACGAGCTGGGCGGCGATCGTGTGCGGTACGAACTCGCTGCACCCTTCGCAGTCGAATCTCGCCGAGATCGCGAACTGCTGGGCGAAGTTGTCAACCAGGCTGCGGGCCTGCTCCAGGAAGCTGTCACCGAGGATCTCGGCGTCAGAACGCAGGCCCAGCATCTGGTGCCGCAGGCTGATCTTCAGCGTCTCGACCATGTCGTCAAGCCGAGCGATGTCATCGCCCACCCTCGCCAGATCGCTGTCGGCGACGTCGAGCCTGGTCAGCCCGACATGAAGACCCAGCGCCGCGACCTGCTGGGAGAGGTCCACATGGAGCTCGTCACTGAGCCGTCGCCGTTCCTCGAGCGCACCGAGCTCGCGCTCCCGTCCTGCCTGCTGCCACCTGCAGACGGCGCTGCCCAGGATTCGCCCCGCCGCCGCGAGAAAGTCGCGCTGTTCGGGAGTGAGCGTGAACGGGCCGTCGAAGCACAGCAGTACAGCGCCAAGGTGTCGCCCGTCCGCGTGCAGCGACGCCACGATCCCGGAATCCCCGAACCATGCCTTGAAGTCGTCGGGGAGCAGGGCCCAGGCC
>Ga0182021_10000092_pt1 | contig 77563 bp, 102 predicted proteins | sample 612E3MmetaG_FD_120493 | JGI IMG/M metagenome (GOLD analysis project Ga0182021, IMG submission 120493) | Permafrost microbial communities from Stordalen Mire, Sweden - 612E3M metaG (Illumina Assembly) | ecosystem: Environmental > Terrestrial > Soil > Wetlands > Permafrost | place: Sweden...
CATGATACCCTCTGTGGTGGTGTTCTAGTGGATGAGAGGTGCGATCAATGACCAAGGCAGGTGAGTATTCTAGACGTTATAGGGAAGCTCATCCTGAACGAGCTAAGGCAAATGTTCGACGTTACAGGGAAGCCCACCCTGAATGTTCTAAGGAGGCTGCTCGACGTTATTATGCAGCACATCCTGAACGTGCTAGAGACAGAGAATTGAGATCACTATATGGTATTACACTAGCTGACTACGAGGAACTTCTAGTCAGCCAAGGTGGACATTGTGCTATATGTGGTCGAATCTCCAATGGCAAAATGTCTTTGTCAGTTGATCATGATCATGTGACTGGTCGGATTCGTGGTTTGTTGTGTCGGCAACACAATAGTTTGTTGGGATATATGGATGATGATGTTGATCAACTTCGTAAGTCTATTGAATATCTTAAACAATCTTCTATTGATGTGAAGAAGATTATTGGAAAACGTGGTCGTGGGCAAAGAGAATCGGATCTTCGTAAGTATGGCATAACACAAATGTGTTACAATGCGATTCTAGCTAGTCAAGATGGCCATTGTGCTATTTGTGACAGGACTGTTAGTGATGATGGGAGACTTTTAGATGTAGATCATTGTCATAATACTGGAAAGATTCGTGGTTTGCTTTGTTCACATCATAATATAGCATTAGGTTTGGTTAATGACGATGTTGATGAGTTGGAGTTAGCAATAAAATACTTGGTGGTGACAAATGGATAAACTACAGCGGGCTTGCACTCTGTTTGATCTTGAGAAGTACGTCAATCAGACGTTCCACAAGATCAGACCATCTGGCGATGAGCTTAGGATCAACTGTTTCCACTGTGGGGACACCAAACAGCATTTGTGGGTGAACATCGTCAAGAGACGATGGATCTGCTATAAGTGTGGCTATGGTGATCCTAGACAGCAAGAGGGGACAGGATGGCTTCCTAGATTTATTGCCGATGCAGAGGGCATCCCTATTGTGGAGGTGTGCAAGCGTCTTCTGGAGAGGGTGGAGCTGACGCCTGCAGATGAGCTTGGAGATCTTCTGATTAATGCATTTGCTCCTGACCCCAACAAGATATCAGCTGGAGCGTTGAAGCTTCCACCGTCGTTCGTCCCTGTGAGGAAGGGGGGTTCAACAGCGGTTGCATACCATTACGGTTTGCGACGTGGTCTAGAGGAGGGGTCGCTTCAGTTTCGATTTGATGTGCGGTCCTGTAGTGATGTGCGACAGAGGTTGTGGAAGAACAGGCTGATCTTTCCAGTACGAGATCTGGATGGATGGGTTCGATCAGCTATTGGGAGGGACATCACTGGCAAAGCCAAGGCGACCTGGCAGGTGTGGCCACGGACAGATATTCAGTCACTGTTATGGCCGCTCTACTGGTTTGAGAAGATCAACGGTGTCAATGGTGGAACTTCTAGTGTCTCACTGAGAGACATGAATCCACAACACATCGTACTGGTAGAGGGCATCTTCGATTGGGTGGGAGTCGAGGGAGCTGGCTTTCCAGCATTGGCTACGTTTGGGAAGAAGCTCTCACAACAGCAGGTAGCTGTGCTGCAGGAGCTTGGTCTGCAAGAGGTGACATTGGCTTGGGATTGGGATGCTCAAGACAAGATGGTCAAGCTGGTAGATCGACTGAGGGGTAGATTCAATAAGGTCTATGTCTTTTCATTTCTGAATTCTATCTGGAAGGATAGAGATTTTGGAGACATACCAGGTTGCAAAGATCTACAAGACATCTTCGTCGATGAGATGAAACATCGCATTTTGGTTGACTCATATCAGTTTCTGGAGTGGGCTGCAAAAGTAGCTCTGGAGGGTAAATGAAGCTCATGAAGAAAGAAGATGAGCCAAAGGTTCTAGATAAGGATGGGTACGAGATTGAGAAGGGTGGGCTTGTTCTGCATCAGGAGATGGTGTGGAAGGTAGTTAGGATTGATGAGGATACTATTTCGCCAAGAGCAGATACTCTTTGGCTCTGGAACATCTATGCCGACAAGACCAAGGTTCCTGCATCCGAGGTTCAGTGGTTGTGTGAGGACACCATCACCAAAGATGAGTCCAAGAAGAAGAGAGATGAGTCCAAGAAGAAGAAAGATCTCCAGGTTGGAGATTTCGTCCGTCGCAAGAATGGTACTGGACGAGTAGCTAGAATCACCGAAGTCAAGAATACCAGCACTGGGCTCGTCATCAAAATGGAGTATTTCTACGATGGGGCCTATTGCACGGGTGAGCTGTTTGCATCCGAGGTGGAACCAGCTGAGCAACCTGACGACTGGGTCAGGATGAAAAATAAGAGAAGCTCAGGGCTCAAGTCTGGTCGCAATGTTGATACAGATGGACAAGAATTCTGGATTGGTGGATGTGGATCAGACAGAAGCAAGACCTGGGGATGTCGATATTCGGAGAAGCCCAAGAAGCCAGAGAAGAAGGATTCTATCTCCAGGGGTGATCTGATCCGAGAAGAGGTAGATCGACTGAAGCAGAATCCAACTGAGGAGAAGAAAGAGGCTGTACCAGTCAAGATCAAAACTCGCAAGCCAGGGGAATGGTGATGCCTCCCAAAGATGGCGGCGAGTGGACTATCGAGGAACTTAAGGAGTGTGCAGTTCTACTGCTCATCGAGTTGATCCAAAATGAAGTGGATCTGTCGAAGGCTGTTCCTCATGCAGCTTTCGCGGCCAGGGGTAAGATACTAGCAAGTCTACCACTTGAGAAGGTGAAGGAAGAACTGCATCTTTTCGTAAAGGCACTAGAGGAACAGACACCAGAAGAGAAGAGGAAAGAGGTGCTGCTTAAGTTTGTCGAGCATCTTCAGGAGGCCAAACACTCTTTAGAATTTACCAAAGAGAGAATCGACAGACGAGTTCAGCCTGAAGGACAAGAGAGATCTGGGCAGCCTTTCCAATCATTCTGCAAGAGGAAGAAGTTGAAGGAGTGGTAAATGACTAGGGACAACTGGTTTAGTGGTCCCTCTAACCGGATCAAGAAAGAGCCAAAGGCGAAGAAGATAACTTTGGTAGTTCTCGACCCAAGGTTGTTCTCGGTTCGGGACAGTAAGGGCAATCCAACACATGAATGGTCTCTTGATACTCTTCGTGCGGCTGTTGGAAAGTGGGAACAGGTTGTGGTGCTGGAGCGGAGGAGTTTCAAGAAAGAGATGAGTGAACAGAATCTGCTTTTCAACTTCGTTGCTGATAAGGATATCCCTAACATCAAGGTGTTGGTGGTGGGGGATTCTGTACTTCAGACGACTGAAGAGCTGAAGAAGTTGGTGATGGATGCTGGTGCCAAGATCAAGCATGTGGGAAATCCTAGGGAAATCACATACTTGAACCTTGACAGCCATGTTTCAGATGCAGAGAACATCCTCTGGATTCGATCTTGGAATCAGACCGAGGATGCTGGCATCGAGCCAGAAAAGCCCAAGAGCTTCAGTGATTTGAAAGATGCTAGAAAAGTGCGTTCCTACTGGTGAACTTTCTTGACTTGGATTTGGCTCCCGTGTTACACCTGTTACACACTTGATCCTAAACCAACCAACAGAAATCTAAGCAATCCCACGAAATGGCTAAAAGCCAGAAAGATCAATTGTTCAAATGACGAACAGAACGGCAGCTCAGATCGCGAAGGAAAACGCCCAGGTGGAAGAGACTCTGGAAGAGCAGGTTCATCTGCCGGTCGCCAAGGGTGGGGGCAAAGTGCAGTGCCAGATTCCAGGGTGCAAGTACGAAGGTCACATCCTGGTCAAGCATCTTCGGGATGAGCACGGGCTCGACGTGGAGAGCTACCTCAAGATTCACGCAGGGGCTCCGGTCTTCTCCGAGAAGGGCAAGGCTGAGTACGAGAAGAGGTTTGCCCAGGTCGGTGGTGCTCAGAGGGTGAAGACTCCTCACCGCAAGAAGCAGATGTTCTCCATCCGTGACACCTTCAAGGTCGACCTTGGGGTGGAGACTGATGATTCTGGAAATCCGGTCATTGACCCGAGTACGGGCAAGCCGAAGCTGAAGGACAGGCTGGTGCAGGGCTTCGCAGAGCCCACGGAGTTCACTCCGACCATCAAGCCGGAGTATGTGTTCCCGGTGGAGGAAACGACGGTCATCCTGATGGGGTTCGCCTGCAAAGACCGCATTCTGATGTGGGGTGATACGGGGACTGGCAAGACTTCACTGATCGAGCAGATTGCGGCTCGGCTCAACTACAGCTGTGTCAAGATCAACTTTGACGGTAGCATCACGCGCAATGACCTCATCGGTGAGTGGGTGGTCAAGGGCAGGGAGATGCAGTTCCAGTACGGCATTCTCCCGCTCGCGTTCCGCATGCCGGGGTGTGTGATTCTGCTGGATGAGTGGGACACCATCGGTGAGGAGACGAGCTTCGTTATCCAGCGTCCTCTTCAGAAGGACGATGGTAAGCTGCTGATCATGGAGACTGGTGGGGAGCTGGTTCCGCTTCACGATGACAACCTCATTGTGGCAACCGCCAACACGTTCGGTCAGGGTGATGAATCTGGCCTGTACTCGCAGGGTACACGCATTCAGAACTACAGCCAGATCAATCGATTTGGTCTGACTATCAAGTTGAAGTACATGGATGCTGACAAAGAGAAGCAGATGATCAGCAATCTGTTTCCCGACCTGGAGAAGACGGAGGCAGACGCTTTCGTGGTTGCCATCAACAAGGTTCGTGATGGTCACAGCAATGGGCAGATCAGTGTACCTCTTAGCCCCAGAGATCTGATCAACTGGGTCGACAAGTATCTCAAGATGGGTGACCCCATGAGGGCGGCGACTTACTGTTTCCTCAACCGTATGTCGAGTGAGGATGCTCAGGTTACGCAGGGCATCATTCAGCGGGCATTCGAGGATCAGCAGTAAACATGTCTGAAAAGTGGTCTCCCGAGGAAGCGGAGTTTCTTCGTCCTGGTGAAACGATGGAGCTTATGGACAAGCTCTATACCAAGGCCGTGAGTCTTCACAATAACTACCTCACAAAATTGGTCTTGAAGAAACACCATCTTGGTGATCCTTTGGAATGGGCAATGGGTTGTTTGGTTGCTTCTATGCATTTGATGGACATGGCTATGAAGGGTCACCATGAGACATGGTTCAAATTTGCTATGCAGGTAGCAGCTCGGTTGTGGGGTCCAGAGGAGGCGGTTGCTGCGGTCTTGTCATTCAATGAGGATCGAGAGTCAGCTATGAAAGAATGGTTTGGTGAGTCGGAACAAGGGAAGGACGCCTAACATGGCAAAGCAACCAATGAAGCGGACACCAGCTGTCGTCGCTGATCCTGTTCAGGAACCCAAGCCGGAACCGAATAAGGAAAGGGTGAGACCATGAAGATCAAGATCGAGATTGACACCGATAACTCCGCATTTGAGGGCGGGAATCTCGTGCCGGAGGTTGGGCGGATTCTGCTGGGCGCGGCCAGCTGGATCGGGCGCCCTGCGCGTGGACGCGGCGTCGCGCGCCGAGGACTCACGGACATCAACGGAAACACGGTCGGAATGGTGGAGGTGCTCCCGTGAGGCGATCACAGAAACAGCGCGATGCGAACATCTCCGAGTTGACTGATGATCTTCTGTGCCAAAGATGTAGTGATCCACATGTTGTAAGTGGTGATGGTATTCCTGAAAAGATTTGGCACGCTTTGCTCAGCCTTGGTCTGAATAAGTACCAGGCATATAGAGCTTGGCAGATCATTGAGGGAGCGAAGTTGTGAAGAAGGTTAACCATGCTGAGTTCGTGCGTGTGATTAAATCACTTGTGAAAGATCTTCAGTCTTTTGGGACCGAACTGACAACTTTCGAGCAGCAGGCATTGAAGAAAATGCTTATGCTACTCGGACGTGATCCTGGTGTATCTAAATAGGTGATTTGATGAGCCAGAATATCCTGACCATGACTCAGTATTTGAGCAGATCAAAGGTTCGAGTATTTGAGTCAGCAATGGAGAAGCTCGGACGAATCTTGTCCGACAAGTACAAGATCAAGGTCATCTTCCGTCATGACACATGCATGACGGATGGGAAGACGATCTACCTTCCTGTGATCCCTGATAACGCCAGCGACGAGTTCCTGGCTGCAGTACAGGGCTTCCTAGATCATGAGGTGGCTCATATCATCTTCAGTGATATGAAGGCGATGAAGTCTTTGCAGCGCAAGGACAAGAAGAAGTGGAATATCTATCAGGGGCTGGAAGATACCCGCATTGAGTTTGCCATGCGGGCTCTGTGGCGAGGAGCTGGGGTCAATCTCAATCGTTGTAATGAGTGGTCTCTCAAGCAGCTCAAGGAGCATTGGGGGGAGCTGTCTGAGTTTGGCAAGTTCTGCCAGGGGATGACTGTCGTTGGTTGTAATGGTGATGATCACTGGTTCGCCAAAGAGATTCTAGAACCAGACGCCGCCTTGTGGACTAAGCTGCAGACGGTGAAACAGTTGGTGATGGAGTGCCGTGAGCTTCCAGATTCTGCTTCGACCATCAAGCAGGCCGGCTTGGTGATGGATGCTATCGGAGAGAAGGAAGAGGAGCTGCCCCCAGAGGAAGAGGAAGGCGAAGAGGGACAGCCTTCTTCTGGTGGTGAGGAGGAAGAGGACGAGGAGTTAGGGGAGGGGTCTGAGGGTGAGGAGGAAGAGGACGAGGAGTTAGGGGAGGGGTCTGAGGGTGAGGAGGAAGGTGAAGGCAGCGAAGAAGAGACTGAGGGAGGTGGTGGAAAGGGTGAGGAGGAGAAAGAGGAAGAGGAGAAGAAGGGTGAGGAGGGGTCTGGGAAGAAGGGTGTCCTGGATGTTTCTGACGAAGAGATGAAGAAGGACGAGCAGATTGCCAATCGTCACAACATGATCAAGAAGGCGTGCGAGGCAGAGATGCCAAAGGACGACCGTTACTTGATCTTCACGACGGAAGGTGATCATATTGAGTACATTGCTGATGGTGACAAGGTAGAGCTGTATGACTTTCTTCGCAGTGCGCGAGGCATGGTGAATGTGCTGCTGAAGAAGATGCGACTCAACTTGCTGTCTATTGCTGCGTCGAAGTGGGTGTCTGACAAGCGACGTGGGAGCATCAACCCCAAGGCGATCTTTCGTGTTTCCATTGGGACCAGCAAGAGAGTCTTTCGCCAGAAGGTGAAGGCTCCCAGTTTCAATACTGCTGCAAGCCTGTGGATCGATCACTCAGGATCAATGTCTGGCGGCAAGATGGATATCGCTTGCAAGAGCGCCATTCTGTTTGGTGAGGTGTTGGACGAGCTGGGGATTCCCTTTGAGGTCGTGGGCTACAGCACCGTCGATTTCGAAACAGGGAATCGTCGCTATACCAAGGCAACTGCTGAGGAGCGCAAGGTCTACAAGCGGTGGGACGATCTGTGGGTGGGGATGTACAAGTCCTTCGATGAGGACTGGAGGATGGTGCGCCACCGTTGTGCAAACATGGGTCGCAATCAGAAGTACAACACACTTGATGGTGAGTGTGTGCGACTTGCTACAGCAAGACTTCTTCGTCGAACTGAGGATCGAAAGATTCTATTCATGTTCAACGATGGAGAGCCGTGTCCCAATGTGCAGCAATTCATTGGGGATCATCAACGGTACCTCAAAGCCATCACCGAGCAGTGTGAGAAGCTGGTGGAGCTTTTTGCTGTGGGTATCTGCAGTGAATCGGTGAAGAGGTATTACAGCAATCAGGCAGTGGTTTGGAACGTAGCAGATCTGCCAAAGATCATGGTTACGCAGCTTGATGCACTGCTGAGGAAGGGAAAGAAGCTCACCAAAGTTCGGAAGGCAGGTTGATGATGATACTCTCGTGTGAACGCATGGTTTACGGCTTTGCCAGAAAGCTGGCACGGGAGTGTCCAGAACTCGATTTCAATGACATCAAGGGTGATCTGTGGATAGTTGCACTGGACTCACTCAAGAGGTGGAACGGTAAAGACAAGAGCAAGTTCTCCACATTCCTCTTCAATCGACTGGTCTGGAAGCGATTGAACATTCTAAAGACAGTGATCAATCACGGAAGGCTTGATCGTTGGTTTGAGGGATTGCTAGATTTTGAGGTTCCTCCCATTGAGAGAAGCTTTGATACCCTTTGTCGCCAGGTAGCCAGCAAACTAGGGGAAGATGAGCGTAGACTGTTTAGTCTCATGGTTGATCCTTCCCCTGGTTTGCTGGAAGCGGCGTCCAAAAGTAAGACACGCTTCTCCCAGGACAAGATTTGCTACCACCACTACCGGCTGTTGTTGGGTTGGAAGAGAGGAAAGGTGTGGTACGCAATAAAGAAGATCAAGCTGGCCGTTGCAGAGGTAGTCAATGGCTAACGAGAAAGGTGAATCTGTGGCGAATGGTGCGGTCGCAAAGCGAGATGAGTTCGATCCAGCCCCGATTCTGATCACTCCGCAGATGGGTGGGAAGAAGACCAAGCAGGTAGAGCTGGACGATGAGGATGATGACTTCTACCTTCGTGAAGAAGTCGAAAAGTCATCGGATGCTGATGTCTTTGCACCTGTGATCAAGAAGATCTCAACAAGCCAGAGCCCTGCAGTGAAAGCGGCTATTGAGGGCACGCCGTGCTTCGCCAAGGTCTGGTACTCGCAGGAGGATGAGGACTACTGCCCGGAGATGGAGTGTGGGCTTCGTAAGCTCTGTGAGGCTGCATACCATCAAGCTCTGGGGTCGGTTGATGCAGATATGGAGGTTGCCGAAGAGCTTGAGGGGGTGAAGACTTCTGAGATTGGCAAGCTCATGCATCTCATTGAAGGCAAGGATGATGTGCAGGAAGATGATCTTGTCAAAGTGCAGCAGAGTCGAAAGCTGCAGGGCAAGAAGTCGAAGCGGGCAGCTCAAGTCAAGAATCTCAGTGAATCAGAACGAGTAAAACGCAGTCGTGTTCACTATATTGATCAAGGAAGACACATCGACGCATTGGCTGCAATTCTAGAAACTAATTTGCAGCCTGTTGAGCTTCCTGAGGGGATGTACTTCACGGTCAAGACTTTGGAGTTAAGGCAGATCGCAGCAAAGAAGTTTGTTAGTAAGCATGGGACTGGGATGTGTTATTCCAGAAGCCCCTCTTATCACATCTACTTCTACAATGGCATGCACGTTCTCCGATTATGGATGAATGCTGCTGGTGTTGGATTGATGGACCTGAATCCAATTCTGGCTGAGGAGATCGAGAAAGAGGGATTGCTGAGGGTTACCGTAACGCCGATCAAGAGTCCGCGTTGCAACTACAACTTCTTTCCAAAGAGAACCAAGATCAAGACCAGGTATCAGATGGAGGTTGTAATCGCAGCAATCAAGGCAACCCTTTCCAAAATGGTAGTTCAATGAACTACAGGGTGGAGATAACTGGAGAGGAGTTGAACATTCTAAATCAAGCTCTTGATCAATACATCATGGATCAAGAGACTAAGGAAGGACCACAATCTGAGATCGACAAGATTGAAGGTTTACAGAAGAAACTAAACAGAGAGAGAAACATTATTCAAGATCTCATGGAAGCTTCTAGGAGAGGATAATGAGAGCGTCTGATCTTTTGTGGAACAAAGATGAGCAGTGGCTTCTGGCATTCGTTAAAAACAACCCCGATGATGTACTGAGGTTGTTTCTCGTCTACAACGATAGAAAGTTTGGGTTGGATTCAGCTCGCGAGATCTATGATCGAGTGGTTGGTCTAGATTTCTTCGCTGTGGAAGAGAGTGGCATTGTCTCTAACGAAGAGATCAGAACAGGTGAGCAGCAAGGTATTCATCATGTTGCACCAGTGGTCCCAGAGACGGGGGAGTACCATTGGTGGGTAGAGATCAGTCTAGATAAAGATCTAGTCGAAGTGATGAAGGTGGTGAAATGATGTACGGACATAGTTTGGAGAATGAGAAGGAACAAGTGATGGCTACCTGTCCGATGTGTTTTGAAGAGGGATTCCTTCTCGGAGTGCTTGGCTGGTTGAGGTGGTTCAGGTGCCGCCAATGCGGGATGGACTTCTCAAAGACAATCAAGAAGAAACTGCCAGTGCCAAAGGGGCTGTGATGGATGAACCAAAGCTGACACTGACTCAGAAGGTTGGCAAACACATGCTTGAGATGAGGGCCAAGAGATTGGTGCGTCTTCTTGAGCTGAATGCACCAGATCAGATTCTGGCTAACGAAGCTGTGCTCATCCTCAGAGCAGCGTGTCAGATCAGTCCAGAGCTTACTGGAACGGTACTGGCTGAAGATCTGCGTGACCACTATCTGTTCGAGAAGAAGATCTGCTTTGGTTGTTTTGATGTTGAGGCAACTGAGGCTGGTGGGTTCTGTCCGAAGTGCTTGGCTGAGCTGAAGGCCGAAGACGCTGAATTAGAGGATGATGATGAAGATTAAGATCACGTTCAAGACTCCTGATGCTGTGTACTGCGTTTTGGAAGATGAGCTGGCTACTAATTACGAGGATCGGGCTCCTTCCGAGGCGGATGAGGAAAAGGTGGATGGGATGAGGGCAGAGTATCTAGAAACTATCAACAAGTTCGTTAAGTACGGTGAGCAGGTCACCATCGAGTTCGACACGAAGAAAGACACAGCGACTGTGATGAAAGTGAAGCGATGAGCAAAGGTGGTCTGACAACCAATCTCATTGGTCGAAAGGTGGTTCCTCTTCCTAGTCTTTTTCGACTCTGGCCTCGCAAAGAGAAGGGGCTCAACAATGCGAAGAGGGATGACGAGCTGGAGCTGAGCGACTTGGAGTACACCGAGGCTGAGATCGTGGCGGCTTGGGTAGAGAAGGATGGTGGAAGCTCATCGGTGAAGATCGCATGTGTGTCTCCAACAGGTGATGCCAAGGAGTTCTACCTCACACTGGTGAAGGTAGTTTAACAGCTCATCTGGTGCCGGCGGCTGTGAAGCCCGAAAGGGTGGAGCCAACGGGGTGAGCCAGGTGAGTGGGGGCGCGGACCCGATACAGCCTACCGGCACCGCGTAGCCGGTAGGTGCTAGATGCTGAAAGAATTAAAGTGACACGCTCTAATAAGATCAACGACGAGGAACGTCGTCAGTGGATTCAGGGTGATGAGGGTCTTTACAACATGCAGAGGTCAAGTGGTCTTTCGATGAAGACCTATATTCGTCAGAACCGAGCACGAATCGATGAGGTGATTCTCAACATTCGTGATGGCAAGAAGCAGCCGCACTATTTGGTGTACGGATGACTCTCACTGAGCTGGATGTACTGATCACGAAGCATTGTTCTAGAGTGACGGTACGCTCTGCTCTAAGTGATAGTCAGTGGACTGTTGAGGCCCATATCTTCGACAAAGGTGATGTGAGCTTTGTTGGTCCTTCTGTGTACAGTGTTCTGAGCGAGCTGTGTGCTAATCTCAGAAGGATAGGCAAAGAACCCAAGGGACTGTAATGAAAAAGGCAGATTGTGGTCAGTTCATTGGCAAAGACAATCCGTGCTCACTGACCAGGAAGCCGTGTTGCAGAACATTCAAATGCACAGCACCACACCACGTTGGATCAAGAAGTGTTCCATGGTGCTGTGGGGCTGACAACGAGCCAGTGGCTAGAAACTGGTGTGATGAGTGCTGGGCAACCTCGACATTGCCTGAGTCACCAGAGTTACCACCAGAGGGACTGTGATGGAAGACCGATGGTATAAACTGTGGGACATGGCTACAAGTGAGCCGGATGGTGATGCAGTGATTGTCCCCAGAGAGGATGTTCCGGATGAGGTGACATTGCGCTGGCCTGATGGAAGTGAAAGCCATCTCTACTGGAAATATAACGAAGCGGAGTGGAGAGATGAATCAGAAGGAGTGGATCCATAGTGATCCTCTCAATTGATTGGGATTACTTTTGCAATGAGAATCCTCTGTGGGACTTAGGGCACAGAGAGAATCAGATGTTCCTCAACTTCATGTGGCAAACCAGAGGGTGCTTAGCTGGGGAGATGAAAACCTCTGGACAGGAGGTAGGCTTCTGGAGCAGGATTAGAGAGATCGTCGATCCGCAGTCATATGAGATTCATGTTTCCGAGTCACATCTGAGTGCGTATCGCCTGGTGGAACGAGAAGAAGGTCCCCTGATCCTGGTGGATGCTCATCACGATTGCTGGCCGTTTGCCCTTCGCGGTAAGGACAAATGGCTCATGGAATGTTCCAACTGGGTGTCTGCCTGGATCAGAATTGGCAAGACATACGGTGTGGAGCGGCAGGTATTCTGGGTCGCACCCTCCAAGGAAGCGGCCAGCTTGTACGAAGGGAAGATCCAGAAGGAGGTGCGAAAGAATGTCTTGACCACAACCATGGATGAGCTGGCCCGCACGCTTAGCTTCTTTGTGAAACAGAAGGTCAACATCATCCATGCCTGTCGGTCTGGATGCTGGACACCACCCTGGCTGGATAAGTCTTGGCTGGCGTTTTTAAAGGCATCTCAGCTGGAGATCAAAGCGATGGACCCTGAGCCCTGGGATGGGATCAGGGAGCGGTGGACAGAAAGTGATCTACAGAACGCAATTGCTCTTGACACACAGCTCAGAAGGAAGCTACAAGTGATCCCGGAGATCACTATTCAGGAGGATGAGAAATGAGTACCACGAAGGTCGAAGGGTTCAACAACAAGGAGCAGAAGCTGTTCAACGTCCTGAAGGATGGGGAGTCACATGACATTCGTGAGCTGAAGAAGCTGTTCACGGCGGATGCCAAGGTTCGCTGTGCGACGACCTACGAGAAGGGTTGGGGCGAGGCAGAGATCGACTCCCAGGCTCAGAGCTTCGTCCGGAATTCGGTGCGTCGTCTTTGTCGTGATGGCTGGGTGGATGGTCCCCACAACAAGCCGAAGCTGGGGCGCGGTACCTACCGCCTCAGTGCCAAGGGCAAGGAGTGGGTGGAGAAGGGTGTGTCTGTCACGAAGTCGGCTGGGAAGGACAAACCGAAGAAGGATAAGAAGGCGGCCAAGCCCAAGGTCAAGGCCAAGACTGCCACCAAGGCGAAGCCCAAGACAGTGGCCAAGAAGGTAGCTGCCAAGCCCAAGAACGGTGATGCCAAGGTCAGGGCTAAGGAGGCTGCTAAGCGAGCTGCCAAGAACGTTGTCAAGCAGAAGGCAGTTGCGGCTTCCGAGCGTGCGACCGAGACTATCAATACTGAGGCTTCCCCCGAGTAGGCTCCGATGGAATTCGAAGTCGTCTACTGGGATATCCCTGGTTTTGGGAGATGTACCAGGCGAGACAAGGAGCCTCTTGTGAGAGATGAAAATCCAGCTCCACTGAGAGTTGGTACTGTACTAAGAGAAGGTGGTGCTATCGGGGTCGTCATCGCAAGAAGGAAGACTCTTGATGGAACAGATATTCATGGACATTCTGTGGCAGTCGAGATTTTGTATTCGACTCTCATGGATAAGTACAGGATGTCAAAAGATCTGAAGTACGCTGTCTGGTCTATGGGTCAGTGTGAAGTTCTGAAAGGTGAGACAGCTACTGCCGCAAGAACTGAACCAAAGATGTTCGTCACAGCTTTGCTTGAAGCTGAAGCCAAAGCTGAGGCTGAAACTCTGGCAGAGTGGATAAAGAAGCATCCTGTTCCAGAACCTGTAATAGCTACTGTAATAGCTCCTGTGAGGCGACCTGTAGGTCGAACGGCTATCACTAGAACACCAGTGACAGCAAAGGTTCCAACTCCTGAAAGTCAGTTGTCAGTTCTAGAACCACCTGTTGTTCGCACGCCAGTTAAGCGAACGCCAGTGGTGAAAGAAGTTGATCCAATTGAGGCAATGAGACAGAAGTTGAGTATGATTTGGAAGACGAAGTAGATTCATAAAGATGAGATCATCTGCACTACATAGTCGAGGAGGTGCGGTGTCCAAGACCACGCTGAATCGATTAGAGCAGATGGGGTAGAAGGAGCAGCCCTTTAGGCTAAGCACCTTTATGTGCAGCGTAACCCTCATGTCCCTCACGTAGGAGATCTCATTGGCCACCTGGGCTTCGGCTCATGGTGGCCTTTTTTCATGTCTGATCCGTCTTTGATACCCTTTGGGAGGCCCGCTATGCCGCATAAGCTAGTAGATCTTGAATGTCAGTCCTGTGGTCACAAGTGGGAAGACCTTGTGATGCCTGGGGAGTCTAGAGAGGACTTGCATGGATGTCCTGAATGTGGTTCAACCAAGGTCGTCCTGCTGCCTGGTGGAGTCGCTACAAAACTGCATGACCCTGCTGTGAGAGATGAAGCTCTCAAGAAGCGTAGCATTGATCACTCCAACAAGCATGCAAAGGAGAATCTAGAAAAGTTGCAGCACAAGGGTGTGCTCAGGATGAAGTAGTTGCATTACCAAGACCTGCTTAGCAGGCACAAGGACAAGCATGCAAAGACCATCAATGTGGCCAGCTCCACTGAAAGCAAGAGTCTGGGATGGAGTAGCTGGGGGAAAGTATCGACTGATAAATACTCTGCCGCTCTGGCAAGAGTTCTTCCCGAGACTGAATGAAAAGATGCTGGTAGGTTGTGATACTGAATCTACCAGTCTGTCCTATCTTGAGGGTCACATCATTGGGTTGAGTTTTAGCTGGGGAGCAGCCGACTCTTACTACATACCTATTCGGCATGAGACCACTGAGAAGCAGATTGACATAGAGAAGATCAGACCAGACCTGCAAGAGTTCTACTATCATCCCAAACGAGTGACCACCTGGCATAACTACAAGCATGATGGTCACTTTCTCAGAGAAGAGAAACTAGAGCCACGAGGGATCAAGCACGACACCCGCCTGATGCAATCCCTCATTGATGAAACCAGTCTCACAGCTCTCAAGAAGCTCGCCTGCAAAGAAATCCATCCTGATGCTGCCAAGTGGGAGAAAGCTGTTGACGAGTGGAGGACTCTTTACGCTCGCAAGAACAAGATGCACAAGAACGATGTGCATTACGGTTTGATCCCGCTCGATATCATGACCCCATACGCCAGCAGCGATGCTCACTACGAGTGGACACTCTATAAGAAGAAGCTTCCTCTCATCGTTAATGATCCTTATCTATTGGAACTGTACCTTGTCGAGATCAGACTCATGGAAGTGCTTCTCGACATCGAGCATCGTGGGGTGTTCATCAACAAGAAGTATCTAGAATCTGCTGGCCCAGAGCTGGAGGCAGAAGCCAACAAGTTGAAGCAACAGATCATCAAGCAGCTGGGGAAGGTGAACGTGGGCAGCAATGCTCAGGTCATCCCAGCTATGGAGAGGATTGGAGTCGAGTTCAAGAAGAAGACCAAGAGCGGTGAGAAGTTCTCCCTGGACCACGAGGTGCTGGAAGCCCTTGCATCACGGTACCAGGTCTGTGAGGATTTGCTGGAGTATCGTAGTGCCACTAAGATCAAGACCACCTATGTTGATTCAATACTTGAGAAGCTGATACAAGACCAAGAGCTTCACTGTACTTACAACCAGAATGTCTCTACTGGTAGAATGAGTAGCAAGAAGCCCAACCTTACCAATATACCTGCTAAAGATAAAACCATCCGTAGATCATTTGTTCCTCCAAAAGAAGTGGCTTGTACTTCATGTGGATATTTAGGTAAACTGTACATTGTCCCTTCTGTGTGTCCAAAGTGTGGTGGTCAGGTTGTCTCTAGTGATTCATACGTTATGACTTTCTTTGATTATTCTCAAATGGAGGTGAGGTGTACTGCACATTATTCAGAAGACCCTGTTCTCCTGGATGTGTACAATGTCACTGGTGAGGATGTTCACCTCAGAACAATGTGTGAGGTGTTTGGCTACGACTACAATGAGTCACTAAAGATACTGGCTGATGAGAAGCATCCTGAGTACGCTGAGCTTTCGTTTATGCGGAAGGTCGCCAAGATGACCAACTTCTTGATCATCTATGGTGGCTCAGGCAAAACTCTTGCTGTCAGAATCAGCACCCCTAAGAAGCAATATACAGAGAAGCAATGCAACAAGTTCATTGATCAATACTTCGCCAAACTGAAGGGTGTGAAGCGATGGATCAATGAAACCAAGATGTCTTTGCGTCAGATGCATGAAGTGCAGAACTTCTTTGGTCGATACCGTAGGTTTCCTGAGCTGACACAGCTCATGAGAAGTATCACTAGTGGTTTTGGTGGAACCAAGTGGAAGATTGAGCGGTGCGAGCGGCAAGCGGTCAACTTTCTGATCCAAGGTACTTGTGCCGATCTGTTCAAAATCTCTATGGTTCGGGTTGGTGACATCATCGCAGGAAAGAGATCAGTCATGGTCATGCCCATCCATGATGAACTGATCTTCTACATACACAAAGATGAGTTTGATCTCTTGCCTACAATCAAGAGTGAGATGGAACGCTTCAACTTCAAGGTGCCAATGACGGTGGATATTTCTGTTAGTACCACCAATTGGGCAGATAAAAAGGCACTACACAACGTGTAAAACCGATAGCTCACTTGTACTATAGGGGCAACGGGTTAGAGCATACAGACGGGGAAACATATGACTCGAAATTTCAAGGGCTTAGACGTTTCAGTGACTTTCAACGGGATCACTTATCAGTCAAGCCTTGAAGAAGACATCACAATTAACCCAGTTGATCTTGATGTTGAATTTGTTGAACAATCTCGGAAGTATGCGTGGTGGGCCATTCTAACTGAGGTGGCCAAAGACCTGGTGGGTCAGAAGAAGTACCAGGTGGAGTTGCTCTATGCCAAGCTGGACCATGAGAAGCGCACAGCAGCTCTGGTCAACAAGGTCAAACTCACTGAAAAGATGGTGGAAAACGAGGTCATCACTGATCCTCGATATCAGAAAACCATGACAGAATACCTCTCAATTAAGAAGGATCACGGTATGCTGCAGGCTGGAAGAGAGGCATTCACACAGCGAAAGGAGATGTTGATCTCATTGGGGGCTAACTACAGGGCCGAAGGAAATGCAGATCCTGTCATCCTCCAGGAGGTCGCCAAGCAGAAAGCCGTGGCCATGGCGCGAGCCAGAGCCCAACAGAAGGTTACAAGCTTCGTCAAAGAGGAAGATGACGTTAGAGCCCAGCAGAAGACTCTAGAACCAGTTCGGAGTTCGGCAGCACGGACTCCGGCAAAGACAGGCAAGCAGCCGGTCAAGGCTGCCCCCAAGGAGGCTTGAAGATGGCTTTGAAGGTTGACATGAAGAAGGCGAAGAAGAAGGCTGCTGAGGAGGCAACCAAGGCCGCCTCGCGTGGCAGCGGTCGGTTCAGCTACTGGAAGCCAGCACAGGGGAAGAGTCGCATCAGGATTCTGCCGCCATGGTCTGAGAAGGGACCCAACGCGCTCCAGTTCTGGCGCGAGGTGTTCGTTCACTGGGGTGTGGGACCGGATGAGGAAAACCAGGTTCACCTCCCTTGCCCTAGACTCTCACAGGATGGTCCCAAGGGGAAGTGTCCAGTCTGTGAGGAGGTCGAGCGGCTCAAGGCAACCAAGGACCCCTCCAATCTGGAGTTGTCCAAGAGCATCAGGGCGAAGCAGCGGGCCTACTCCAACATCATCGATCTGGAAGACCCGATCTGGAAGCAGGAAGACATCGATGAGCAGGTTGCTGCTGGTGCTGATGCAACCACGCTTCCCAAGGTTGGGACCCCCAAGATTCAGGTCTTCTCCTACGGTCCCAAGATCATGAAGCAGCTCCTCGACTTCTACACAGAGGAGATCGATTTCACTGATCTAGAAGCTGGTCACGATGTGGTCATCACTCGTGAGGGTCAGGGGCTTCAGACCGACTATCGAGTGATCCTCAACACCAAGCAGACCAAGGCTCCCATCAAGGGTGAGCCAACACTGCATGACCTGGACAAGATTCTCCCCTTCCGCGAGCCCTACGAGATGAAGGCTCTCCTGGAAGGTCTGGACCCGAGTGAGGTCAAGGCTCTGGAGGAGGGCACCGAGGCAAGCACGGAAGAGCCCGCCGAAGAGGAGACTGCTGCTGAGGAGGAGGCTGAGGAGAGCGGTGGGAACGGGGAGAGCGAGGTTCCCGAGGAGGAGATCGAGGCAGCGGCTGAGGTTCAGTACCCACCGTGCTTTGGCACCGAGTGTGACCCCAAGGATTCGGTGTGCAACACGGACTGTCAGCTGTTCCCTGAGTGCAAGACCAAGTGTGGCATCGTGGATGAGCCGCCCAAGCCCAAGAGGCAAGCGGCAAAGTCTGCAGCTCCAGCTGGGAAGCCTGCGGCAAAGGCATCTCCCGCAGCAGGAAAGGCTGTTGCTGGAGCTGATGATCTGATCGCTCAAATGAAGGCAGCGGTCGAAGGAAAGTAGAGAGGAGAACGGAAATGGGAGCAAAGGAAGAGAAAGAGAAGCAGGAGAAGGTCAACGCGCTCGTGGCTCGTTACCAGGAGAGGCTGGAGAAGCGAGTGGCTTCGGGCAAGGATCTGCCTGAGCCCGGCAATCGCCGTGGTCGACTTCCCACGGGTGTGGCAGAGAAGGACATGGAGCGGTACGTCGCTCTGCGTGAGCAGCTGGGGCAGCTGAAGGATCTGCGCCGGAATTCGGTCGACAAGCTTCGTGAGATCAAGAAGCAGATGGATGATCTTCGCGGTGGGTCCAAGCCCACCAAGAAGAAGGCAGCGAAGAAGTAAGATCAACGAAATCCGGTGGAACGCCGCTTCGGTTGGACAGTCGGAGGATTGTCCAAAAGGGTAACTCAGCTCAACTAGGCGTGACAGCTCGGAGAGACGGCATTAACCAACGCCCGTGCGGGGGAATGTCGGGCAAAGGAGATGAGGATGAGTTCTACTCAGGAGAAGATGAACACTCTGGCCTGCTACGCAGAGATGCTTCGGCGAAATATCGAAATCGCCAGGCATATCAACAACCACCCGGAAAAGTCTGCGCCGTTAGTAATCGACAGCGCCGAGAAGTTGGTGGAGGCCAACTCGCTAGGCAAAAAGATCATCATCGCTGAGTTTAACGTCTGAGTTAAGCATTTGACTCATTGTTTGCAAAGCAGAGTAGTCGCCACGCCGGTCAATGGCACCTGGAGTCTCCAGGGGAGCAAGTGAGCAAAAGAGTTGTAAGTAGAATTCTGCATGGGGATACTTGATGATCGAAAGATTATGCCAGAAGTGTGGTAGATCATTTAAAGTATCCCCATGCATAATTCGTTCTGGCCATGGCATTTTTTGTAGTAAAAGTTGTTCTGCAAAGTCAAGAAAGAATCCTGCTGGACCACAGAATGGTCCTAACAATCATAACTGGAAGGGAGGAGTGATTCTTTCTACCAAGGGATACTGGTATGTCTGGAGACCCGATCATGTTAGGGCAGATAAGAAAGGTTATGTAAAACGAGCTGATTTGATTATGGAAGAAGTGTTAGGTAGATCGCTAGAGAGTGATGAGGTTGTACATCACGGTCCTGGTGGTAAGGAAGATGATTCTCCAGGTAATTTAAGTGTAATGATCTCTAAGGACCATTCTAGTTATCATTGTAAGAATAATCAAAGATTGAAAAGATATAAATGGCCCTCTGATGAGCAATTGTTAGAATTCAGAAAGAAATTGTCATTTCGAGAATTGGCTAAAATTGTTGGCTGTAGTGACAGTACAGTACGCCAACATATTAAGCGAATTCTTGAATCTCGGAGGATCAATGGCTAGGCAAGCAGTCTCGAAGAAACCAGATAACTCCTCTCTCAGAGAGCTAGAAGCAGAACTGAAAGCGATGGGTGTGGTGGGTGAGGAAGCTGAAGCTCTCCTCAATCAAGCTCAGGGTGGGAAGATTCCAACTTCTCTGAAACCACGACCATCAGATCCTGCACGGGAGAAGGATGCTGCATTCATTACTAGCGTGGTCAAAAGGATGGAGAAACAGTTCGGCGAGGGAGCAGCTCTTACTCCAACGTCTGAGACTGTACTTTGTAAAGTAGAACACTGGGTCTCCACACGCAACTTCCTGATTGACTCAGCGATTGCTGGTGGCCTGCCAATGCCTCGTCCATTGGTCCCGTTTGGTCGCATGACGGAGATCTCTGGATTGAACACCACAGGCAAGACAACGTTGATGGGCATGATCATCGCTGAGACTCAGGCGACAGGTGGCATTGCTGCTGTTTCTGATACAGAGGAAGCTCTTGATCTAGCCTACTGGGAGCAGATTGGTGTGGACCTGTCTCGCCTCATCATCATACCTGCGCTCACGATTGAAGAGGTGTTCACCAAGGTCGAGTCCATGGTGGATGTCATTCGAGAGATGGGTGACGAACGCCTCATCTGCATTGGATGGGATTCTCTTGGTGGTACTCCAACCAAAGAACAAGAAGCTGCAGCAGCTGATGATAAGTTCTACGCTTCAGCTGCAAAGGTGGTTGGACAGAACCTTCAACGCATCATTGGCAAGATCAGCAAGAAGCGCATTGCCTTGGTGATCAACAATCACCTCTACCGCAAGATGGATGTGAAGTACGGTGACCCTTGGGAGACCTATGGTGGCGAGAAGATGAAGTTCTTCGCTACACTTCGCATTCGTTTGCAACAGATTGGCCAGATCAATGAAGGTTCTGATGAAGAGAAGCAGACCATTGGTCATTTGGTCAAGGTCAAGATCATCAAGAACAAGATGGCTCCAATCCTTCGCTCTGTTGAAGTGCCCTGCATTGGTGGCTATGGTTTCAGCCTTGACTACTCCGTGTACGAGCACGCGCAGAAGCAAGGTCTCATCACAGGGAAGCAATGGAAAGAGTGGAATGGGACCAAGTTCCAGGGATGGCGTGGATTCCGAGATAAGATCATGACGCTTAGTGACTACCCAGAGTTGGTTCAGAAAGTGATCAACAACTACCACACCAAGATGACTGTAAAATAGAAGGGATTTCCTACTGGCCAGGCAAGGGCCAGTGAAAGCGGGGATAACGACAGTTACCTGTGGTGTGATGCATAAGCACCTATCCATAGGGAACCGCTGGCGAAGGCACCCGACGTAGGAAAAGACGATAACGAAACCGGGACCAGATCAAGAGCCATGGCAACTCTTGGGTCTGGTGGCTGTGGAGCGACAAGGCAGGGGCGACCACAGCATTTCATGGAGTGGATGCCATGCGAGTTCTTCTCTTCTCAGATCTACACGCACATCAATTCAAGCCATACTCCACAGTTCTGTCAAACGGGCTCAACTCTAGGTTCCAGGATGTCCTGAACATACTGGACCAGATTAGAGTCATTGCTGGGGCAGAGAAGGTTGGTCTGATTCTGTTCGGTGGTGACTTGTTCCATGTGCGTCGGGTCATCAATGTTCAGACCTTCAACTTCGTGTTTGAAGCCATCGCACGATTGAAACTGGCTCGCAAAGGCTCACCAGGTTGTCAATTGGGACTTCTGGTGGGTAACCACGATCAGACCGACAGGTCTGGTGGCATTCATAGCATCTACGCATTTGGTGCTATGGTTGAAGTCATGGATAGGATCAAATGGCATACCTTTGCCGTGGGTCAGGATCGGTTGAATGTGCTAGCTGTCCCTTACTTTGGGAACAAGCAGGAGGCATTGAAACAGATCAACGAAGCCGTACAATCCGCACAGCTCCAGGGTCCATCGATTCTCCTTGGCCATTTTGGTATCAGTGGGGCTTTGGCTGGATCAAACTTTGTGTTAGTGGACAAGGAACTCATGGAGCTTGAGGACATCAAACCAGATCAATTCGATCAGGTGTTCCTTGGCCACTACCATGAGTCACAGCAGCTGGCCCCCAACGTCCGCTACATTGGGGCTCCCATGCATCACAACTGGGGAGACTTTGGCCAGGAGCGAGGCTGTTTGATCTGGGATACGGATTCCAACAGGGTCGACTTCATCCCGCTGCTATACCCATCGTTTGTGAAGATGAGCCTGGATGAGCTGCAGCATCTCCCTAATGTAAAAGTACAAGGGGACTTCATTAGGGTGTTTTGCCTACACGGGGTAAGACCTCAAGGAGAAGAGAAGGTTAAGGACGATCTGGTAAATCAGCTGGGTGCAAGGTCAGTGGAATTCATCGATGAGGCTGTAGAAAACCAGAAACTTGCTGAGGCTGGTCCATACCAACCAGGCACAGACATTGAGACTATGATCCAGCACTTTGTTTCTAGCAACGACGGTGACCTGGACCCTGAGATGCTAATCGAAGCTGGACTGGACCTCTACCGTGCTGCTGTGTCAAAGGAGAAGTGATGAATTCGGTACTACAAGATTGGGTGATGGAGCTGCCACGTCGTGAGCAGGGTACGCTGCTGACAGGGATTCGGGGCTGTGACCTTGCTCCGAAACGATCAGGAGAAGAGTCCTCTGAACGACGGCTAGTCGCCTTCCTTCGTTACTGTGTGATGAACCCTGCAGATTCTAGGGAGGTGGATATTCCCCAGGCGTTCTTTCAGTCTACTCCACCCAGTAGCTGGAAGCCGTCTGAGTTTGGTCACTACCCTCAGCACTGGTACGCGCATCTGATGCATTGCTTCGAGGTTGTTGGTTATCGTCACCCATATCATCCGCTCGCGCATGCAGCTAATGAGATTTATTTGCGGCTCGTCAAGAATCTTCATCTCAATCCTGAAAGCAAAAAGGAGATGGTCGCTATGTTGTCGTTAGATCGAATCGCTAACGGAACAGTGGTGTCATGAAACGATTGATTATTGCTTTTGGTCATCGTCGGGAGAGAGGCAAGAACACAGCATCGTTGACAACCAAACAGTTCCTCAAAGATCGATATGTCCGAGAGGACTCATTTGCACGCTCACTCAAAGAGACTTGCAAGGCTGTCTTTAGCTTCAGTGAGGAGCAGGTAAACGGCAAGCTGAAGGGTGTTACTGACGAGTATTGGGGCTTCACTCCTCGGTGGGCACTTCAGACTGTAGGGACTGAGTTGTTTCGTCAGCATATAGATCCAGCTATCTGGGCCAAGTCTCTAGTGCGACGCATTATGCTGCATCCAGAACATCATTTCTTGATCACAGACTTACGATTCACCAATGAGGCTGAGGCTATCAAAGCATGTGGTGGCTTTGTGGTCCGTTGTGATCGAGACATACCTTTTGATCCAGAGATAGATTCTCATCAATCAGAAATTGATCTTCTTAACTATACAAACTGGGATTTCATCATTGACAATAATGGTAGCTTTGAAGATCTGTCTAAACAGATCAAGACCATGATCAAGACCATGCTATACCTCTGATCAGGGCAGATAAATGATCTTTGAATTCATTGAGATTGAGAACTTCTTTCGCATTCGAGAGAAGGTGGTCATACCTCTCTGTGATCAAGGACTGGTGCTTATCACAGGAGAGAATGGCAACGGCAAGAGCACCATCTTTGAAGCTCTGGTGTGGTGTCTCTTTGGTGAGACAGTCAGGGGATACAAAGCTGATCAGGTCGTCAACAGGGATGTGGGGGAAGGATGTGCTGTCACTGTCAAGATGTCTACTGGAGTGATTTCTTACCGAGTCACTAGATGTCGCAAACACAAGACAGGCAAGAACAAGCTTGAGTTATTCTCATATGATCATCTTACGCCCGGTGCAGTGGAAGTTGATCTGACTCAACAGACCAACGATGATACTCAGCACAAGCTGCAAGAGATCATGGGTATTGACTTCGATACCTTCATCAACGGCCCCATGATGCCTCAGGGTAGCTTCAAACGCTTCAGTGAGATGACAGACTCCGAGATCAAGGATATCTTGGAGAAGGCAGTACAGATCGAAGTCATTGCTAAGGCTCAGAACATAACAAAGCAGAATCTGGCAATCGTTGAGTTGAAGCTACGTCAATTTGATTACGACTTCAACAGGTACGGTCAAGAATTTGATGAGAAGCAGTCTCAGTTAGAAGACTTTGAGCGTGAGCATTTAGACTGGGATAACCAGAAGAAGGCTGAGATTGATCGTACAACTTCTCGTGTACAGGAGTTTGAAGATCGTCTGACTCGACTGCGGGTCGGCTGTGCAGACCCCAAGGAGCTGTTCAACCAGCTTGTTGAAGCGAAGCAGGCACACAGCAAGATCAGTGAGATTTACGAAGATTCTAGAAAAGATTGGGAGAAGAAGGAAGATGAAGCTCGCTCTGATGAAGCTCATGCAGTAACACAGCACATGCTGTTATCCAAAGAGTGTGAACGACTCAAAGATACTAGAGACAAGATCAAAAGTCTGACAGGTACTTGCCCTAAGTGTGGTCAGGACATTCCTGCATCTCATGTGGAGAAACTGTTTGCTGAGGCAGACAATCAGTTCCAGGAAGCCAATACAGAGCTGAAGACTAAGCTTGTCCCTGCGGTCAAGGTTGCTCAGGATGTTGTGCAACAGGTGAAACTGGACAGGGACAAGGCTCTGGAGCGTGCTAAGGAGATCTGGCTGGTGTCCCTTGGCAAGCTACATGAGCTTGAGAAGGAACTTGAGATCAATACAAATCAGATCTCTGTCATTCAGCAGTGTCAGTCTGACATCAAGAGAGCACAAGAGAGTCTAGATATTGCTGTGAAAGTTACCTCACCATTTGAGTCAATGATCAAAAACAACAAGGAAGCACAAGAAGAGATCAAGAAGGACATCAAACGAATTCTTCCTAAGCTGAAGTCCTGTGGCATCGAAGCAGAGCATTTTCGGTTCTGGGTGGACGGCTTCAGCAATCGAGGTCTCAAGAGTTTTGTCCTGGGTTCTGTGGTGCCATACATGAACTCCAAGGCTGCAGAGTACAGCCAGGTGCTCACAGATGGGGAGCTGGAGATCCGCTTCCATACGCAGACGACTCTGAAGAGCGGTGAGACTCGTGAGAAGTTCTACGTTGAGGTGTCCAACAAAGCCGGTGCTGAGGATTACATTGGAAGTTCTGGCGGCGAGCGCAGGAGGGCTGATCTCGCTATCAGCTTTACTCTGTCTGATCTATTCTCGTCGCGTTCCAAGAAAGCATTTCCTCAGCGTTGGTTTGATGAGCCTTTCGAGAATCTTGACGAAGCTGGAGTCGAGGCTGTCATGCAGTTACTCCGAAGCATGGAAGCGCAGTCTGGGTCCATTTTCGTAGTGACTCACCAAGATCACCTCAAGTCCATGTTCAACAAAGTGATCCAGGTTGAAAAGATCAACGGTGAGACAAGGATAAGCTAATGCCAGGACCAGTATCTTCAAGCTATGATCCAGAGTTTGGCACAGGTGAACGTGCAAGCATTGTCTGTGAGGCAGTGACCAAAATGCGGGATAAAGTTAGTAGGGTCCTAGGCAAGGCTAATGCAGAGCTGCTACCTATTGTGGATGTGTGTGAAGGTAGAAACAAGTTGCCTAAGAGAGGGTTGATTCTCTGTGAGCGAGAGTTAAGGATACTTAGGTTTGCTTTGAACAGAGCTTTGGAGTCGTTGTGATCAAGTTGCCCGCATAGCTCAGTGGCAGAGCAATGGTTTTGTAAACCATAGGTCTGGGGTTCGATCCCCCAAGCGGGCTCCGAAAGGTGAGTCATTGTAATGCCTGATCCTGCAAAGTTTCCAAATTCCAAAGTAATCAGAGACACTGGTAAGGCTCTGCTGGTAGAGATCGAGGGGGAAGAGCATTGGATACCTCACTCTCAGATCCACGATGACTCTGAAGTTTTTGATGCAGAGGACAACAGCGAGGGCATGCTGGTGGTTCAGTTCTGGTTTGCAGACAAGGAAGGGTTGATCTAATGAAGATCGTTCCGCAGAGTGTGCAGTTAGAGTTCATCACCCCTAATGCAGCTAAGTTAATTGAGAGAGCTGGTCGATGTTGCTATAAGAGTGAGGACAAGATCACAGATGAGAGCGCAGTCGAGTTTATTAAGATGCTTCTCACCAGAGAGCACCACTCTGTGATCGAGCATGCCCATGCAACCTTCAGAGTGGTGTGTGATCGAGGAGTCAGTCACGAGTTTGTTCGTCATCGGCTGATGAGCTACAGCCAAGAGAGCACCAGATATTGCAACTACTCCAAGGAGAAGTACGGGAACGAGATCACTGTCATCGAACCTCCAGGGTTGGAAGGTAACGACCGATTGTGCTGGACCAACGCCATTGAGGTGGCCGAGATGCAATACATGAGCTTGATCAAATATGGGATCAAGCCAGAGATTGCTCGCTCGGTGCTGCCGACATGCCTCAAGACTGAGCTGGTAGCAACAGCCAACTTCCGCGAGTGGATGCACTTCCTCAAGATGAGGACCAGTTCCAAGGCTCATCCTCAGATGCGTGAGGTGGCCATGATGATTGGTCTCAGTTTGGTCAATGAGTGTCAGCCTCTGTACGGTCCATACATGGACTTTCTGCTTCGTGGTGGTGACTTAAAGGATTACCTCATCCAAGGAGGATCGAAATGAGCGACAAAGTTGGATCACCACTTACCCTTGTCGGCTATGAAGACGACATGGATCTAAGAAGCATCTCCTGGAACCAGGATTTGCTAGAACAGGAGGCCAGGGAGTACAAGCTCAAGCATGGTGAAGCTGTTGTCTACAGCAACGTGGCTCAAACCAAGGTCAGGCTCATCGCTGTGTTTTATGGGATGGCTGTGCTCATCCTCCCTCCTATTGATCCAGCAGACAAGATTAGTCTGTACCTTAAGGTCAATCAGTTCCTGCGACTGTTCAAGGATGGAACAGCAGGAGTGATGATAGGTCACCTTGATAAAGAGATCGCTGGAGCACAGGAGCGACTGGAGAGGATCAAGAAGCGAAAGGCATTGGCTGCACAGGCTGCTAAGAGGAGAAGCAAATGAAGAAGAGAACACGATGCATGTACACCAAAGAGAAAGCCATCAAGATCTGGCAGCTCTGCAACTTCGATAAGATGACACAGGCTCAAGCCTCCAAGATCGTTGGATGCAACAAGGGTGCTGCAAATCGTTGGTTCAATCTTGTTAAAGACACTCCCGCCTTATTGGCGGAAGCAAAGAAGGGTGGGAAGGGGAAGAGTCGTAAAATCAAGGATGAAGCTCCTATCAAGAAGATCAATGAGCTGGATTCTTTGCGTGATGAAAACGAGTTTCTGCAGTGGTGGAACAAGGGTGAGCGTCAAGGCTGGGTGGATCTGCTATTGAAGAGAATGGAATAGTTGACTCTAGAATCTGCCAGGCGTAGGATTCATCCGTGATCTTATTAGGAGAAACTCATGGCCCATTGGCTATCAGTTGGGATCGACGGTGGACTACATGGGGCTGTAGTAGGAATCAACGACAGCCTTGAGGTAGTTGGCTTTTTCGATACACCCATCATAGATCTCGGCAAGAAGACCAAGAGTGGCAAGGTGGGCACCAACAACGCCTTCCTGGAAGCCGAAATGGTGTCTCGGTTTCAATTTCTCATTGAAGGCTGGCCCAAGCTCACCAATCAGCCTCACATCTTCCTGGAGAAGGCTCAGAGCATGCCCAAGCAGGGCGTTGCCTCTGTTTTCAAGACAGGGGAAGGCTTTGGACTGTGGAAGGGCATCCTGGCTGCTCTGAAGCTTCCCTACAGCATCGTGGCGGTCCAGACGTGGCAGAAGAAGGTGATGGTTGGTGTGACTGGGCTCGACCCTAAAGCCAAGTCCATCGCTCGCTGTCAGCGTCTATTCCCTACGTTGTCGTTGACTCTTCCCAATGGGAAGAAGGCATCTCTGGATGGAAGATCAGATGCAGCCTTGATCGCTTACTACGGTTTGCTGGAGAATGGCTGTGTCCAGGATCGACGTCCTAAGCGCACACCGTTCAAAATGAAGTGAGGATCAGATGGACGATAAAGACAAAACACCAGTGCTGGCACCTAAGCCAAGGCTAGAACCGACCAAGCCAGTCACCATTCCGATCTGCCCTACCTGCAAGAAGCCCCTTACTCAATGTGCCTGCACTCACAATGACCTTTCAAAAGGTAAGAAGTGAGTGAGATAGCTGAAAAGGTTTACGTTGCTGTAGATGTGAACAATCTATGGCACAGTTGTCGAGACATCTTTGGTTCGACAACAAGGGTGAACTATGACCAGCTCTTGAAGAAGATCAGAACTGGTGGTTACAGGGGTGTGCCCAGAGAAGTCACTGCAGTCGCCTACACCATCACATCCCCTCATCGTCGCACCTCTGAGACTGGCCGCACACGAGAAGAGCCCTCACGCAACTCACGCTTTCTAGAATCTCTCCAGAAGTTTGGCTACCAGGTGAAGACTAGGCAGATGAGATACGAGAAGGGTGTGGACAAACCATTCCACACTGACTGGGATGTGGGCATCTCAGTTGATGCAATCACTGATCAAGATCAGTTTGATACTTTCATCATGGTTAGTGGTGATGGTGATTTCATTCCATTGATTAAGAGGTTGCAGGACAAAGATAAGAGAGTAGAAATCTATACTTTTGAGAGAACAGCTTCACAGAACTTATACTCTGTGGCTGACAACATCGTGTTTCTTACTGTAGAAGATACCTATCAAGAAAAGATATGAGTCCACCAACTCCCAAGAGGACGCCTTACAAGCCCATTCAACAGGTGTCTCGGACACCTGTGCAGATACCTCAGACTGAGAGTGAGATCACCAAGCTCTTCTCTAACATCGCACCAGGTGGATTGAACCTCTCAGCTCTTGGGAATGTGCCTCAGTCAATCTCCGAAGAGGATGTCAAAGCTCTCACCAATGCCAACTTCGCTCTGTGGGCATCCACGAGTGGCATCAAAGTTGATCACAGACCATTTGATTTTGGACTCCATCGATATCTGTTGCCTCTATACTTAGATCAAGCTCAAGAGATCATCATGATGAAGGCAGCTCAGATGGGTGCAACCATCTGGGTGCTGCTGCGTTTGCTTCACTTCTGCATGAATAATGATGCCAAGGCATGCCTGTTCTTCCCTACACAAGATGGTGTCACTCTATTATCTAAAGACCGCATGACACCACTAATTGATTCCAATGCTCAATTGAAAGAAGCTGTGAAGGACTCTGATACATTGGGTTACAAGCAGGTGGGAGCAAACAGTGCGCTCTACCTACGACACCTTGGTGGCATCGCATCAAAAGATTCTACACCATTCGACATGCTGGCCTTTGATGAGGTGAGGCTTCTGAATGCAGCTGATATTGATCAGGCTCGTGAACGTGTTAGTCACAGTTCATTCAAGAACATTCTACAGGTCAGCACTGCTGGCTACCCAAACTGTCTTCATGGTGATACTAAAGTCGTAGTTCGTAAGAAGTCTAACCGTCAGATTCTTCCAATGTCTATCGCTGATCTTCTTGTAACATATGATCAATATGAGGCCCTGTCTTACAATAGAAGGGGTGGTAATAGGCCACGATGGAGGTCAATTACTGGAGCAATATGCCGTGGTAAAAGATCCATGGTAAGAGTTGGACTATGGGGTGGGCATGAGATTCGTTGTACTGCTGATCATTGCTTCGCAACAGAGTGCTCTGTTCCTCGTGGTTTTGGAATCGATTGGTCTCCTATCTCTGAAGTGGAATTGGTTCCTAATAGATTTGGTGGTTATGTTGGACCAAGTAATGGAGTTCTAGTAGTAAACTCGATACAAGACTATGAAAACAACCGATGGAATGAATTTGTAGTAGCCGCTCCTTATGACAAACTTACTCTGGCCATGGTGGGAGCTTTTGTGGCTGAGGGGACTCTGGGGCAGAGTGGAGAAGTACAGATCTGGCAGGCTTCACACAATTTGCCAATCAGAAATCTAGTAAAAGAGTGGGCTGATTGTCAGGGACTAACTTACCGTGGGAATGCTGAGGGAGTTTTTGTTCAGGCAAGGACAAGACCTGATCTTGTAGCTTTGTTTAGATCTTGTGGTGAAAATGCTTTGACAAAAGTTATTCCAGAGTCTGTTTTATCTGGAACCCCAGATCAGTTAGATATAGTTTTGAACTGGATTATAGAAGGTGATGGTCATAGACGATGTGAGAGAAAGAACTCTCATGAAAGTTGTCGTAAATGGGATATTTATACCTCTAGTGAGAGGCTTGCTTCACAGCTTAGGTTCATAGGTTTAAGAACCAATAAACCACACTCAATATCTATTAGAGATCGTGACGGAGTACAAAGACAGTTTGTGTTGTCGTACAATCCGTCTGCGTTTAGAATGCAAGAGGTCTTGCCAGCTCTTGGTCGTCTCGCAGTAGGTGAACGAGTCCCTTGCGAAGATGACTACGCTTTTGATCTTGAGATTGAGGAGACCCCATGGTTTGTGCTAGCTGAGAGTGGATGTCTTGTTCATAACAGTGACATACATAAACAATTCCTAAGGGGTACGCAAAACTATTTCCACTCAAAATGCAATTGCCCAGACGGAATTGTGTTATCAGATGTATTCCCTGATTGCATCGCTACATCACCAAAGAAGGAAGTCTATTATCGATGTCCACGATGCAAGATGAAGATTGTTGATCCACAGAATGGTCGTTACATAGAGCATAACCCTGGTGCGCGAGTACAGAGCTATCACATCCATCAGATGTTGTCGAAGTTCATCTCTGCTGCCGAGATCTGGGAGGCTTATCAGATCACACAGAACGTCAAGGAGTTCTTCAACGCGAAGCTTGGCAAGCCTTACGTAGATGAGGACAACGTTCCTGTCACTGATGATGATCTTTTAGCATGTGAGAACACTGATCTGATGTGGGACCATGGCAAGACTCACACAGCCATGGGTGTAGATCAGATGAGTGGTCTTCTCTACATAACCATCTGTCAGCGATTTGGAAACAAGAAGAGAATTGTCCACTATGAGATTGTGGACGATATGAATCATATCTATTTTGAAGCTGGCAAGAGGCAGCCATCTTTCAAACGTCTCTATCAGCTCATGAAAGAGTTTGACGTAGATCTGTGCATCATTGATGCAATGCCTAACGCTAACGAAGCTATGGAGTTCGCACGAGCATTTCCCAAGCGTGTGTTCGTGGCCTGGTACCTTGAGCAACAGCGTGAGGTAGCCCAGTGGGGCGACAGGCCCAAGCCCAAGGTGGCTGTGAGAAAAGGTGGACCCAAGATCAAATTCAAGCACAGCGTTCTGCTCAGTCGCTACCTCAGCATCGAAATGGCCATGAAAGAGATCGCTGACCGCAACGTGGAGTGGCCAAATCCCCGAGCCCTTGTGCAGATCTGTCGGAATCAAAAGACAGGACACTTTGAGCCACTACACATCTTTGAGACTCACTTCTATCTACATTGCAAGTCCATTGTGAAACAGAAGACTATACTTGATGATGAGACTGGTCGATTCAAGATGGAGTGGGTAAACCTTGGATTAGATCCCCATTCAGTGCATTCCTGGAATTACTGTAATATTGCTATGGAAAGGCTAAGAAGACAGCCAATCTTTACGATGGTGTAGAAGGAGATGACAGATGTTAGGTGATACAATGGGACTTCCAAATCAACCAGATGCAGAAATAGACAAGAAGGAGAACAAGATGTCATACGACTTCAAGAATGTTCCCATTGCGGAGTGTTTCAAGCTGGAGTTCTTCGCAATGATTTGCAAGAGATGTGGAGCAACACATCCATTCTATGTCAATCACAAGGGACAGCCTGTGTTTCCTTGGGGCTTGCCTGATTCTGCTGTGGCCAAATTCTGTCAGGATAATGATCTGACCCTACAGGACATAATTCAGAACAACTGTTTCGTGTGCAGCTGTGGCTTCCCCATTCGCTTCCCTGGTGTGGACGAGAAGGAGAGGAAGGCTGACAACAAGGAGAAGGCAGCCAAGCTCAAGCGTCGGGGCTCAGGCAGGCGAGTCATCTCCCCAAAGCTATCTGTGGTCACTGAGGCTCAAGCCAAGAAGATTCTTGAGGCAGGCGAGAAGGCTACTAAATGAACATCTCTTATGAGACTTTGAAGAGGATCGAGGCACAACTAGATCGTCTAGAGGGGCTTATACCCAATGCTGGCCACAAAGATTGTCAACACAGGGAAGCATGGCTTTTGGCAGGTTGGAGACCAAATGACATTGGGGACAATTGGATCAATCTCCATGGTGATGAGATTACTTATGCAACAGTTTTAGCCACAATGCCAAAGCATTGATTATTGGTCATGTATATCATAAATACAGATGCAAGTATTGAGCCCTGCAATCCAGGTGGAGTAATGGCATGGGCTTTCATCGTTCGCAGTATTGGTAAAGAGAAAGGTGAGATCTATAGGGCTTCAGGTATTTCAGGGAGAGGACCAGAGACAACTAATAATATATCAGAGTACCTTGCAGTGATTGCTGCTATTCTGTGGCTACTTAAGATGCCAGAGGAGAAACGTCAACCTGTGATCATACAGTCTGACTCACAGCTCATCGTGAAACAATGCTCTGGTGTGTGGGATTGCAAGGATGAGGAGCTTCGCAAACTACACAAGCTGGTCTTGGCTGGTGTGAACAGGTTTGGCAAGTCAATTACATTCAAATGGATACCACGAGACAAGAACGCTGAGGCCGACGAGCTATCACGTAATCCATACAACAATAATGAAGTACAAGAAGAGATTAAAGCAATACACGAGCATAAGTTTGAAGAGAACTATAAAGACGACGATCTGTCCTGGTGATTTGTGCCTAAAGAACCATGCCACAAGCCTAAGCCTTTTGAATATGGTTCAGTTAATGATTCGCGTGGCAAGTTCATGCGGAAACTTGAGAAGGTCAAGAAGGCTATCATACGGGCAGCCAAAGGCAGAGTGTGTGGGGACTGCAAGTTTTACTTCAGATTTGGATGCTCCAAGTTCAGTAGTGAGATGACAGGATCAGACCTGGAGTGCCATGAGACCAGCGTGGCCTGCAAGAGCTTTGAGGTACACGACAGTACCCCTTGACTTCCTACTTATCTAATGTTACACCTGTTACATAGGGTGCAACGTAAATGTCCAGAACTCCAGTCAAATCCAAGCCCATTGCATCTCGCTCCATAGCTGGTCCACAGCTGGTCAACATACCCAAAAAGAAGCCCTCTGGGATCAAACCAGCCAAGGCTTCTAGAGAAGAGATTGAAGATCGCAGAAAGCAAGTTGGCCGATTGAGAATGCGTGGTCTAGGCTATCGCTCCATTGCTAAGCTTCTAGGTGTTGGTTTCATGACCGTGAAGCGTGACCTTGAAGCCATACGTGAGGATAACAAGAAACGAGTTAGTGCTTTTGAACAAGAGCAACATTTAGGTGAGAGTCTTTCGGTGTTTGAAGAGTGTGAACTAAGAGCTTGGCAGGATTACCACGAGGCTGGAGCCGGGACCATACAACGCAAACACTTCCTCGACACTATACAGGATGCTAGAAACAATCAGATCAAACTACTGACTGATGTTGGGCTCATTAGCAAAGAGCCTGCAAAGGTCGATGTGAGAGTTAGATCTGAATTGATACAGCATTGGTCGCCAGAGGCACAGGCTTTAGTTGCTATGGCGATCCTCAAGTCCAAACTACCAGCTGCAGCAGAACCGATACCAGATAGAAATTTGATTGAAGCTCACTCAAACAATGTAATTGATATAGAGGAAGAATCAGATGCCACCGAAGAGCCAGTCATTCCAGCAACCCAAGCTGCCCCTGCTGCTGGCTCACCTCACGAGTGAGCTGAAGAAGTCTGGCATTCATGTTACCAATCTGACTCTGGATAGCACCAGAGATCCCCATACCCATGTTGCTAAGAATACTCTACACCTAGAGCTTGTGCTGATCAAACTCGATCCGTTAGCACCTACGTACATTTCTCACAACTATCGTTGTCAAATGAATGTTGATCTAGTCAAGTACGAAATACCACAACAATCAATGTCACTCGTACCACTTGTGTCGATTCCTCTCATGAAGCCAGGCGAAATGGTTGATCGAGTAGTCGACCCAAACAAGTTGGCTGGTTGGATGCCACCAAAGATCGACATGAAAGGAAAGCCTCTCACAGAAGAGGACATGGAAGAGGCAATCCGATTGGCGGCTGGACAGGAGCCATATTCAGACCCACGCTATAGTAGCTACATACCAGCCAAATCTACACATCACTGTGATGGTACTAATGTGAAAGCAAAGCCTAAGAAGAAGCCACCTAAGCGTACTGATACATACTGGAACATACGTGGCAAACCAAAGACCACAAAGCCAGCAAAGTAAACCAATGCGTGGCTTCAAACGTGGTGATCGTGTGCAGGTGCGCGGAGGCAGCGTGCTGCTTGGGGCATACGGTACAGTCGTGTCGGATGCAGGTCGAGGCTATGGCAAGGTGGACGTGATATTCCATGGTCATCCCAGACCACGATTGATGGATGCTTCACGATTGGTGGTGACTGAGGAATCAACACCAACTAGAGAAGATGAAATGAAGGCATTACTGGCCAATCTACCACAGCCAGTGAAGCCTGTGAGCATACTATCTCCGCTCAACAGTGGTCCAACTCCACAACCAACAAAGCCATACACAGTAGCACCTAAGACACAATGGCAAATAGACAACGAGAATAGAGAACGCGAGCAAGCAAAAGTAACTCGTGAAGCAAGAGAGAAGCAGGTAGCTACATACAAGCAAGCCAAGGTCAAAGCCAAGGAAGTGCTGGCACGATTGAAGGAAGCATACCCCACACAAGCTGACTTAGATCGTGAGGAAGCATTCATACACATGAACTATGAAGTGTGGAAACGAAAGAACAAAGAACGATTGCAGCACGCCTATTGGAGCAAATGAACATGAAAGTTATCTACATTGCAGGTCCATTCCGAGACAAGCAAGGATTGATCGTACAATGCAATCAGCAATGGCTGCGACAGAGGAAATGGCTAACAGAGCGACAAAGTTGCGAGGGTGATTCATGTCATACAAGATAGGTAAATTGCCACTAATACAAGTCAAGACAGAGTTTGAAGAGCACAACACTACACTGAAGGACACAATAAACAAAGCCATACATGCAGCGATGCTCAAAGGGTATCAGCCAACTATTCCGGCTCCCCAAAGGGTATCAACGCCTCCTAACTATCCAAATCCACCACTACATACAACTCAATTAGAGGTGGGCAGAGTAGTGATATACAAGCCATACCCAAACAGTGTTGAAGAGCATACAGCAACGATTGTTGCAGGCCCATTTGATACACCATATGGTAAGTCTGACCCGGGATGGCAGATTAGACCAAACCATGGTGGCTCACCATACACGGTCCCACAAAGCAAGCTAATACTAACACCAACACCATACATACAAGCTTCAACACCACGAACGCCAGAGCAGCAAGACAAGATAACACAAATCATACAGTTAATGCAGAACGGTCTCATTACAAAGGAGAAGGCAACAGAGCTTCTAAAGCCGCTTGGCTATTTCTTCACTCTGCCGCCTGCCATACCAGCCGAACCAGCTCCACAAGCCACCATACAAGCCCCCCAGAAGCCCCCACAAGCCACGCAAGCCATACATACAAGCCCGCTCACCGCTCGGGTGAAGCAAAGGGCTTTGAGAGCCTTTTGGGGCGCCGCAGAGGTTTCTAGAAACAAAGGCATACATACACAAGCCGCTTTAAAAGCCACATCTGAATGCCCCGGCTTAGACCATTTAAAAGCCGCCATACAAGCCACGAAAGCTCCACATACAACTAACTCACAGGACATACGCAATCTAATAGCCCAATACCATGACCATACACTAAACACTTACCCGTTCCCATGTGGGTCAATCATACAAGTCGCACTCGATGCTTTGAATCCAGCTCAGCTTAATATCGAGGCCCGTGTGCTATTCGATTACCTGCAACGGATATCTTGCCAACTAGGTTACTACATACATACTTCATTTGAGGAAACATCTAAGATTGGTGCCGAGGAATTGATTCGAAGGATAGAAGATTACCTCACACCATACATCCAAAATTGTCTATGTGGCCCACTTTACGGCATACCAATTGAGATAACCATACAATGGCACCTTCACGTTTTCGATCATGCAAGCGAAGTTCTGCAGGTCAAGCTATCGACGAACCACTAGAAGATCATCTGTCGTCTTACCACATACACTCACATACACGCTCTGCCATCACATACAAGCACCACTACAATCGAGCAGTACAAGCCGTCAATTACCTTCACCATACAAGGTCTCTGTCGCTAGCTTGTCGAACCGGGTTTCAAGCTCCGGCCCTTCTCATACAAGGTCATACAATAGAATCTAGAATCTTCACTGATCTTGAAGATCTTAATCATCTTCCATACATACATAATCGTCACTCTCACTACGAACGATAAAAGCCACAAGCTAGTTCACCATACAAGCCGTCAAAGCATCGGCACCATACATACACTAGTCGTTTCAAGCTTGAACTGTTACTTTGCTTCACTCGATACACCATACATACAAGTCCAATCATACAGTAAGACAAAGCGAAGTAAATCCCCCATCATACATACATGCATTCGCATTGCATAACGAATTGCATACGACATTGCAAAGCATCGCATTAGAGCACATTACAGAGCAAGCTCTTTCACAAGTCAAAAGCATCGCATTAGGTCGCATTGCATTGCCAGTCTAAGGGGCTACCTCAGGAGACAAGGACAGAACAGAGTCAAAGGAGAGACAAGCTCCACACCAGTCAAGGGAAGAAGAGCAGAGACAAGGGAGCGAAGGACACAAGCCTACCAGGGCAAGCTCCACAAGCAAGGAAGCAAGGCAAGCCTTCCTCCATGAGAGACAAGACAAGGAAGGCCACTAGAAGGCAAGCCAGGGTTATTGAGAGCCCATTCTATTCGGTCCAGAGCTATCCTCTAGACTATCCTCCTCAATTGGCCCCAAGAGCCAGAGCGATTCACCCTCTCACGCGAGGGTGGGGGTCTGATAAGCACGTCAGGCCCTAGACCACCCTTAGCCACAGGACTTCCCAAGAGATGGTGGTTTTTAATAGGTTTACCCTGTTGGCCAGACCAGGATGACCCTTTAAATGCAGCTCCTGGTAACCCACTTTAAATGCCCCTACCCACGAATTCCCTAAAAGCACCCTTTCGTTTGGGCCAGAAAATATAATGTAGATTTTATTGTGATTTTGTTCTGCTAATAAAGATGGTTTTAATATGATATTCTAGAATCGTCATGTGCAGAAGGAATGCACATCTAGAATCTTGATGAGTTATTTAAATAGCGATGCCCAGGAACTTGAATAAGCGATATCGGTTCTTAAAGGTAGGTCACCCCCAGAGGAAATGCTGTAAAACGATGGGTTGGGTTGTACTATAGGGTCTGGAGAGTAGACATGACTAGGAATACGAAGATACTAGGGATTTCAGTGAGCCGGTTGAGGAGGGTTCGATGCTACCTGACCCTGAAGGGAGCCCACAGGCTAAGTGCCTGCTCGCCTGCCATGAAGCAGTGGAAGAGAGAGGGGTGGGGGAAGATAGAGGCAGGATGGATTCTGGAGAGGTTCATCAAACACTGCCCATGGTGTTTTGCCACGAACGCTCATGATTTACTGAATAGATGTAGATGGGGTAACGGGGGTAGAGATTATAGATGGCTTGAAGGTACTGACCTATGCACCTGCGAAAACTGGGGTAACAGGAACATGGTTGAGAGAGCCAGCAAAGCTGAGAAAGAGAAGCTCACTTTGCTATTGAGAGCTGTCATTATCAGGGCAAGTGAGAGTCTTGTAGATGAGCCGGACCTGTGAGGATGAGACAGATGAAGATCTACAAGTACGAATTGAAGAGAGACTATGGGAAACAGATCATCATCATGCCGGCTACTTCTATTCCTTTCAGTTTTGGCCATGACCCAACAGGTCAGATTTGTGTCTGGGCTCATGTTGAAGAACCTAACTTCAAAAATGGTGATGCCCCTCAGATGGAGCATGTCTTCTTTGTGGGTCTGACAGGACAGGATGGACCTGAGCTTCCAGGGGATATTCTGCGGCGATCCCTGGTGAATCTTGGAACCGTGAACGATGGTGGTTTCATGCTTCATTGTTTCTACCTTGGACGAAGAGAGAAACAGGGATGAGAAGCTTGGTTTTGATGCTACTCGTCACTCAACCCGTGATCAAAGAGTACGATTGCGGGAAGCCCATCTATGACGAAGATGCTACCTGCGTGAAGATCTGCATGAACCAACTCAAGAAGAAGGTTTATGCCGTGAAGCCTTTGTCCTGGCCAGTCACAGATGCAGAGAAAGAAGCTGTTCCTCAAGGCAGGGTCTGCGCCTGCTACACGGAGCGAGTGCTGATTGTCGATGGAATTGTGCCAACGTCTGAGATGCCACCAGAGGTGATCAAATGAGAGCCTGCGAGAAGTGCCATGGTCCAGGCCCCTGTCTCTGGTCCAATGACCACCAAGACTACGGAGAGAGAGATGAAGTGCCACGCTGGGATGGAGACCCCAAGAAATGAAGTCCCTGGAAGAGATAGCCAGGGAGGCAGTCTGGCAAGTTCCAGCCTTCCGGAGCGCGGTCCGGGACCGTATTTTCCAGCTCTGGAAGCTAGGGTCTGAGGCCAGAAAACAGGGTCAAATTGAGCAGGCTGACGACCTGTTCAGGGAGGCAGCCGAGCTGACGGCTGCCTGGCAGATCTACAGCCCGGAGGAGCTGTGATGGACACCAGATACGGGGTGATGAAGACCGAGTGCTGGCCCTGTGAGTGGTACGGAGGTCCGATCTTCAACGGGCAGAAGGTCAGCAACTGGACCTGCTACTACTGGCGAACCTGGAACGAGGCTCAGAGCTACTGTGACAAGATGAACAAGAGGCTGGACAATGATCATAGATCAGAAGTCTGATCTCAAGCTTCTCCGCAAGGCCATCAACTCCAGTCTTCGGATGGGTTGCATCGTCAACATGCCAGATGAGGACGAAGCTCGTCTGATTCGGATTCTGGTGGACATCGAAGATGAGCTGACAGGTCACAAGGAACCAAAGTTCAAGATCGGTAGCAGAGTGAGTCATGGACCACCTCACAGCAAAGGACCAAGAAGGTTTGGTGGGATCGTGGAAGGACCATTTGATAACGGTCCTTATGGTCCGTCATGGAAAGTGGAGCTGCTACCTGACGATGATCATCCCAGAGAGATCATCAACGTACCTGAAGAACACTTGCAGCAGAGATGCAACTGCTGTGAGAGAGGCGATGAGTACAACGGATTTCACACAGGGCCTCATCTTTTCGAGTGCCCCAAACAATGTGCCTGTCACGACTAGGAGATCATGATGAAGATGCTTGACCCTGAGAACTTCGACCCAGCTACCAGAGCCTACCCCTTCCCTGATGGAGAGGTCTCTCCTGGGATCAGTGTCACCACGGACATTGTTGCCTTCCGTGGCCAGCGTGGACCCATCAAAGAGGTGGGTGCCAACGGGTGTCAGATCGATGACATGATCAAGTTCGCCCGTATGACCATCGAGGTCTTCAACAAGAAGTTCCCCTGTCGTGAGAATGCTCTGGCCATCACCAAGCTGGAGGAAGCCGAGATGTGGCTCCAGCGCAGGACAGAGAATCGGACGGCTCGAGGGGTCGAGGGTAGGAACGAGAAATGACGACCAAGAAGGTTGTTCCCATGAATGATGAGCTGAAGAAGCAGTTGCCCAAGGAGAAGCTGACTGAACCTTGTCCAGTCAAGCTCTTCAACAACGTCGTGGATGCGGTGGCCACAGCAGCTCTGAGTCGCAGACCCCAGCTGATGGCAGCAGCCCTGAGTCAGATCACAGACCCCAACATGCATTTGACTCATGAAGAGTCAGTGGCTGTTCTCAAGATCACCCAGGAGCTGATTGTTCAGTTGGAGGAGAAAGAGAACCAGAACCAGCTGCGGGCCATGAACGAGAGGATCTTGACTCTGATGGAGAAGTATCGGAGTCTGGTGCCTGGCATGATCACCAACGCCTTCGATGAGATCACGGAGAAGCTCTGCGAGCCACTGCCAAAGGGGGTGTGAAGATGTGGTGGCTGTCTTTTGCTGATCCCGACAGACCTGAAGGCACCCAGTTCTTGGGTGCAGCCATCGTCAGAGCGATGAGTTTCCTGGAGGCAGTCCAGGTAGCCCATCATTTGGGGATCAACTCAGGTGGTGAGGTTCAGTCTCTGCAGATTCCTCCAGAGATGAAGATTCCTGAGAAGTGGATCGAACGCCTGCTCACCAAGGCAGAGTGCGAGGAGTTCGACACGGAGATGTTGAGTGCCCAAGTCCAACTGTGACTGTGACGGACGCTGCCCCCGCTGCTGCCATGCCCGTGGGGAGGAGATGGCAGCGTCTGATCTTGATGATCTGAAGAGGATGACTTGTTTGGTTTGTGAAACCAAATTGACGATGCCTGGGGGCTACTACGGGACAGGAATGTGTGGCCCTTGCTGCACAGGAGAGTCTGCGACCCTTCAGGAGAAAGGGATCAATTGGTGATGGAGAAACATCTGGGAAGGAGCCAGCAAGCGGTCTTGGACTTTGTTCTGGCTCAGGACCATCCTGTTGACGCTGTGGAGGTTGGGTTGTCTCTCTATGAGAAGACGAGCAACGGTGCTCATCTCAGAACGTTCTGGTCCAAAGATCACAACTCTCGGTGTTGGGCTGGGAAGGTTCTGAATCTGTTGGTGCGGAGGGGCTACCTGCAGCGATGTGAGAAGAAAGGGTATTATGAGCCAGTTCCTCCTGCTGAGTGGTCACCTCATAAATAGGAGAAGGTTGATGCCAGATGAATTGAAGTGGGGTTGGATGTACATCGATGCTGAAGCGGCTCATGGTGAGTTTGATACTAGAGAAGAAGCAATCAAAGATGCGATGAATGACAAAGATGAGAATGGTGTTGTAACTGATGATTCTTTTGAGCTTGTAGTTGGCAGGTGTGTGTATCCTGATCCAACCAATTATCTCGATGATGATCTAGATGATCTTCTAGAAAGAATGGATCAGAGAGCTTGTGATGGTGATTTTGGTTTCTGGGAGGACGAGATCTTTACTGTTGCCGATCCTAAAGCTGCCCAAGAAGACCTGACCAAAGCTCTTGCAGAGTGGGCCAAGAAGCATATCCGGAAGCCAGATTGTTGGACGTTGGAGTCCACTGAGAAAGTGATTATTGGAAAAGTAGATGACAGATCAATTGAAGAGAAAGTATGATGAGATTGCAGCTTACATCTATTCATTCTGTAAAAAGATGGGTTGTACTCCTAATGGAAAGTTGACAGGTCTTTGCTGCGATCATTTTACTTGTGATCTTATGCAAGAACAAGCTGGTCAGAAGTTCGAGATTGAGCTTGATTTTGAGAAGATGAATACGTTTGTCAATAGCGGTCATTGTATTGTCCCACCACATCTCAGACCACTGTGCTCTGTTCACGCATGTGAGAGACTGCAGTTGTGGGCTCCAGGTTTCTTTGATAAGTGGATGAGAATGCGTGAAGTTATTGAAGAGATGGAATACAGGGAGAGAAAGAAAATGAGTAAGAAGGTTAAGAGAGAAACGTTCAAGGTGGGTGACAAGGTTTGCTGGAGCAGTCAGGCAGGTAGCTACTGGAAAAAGAAGGAAGGGGTGGTCATCAGGGTTGTTGGAGCGGGTGAGCCATGTAACTGTACTGGTGATGAGATGGCTGAGTTCGATACTACGGCTGTGGGTTGCTTCTCTCGTGATCATGAGAGCTACGTGGTTTCAGTAACGAGTAACAAGGCAGGTAGGATCCCCAAGCTGTATCGTCCTGTGGTGGGCAGGCTCAAGCTTGTGGAGAGTGTAGGATCTGCGAATGAGTGAGTTGGAGCAGACGGAGAAGATGCTGCTTCACGCAGATATCAAATACATCAAGACAGAAGGAGTAGACAAGGATTGGTCAGTGACCCATGGTGTCTGGTGGCTTCGGATTCCAACAAGTCGTGAAGTAGTGGTCTACACGTTCAATAAAGGTGATGGTAGACTTGTGCAACTCACGGTGGAGAACGATGACGACTGAAGAGAAGAAGGTTATTGATAAGATTCATGATATGTTTGGCTACACCTGGTTTACATCCAGGATGGTGAAGGTGAAGCTGGATGTATTGGGGCAGATGGAGAAGAAGAATCTGTTGGAGTCTGGTAGGGCTGTGGCAGGTGGTGCTACTATATTCCGTATCAAACCATAATGTAGTTAGTGTGATCCTATGTAGTATCCCCAATAAAAAGATGGTGTTGTGAGTCAAATTGCTAAGGCTGCAATTAAATCAACATCGTAGTGGAGATTATAAATGGATGTCACTGTGGAATGTACTGGACAGGAAGTAGTCAATGCTGGCAAAGGTGAAGATACTGTCAAGGAGGCAAGTGAGGTCTGCTACAGAGAATGGCTATCTAGCATGCCATTCTGCACATCTTTTGTTAGTTCCAGTGCTGGTTGGGTTAGTACAGATGATAATTATCAGAATGATGTGTTTGAGATCTCGTTCATCATGTTTGACGGTGAAAATCAATTCAACATCGATCATAAGATCCACGAACGTGAAGATGCTTATGAAGCACTAGAAGCTATGGATCGTATTCGACGGGCTCTGGATTTTCTGGAGCGACGAATGAAGGAGTCTGGTTTTGGAAGAGAAGAAAATACAGCAGATGAGCCTCCCGCTGGTACCAAAGAACCCGGAGGAGGTACGAAGGGCAGCCCTTCTGGCGAATCAGTTTCTAAAGTTTCTGGATAATGAGGGGTATAGGATTGAGCTTCTTCAAACGGAGGAGTTTCTTAGACTGACGGGGTGTCACGAGGGTGAGTTATACTTTGCGATGCGTTGCAAGGTGTTCAAGAAGTAGGAGATGACGATGCAAACTATTATTGTTGATTCGGACAAGCATGATCCCGACAGAATCATGATCACTATAAGAGAAGCCAGTGGTTTTGGTCACACTGTCAGAGTCGAGAAGATACTTATACCACAGTTGATTATTGATCTAGAACATCAACTTCCAGAAGAGTCAATAGTGGTTGACGACGAAGTAGGAGATGACGATGCAGGTTAGACTTTCGCCAGGTGAGTCCGTGTTTGTGACTTTTGATGATGCTGACGGGTCAGACGACGGGATCAGAATCGAGTACGATGTCAATAGAAGCAACAAGTTGGTGTTAACAGCCAGCTACGAGGACGATGACGGTAGACACGGAGAGATCTACTGTGCTACCTTCGACGACGATCCCAAAATGAACCTTGGAAAGAAGATCACTTCTGTTGCAGATGACCGGGATGAAGTCCTCAAGGTCATCATCTGCACCAGCTGCGGGGGCAAGTTTGACTTCACCAAAGGTGAAGAGCGTTTCATGAGGACGGTTTTCAAGGACAATTATCACGATCCAGTTCGCTGCCATCGTTGCCGAAAGATTCGGATGAGCCGTCGGCAGGAGGCAGAAAAGAAAGTCGATAATGATGAAGATCAAAAAGTGCCCGGTGACGATAATTGAAGGATTGATTGGGTCTGGTAAATCGACGTTGGCTAATGAACTTGGTGATGCTCTAGGACCAACAACTTTGGTTCTGAAGGAGCCTGACGAGAAGGGAGCAGCCAATCCCTACCTGGCTGACTACTACAAAGACTCCAAGAGATGGTCTCTGACCATGCAGCTTCATTTGTTGGGCAAGCGTTTCAGTATGCATCAGGATGCTCAGTGGCATGCTTTGAACGGCAGAGGCCCAGCTGTTCTTGATCGAAGCTATTATGGGGACACTTCTTTTGCTCGTGTTCAGAGATCAATGGGTTTGATGTCAGAGAGGGAGTTCGAGACATACCAGGTGCTCTACCATGAGATGACAGCCTTCGTTCTCTACCCAACATTCTGTGTCAGAATACTTGTTGATCCTGAAGTATGTAACCAAAGGATTCAAAACAGGATGGAGAAGGAGCAGGGAAGGAAGTGTGAGCAGGCGATTGACCTGGACTACCTAAGAAATCTGGACAGAGAAATAGGTCATGTGGTATCAGTATTGAGGAGTCAGGGTGTGATCATCATCGATATGCCTTGGGACACAGACAGAGAAACCAAAGAACAGCGTGAACGTTCAGTACAAAGCTTAGCGTCTAGAATCATGTCTGTTGATCCTCCAGATATGTTCCTGGACCTTCACCGAAGGACACTTTGATGAATCAGTACGAGACAGTTGAGATTCTTGAGAAGATCGAGGGGTTAGTTAACAACCGACCTGTTTCCTTGGCTCTTGAGCTTCAATCGAAGATCAATGAGGATGGCAGGAAGGGTAATCCCTATCCGATTTTGAAGGTGAACATCAACGGGAGAGAGCAGTTCTACTTCATCGACATTGCTGAAAAGGTCCATGAGATGCTTGGGCAGCTTCTCCCCAAGGCGCTACAGATCAAGTCTGAGCACGACGCAGCTTTCAAGTCTCGCCGGGAAGCATGGGAGAAGCGTCAGCAGAGCAACCCCAATATTGGTCAGGGACGTATTGTGGTTCCTCCCCCAGTCGAAGAGGAGCCTGCCAAGCCTCCTCGTCGGAATGGGAAGGATAGAAGGGATAGGGACGAGCAGGACGATTGATGCTTCGCCATAGTTATCGTCGCCGCCCTGGGGTGACACATGACGACAGGATAAAGGCAGCCTGGCTCCAGGCCAAGTTTTCATCTTGGCCTCCTCACATTGGAACGAAGGTAAAGATGTGGTGGCCCGAGCTACGAGGGAAGGTAGCCCTTGTAGTGGCTACGGAGCAGTACATCAAGCTGGGGTTCAAGAGCGTTCGGGTTGGCACCAACAAGGTGCGAATTCAATGTGGGGCTTTGGTGGCTCTTGTGCGAGATGTTGATGTCTTTCCTCCTGAGTTCTCCGTCAAAGACATCTTGAAGATTCTCTAGAACCGTATTCCATACTCCATCAGCTCAATCCTCGGTGTTGTAGGCCGGCTCGTTGATCATTCTAGGTTTCTAGAAACTGTGGCGGTCAGTGGACTACGCATGCGTAGTTAGGGACTTACCTTAACTACTGTTGGATAACTATTTGAAGTTATTGGGATATCTTCTGTAACCTCCGTAAAATGCCTCTTTAAAAGTAGAAAGAAAGGGGCTGTAAAATGCCTCTCTCGTTTGTACTATAGGATTACAGGAGGTTGACCCATGATTCTTGTTGTGGTTTCCAAGCTTAAGGCGCTTGTTAAGGCTGGAGGTCTCAGAACTTCTGCTGAATTCGTAGAAGCTCTCAACTCCAAGGTGGCAGAAATTGTGATCCAAGCTGCCCAGAATTGCAAAGAAGACGGAGATCGAAAGACGCTGAAACCAAAAGATCTGGCTTGAGTTTTCTAGTTGACACTGGAGATGGTGTTAGCTAGGGTGGAGTTTCATGGCTGCTTGGTTTGATAGCACTTTGTTCTTTCCGCTGGTGCTAGTCACCAACCTGAGGATCAATAGTGTCAGTCGGAATCAAGTTTGTTGGTATGAGCTGTGAAGAGTTACCTAGCCCGTAGCCCTCCCACAGCTCGCCAGCAGTAGGACGGGGAGGCACACCTGGCCAAATGGTGTCTCATTTTCTTCTTACTATCTGGTGAAATTGATGAATCCATATGGAACATCAGAGTGGACTGATGTTGATACATCTTCTCTCATCACTGGTCTTGGCATCATCGAAGATGATCTTGTGGTCAGATTCAAAAATGGTGATGCGTATTTATATCCAGGTCTTGCATCGGATTACAAAGCTCTACTCGAAGCGTCTTCCGCCGGAGGATATTTCCATCAGTGGGTCAGAAAACAACGATGTCAAAAGTTACCTAGAGAGTGAGGAATGCATGGAAGTGATTGATCTTGTCAAGAGGAGGAAGGAAGATTTGTTTTTGCTAGGGTGTGCCAGGAAGTTGTTTCCGTGTGCAGAGGTGATTATTCCTGTTCCAGATCTACCCTCTATGATCATTTCGAGAGAAGGCGGGCTTATTGCCTACGGTTGGGTCAACGAAAAGGGGCACGCTGAGTTCAAGTTGGCGGTCCCTCACGCGGAGCTGAGCTGATGCTGCTGGAAGATTGTCCTCTGTGCAAGCTGATTGCAGAAAATCGATCTTTGCAGAAGGGGAATTACTGCTGCAAGATCGATAAGGACGGTAACACTCTTGTAGTGGGTTCTGATCACAAAGCCCATGCGGGTTTCCAGGGGTATTTAGAAGCTTGTGATCTCTTGCTTGGGGATGGAAAGTCTCCAGCCAATGGCATCATCAAAGAGGTCATGGATTGGCCTGGCCATTGGGCTGTGGAGCTGAAGATCCTCAGCGAGGGTGCTGGAAAATCTATCGCAAATTCTTGACAACTTCCTAGAAACTGGCGTAAGGTGATCTCTCTTGGGCTAGGTAAGCGAGATCTCCTTGTCACTATTCGACCAAACCACCTTTCCTGTTCCATTCGTCTGTCCACATTGCAACAAGAGTCTGTGGGAAGAGAACGGGGCTGTTCCTGTTTGTGGATGCCCAGAGTCTCAGGCTGCTGAAGTGAAGTTCCGTGAGGCCAGTAAGGCTCTAGCTCGACAGAGGCAGGAACAGGAGCCCTCATTCTTTGAGATCAGAATGATGAGAAAGTTGAGGACCAGACGATGATGTCCATGGTGCGCTGGTTTCTGATCCTTGTCGTGTTGAGTGGTTGTGGTTCACCTTGTCCGCAAATCAAAGACACTCGCTGTTCTGGGAGTGTTGTGCAGGTTTGTGGTTCCAACAAGAAGTGGCAGCGTGTTATGGACTGCTCACAGATCAAGGTGATCAAAGCTGGTGTGCCACAGATATGGAACTGTTCTGAGGCGCCGGGCAAAGGTTGCACCTGTGTTCCGGGAGGTAAGTGATGCTTACTCAACAGAAGGTGGAAGATTTCTGGACTTTTATGCTGGGTAAGTTTGGAAGTTCAGTTGAGCAGAAGAACGATGCTTTAGTTATGCAGGTAGCTGCGGAACTTCTCAATGCTCTGAAGATTCAGGATAAGGATCAGTTCCTGAAGGATTTCGTAACCACTCTTTTCAATACGATATACATCCCATTCATAATTGGAGTTGAGGACAGTCGTTGGTCTCTTTGGGGTCAGGTACGGGTTTGTGTTCACGAGCATCAACACGTCATTCAAGGTGGAAGGGATGGATGGGCTCAATTTAGTTCGAAGTATCTTACTTCATCATCATTTCGAGCAGGGTGCGAGGGAGAAGCTTTTGGGTGTGATCTAGAGATGGAGTTCTGGAGAACTGGTCAGATCCTGAATATTGATCAGAGGGCTTCTGTTTTGAAGGGGTATGGGTGCAGTGATGAGGACATTGAGATGGTGAAGCAGATGTTGAACATCAGAGCTGATGTAGTGAGACAGGGTGTGATTGAAACTGAATCAGCTAAGGTTGCCATTGATTGGTTAGAGGCTCATGTAGATGGGCTACGAGAGCTTCGGTAGATAAACTCAGATCGGAGGAAGACCATGAAGATCAAGATCCAAGGTGAAATTCCGCAGCACATCATGGAAGAGGTGGAGAAGTTGAAGCCATCCTCCGATCCTGCATATTGGGCCAAGAAGGGATGCAAGGATTGCAATGGACGGGGGGTCATTGGAACCCAGACAACCACATTGAAGGGAAACAATAAGATCACCAACAGTCTTCTCTGTGTTTGCACCAGGAAGCGATACAAGGTGTGGGTCGAGAAGACGGCTGCAGAGGTGAAGGCGAAGCTCAGTTCCAATAGTGAGGAGAAGATCCAGAATGAGACTGTTCCTTCCAATGGGAATGGGAAGAAGGAAGACGGTGAGAAGGCTCTACGGATTCGTCTGGAAAGCCTTGAGGATGCCATCAGCAGTGCCCGTGTTGAGATCACTCGTGAGGATAAGGAGATCAATTCCTATCCTCACCACAAGATTCTGGAGGAGATCGGTACTCGTCAGAAGGTTGCCAATGAAGATTACCAGAAAGCAGTAGGTCAAATAGAGGGGCTAGACAAGAAGGCTACTGATCTTCTGGAGCGTTCACAGCGTCTGCTGACAGCTGCCAAGAGCCTTGCTCGTGATGCAGACATTGTGCGTCAGGAGAAGGATGCTCTCTCCAGGACCACGGTGTCTGAGTGCAGAGTGACGCTGGAAACCATCCAGGCCGAGTACCGTGGTGTAGAGAAGGATCTGAATGAAAAGACGCACAAGGCTAAGCGTCGTCGACGTATCATTCTGGACAAGTTGGACAAGTTTCTGGATAGGCGTTGCAAGGTTATCCGAGAGGCTGGTTTCGATCCCACTACTTTCGTTGAATCCATTGCTCTTGAGACTGATGAGTCAACTTCAGATTCCTAAGTGTAGTTGACAAGTTAGACTTTCACTGCAATCCTGAAACCGGATAAATCACACCTGGTGGACAGACAGGAGGTCCTATGTCGTCGTTCAACCCCAATCCCCGTGCAGGTAGTAGTCGCAGAGTCAGAGTACAGGACCCACACGGTGGGCGGAAGCACAGTCAGATCGTGGGTAGGACAGGTCCACGAGCTACTTCACTGGTGGATCTGTCAAATAAGGAAATCACTCCAGATGGTTGGAGAATTCCCATTTTTAGCGGTTCCGATTTTGATGTCAGCTACCGCTACCTCTGTGCCAGGAATAGCTCAGGTCAGGTCAAGCACGAGACGAAGGATCGAGTGGTACGTGTACTCGCTGGTCGTCTGTTCGTCATGGTCGACGGTGAGACCCAGGAGCTGAATGCCAACCAAAGCATCGCTCTTGAACGTGGTGTAGTGCATGAGATAGCTACGTCTGGTACTGAGGATGCCGAGTTGATTCTCTGCCAGAGCCATGACTACGAGAAGGATCTGCAGCAGATTGTTTCATCTAGTGCTGTGACTTCAGCAAAGATGTCACCTGTTCCAACTGCAGCTCCCCAGATATCTAGAAGATCAGAGTCGAAGGCTCTAGAACAAGCGGCTCAGTTAGGGGCGGTTCGTGAAGTGAATCGAAAGGCAGCCAGAACTCCATTCCAGGGTCGGGCTCCTCTTGCAGGTCAGCAAGTGTCTGGGCTGAATCCACGTCCTGCTGGTCCTGGTGGGTTTGGCGGTCCGGAGGATTGATCCATGTACGTTCCACTGCTGCACTACATTGCGGTAGAGGGGATCGAGAAATCGTATCAAGATCCATTCACCGTGCTGATGAAGGCAGCGGTGGATCTATCCAAAGCTGATGCGAAGGCAGTGCAAAGAACGGTTGAGAGAGTAAGTGCTCAGCCTGGATTCCGAGGTAGAGTAGGATCAAGAACTCGATCTGCTTCTTCATCGAAACCACCTGCAGATATGCCATCTGGGTTTCGTGGTAGAGTCGAAACCTCCTCAAAACCAGCAAGTATAAGTGGTGAGGCAAAGAAGCCTGCTACCATGGCTTCGCCGATAGTAATGGCAAGTGCTGCTGGTCATATTGCTAAACCAGGAGCACAGGTTGTTTCTCCCTCACGAGCTTTAGTGAGTCCTACCGGGCAGTCTGTTTCATCAAAGCAGCCGATAGAGATTCCTTCTGGTCATCGTGGTGCGGTTGATATCACACCAAAGAAACCAGTTAGTGCAATTTCAACTTCAGAGACTCCATCTTCGAGGCGCAGTGCAGAAGAAGTTCGTGCTGCACCAGTGCAGCAGAAGATGGAAGGTTTCAGATCAAAGCAAGCAGCTGTTCAAGCAGCAAGACCAAAAGCAGCTGCAGCCCAGACACCGAGTATTGCAAGTCCACCAACAAGTTCTCCTGCAGAAGCTGGTGCTGAAGAAGCAGCAAAGCCTCCTGCAAAAGTCAAAGAGAAGAAGCCTTCGCTGTTCTTTCGGCCTGAAGGTGAAGAGGCCAAGCCAACAGCTAAGAAGCGGGGCTATGCCAACATCATGGGTGCTTACTCCACTGGAGTTTCAATGTCTCCTGGTGGAGCTGGTGCAGGTGCCAGAGTTCTGAGTGTTGCTGGTTGGAAGACAGCTCTTCGTGCTCATCGGTTGTTGAATGCCCGTAGTGGAGGTGGTGGAGGAATGCGTCAGATCACCACCCAGATGGGACCACGAATTCGAACGGGATCTATGCGATGAAATCAAATCCGAGATTGTATCTATTGGTGAAGGCAGGAGCAGATCAGGAATCTGGTGGCCGCACTACGATGCCTTCTGGGGGTCAGGCCAAGCGTGAAGATGAGCACAGCTACTCTCGGCAGCCTGAAGGGGAGAGTGGTGATCCTACCGCAGACACTGCCGAGGAACGATGGCATGGTTCTGGAACCGAGACTGATGAGGATGACCCTCACAAAGATGACAATGAGCAGACTGGTGAGGAGCGGGATGTTCAGAAGGTGTGGTCCAATCCTCAGGTTCCTTTCCAGCAGAAGGATGTAGCTGAGGCTCCTGCGGAGGCACCCGGGGATGCACCTGGGGCAGCCCCCGGAGTCATTCCTGGGCAGCAGCAGGCCCCTCCAGGAGAGCAAGCTTCTGTCGTGAAGAGCCTGATGGCTCAAGCCATGAAGGCATTTGCTGGGGCTCCTCGTTTTGCTCAGGGTCCATTGGTTCCTCCTCGTGAGAAAGAGTGGCTCAAGACTCAGGGGTATTCCCCCGATGAGATCGATTCAGGTCAGGTTCAAATCACTTCTCGAATGAGGGGTGAGTTCAATCGTTGGCTTCAAGGAACCATCAGGAAGTCTCTTGGTGGTTTGATGAGGGGATAACGATGATTGCTCCCCCTGTGGACTACACTGAGATTCAGAAGTCGATCTCAGCTCAAGAGATGCAAGAAGCCTATCAGGAAGTGGGACGGTTAAGAAATGTCACTTCCCACATTCCTGTTGCTGCTAGAAAAGAGCCAGGGGCTCTTCAGAAGGCATATCGTGGTCTTTCAGATATGGGTCCTAATCGTGGTCCCAAGTCTGCCTTCTTCGATCCTCTCTCACTTCAGTATGCGATGGGGTACAAGGACCGTCGCTATTCTCTGACCTATGATGTTCTCAAGCGATGTGCAACTCAGCTCTCAATTGTTGCTGCTATTGTCAATACTCGAATTGCTCAGATTGCATCGTTTGCTGCTCCGTATCGAACCACGAAGTCTCTGGGGTACATGGTCAAGCACAAAGACCCAGAGCACATGACAACTCGTGCTGAGCGTGAGTTCATCAAACAGCTTGAAGCATTCGTTGCTAACTGTGGTGAGCCTGGAAAGAAGAATATCTACAGTAGAACTTCAAGGGATGATTTTGAGTCATTCTTGAAGAAGGTTGTTAGAGACACATTGGTCTATGATCAGCTTTGTTTCGAGATCGTTCCTAGAAACAATAGAATCCCATTTGAGTTTCTAGCAATTGATGCAGCCACGATCAGAATTGCATCTACAGATCGCGATGCTGGTATTGGTTTTAGCTACCATGCTCGAAATCCTGTGGCCCCTCTTGGTGGTCGTTTCGCTGCCCTCTATGAGAACAAGCAGTATGGGGCATTGACAGGAAGCGGCTACGGTGGATTCTCTGATCCTGTCACCGATCAAGATGTGCAGTTTGTTCAGATCATCAATGGTCAGATCGAGAACGTCTACAGTGAGAGCGAGCTGGCTTTTGGTGTTCGGAATCCTCGTACTGACATCTACATTCAGCAGTACGGTTATGGTGAGATTGAACAGCTCATCACCATCGTGACTTCTCTCCTCTTCTCTGAGGAATACAACCGTCGATATTTCACCCAAGGTTCTCACCCCAAGGGTTTGCTTAACTTCAAGGGTGATAACTGGACACCAGATCAGCTTGAGGCATTCCGTCGGCAGTGGGTTGCTACTGTGGCGGGTGTTGAGAATGCATGGAAGACTCCAATCACTCAGTCTGAAGGAATTGAGTGGATCAACCTTCAGATGACCAACAAGGATATGGAGTTCTCCACCTGGATTGAGTATCTAATCAAGATCATTTGTGGTGTGTACCTGATTGACCCAGCAGAAATCAACTTCGACCTTCATGGTGGTGTGCAGCAGACGCCACTTTTTGAATCAAGTCAGGAGTGGAAGCTCAAGGCATCTCGTGATCGTGGTCTGAAGCCGCTCCTTAGGTTCATTGCCAAGCTTATCAACAAGCATGTCATTGACAAGATCGATGATCATTTCGTGTTCGAGTTCGTTGGGCTTGATGAGCTGACGGAACAAGAAAAGCACGAGATGATCAAGGAGCAGATCGCAAGCTACATGACTCTTAATGAAGCTCGTCGGTCTCTCGATCTTCCTGACATTCCGCTGGGTGATGTTCCACAGAATCCTACCTATGTTCAACTGTTGCAGATCTACAACCAGAACATTCAGCAGCAGCAAGCTCAGCAGCAGCAACAGCAGCAGATGGAACAGCAGCAAGCGATGGCAGCTCAGCAGGGTCAACTTCCTCCTGGGGCCGAGCAGCAGGGTCAGCTTCCTCCTGGTGCTGAGTCCCCCCAGGGTGGACAGGTTGTGAGGGCTCCCGGTCAGCCCGGTGAGGGAGGCATTCCTGCTGGTCAAGGTCCAGTTCCAGGCGAGAGGCCAGGAGCCACACCTAAGTACACAGCCAATTTCGGTAAGTCGATGAAAGAAATCGTTGTGACTTTCGACGATTGGATTGATCAAAAGAGGAGTGACAAATGAGCAGACTCAATATGATCAAGTCGAAGAAGAAGCACACTCCTCTTAATCTAGACGAAAAGAAGAGTGCTCGTTTGGTTCCAGAAGCTGGTGCTCAGATCATGAAAGACTTTGAGCACATGGCTGGAGAGTACAAGAAGATCGATGCAGCAGGTCCGTCAGCCAAACCCCAGCATGTGATGGAAACAGCTCAGATGCATGGTTGGTCTACCCCGGCCATGGGTCAGGTCGGCGAAGAGAAGAAGCAGGCTTTAGGTATTCGAACCGGATCAAAACAAACTACTCCCAGGATGGCTGGAGCTTCTGGTGCCCACACTGTGTCTCATGGTGGTGATGTGATCTCTTCTGCACCAGCAGAGACAAAGACCAAGCCTTATACAAAGCCGTTGAAGCCAGGATCAACTTTTACAATGCAGTCAGTAGCTAAGCCGGAGAGTGAGAAGAAGGTTGCCTCTATGAGCGGACCTCCTGAGGGTACGCTTCAGGCCGCCTCAGCAAAGGCTTTCAAGGCTCTGAAGAAGGCTGCCGAGGATCAGGAAAAGCATTATGGGATCCACTATGGGACGAAAGACCCCAAGGGCTCTTTGTCTAGAATCAAGAAGTACAAGACCAAACGTGGGAAGATCAAGAATCCGCCCAAGAGTGCAGAGGGTAAGAATGACATGGCTTCTGAGATGATTGCTCACCACATGCATCATCTTGGTCGTCATCCAGGTGGTCAGAAGCAAGCAATCGCTATTGGCTTGAATCAGGCCGGTGAGAGCAGAAATGACAAGTCCATGGTCCAGGGCAGTCCTCAGTATGCCCCCCTTCGACCTAGCCACAAAATGGGTATAGGAGAAAAGTCGATGGAGTCCACCAAGAAGTCGTTTGATGAGTTGATGGATCTGAGCAAGGCTGTCACGGCGAGGTCGCTGCCTCGTATCCCCCGTGCCCTGCAGCCGCAGAAGGACATCTTCCGTTCTGCCATGGACATCCCCACTAACAAGGATTCTAGGCTCGCCAAGGACATCCCTTCGATGCACGCTGGGTATCTGAAACCTGATGTGCTAGCTCAGGTTCGTCGGGATGAGGAAGAGCGGACTCACCGTGAGGTGAACAAGAGCGGTGAACTGCAGGATTGTGATGTCTGTGGTCGTGTGTTCTCCAAGAGCTTCGATGCTTGTCCAACCTGTCAGATTAGCAAGGCGGCCATGTGCAAGGCATGTGGGCATCAGATGGTGAAGGGACGAGACGGCGAGCTTCATTGCTCCATCTGCGGGTGAGGTCATGCTCCTGACTGCGACTCAGCTTTTCGATCTGGCGAGTGACTTGCTCAAGTCTAAGCAGCATCCGACTCAGACGGGGCCACGGGGAGGTAAGTTCTACCTCACGCAGTCAGGGGAGAAGATCTATGTTGAGGAAGGTGTGGTTGGAAAGAAGATCAAGGGTGAGACAGAGCCTCCTCAGCTTCTTCTTCACACTACGAGTGCTCCTCATCTTGTTGAGTCCAAGAAGGATGTTGAGGTTAAGATCGTACCTGGGAAGAAGGAGCTTCCAGCTAGATTCCAATCCAAGATGAAGGTTGGCCATCCTAAGCGAAGCTACATTCGAGCCCAGGAAAGCAGCAACTGGCCAGCCTATTTTTGTCGAAACTGTAATTCAGCAATCGTCCCTAATCATGATCACCCTGTGACAGTTCAGAGGGTAATTAGGAATCCACGAACGAATCAGGTTGAAGGTCGTGTTGGGGAGACTGTAGGTAATACAACTGATGTGACACAGATCAATCCCAAAACTGGAGAGAAGAAGTACATCGATCCTCCAGATCCTGCTGCTGTGGCTCAGAAACTCTGCCCCACTTGTTTCAAGCAGCATGCGGTCCAGAGTCGTGAGGTCACAGGTCGTGTTCCAGCTCTTAAGCTGACTGTAGCGAGCCGGACCAAGATGAAGGAAGTCAAGGCTGCTGCCAAGCTTCTTGAGGGAGCACTGAAGAAGCTTCCGATCAAACGGTCTAAGGAGGAGCAGAGGTCAATTAGGGAGCATGAGGCTACCCAGGCTACTCAGGCCAGAGCAGAAGCCAAAAGGCTCAAAGCTGCTGGTCTTCCAACGACTGTGCGTCGTGAGCGAGAAGCAGCTGCAATGAATAGGGAAGAGACAGAGGCTCAGGCAAAGATCAGAACTAGGTTCAAGAATCATCTCATCAGACAGGGGACGGATGAGGCTACGGCTAGTGAGTCAGCCAACAAGATGACCCCTGTTGAGATTCGACAGTTCCGTGATCAGTCTGCTCATGAAGAGTCAGTTAGAGGTGAGGAGACACGGCAGAGGTTAGGGAAGGAGCTGGAAGGAAAGAAGCTAGTCCGTGTTGTAGGAATGAGCCAGCTCATGGATTTGATGGAACGTCGCAAGCATGGTGTTCCTGGAAGTGAAGAGGAGCATGGTGCTACATTCGAGGGGTTGAACCCAACCAAGGCTCGTCAGGATGAAGCGACACGGACAGAGAAGTTACGAGATCGTCAAGAGAAGGAATCCAAGATCAAGAAGAGTGTTGGTCTTTGGATGTCCGTATAGGAGAAGATAGATGCCTCACAACCCGTATGCAGGCCACATTCCCCTCAATCTCCGCAACAGCAAGACTGATGAGGAGCTGAGCAAGTCCACGAGCTATCGAGAGGGGATCACGCACCCAACTGAGTACCGCACACCCCAGCAGGACCCTTCTCTGCTGAGGAACGAAGGCTGCACTCCTCTTCGTCGCTACCCTGATGGCAGGCTCGACACCGAGTTTGTGGCCAGCCAGGTTATCGACATGATCCACAAGGCTGAGAGTGGTGGCAACCTGACTAGCTTTGAGCAGTCCATTCTCACTCTGATCCTCCCTCAGAAGTTCCAGCTGGTGAATCCCAAGATTGCTGGAACCATGGCCAGGATGACAGAGGAGGAGCGGGGTCTGGTTTCTCTTCGTGTGCTTCGACATATGAATGAGGAGCTGAACTGGAACACCGGCAGGGGCGGTTCGGTGCCGTTCCACCATGTCACAAAGAGTTAGGCTTCAGGTTCCTGAGGACTTGAGCACCGATGATGTGATCAAGTCTTTGGAGGCAACCATCGAGACGCTGAGGAAGGGTGGTCCAGATCCCGACCTCAGTGTTTTGTTATCTGGAGAGAACCCTGCAGCGTCTCATCTGGTGAAGTTTGTAGATGATTCATTTGATATCATGATGAATAGTCTGGCCAAGGAAATATCCAAGGTACTTAGCTCAAAATGAAGTCTACTATTTCTCAGAGACTTACTGTAAAGAAATCACTGTCTACAGATGGTGATCGTATTTTGAAACTTCTGGTTAATGAGTATCATATGCAGCACATGGATGCAGTTAAGTTGATGATGGACGGTGGACCGATGTTAGCTGTGGCGTTGATTAAACTTACACAGGGGTAGAGCATGCTCATCTATCTTGATGAGGGTCTGTTTAAGATTTCAGACAAATTGTGGAAAGCTCTACCTAAGGGTAAAGAGGCATTTGGTAGTCGTCTGTCCAGATACGATGAGCCGGCTACACCAAAGGTGGCGAAACCTGCTGTTGCTGCAGTTCCAAAACCTACTACTCCTGCTCCCGTGCGTGGGCCAGACGTTTCGTCTCCAGGTCATCAGCTGGCCACACACGAAGCAGCTGCTGGTCATGCCCAACATGGGTACATGATGCACATGCTGAATAATGAACCAGAACATGCCAGAAAAATGTTGGGCATGTATCAGACTCACACTGCTCGTGCTGGTATTCTGAAGCAGCAGGGAGCTGTGACTACTCCACAACATCACGAAGATTTAGCTGTTCATTATCACTTGAATCGAGATCAGTATTCTGGGAGTAAGACTCCTGTTTATTCTAGAATCAAAGCTCATCTTCAGCACGCTGGTCATCCTCCTGGGACTGACATCAATGATGTAGCGGAAGCTCATGCTACCAAGACCAAAGAATCTGCAGAAGGGGGGTATGGTCCGTATAGTTCCAGCAACAATAAGATGGGGACAGCGGCTCCTTATGCAGATAAGCCGATTGGTGCTGAGGAAGGGACTTCAGTTAGGCGTCGGGTAGCGAAGTCTTTGATTGATTGGGATTGTGATCTCATCAAAGCTAAGGTTGGTAGACATATTGATCTTTCCAAGGATGCTTTGCAGAGGAAGCTCAACGGTGGTCACTATTCTTTGGTGTCAGCTGGCAGGAACATAGAAGACCCAGAAGAGAAGGATCTGCCAGAGAATCATCCCAAGTTCTTAGCCAGGCATGAGAAGCTTAGAAGTGATCTAATCAACCATGGATTAGATCACACTGAGGTTGAAGGTCATTGGGGTGGTAAAGAGAAGTCATTTCTAGTTCATCATGTACCAAAGGCTAAGGTTGCCACTCCTAGGAATGTGATGACAAAGACATTCATGGTTCATCACAATGATCCTAGTGAGCATAGCACTGTCAGAGATCTGGCTAAGAAGTACAATCAGAATAGTGTCATCCACTCAAAAGGTGGATATCATGAGTGCCATTATGTAACTGGTGCAGATGCAGGAACCCATAACAAAGGCGCAGGTCATACTCTGAAGCCTGAAGCTACAGACTTGTACACTGAAGTTCCTCATCCCAACAAGACATCAACCAAGTTTGAGCTGAAGTTGGATTGGAATAACAAGCATCCTGCAAAGACTGCTGTACTGAAATCACTGACAAGACTGTACATCAACAAGACGAGTCTGAAGAAGGCGTTTCCTCTCTTCATTCGTCTGTAGGAGAAGACCATGCGTAGCGACATGATTGGCCCCCGAAGGCTTCAGCCTGCCAAGACGGAAGACACATGCAATCCTATTTTCGTTCTTGTGAACGAAGATCCTCATCGTGTGCTCAAGTCTCAGGTGATGCCTGGTGTCACTGAGGGGCAGATGAATGGGGCGTTGCCTCGGATTCCAAGTACCCGTCCTGGGCTGTATCTGGAGGAGAAGGTTGAGAAGGCTCAGGTAGTGGAGAAGGACTTTGACAGTGGCGAATCTCAGGAGGTCGAAGCTGCGTTGCGGAGCAAGCCTGTTGGTATTCCTCATCTTGGTATTGATCGTCCTGGGACTCGTGCGGAGGCTGAAAAGAAGAAGAAGCGTATGCTAGTTGGTCCAGTTATAAAGAAGGCCAAGATACATTCAGCTCATTCATCATTGACGGAAGCTGAGTTGGAAAAGCATCCAATTGGTACGGTGTTAAGGATTCATCGTCCTGGTAGGCGACCTCAGACACTAACTAGGGAAGACTATCAGCATCATATGACTGGTAAGACTCATTGGCGACATAACTCTGGTGATAGAATGTCACACATGGGTGTTGAAAGGCAACTGGGTGAAATGGGATATAAGGTGATTGGTAAGGACTAAGGTGAATGGTTCTTACCAGAGCCCAGATCGAGAAGCTTGCTGAGATCATCCGTCAACATGCTACCTGGTTTGCTTGGCGGGTTTTCGGAGAGCAAGAGATCTCAGACAAGGATTTGCAGCAGCTCAAGTCGAGCGGCAAGCTGCCAATGGATGTCCATGCCCAGTCGATCAAGTATGCCTATGTCCTGGGTAAGCTAGAGTCTGTCCTCAAGGAAGGTGAGTACAAGAATCTGAGCTGGACCCAGCTGCAGGAGGCTGCAGAGGGCAGGTACACGACGGTCGACAAGCTGGCCATTGATGCTGCTGAGCTGTCTGCTCACACGAGGTTCAGGAACCTCATTGATGATATGAGGAATGGTCTGTACCAGAAACTGTCCCAGGCCACCAACCAGACCATTTCAGAAGCCAGCATCAAAGAGACCATCGCTGATAAGATCAGAACTGGTGTAGATCTGAGCCAAGCCTACACCAAGGTTGCTAATGAGCTGGTAGATGCTCTGCAGGAAACCAAGAGGAATTGGTCACGAGTAGCAGCCACAGAGATGCACTCAGCCCGTCAACGTGGGATTGCTGCTGCCATCATTCAGAAGGAAGACATCTACAAGTATTCTGACGGTATTGATAGCAATGTAGCTGTGGTCCATGACTACGATATGTGTGATGACTGCAGGCGTTTGTACTATGATCCTAAGACAGGTAATCCAAAGATCTTCAAGCTGAAGGAGCTGCTTGATAACGAGGGTTCAAATTATCGTAGACCATGGCGACAGAATGCTAAACCTGTACTCCCACCAGCTCACCCCCACTGTTATGGAAGACTTCATTATGTTCCTGCTGGATGGGGATGGGATGACCAGCATGAGTTCACTCTTCTAGATCCAGCTGAAGCCTATCCTGAAGTGGTGAAGGGCAAGATTCTAGACGTTCCCAGCTACAGGCAGAAAGAGAAGTACACCTGTGGCCCATCTGCATTTCTTGCTGTGCTTGAGTATTACAAGTTCAAGGATGTTCCTGATGAGAAGAAGCTAGCTGAAGCCCTTGGATCAACTGAAGAGGGTGGAACAAGACCAGAGGATATCGAGAAGCTGGCGAACAAGTGTGGTCTCAAGGCTTCGATTCAAGAACCAATGGAGATTGATGATCTTGAGAAGCTGACTGATGATGGTGTGCCGGTCATTGTTGCTATGCAGGCATGGCGGGACACGAAGGCTACACCTTGGGCGAGTGATTGGGATGATGGTCACTACGAAGTGGTGATCGGTGTGGACAAAGATGAGATCCATTTCGAGGACCCATCTGTGTCGAAGAAGAGAGCGTTCATCCACAGAGATGAGTTTTTGAAACGTTGGCATGATGTTGATCGAGATGGAAAGAAACGAATCCATCTTGGGATAGTGATACGACCATGAATCCATTCGATGAGCTTGAGATGATCTCCAAGGGTGAGTTGATTCCTGGTGGCAAGGCTTCAGGAAAGCCAAAGCCCCAGGATGATCATGAGTCCAAGAAGACTGGTCGTGAGATTGAAATGGAGCATGTGGAAGGCGGTCCTTTGCCCAAGAAGGTGAAGGAAGCTGTAGCTGATGAGATCCACGATGATCACGTCGAAGAACATCCTGGTTACTATGATGACAAGATTGGTCTTCCAGCCATGGAGCGCCAATTGGACAAGGTGGGGAAGTCTGATTCAGGCTCGTTCCGTGGTGGTGATCCTGAGCTGGCTCAGCAGAAGCAGCAGGAAGCCAAGGATGAGGCTGCAGATCAAGATATGGGTGGGGATGATGCTGGGGATGATGCTGGGGATGCAGCTGAGCCAGATGAGGATGCTGAGATCGCTCAGCAGGACAAAGATGATACGAAGTCTGACAAGATGGCGAGCCTGACGAAGGCTGGTGGATTCCCATCTATTCCAATGGGCAGTCAGGAAGTTTCGCCTGTCAACACGGATGAGGACTACTTTGATGACAGAGATCCCAAGCGGAACGTCAACAATTACTATCTTCAGTTCCGTGGTCGTCAAGCCCCATTCAAAGAGCCTTGTCCGTTGGATCGCCGTGAACACCAACATGAGGTCTGGTCAGAGGCTCTGGGTTACCGAATCCCCCTTGAGGGGAACCCCGCTATGTATCTCCGTAGGTTCAATTTAGCTGGGGACAAGGAAGGATATGAGCAGGCTTTGAAGGAGGTTTTTAAATCAGACCAGGATGAACAAGAACCAGATCAGAATCCTGAGCAAGATTCTGAGCAGGGTGAGTCTAATGAAGAGGAGCCACCTGGCCCCAAGATGTTGCTTCAGCATCTAAATGAATTTAGCAAAGATCAATTGATTCAGATTTCCAAGAAGATCTGGGGTGACGACTACAATTATCAGGATTGGATGGATGACGATTATATTAGAAATGATATTGCTGGTTCACTGATGGATCTACTGGAAGGTGATGGAGATAATCCATTTGAGGATGGAATGGATCAGCAGCCTGAGGAATCGGAAAGTGCTTCCTCTGCTGATTGACATAACCAAGGCTCGCAAGGGTGAGCATGTTGGTGGCAAGTACATTCTTCGTTGGTGGAAGAGTGAACGCTGGAACTATAAGTATTCAGATCTACAGAATCCGAATCATGGTCCAGCCAGTACAGCTACTGAGAAGCACACCATTGATGTACATCCTCAATCACTGAGGTCCGAGCATTCCCCTGAGCAGGCGTTTCACTATGCCAGGCATCAAGCTCTGAGAGGAACAAAAGAGCACACTGCAGTTATTCTGTCCAAGAAGGGGGCTCCAAAGTACAAGGTCCTGGTTCGCCCATCCTCTGTCAGACCGATCATCATTCTGCCTCCAAACTCAAACCAAGCTCAGGATGCTATCACTACCCTTCCAAACTTTGCATCGTTGGATAACTGGGCTCATCGGAGAAGGACAACTAGAACTGTCCGTGACGCTCAAGGGAAGCCTTGGTTTGAGTTGAGGGACCGTGGACCTACCAGGGACAATCCCAGTGGCAAGATGAGTGTCAGGTACTGCGCTAGCAGTCCTCACAATCCCTTCCCTGGTGAGCCTCCTCAGTGGGCTGCCAGCCCATTCACGAAGGAGACGGCCAAGGAGTGGATAAAGGAGCAGCGGAGGCAGCAGAGAGCCTCTGGGCAGCGTGTGAAGCCTGCCAAGAGGTTTCCTATCGATAGGGATAGGCCAGCCACTACAGCTCTTGAGCAAGGTCGAATCACTTGGACCAGAGTTCGTAAGCCGTACTCCATTGTGTTCCATGAGAGGACTGGCAAGACCACACAGCGTCGTGGGACTAGACCCATAAGACATGCTCAGTTCAAATCTGATGAAGATCGAAAGAACTTCTATGCCAAGGTTGTGAAGGAGCATTTTGGTCAGATAGTGCTGTACGCAGAACGTCAATTGAAGATGTACAATATATTTGATGTAGAGCAAATGGCTAGACTTCTTGGCTACTACGGTGGTCCTGGTCGTTCTTCCAATATCCAGATTGAACCAGAGTCACCTACCATGACTGCTGTTGAGAGAGCAGTCAATTCTTATGATCCTGAGAAGGGTTGGAAGTTCAATACCTATCTTGGTCATTGCCTGTGGTGGGAAAACTTCAAAGAGACAAAGAAGATACTTGGTGAATTAAAGGAACGGCAGAAGATGGTCACGACGTTGGACCACAGTGGTCACACCCATGATGTGATCACGAATCTTCAACGCAAGGATATGCATCCTGACCATGAGGCAATTGTCAGTGTAGGGGCACACACAGGTGAGCCAGATGTGAACCTGCTGGCGAAGCAGGAGAAGCTGAAGGATTGGTCCACCAGGCAAGAGGACAAGATTGCTCGCTTCACAGCAGCAGCTGGTGATGACCACGAGAGGCAGGTAACATCCTTTCTTGCTGCCACTGATCTACATGAGATCAAATCTCCTGAGCAGGCTCAGGCATTCATTGCTCACTGGCAGTCTGATGGTGGGGACGAGTTCGTGGAGCCCTATGAGGCTGAGGAAGTATCTAGACCCAAGGTCAAGATTCCTGCCAGCGAGAAGAAGTCCTGGGTGACCATGGTGACAGAGCATCCTCTGCTTTCTTCGGCTGAGAAGGCGGCTCTACTGACCTTTGCTCCTAAAGGTGATCTTCAGAACATTCGACCGTTCACAGAGGTGTCGCTGGAGTTGGCGAAGAAGCATTCGAAAGAGTTTTCTCGTCCACCGTCTGAGCATCAATTGGTTGACATCTTTCTGAGTGCCCACCAGAAGCTGGCCGGTCTACCGGAGTTTGAGGCAATGCAAGCAAAGCTCTCTCCAGTGATGAAGGCGATCAATCTCATTCGAAAGCTTCAGCTCGACAAGATCTCCCAGGCTTCAGATATTCTTAGGAAGGCCAAGAAGGGGGAGAAGGTTCAAGGCTACAAGTATTGGAAGCGGGAGGGGGTTCCTGGTCACTACAAGTATTACTATCATGATGCAAAGGGAAACATCATTGAAGGGACTAATGCTCCGGAGGATCATAAGCATCATCAGCCGTCATTAGGTTCTCCTCAGGTGGCCAAGAACGAGCCAACTCAGAAGGAAAACCCTGAGTATTTTGATGCCAAGGGTCGGAAGATGAATCGGGCAGTTCCAGATCATGCTGAGTGGAATCCTGAGTATGACAAGGATACTCACAGCAAGAGATGGGCAGCTCGTTGGCCTAAGGAAGATGGGTCTGACTACGAGTACGGTTATCCTGATTCTGATGTTCAGGAGAACAAGGAACTCTCAATCAATACCAGCAACAAGCATCTGGATGAGCAGCTGCCAAAGGTTCGCAAGGCTTACAAGTCACTGATGGGTTCTGATGCTCTTTCAGATCGTGCTCTTGGTTTGATGGTTGCTTTGCTTGACCAGGCTTTCATGAGAGTAGGTAAAAAGGCTCATGAGCAAGCAACAGGTCATGTGGCTTTGGTTTCTCTCAAGAAGTCCAATGTCAGTGTGAAGGGTAATGTTGTTTCGTTCTCTTATATTGGTAAGCGTGGAATGGAACAGAATCAGAATGTGGTTCTTGATTCTAAAGCCATGGGGATTGTCAAAGATCTCCTGACTGCACCCGGAAAGAAGGACAAGGATTACTTCTTCTCTGTGCCAGTAAAGCGTGGTGGTAGGACCAAGTACCAGGAGATCGGCTACAACAAGCTCGTGAGAAACCTGCAGAGCCTTGGTGTTCAGGCAAAGCAGTTTCGTTCTTATCATGGCACCAGGCTCTACTCAGAGTATTTCGAGGAACTGGCTGAGAAGATCAAGGGTAAGCCAACAGGACAGATGCTGGACAAGATCTCTGAAGCCGCAGCTATGAAGGTAGCCGCAGCTCTGGGTCACTTCAAGAAGGAAGGCGAAGATCAGAAGACTCACACAGCTAATGCCTTCAGTAGCTACATCGATCCTGTTGTGGTGAAGACTCTCTATCTCAATTCGCTGCATCCTGATTTCAACAAGTCGATTGAGGAAGTTGAGAAATCTCATCCTGTCGAAGAGAAGGTTTCATATGATGGGGTGAAGATCGATATAGAGAACAAGAAGGGGAGCACCAGGAACTGGTACGATCCGAATGAGGACAAAGAGGGCAAGACCAGGATGAACTACGACTATGGGTTCATTCCTCACACGGAGGGTGTGGATGGGGATGGGGTTGATGTGTATATTGGTCCAAGCAAAGATTCGGCTCGTGTGTTTGTGATCCGCCAGATGAAGGGGCCTGACTTCAAGAAGTATGATGAAGACAAGGTGATGATGGGGTTCAGCTCACCTGAGGAAGCCAAAGCAGCCTACATGAAGCAGTATGATGACCCCAAGTTCTTTGGTGACATGAAAGAGATGACCATTCCGGAGTTGAAAGAGAAGATCAAGGATAAGAAGTACGAAGGCAAGATGCTCAAGTGCGTTAGTCTGGGGTGACCTATGGACCTCTTCATTGATCTTATGAAGGCAGCAAGAGCCAGGGCAACTGGGGCAACTCAGCATACTTCTGGTGGTGATTTTGTCTGGAACGATTCTGTTGGGGCTTGGACCAGAAAAACACCACAGGGTGGTACACGCCCTCTTGAGAAGGTTAGTGATGCTAAAAAGCCAGTATCGTCACCAGAACCTTCTGAGAAGCCGCAGGGTGGTCATCAGCTAGAGCCATGTCAATTTGGTGGAGGCATGGAATGTATCAAACATGGTGGTGATGGAGCAAAGAATCACTTCCAGGGTTATCGTCACCCCAAGATGAATAACCCACGCAGTATCCATGAAGTTGCATCACATGAGAATAGATCTTGGTCTGGTGTTGGTAGTGGGCACAGTCTTATTGATGCAACAGATGAGGAAGTGGAGAAACCTTTTACTGTCGCTAAGGGTGTACTGCAGCATATGAATCAGTGGAAAGAAAAGGATTTCAAAGCTGTTAACCAATTGGATCAACTGGCAGAGATACATACAGTACACAATAGTCTTAGTCTATTGAATAGGTTGGTATCATATGAAAAGATTTCTGATCAGAAGGCAAGACCTATTCTTAATGGTCTTGAGGAGATTGGTAGGCGTCTATCTGTTTATGCTGCTGAATCTATCTTAGATAAGAAGCCACCTGGCAATAAAGGTGTTGTCAAGAGATTGAAGCAAAAGGCGTTTCAAGCTAGTATTTCTGCAAGGGTTCAGATTGGTCCGTACAATGTTGATATTCATGATGATGATAAGATTGAGAAGATGATTACTGATGCTGTTGGTGATGTTGATGTTGGGAAGTTTGTAGATGCCTGGTCTGTAAATGATAAGAATTTTATGTCAATAGTTACTGGAATTTCGATTGTTGACAATAGAATAATGTTTGATGGTCAAGTGTTGTCTTCTGCAGGTGACCATGTTGGAGTTTTTGACAGGAATATCAGCAAAGACAAGGAAGGTAATATAGTCGTTCGTCATGGTCTCCTGGATCTTGAAGAGGAGTATCAGGGCGGTTCAGAATCAAAATATGATTGGAAGATTGGGACAAAGATGACTCGTCAGGCTGTTAAACAATACATGAAGCTTGGCGTTAATGAGATTACTACTCATCCAGCCTGGATTGGAAAGTATGTTTGGGCTCGCATGGGGTTCGATTATATTAATCCAGAAGTTGGAATTTCTTTTGTAAAGGAGCATCTACCAAAATTCATTGCAAAGGAAGAGAAGATGTCTCTTCCTGCAGCGAAGAAACTTGTTGATCAGGTCGCAGCAAGACCATGGGATGTGGCGTGCCTGACTCATAAGGGACGACAGATTGGCAAGGACTTTCTCCTGAGTGAGAAGTATGAAGGTGGTGGTGGTCTGTGGTCAGAGACAGAAGCTCACGTCATATTTGACAAAAGCAATCCAGGGTTTGTTCACATGCTCAAGTATCTAGGGATCAAGGGGTAATCAAATGGCAAAAGTAGATTGGGCATCAACTCAGGAAGCTGTGGATCTGGTTGAGGCTCCTGGTGATGAGATTGAGTTTGACGATGATGGAAACATCATTCGCAACACTTTCACCGAGCAAAAGGAAGCTCAGCCCCAGCAAGGAGCTGAGGAGCCTGATGAGGACGAAGATAATACTGGTGAGGATCAGGACGAGCCCATGACGGCTCAGGTTTCTTCCAATCCTCCTGATAGGACCGACAGTGAACAGGGTTTCAGTGAGTGGCTTCATTCGCATCCTGTTCATGAGACTGATGATGAGTGGGATCAATTGACGTTGGGTCAGGGCAAGATGCACACTCCTAAGTCTGAGGATGATGGAGAAGAGGTCGAGAATGCGGACGCCAAATCTACTGATTCGGGACAGCAGAATCCTGGGTCTGATCAATCAGGTGGAGAAGAGTCTCAAGACGGAAATGAGGACTATTCCTACCTCGACGAGTGGGGAAGGGGAAAGAAGGAATAAGGTTGTCCTAGGATTTGATGCACCGATTCCGTTTGAAGATCTCTCCAAGGCAGGTCGGCATTCTGCAACCAAACAGAGAGCTTGGCAGAAGCTTACCCAAGCTGTTGCAGGAACCAAAGGCGCACCCAACATCAAGAGACTGAATGCAGGTGAAGGTGGGTCAATTGATCTTGGTGAGCTGGGAGCTGGTGAAGCTGCCTGGGTGACACCACAGCGTGGTCCTGCTGCTGGTCGCCATGTGTTGGTGGCCAAACGTCCAGATGGTGATTTTGCTCTCATTGGTGGTATGCATACCCCTAATACCAGAATCGACTCAAAGACGGATGAGGAGTACCTAGTTGATGACCAAGGGAAAGATCTGTCTGATGAGTCTGGCAAGCCTCGTAAAGTGACCCCAGAGGATTATCTGACTCACATCTCCCATCGGCATTTTGCTTTCAAGCAGCGTCAGAAGCCGACAACAGAATCAGAGGAAGAGAAGACTAGACGAGCTGAGCATGCTGTTCATGCTGAGAAGAGACGAAAGGCACAAGTAGAATATCGTGGAGCCCGTATGACGGCTCGTAAGCTGGTCAAGACCCATGAGACCAGTCTTCGGGAGACTCTTGGTTTGGCTGAGGGCACTACGTTGACGCCAGAGGCACACGAGAAGATTGCTGCGACCTTTGAGAAGTCAGCTCTCGACTTTATGAAGAAGAAGAACATTCCGCTTGATGCTGATACCAAGCAGTTTGCGGCTGAGTTTGCCAAGAGAGCCACGAAATGTTTCAGAAGAGAGAGACTGAAGAAGATCGAGAAGATTCAGGAAGTATTGCTTAGTGCAGCGAAGAAAGGTCGTGATGGTAAGAGCACAGCAAGTGAGATGAAGCAACTGAAGCAGATGGCCACCAAGATCAAGGCCAGCACGGATCCTATTGATGAAACGTTGATGCAGAGTCTGCAAGATCTAAAAGACGGAAACATGTTTGATGCAGACAACAACATGGATCTTGCTGCAGACCAGATGGTTACCTCTGCATTTGATCATGCTGCACAGCTAGCAGCAGAAGAGACTTCGCAGCCAGAAGAAGATGAGGATTCAGGTAACCTCAACCAGGTCAAACCTGACAATCAGAATCTATTGGATCTGATCGAAGCCGATAAGAAGGCCGCAACGGTCGACACTGGGCTAAACCTGTCTTCGGCAATTTCACGATTCAAGACTGCAGAGAAGGTTAAGAAGGAAAAGAAGATCAAAGAGAAGGTGATGGTGCCCCAGTATGCTCAGGTGGATGCAGAGCCTGAGTTTGAGAATGAGGCTCAGCAGAGGGTCTTCTTTGACAAGGTGGGTGAGGACCAGACCAAGTTTGCTGCATCTCGTGTGGCTGCTGATAGAGCCTGGGCTGAGATTCGACGCATTTCTGAGGAGGCTGCTGCTCAGGGTATAGAGGAGCGTCCTCGCACTGCTGTGTCACCAGAGGAGTTGGCTACTTCATTTGAGAGTGTTGAGAGCGCGATGGCAAAAACGGGTGTCACCAAGGACGACATCCGTAAGGAGATGAAGCTTCTAGAGACTGCTCAGAATGCAACATCTCCAACAGGTCCTGGGATGTACACCGTCATCAATGAATTCTGGAATGACAAGTCAGGCAACCTTCTCGACTCTCATATGAGGAGAGGATCAGAGTATGCTTTGTCTGGGATGTTGTCGGAACATCTTCCACCAGAAATTCTGGCCACTGAAGAGATTCAAGGACTGTTGGGCCGGATGTCTACCAGGGTAAAGTTCAACGAAAAGTCGCAGCGGTTTGAAATGGTAATGGGTAAGGGGATGCAGTCTCAATATGGTGGTTTGGTCCATCGAACGTCTGCATCTGTGGCTCCGGTTATTGTGGCCCATAGGTTGTCTCAACTAGCCCAGCGTGGGGAAGCTGAAAGAGTGCGAGTTCGTGAACTGGAGAGGACGATCAAAGATCCAGAATCTCAGCTAAAACGACGTGAGAAGTCTGAGATGGGGAAAGAGATCGAAAAGCTGAAGGAGAGTCCATTCTTCCAGCATTTCGGTCAAAAAGATTTTGATCACATGATTCAGTCTGTTGATGGCTGGAACAAGAAGAAGATTCTCCAGGTCGAAGACAAGGCTATGGATGAGGATCGGGCTCTTCGGACGAGAATCGAAGAAGAGGAGAAGCAGTTAGCAACGGGTGAGATTATCCGTCCCGAGGATAAGGTAGGAGTTGATGAGATCAATCCTCGCAGTCGTCTGGCTTCTATGCTCCAGAAAACCGAGAGTCTTGAAGCTCTTCGCCGTCGTCGACAGGAGAATCTTGGTTTGGCTTTGGGTTCTCTTGAAACTGTAGCTGCTCTGAATGTGGCTTTGCGAGAGTCAAGTGCCAAGGGTCAGTTGCGAGCAGCTGGTATCTCCAAGATTCCAGAAGAGGGAGAAGTAGGAGAGAAGCTGAAGTATGTGACCTCACCAAACATCTCTGAAAGAAACGATGTCAGGATCGATGTACCAGGTCCAGTTGAACATGAGGATCCTGACCAAAGAGATCTGTTGAGGCACACAGCGAAGCTTGCTGCTTATGACTATGCTAGGAACCAACTTGGGTTGTCTGACAACGAGATCCATGAGGTTGATGGAACTGCCATGGCAGTTCCTAGAGGAAAGTTGGCTGTCATTGGTGTTGACAAGAATGGTGCTCACGTTCGTGTGAAGCTTGGTGGTCCAGTAACACAAGCAGAGATAGAGGCTCAGGCATCTGGGAAGAAGACGAGGGCTCGTGGGTTGCTGGACAAGATTCCTCGTATGTCATCTCAACAATCTGTTGAAGATCGAAATGTTGACATCAAAAACAATCAGACGTTGCCAACTCGTGCAGATCATCCTCCCCTTATCAGGGAGACAATGAGGTCAAACCCTGATCTTCCTATGGAGATGAAGCTAGCTCAATACAACGCTTATAGGTTCATGAAGGAGCCTAAGCTACTGGATGAGAGTGGAAAGCCTATCCGTGGTTCAGAGGGTGGGTTGAATACTATGGTTACAGGTGGTGGTAAAACTCTTGCTTCCCTTGCATCAATTGCTGGTAATCATCAAGCTCATAAGCATATGAACTATGTTGTTTCTGTTCCTCCTGGAATGGTTCAGCAGTGGGTCAATGAAGCTAATGAGATGACCAACTTTCACACAGTTGGTCTTTTGAAGAAGGAAGAGGGCAAGACCAAACGTGAGGCTAGTAAGAATGAATTCACTGAAGGTTTTGAAGCCGCTTTGGTTGCACAGTCTGGCGAGAAGCATCCGACTCCGATTGTGGTTGGTGTACCAAATGGACCAGAGACAGCCAAGGGATATGGGATTAAAGGTTGGGGAAAAGAGCAGCAACACGAGTTCTTTAAGAAGATTCATGATTTGATCAGCAAGAATGGAAGTGTTGCTAGAAGGAACATAGTTTTTGTAATGCAACACGATGTTGATAGTAATATTCACTCTAGATTGACTAAGACTCAATTGGGTTGGGGTAGTAAATACGCCCAAGAATATCTTGGTGGGAAGAAGGCCAAGGAGGGTGATGTCATCGATCACTTCTCCAGACTTGGCGTCCGTGGTCGAATTGTAGACGAACCCCAGAAGCTTCTCTCTTCTGGTGAGACTAGCAACCGTTCCGCTGCCGGGCAGAGGATCTTTTCAAGCAAGCATCCGATGGAGTATCGGATGTTGTTGACAGCTACTCCTGCTAGGCGACAGCTCTCTGAAGCCTACGATGCAGTCAAGTGGGTTGCCAAGACTCCGGTGATGTCTGGTGATGAGTTTGCTAGGGATGATAAAGGCAAGGTTCAATACCACGTAGTTCCAGGTCTGCCTGGTAGTGGTGATGCCTTCATGTCCAAGATGGGTGGTCTTGGCAGAGGTACATTCACCCATGATCATATCATGCAGAAGCAAGCTCAACAGATGTTCGCCAACTGGAACATTGGTGACGAACAGCGGGAGAGGCATTATCGCCAGACCACGCACAATCACGAAGTGACTAGGACTGATGCTCAGAGAATGCGTCAGATTGAAATCGAGAAAGACTCAAAGGGTATCATTCAGAAGGAACGTGAGGGTGAAGCCAAGAAACTTAAGATGTCTGTTCCTGATCTAATGAAGAAACAGAAGATCATTGATGCCAATGCGGTGCAGCGAGGTTTGCAGTATTCCAAGGCTGAGCATCGTCAGAATATTACGGGTGCCGGTGTAGTTCGTGAGGATAGAGGGATTGCACGTCGTACCAAGGGGGCGGCTCAGCTTCCTCGAACGGATGTCAAGAATTGGAGGCACAATTCAAAGATTAATGCTCTCATTGATCAAGTGAAGAAGCTGGTTGATGCAAATCCAGAACACAAGATTGTAGTTGTTGCAGACAATCCTGATCAGGTTGCTGCTATCAAGACTGCTCTTGAAGAGACTGTGTACAAGCCTACGGTGGCTCCTGAAGATGCTGAGAAGAAGGGTGGCTTCAAGAAGAAGATCTCTTACGTCAGCACTCTTGGCAAAATCATGAGAGGAGAGACACAGCAAGAGGCTGAGACTCCCAAACCTGAGGAGATGGAACAGCGAAAGGCTGACTTCAGAGAAGGTAAGCTCAAGGCTCTCATCATTGATGCAGATAGTGCTGCTGGTCACAATCTACAGACTGCTAACAGTATGCACATGATGAGCTACCTGGGGGATGCAGCCACACTAATGCAAGCTCAAGGTAGAGCTGATCGTCCAGGTCGTCCAGTACGTCAAGACAGAGAAGTAACCAAGGAGATCTTAGGTGTCGTCAAGCATGAGGGTACTCCTTCTCTTCTGGCTCGAAAAGCTATCTGGGATGCGATGAATGAGGCTCATGAAGAGAACCCTGACAAGTTTCCACAGAACCTTGATGTGAAGAAACTTTCTGACGGGGAAGTTGGTCGTTTGCTGGCTGATTATCGGAAGTACAATAGTAACAAGTGGCAAGCATTGGCTCTGAAGATTGGAGTCTTCACTGAGTCTCCGCTTGAGGTTCATGCCTACCACATGATGGATGCCCCACAGGAGTTGCAGGAGTACGATCTTATCCGACGTGGAATGAAGAACAATGAGGTGACGACTCCTGCTCTGATGACAGAGCCACATGGCAAAGAGCTAGTTAGGCATACTCCTACTGGCAAGGAAATTGAGAGAGTGAAAATCAAGAGCTTGTACCTTCGTCACGATCTCATGAAGGGCAATCCTTCATTGATTGTGAGGAACTAATGTCATCCAGGATCAAAGCAGTATTGGCCGAGAACACAGCCCACATGAAGGTTCTGGCTGATCGCTATGTTCAGATTCTGGTGCGTGCCCAACGTGAGATTGAGGCGGAACGACAGAAGCCTTCTCCCTCAGCATGGAAGATCACAGCTTTAGAAAACATCAGGAGTCGAGCAGAGGAGAACATAGCACGGTTCAAGAGCGGTCACGACAACATGGAGGAGTGGTTGGCTAATGCTGATCGAGACCCGATTCAATGATTGATCATCTCTTAGTTTGCTCTTGCGGCGAGGTCTTGGTGAAATCCCAGGAGGACACCATCAAGCTGCGCTCCAAGATTCTTATCTTCCGTGATGGGAAAGCGTTCGCTGTCTGCAAGGGCTGTAACAAGGAGTATCCTGTCCCCGTTCAGATCGACCAGCTGTTGATGAAGTCATTGGTCGATTCCCGCCCTCATCTTTTCATCAAAAGATCCCACTAATTTCGAGATTGATCAGGGATACTGCGAATATTCTTGACGGCTTTTTCTTCGATCTGTAGGTTCGATAGTCGAAGAAAGACGTAGCCTTAAAACACAAGAGGGTCTCCAGAAAGGGAGACGGGTCAAGAACCCGATCTCCCTTTTTGCATTCCAGAGTCAAGATGATTGATCTCATCAAGAGCGACGAATTCGACTTCTTCCTCCCCTTGGAGATCAATCTCGCCAAGGCTGCTCAGTTCAACATTCCAGAGGTCAAGAAAACCAACGGGCGAAGTAGGATCATATTTGGAATCTCTTCCACAGAGGACATTGATCTCCAAGACGAGACAGTGTTTCAGCGTGGGATCGATTTCAGCTACTTCCTCTCTCATGGTTACTACAACAACGATCACAAGCCAGGATTCGAGAACAAGGTGGGTCAGCCTCTGGAGGCCAAGATCACTTCAGAGGGTCTGTGGACCAGGGGCTACCTTTGGGAGCCTGGGGTTCATAAGGTTGCTGATGCGATCTGGGAGCTAGCGAATGCGCTGCTCTCTTCCAACTCAGATCGCCAGCTGGGGTTCTCGATTCAGGGCAAGGTCGTGCGGCGTGAAGGCAAGCGGATCCTGAAGTGTTGGGTTCAGGACATTGCCATTACTGCTGCCCCAATCAACACCAACACCTGGCTTGATGTTGTGAAGTCTCTCTCTGAGGTTCCTGCAGAGATGTGGTGTGAACATGAGTCGGGACTTCTCATGCCAGAACAAACCATGAAGTCGATTCCTTGTGCTTGCAAGAAGCCGTGTGGCATGTGCAAGAAGTCGATGGATGACAAAGATACTGATCTCAAAAAGAAGAAGGAGGAAGAAGAGAAATCTCTTAATGCTGTGTCTGAGTCTGGTCGTGCTTTGACCCCACAGAGTCTAGAAGAAGGTCTCTCCGATCAGCGATGGGGTCATGTTGAAGATTCACCTAAGGATGTCAGCAAAGGTTTGTCCTTTGATGACTGTGTAGATCTGCTTCAGAAAGTACGTGGACTTTCAAGAGTTGAGTCCATGGTCCTGACCGAAGCAGTCTTTTCGATGAACCGAGCCAACTGAGGAGATTGAAGATGAGCGAGAAGATCACGCAGCAGGACTTCTTCAAGTCTCTGGAACGGCTGGAGGCACTCGCCAACGGTTCGGGTCAGGAGCAGATCGACAAGTCGCAGATCTGCACTGGTCCCAACAGCGAGGTCACCGACTGGGCCGGCGGCAAGAAGAACGAGATCGGCAACAACTGGAATGACAGCATGACGGGTGGTGGCACTGACTATAACGGTGGTGCCAAGACGCTCAAGAAGGCCCGCAAGGAGATCGCCAAGAAGATTCGGAAGGGCACTCCCCTTGACCCGAATGAGGTGGCTCTCCTGAAGAGCGACTATGAGGCCAAGTCTATGGGCCAGCCCCCTATGGGCTTCAAGAAGGCCGATGATGAGGGTCAGTCGTCCCTGGCTGGGCTGTTCGGCAAGAAGGACGACAAGGATGATGACAAGAAGCCCTTCCCGCCCAAGAAGGACGACGACAAGAAGGACGATGACAAGAAGAAGCCCTTCCCGCCCAAGAAGGATGACGATGAGGACGAGGATGATGAGGACGAGCCTGTGATGGGCAAGTCCCTGGCGGGTGCGGTGTCTGAGAACGAGACTCTGCGTAAGGGGATTGAGGTCAGCGAGTTCCTCGCTGAGTTCGCCAAGTCCTTCGCTATTGGTCTCCAGGGCACTGAGGCCAGGATCACGCGAAACGTGATCGGCCAGGTGCTGGGTGCTTTGAATGAGTTCACCGGGAGCCAGGCCAATTTCAACAAGTCGCTGGCTGAGGCAGTGGTGAGTATTGGTCACGGGATCAACGGCACCATTCAGCAGGCCGAGCAGGTGGCTCAGGCCCCGGCTGGTCCGCCGAAGTCTCAGCTCCGTGCCATGCCCCAGCAGCAGCCGGGCAACGTGAACGTGCTTCAGAAGGGTCAGCAGCAGGGCAACCAGCTGAGCAAGGCTCAGATCCTTGACCAGATGTCCGATCTGGTCGTGAAGGGCAAGCTGAACTCGCTGGAGGTCATCAAGTACGAGAGCACGAACCAGATGTCTCCGGCAACGGAGGATATGGTCATGAAGAGTTTCGGACAGGCGGGCTAAGCCGCCAATCAACTGACGCAGGATTAGTTTGCAAAAGCTAATCTAAGGAGGATCGAACATGTACGGTCAGATTTCACTGCGTCACTACGAAGGGCTGAACGGCTTTGGCACCGCTCCTGCGATGGACGTTGCCGAGCTGCAGAAGGCTCTTGAGGCTGGCTACCAAGTCGTCAACCAGACGGGCGGTTCCGCTCTTAGGGTTGAATCGCTTGAGGCAAGCCTTAAGGTGGTGACATTCACAAATCATCACATCAAGTTTTGGAAGAAGATTCCCAAGTCGCCTGCATACTCGACGGTTGAAGAGTACAATCAGCTGATCGATTACGGTCCTAGCTCGTTCGCGTTCACGATGGAAGGAGAACTCCCTCCCTCGACAGACACGAACTATGCGAGGCGCACCCAGCTCGTGAAATTTATGGGCACTACTCGCGAGGTTACCCACCCCGCGACGTTGATCCATCCTGCTCACGGGGATGTGATTGCGCTCGAAAACCAGAACGGCATTCTCTGGCTGCTGGAGCGGACTGAGAACGCTCTCTTCCAGGCGGACAGCTCGCTGGCTTTCGATGGTGAGGCTGAGCAGTGGGATGGTCTGGATGCTCTGATCGACGCTACCTCTTTCGTGGATCTGGAAGGCCAGCCCATGCAGGAGGCTGATGTCGAGGAGGCCAGCAACCTGATCATCGAGAACTTTGGTTACCCGACGGACATGTTCCTGGGTACCCGACCCATGAGTGATCTCGTCAAGACGATGTATCCTCGTGAGCGTGTGAACCTGCCGGCTCCGACCAATGGGGTCATCGGTCAGGCAGTGACTTCGATGGCTACCCAGGCGGGCACCATCGAGTTCAACCCGAGTGTGTTCCTTCGTCGGCTTCCTGTGCCGCCGACCTCCCCGACCTCTGCCAACGCTCCTGCGATCCCGGCTATGGTTGCTGCTGTGGCTACGGTTCCCGGTGCTGGTGGCACTGGTGACTTCAACAAAGCTGCCCCTGCTGGCGACCTGAACTACTATTCCTACGTCGTGACGGCATGCAACCGTTTTGGTGAGTCCGGGATGTCCCCGCTCATGGCCAACGGTGTCCAGATGACGCAGGCTTTCAAGGATGCCTTCCGGTATATGGCTCTGGCGTGGAACAACGCTGCGGTCATTGGGGCATTCCCTCCGGAGTATTTCCGAATCTATCGGAGCACTCCTCAGACCACCAATGCTCAGGTCACGGGCGCGGCGAACTACAGTCTGATCATGCAGGTTCCTGCCATCACACAGGTGGCTGGAGCTGCTGGCAACATCGCGAGTGACGTGAACTTCCTTCTGCCGTTCACGTACCTGGCTTATCTGGGCGAGCTGACTCCGAATGTCATCACGTTCCGTCAGCTGGCTCCGATGATGAGGCTTGATCTTGCGGTGCTGGCTCCTGCGTACCGCTGGATGATCCTTCTGTACGGCACGCCGATCCTTTTCGCGCCGAAGAAGTGGCTCCGCATGATCAACATTGGTCAGGTGGTGTAGTCGAGTTTCACCCAGAGGGAGGTAATTCTCCCTCCCTCTGGGATTTATAGATCATGCTCTGCATCATTTGCGGGAAAGAAGTTCGACCTGGAGCTAATGTTTGTAGCTCCGCTTGTGCAATAAAGGCAGTTCCACCAAAAGAGAGTGATGATAAGGAAGAGAATCAAAAGACTAAGGTTCCAAGGACAACAGTTCCGTCTTTGGTCCGTGTACTGCAAGAATCAATAAATCGTGAGAGTTTCAAGCTTCAGGAGGTTCCAATGATTCTTGTTCAGCATCGATGGATGAAGAATAGAAATCTTCTCAGCAACAGAACAGTTCTGTCGTTTAACGACAAGGGTATTGCCAGAGTGAAAGAGTTGGGGAACGTGAAGGAGGACATTGCAGCAATTATGAGGCAGCATCCTGGTCAGATGGTGATTGTAGAGAAGAACGAAGTAGTGGAGCCAACCAAGTATTCAGAGACTATAAAGAATCCAGAGCCTCCAAAGAATCCAGAGCCTCCCAAGCAGCTTGAGGTTGTACCTGTGTTTGAGGTTCTGAAGGAGAAGCTGGACCCAACCGTGATCGAGAAGCCAATCGTGGCAGAGAAGAAACTGGAACCAGTTGCTGCTCCATCGGAAGCTCCCAAGAAGAAGAAGCAGCCGATGGTGAAGCCCAAGGCAGAAGAGGAATAGGAGAAGACGATGGCGAACGTGAAGACTCTCCCCGTCATTGGGGATACTGGATCACAGGATGTGGCTCAGCTTGTCAAGAACTTCAACGCTCTGGTTGATGTGCTGGGGACTATGATCACCAGCATGAAGTCATCGGCAGGTTTCGTTGCTGACCTGCAGACGATTGCTACCACAGCCGAGACAGCTCTTGTGGCTACTGTTGATAAGCTCAAGTTGCAGCCCAACACTCCGCTTGCTCCGGGAATGAAGGCTGTCTAGAAACTTGCTCATCTGCTTCCTATCTTGATACTCCAACACCCTTTGGGTGTTCGGCATTGAAGAAGTCCTCTTTGTGACCCCACCTTGTTGGGGCTTTTGAAAATCGGAGGAACAAATGAAGCCTGGCATAGCGGTCCACCCTAAGCTCAATGGCTTTGGGGCGGCTCCAGATGCAGCTAGCACTCCAGAAGGTGTGGAGGTTAGCTTTGATCTTGGGGTGAACCGAAATCGTCAATCAACAAGCCAAGTCATTGTCACAAACAGGGAAGCCTTGGCAGGGAACACCTTGGAGGTGAGCTTTGCTGAGGGACGTTTGTGGTTCGCCATTGCTCCTAGAACCACGATTGCCTTCCCTGTGATGACACACAGAATGAGGCTTCGCGGAACGACAGGAGCTACTGCGCTCTATTCGGTTATGGGCATCATAACGTAGTGCCGAGGCAGCTATGATCCTTTCGCCGTCTGTAAGCTCTGGAGCTTCCGGATCGTCTGGTCCAACTGGATTGACGGGTCCAACGGGTCCGTCTGGATCTACTGGACCTACTGGTGTTACTGGACCAGCTGGAGGTACTGGAGGAACAGGGGGTGTTGGAGGAACTGGGCTTCAAGGTGTTACAGGTCCTATAGGTCCAACTGGTCTTATAGGACCAACAGGCTCAATAGGATCAACAGGTCCTGTTGGAGTGACAGGTCCAGTTGGCGGTACTGGAGCTGCTGGTGGAACGGGTGGTGTAGGACCTACTGGGGTTGGGGCAACAGGACCAACTGGAGTTTCTGGGCCAACAGGTGGAACTGGTGGTATTGGGTCTACGGGTCCATCTGGTCCTACAGGTATTTCTGGGCCAACAGGCGGAACAGGATCAACAGGTGGTGTTGGGTCTACGGGTCCAACTGGTGGTACTGGTGGTACTGGAGATTTTGGTCCTGTAGGTCATACAGGACCATCGGGGCTTCAGGGTGGCACTGGTGGCACTGGGGATATTGGTCCTCTTGGTCATACAGGAATGACAGGTCCTACAGGAATGACTGGACCTGTTGGTGGAACTGGTTCTTCCGGTCCTTCTGGTGTGTCTGGTCCTTCTGGTCCCTCTGGTGTGTCTGGTCCCTCTGGTCCCTCTGGTCCCTCTGGTCCTTCTGGTCCCTCTGGTGTGTCTGGTCCCTCTGGGATGACAGGTCCTATAGGATCTACTGGACCTACAGGAATGACGGGTCCAGCTGGTGGTCCTACAGGCGTGTCTGGTCCAACTGGACCTACTGGAATGACGGGTCCAGTTGGTGGGACGGGTGGTACTGGAGGTGCTGGAGGAACTGGTGGGACAGGAACTACAGGAGCTTCTGGTCCAACTGGAACCACTGGAGCTTCTGGTCCAACTGGAACTACTGGAGCCTCTGGTCTAACTGGAACTACTGGAGCCTCTGGTGTCCCTGGAACAGGTGGCACTGGTGGAACAGGTGGAGTAGGACCCACTGGTCTCACTGGACCCACGGGTGAAACGGGTCCTGGTGGTGGTACTGGTGG